>Ga0209040_10003055_pt1 | contig 12900 bp, 9 predicted proteins | sample BogFormECP12_OM3_FD_188240 | JGI IMG/M metagenome (GOLD analysis project Ga0209040, IMG submission 188240) | Bog forest soil microbial communities from Calvert Island, British Columbia, Canada - ECP12_OM3 (SPAdes) (version 2) | ecosystem: Environmental > Aquatic > Freshwater > Wetlands > Bog ... | reverse complement strand
GCTCGACGCCATCCGCGCCGCCATCGAAGGAAAACCCTGGCTACCGCCACTCCCCGCACTCGCCTGACACCAGATCACGGGACCCCGTGAATGGACACGAGCCCACAGTAGAGGTATTGGCGCTCCAGTTAGTAGGCATCTTTAGTTACCTGGCCTGTTCCGCAGTTCGCTCTATAATTCTGGTGCTAAGCTGCAATGATGGCTCCCACTGATTCGTCAAAACCTCTATTGCAACCGCCACCTTCTCAATCGTGACTTCAGTATTTTCTCGCAAGTCCGTTGTGTCAAATTCGGTGCGCGTCGTTGGCTGTGACTCGACGGTTGTCAGGTCGTAGTGATCATTATACGCCACAAATATTCCAGGATGAACTTGAAATGAAGGTTCGATTTGAACCTGAATGCGCCCAGCGTATTTGTCTGATCGCTGACCCCAATACGCGGCTACTCTCATACCGGGAAGCGTTAGAATGCCGTCCCAGATCTCGTTATGAACAATGTGATCCCCGACAGAGTGCCACTGTTTCGTATTGCGCAATGAAAAGTGCACTGTCCGATTGATACCTAGGAGAGAGACAGGTTTGTCGAAGGCTCGCAGAATTCCTATGGCTAGGTCTCTGAGCCGCCCAACCTCAGCTTGCTGATCAGTCTGGAGCGTCAGGTTATCTGGTGTAGCTTGACACCGAATCCAACCAGCATTGAAGACTGCTATCTCGTTAGGTAGGAGAACCTCGAAGGTAGCTTCTTCATGTTCAGGATCGCCAATGAGGTCTTGATCTCGGAGCCACGCTGGCGATACGTTTACTGGCGTAAAATCGCCGCGCACTACAACTTGATAGATATCAGATACCAACGGGGGAAGGTCCATGGCATCCTCCGCGGCAGTGTCGAGATCGAGTCGATTGAGATCGGTCAGCGAGAGCGCCACCCCATCGTGTCATGAGTCTGGCAGCTGGTGAAGCGGGTGAGAACCCGGAACTTTAGCGATGAACCTCACCATAATGAGCCTAACACCCGATCATGTTCTGCTCGATCCTCAGCCTACCAGGCATATCCGCAGGTCAGAGGTTGTAATGTCACCCGCATGCTGCCAGTCTGAACCAGACAAGGAGGACGGCAAACCATAGGCTGGCCGTCGCCTTCCATCGAGCGACCGAGTGACGAACTGAGTGACGATCGCCTCCGGCAACGGTGGACGCCAGCGGACACGCACGGATGGTCTGCCGCAGTCCACGCGTGCTGCGGTGCTGGCAGTCCGTGTCTGTACTTGGCTTCGGGACGAAGAGGCCGCCGAGGCCGCGCCCGCCGGGCCAGCTTGCACGGCACCTCAACGACGTCAAGACCGACAACAGGTGGCCGGAAAACCCAGGTCACACGCCGTAACGCGGATCAGGCTGGCCGCTATGCGGGGATCTGTATCTGACTGGGCGTCCGCCACCAGCAGGTGGCGAACGTTCCGGCGCTACCCTGCAACCATGAAGGCCGCCGTGCTGCTGGCCGCCGTCGCGCTGGCCGGGTGCACCAGCACCGCCGCCAGCGCGCCGCCGCCGCCAGACTTCAACTGCTCGTCGGCGCTGGCCAGCATGTCGCCGCTGGACGCGGGCGGGCAGATCGCGCCGCTGTGCGGGGCGACACCCTACCCGTCCGCCCCGCCGGATACCGCAGCACCGCCGGACACCGCCGCCCCGGCCCCGGCTCCGTCCAGCGCCCCGGCACCGCCAGCCAGCACGGCCCTGCACCAGGTCTCCGACCCGGGCCAGGTAACCGGCACCCTGGCCGGGGAGCACTGCCACGTCACCGGCACGGCCCCCTACCAGCTCCCGGACCCCTCCTGCACGTCCGGTGCCTACGATCCGCGCGTCACCGCCGCGATCCTGTGCGCCCCGCGCTACACGACCAGGGATTACCGGCCGCCTGTTTCCGAGACGACCAGGTTCAAGTACGACCAGGCGTACCCGGCCTACGGCGTGCCGCCCGGCACCCGCTCTGAGCTGGACCACCTGGTCAGCCTGGAGCTGGGCGGGTCCAACGACGCGGCCAACCTGTGGCCCGAGACGGGGCGCGTCCCCAACCCCAAGGACGCGACCGAGAACCGGCTGCATGACTGGGTGTGCGCCGCTACCGGAGCCCAGGCCGCCGACCGGCTGTCCGCCGCGCAGCGGGCGATCGCCGCCGACTGGACCACCGCGCTGTCCGTGACCGGTGCCTGACTGGCGGGAAGGCTCCGGTCAGTTACCCCTGTTACATAGATCAGCCTGGGGGACGCAGAGCGAGAACGCGGCGGACAAGGTGTGCAACGGGCGCAACCACAACGCGGCTAAGACGCACTGCGGGACCTGCGGACTGCCGTATGACAAGGCGAACACCTGGCTAGCGCTACTCAAGCAGCGCCAGCGCGCGCCGCTGAAGCATCACGCCCGGTATCACGCGCGCCGATTACGCCGGTCTGTGCTGGTCAGCGCGCTGTCGGGAGGGGACTGCTGGTCCCATGCCACTGTCCTGCCAGCGCTCCGGGGGCGGTTTCGGCCGCAGCGGGCGTTCGAGCATCCAGCAGGCGGCCAGCAGGTCGCGGGCGGCCTGGTCTGCGCGGTCTGCGGCACTGAGGAGCCAGACGAACTACCGGAGATGCCGCGTAAACGCCTGCCCTGCGGCCACGCTGGCCGCTGGCTGCCCCGTGAGGCCCGGATGATAAACCTGGCTCTCAGGGCCGCAAGACCACGCCCGTCAGGGCTGACCCTGGCGGGGCGTTGTGCTCAATGGCCTGCCGACTCCGGCGGGGTTTCGGTTTCCTGCTGATCGGCCGGCCCTGACTTCCACACGCCCGGCAGTTCCGTCCCCGCGTCACGGAAGCGGAGGAACACCTGCTCGCCCAGCTCAGTCCCGGCGAATGATCAGTCTTGGTGCTGGCCAGGTCGACTTCCGTCGCGCGCTGCTGGTCTCGCAGGGGCCACGGAGCCGAGTATCGCGGCCAGCCGCTCGCGCTGTCCCGCCGGGCGATCCGCCCTCTGGGCGATGAGATCGGCCTCGATATGATCGGCAACCCGGGCGACAAGCTCGTCTGGGTCAAGATCTGGGATGACTGCGCCTACGACGTCATCTCGGACTCCGATGCGACGCCCGACCTGACCTGGGTGGTCGAGGAGTTCCAGCGCCGGCAGGGCATCCTGGCCGCCCAGCAGGCCATCGAGGGTAAGCCGGTCACCCTGACTGCCGGCGGCCCGGTGCCGGTTGACAGATACCTCGAAGAGGGCATCGAGTACGGCAAAGCAATCCAACGAGCTATGGCGGGCGGCATGCTCCCTGGCTGGCCGGGGGCACGAGCCCGACGAGATCATATGGGCACTGGCCGCGATCATCGAGAAATCCGACGTCGATCATTGCCGGCCCTGGACGGCGCAGCACTTCATCAGCATGGCCGACAGGGCATGGAAGAAGTTCGGCCGGCCCAGGGCAGAGGTGAGGCACCTGGAGATCGCCGAACCGGAGAGTGAACCCCTGGCTACTCCGGGGATTGTCGCACCAATAAAGGAAGGGGGTTCTTCCCCTGGTGCGACAACTGGGTTCCCGGATGGCTGCCGGAGGGCCTGCGAGGACCTAATCCGCGATCCGGTGCTGGTCCGCGAGCTGCTCCAGAACTCCTGGGACGAGACCGGCAAGAAGCTCGGCGAGGGCAATGACCGGCACGGATCACCCAGGCTCTGCCATGAGGCCTACGACCATCACCTGCTGAAGTGGGCTGACGGGGCGGACATCCGCGTGGCCGACATGGAGCCGGCCCACGTGCAGTGGCTTGAGCGTCCTGGCCTGTTCGTCGGGCCCATGGAGAAACTCAAGTACGTCCAGTTCATCCGCCTCGAGGGCGACCTGGTGATCCCGCAGGACATGGCCCTGAAGGACCCCGGGCCCGAATACCCCGGATGGACGACGAGACCCAGCGGCCATCCGAAGGCGGCGCTGCGGCTGGCGGACCCGGGGGGCAGTCCTCGAGGCGGTCAAGAGCGGCAAGGCCGTCGACCGCCCGGCGATCTGCGAGTTGTCGAACACCAAGGCGTGGCGATAAGCCAACCCCTGAGCTGGATCTTTGCGGCTGCAAGGCGTTCAAGCGCAAGCAGATCGACAAGACCGTGGAGCGGCTGATCCACGACGGCGAGCTCTATGTCGTGGAAGAAGCGGTCCAGTACTGGAGGAACCGGTGCTGGAATACGGTGCCTGCGGTGCTGGCCGTTCCCGAGGATCCCGAGGAGCTTCCAGCAGCCCCTGAAATGGACGGAGGGGACGAGCCGACCGAGGCGAACCGGATTGTGGCCGTCTGGTGCCGGCGGCAGATGAGAAAGTTCTGCCGGGCAGGGAGGAAGAAGCGCGGCAGGCAGCAAGAGCGCGGCACGCCGCAGAGCGAAGGCACTGGCCATCCAGCGACGGAGGGCCGAGGACGAGACGCTGTGCCCGAAGTACCTCGACGACGTCACCGGCGGCCGGTATCACCGTGAGATGAGCTGCTAGCTGTCCTGCCGGTGCGCAGGCGCATCGAAATGCCGCTGAGCTGCTGATACTCCGGCGGTATCGGCAGGCTCACCTCGAAGAACAGCACGGCTTGCGGTCACGCGTGGTCGGCAGGCGGCCGACCGGCTTGCCGTCAGCTAATCCCTGCAGGCCTTGCCGAGAGCCATGGGCATGCGCCGGGCAGCACCCGGTTGCAGTCCTCCCAGCTGAGCCAACCCAGTCGGCTGGCAACTGAGGCGAAGTCTGTTCCGGTGCGGTGAGGCAGGTCGCGCCGCAAGGCAGCGGGATGGTGCTGGTAGTCGCGCATGAGCCAGCCGTACAGGCGGCTTTCCGGGTGGTCGCGGAAGATCTCGGGCGTGATGAGCACGAAGCAGGTCCGCTCAGGCAGCCGTAGCGTCAGCGGTTTCTGTAGGTTCGGGTTGGGCTGGAGCATGACATCGATGTTGCGGGCGAGCTGGTTCCGCAGCATGTCGAATCCGATACCGCAGGAGGCGTCGGCCAGGACCTTCGCCTCGAATAGCACCGCGAACCCGGTCGCTGGGGCGATGAGCATGGCATCGACCTTCGTCGCGCCCTCCAGCGCGTGCCCGTCCTGCGCCGCTTTCCTGGCGGTTTGCATGACGTGGCGGACTAGGATCCGCTCTTCGAGATGCTGGGCGAGTTCTTGCCGGTACTCCGGCGGTGTCGGCAGGCTCACCTCGAAGAACAGGCGTAGTTCCAGCTCCGACGCCAGGGCCTGTTCCCAGCTGCTCAGTCCGTCCATGTGCGGGACATCACCCAGACATCGCCTCAGCAGGGCCGCCACAAGCGGCAGGCGTTGCCGGGGACGGAAGATGCTCATCAACGCGGTGACGATCCAGAAGCGCTCATCCTTCTGCATCTGCAGGGCGCGCTTTTTCGCCTGAGCCTGCTGCGCCGGGGAGCCCGCAGGCGGATTCGTGACCCAGTCCCGGTACGCCTGCACACTCTTGCGGTAGTAGTCCAGGTGCCTGTCAGCACTGGTCTTGTCCGTCCCTACCGGGCGCGAAATGCTCACGCAGCTGCTCCTCAGGGAAAGGCAGGTAGTCCTCGTTAAGTTCGTCGCTCACAGGCTCCAACCTATGGCCGTTCTGCGCTACTGCCGATAGATCAGCCAGAACGGGATCGGTCACGCCTGACCTCGCCGAGCGCCGCCTAGACACTAAAGCATCTGCGCTCGCGGTTGGCATAACCAGAAGTCACCGCCGCCATTCGCCGGGGAATCCCATGAGTACCCCGCAGTGCCCAGGGCCGCGACCGAAGAGGAGAACCACCATGCACACCCCGATCCCCAAGCCCGGCTACGGCGACGCGACCGCCAAGTTCGCCATCGAGTTCGATGACGGCTGCACCGCCTCGGGCTACCTGTTCACCAACGGCATCGCCCCGGAGGGGTACGTCATCCCCGGCACCGCCTGGACTGGCGGCGAGATCGCCATCGCCCCGGCCCCGGGCGGCGAGCGGGCCGAGCTGTTCCCGTCCGGCCGTACCAAGTGGCTGTCCGCGATCCGCCAGGCCCGGCTCAAGGCCGGCCACCCGGCCGATTTCGACTCCGGCCTGGTGATCGTGTACGCCAACGCGGGCCACGGCACGGTCGAGGCCCACGGTGGGTTTGATGAGCCCGGCAACCTGTTCGCCACGCTCGAAGACGTCATGTCGGTGGCCGGGTGGGCGCTGATCACCGGCGGCCTCGGCCAGGCGGCGCAGGGGGAGATTCTGGCCCGGGCGCTCGGCACCGCGCCCGAGCCCGCCGGGGACATCCCCGCGTTGCTGCGCAAGCTGGCCCGCGCGATCGATGACACGCTCGGAACCGAGCCCAAGTAGGGAGGGACACGCCATGCCAGCGACAAGCAAGCCCAGGGTCACGCTGGCCGTCTGGGTGGGTGATGACGGCCTGATGCACCTCACCGGCCAGGCCGGCCCCGGCCGAGACCGGCGGCTGCACATCCACGTTCACCAGCCGGCCCAGGTGGCCAAGCTGCGGGAGTTCCTCGCCGAACAGGCCGGCACCGCGTGCGTCGGCTACCAGCCCGGCCCGGCCCCGGCCGGCAAGCGGTGACCGCCAGCACGCCGGCCATCTACCCGGACCGCACCGAAGGCGTCGTGCTCGACGGCAAGGCGCTGCGCCAGGCCCGCCGGCCGCCGGGTACACGCTGGCCGAGCTGACCAGCACGCTGCGGGTGATGGAGATCGGCCCGGGATTCTCCGCCTCACGCCTGTCCCTGGTGGAGACCTAGCGGGACATCCGCCCGGTCGGGGAATGGCAGGCGCAGGTGTGGGCGACCACGCTGCGCCGGCCGCTGTCCGCGCTGCTGAAGTACCCGGCGCGGCTCCACCCGCCGGAGCCGGCCTCGCCGCCGCGCCCGCCGAGGTTCTGACCGGCCGGTGGTCCGACAACGACGGCTCATTTGAGTGATGCGAGGTCCGCAAGCTGGCCTGCCCCCCTGGCTGGGCATGGTGCTGCGCGCATCGTGCCCGATGAGCGGCATGCAGCTGGTGGTGCCCGGGGGGAACTTCGTGGTTCGCGGGGACGAGGCTGAGGCTGAGCGAGATCTTCCAGCAGGTCGGCGATCACGAGCAGCGGCGAGCCGGGAGGGCGTACTGATGGCGGCAGGGCAAGTTACCGGACAGCAGCAGCGCCAGGTGTTCTAGGTGGACTAGGAGAGCGCGCTGGCCGAGCTGGAGCTGGCGTGGGCCGACGGCGGCTATCACGGCTTCAGCGTCGACGGCAGCACCTGGTCGGCGATCAGCAGCGCTGGAGAGGTACTCACAGCAGACACCCCGGACGCGCTGACTCAGAAGATCAGGGCGCACTGGCAGGCGATGCAGTGATGCCCGGCAACCGGGCCGCTGTGGCTGGTGCCGGACGCGCCATCGGTCATGGTGTCTGTTACTCGCCCTCGCGGATGTAGGTCACCCCGAACGCCTTGACATGGCGGTATTCCTGGAGCTTGGTCGCGAGGTCGAAGGCGTCGCCGGTGACGTACTGGAAGATGTCGAGGCCGCGGCCGAGCAGGATCTTCCAGCCGGTGTCGGTGACAATTGAGCGGTCGTGGATTGCGTCGTCGAACGAGACATCGAAGTTGACGCCGCCGACTGCTGCGCCCTGCTTGACCTTCACGAGGAGCTCAAGCTGCTTGCGGAGCTTCTCCCTCCCTTCGTTGGTTTCGGAGGTGATGAGCTTGACGTTGACTTCGTCAGCGGCGTCCTTGACGGCGGCGATCCCCCCGATGAGTTCCATGAGGTTGCGGGCCTGATGGAACTGGCGGATGTACGGGTCGGTGACCGTTACCTGCGCTGCTCCGCGTAGGTACGGAACTAGCAACGTGTCGAACGAAACCCCGCGCTGGTTCTCCTGGAACTCCCGGTGTCCCTCGAACAGGGCTGCTTCGACCTCTGCGGCCGATGCCGAAGCATCCGGCGTAGGTTCGCTCTCATCAACCGGCGTCTGGGTACCCTCACGGTAGTAGTACCCCGGGTACTCGTCCTCTTCGAGGGTCGAGACCGGGTGCCAGGCTCCGCTCATGTCCAGGTAGCCGAACTTGACCTGGGCCATCGTCGAGTCGATCCGCAGGATCTGATCCTTGACTCGCTTGCGACCCTCGATCGAGAACCGCAGGCTCTCCTCGATCTCCTCGGGCGTGGCCTCCCCGTGCGAGTAAAGGATCTTCATCAGGCCGGAGAAGGTCTTGTGGATGCCGTCGCGGTCGCGGGTCGAGATGTCCGGCGAGAGAGTGAAGTGCTGCGTGTAGCGGTCCGAGTAGTCCTGGTCCCGCATCGACTTGAGCACCTCAGCGATGTAGTCGACGACGAAGCCGTAGCCGTTAGAGAACATTTCCCCGCGGATGGTGTCGACCTCCCATCCCGGGATGTAGTGGTGAAGCCGATCGAGGTAAGCCGAGTCGTGGTAGCTCTCTGGCAGCTCGTCGAACAGATCGGAGTGCTTGAGCATGTACGGCACGGTGTGCATGATGTTGCCGACGAACACCATCGACGCCTCCGCGCCGAGCGTCTCGACGCCGCGGGAGAACGACTTGTTCGCCATGTAGTTCTTCATGATGTCGACGAGGGCCCTGTCTGTTCGCTTCTTCTTGCCCGCGAACTCGTCGAAGGCGACGACATCCCAGTAACCGACCAGGCCGATGCGCCCGTTGGCGTTGTTGACGAACAGCTTCGGCACGGTGACCTCGCCGCCGGAGATGAGCATGCCGTGAGGCGAGAACTCCGAGAAGATGTGTGACTTGCCGGTGCCCTTGGGGCCGAGTTCGACCAGGTTGTAGTTGCGCTCGACGAACGGGATGAGTCGCACGAGCTGGATGAGCTTGGCCCGCCGGCCGAACAACTCGGGGTTGAACCCGATGGACTGCACGAGCAGGTCGATCCACTCGTCGGTGGTGAACTCTCGCCGGGCAGCCAGGTAGCCCTCGAAATCGAAGTTCGACAACTGAATGGGCTTGATCGAGCCGAGGATCCACGGCACGGCCCGGGCGTCAACGGTGTGGAAGTACTCGATGTCACAGATGCACCAGACGCCGCCGACGAGCAGCTTCGGGTGCGCCTTGATCGTCGCAGGCTCCACGAGCACGCCCTTGATGCCGAGGTTGGCGAACTCGGCCTCGTACACGTCAGCCTTCTCATTGAGCGTAGCCGTCACCTTATCGATGACGCGGTGCCGCCCCCGCTCGCGGATCGTGGACTTGATCAGCTCGGACTGGTTCCGGTGCACGTAGTGGTCGGCCAGGATCCTGCGAACCGCGTCGATGCCTGCGTGGATGGTGGCCTCGTCATCCGATGCCGCGTACTGACCGAGCAGGTACTCCAGCACGTAGGACGGCACGATGGCATTTCCCTTGATGGCCCTGACCAAGTCCTTGCGCACGACGGCACCCGGGAAGAGCCGGTTGATCTTGCGATCCAGCTCGCTCTGCGCCGGCGCAGCATCGACTGGTGTGTTGGTGGCGAAGGGTTCTTCCTGGCTGACCTCACTCATCTCGCTCACGGCTGCACCCCCTTAGAAGTCAAAATCCGAGGTGAACGAGCGCTTCAGGGTGTACATCGCCCTGGCATAGACGCGCCACTGGTTCGTGTTAGGAATCCGTTCCTCAAGCCGGAACTCGACCGCCCGGTTGTTGTAGGCGTTGGCGTCCCGACTAAGGAGCATCCGTGCGCTCTGGTACCGATCACGCTTGTCGGTAGAGGTTTGATCGAAGCTCAGGTTGACGAGGTTCGAGATGACCGTCTCGGCGACGTAGAGTCCGGCACGGAGCGTGCGTGGCTGGACTTTTTCGCTCACCGGCTCGGACTGGAACAGGCGGACGACGACTTGCCCGGTGGTGATCTTGTCGGACTCGGGCCACACCTCGACGTTGACCAGTCTGGTGTCGCTCTTGCGCTTCTTGTTGACGGCGAGCACGGGGACGACGATCTCCTGAAGCGTCGCCCCGCCGTGCACAAATCGTGACCCGCCGCCAGCGAGACGGAGTCGGTGGATCGACTTGGGGATCTGCGCTTCGAGGTCACTCTGGAGTCCGAGCTGGGCGGCGTTGAAGGTTGCGAAGGCGTTGTCGGCTTTGAGGCCGTGCCCCAGTACGTAGCGTCGGTTGACGATCTTGATGTCGTCGCCCTGTGGTTGGGTCGACAGGAAGAACGTGTCGGCCAGGGCCTCGTCCTGAAACAGGAAGCCGTGGTCGGCTGTGATGAAGATGTTGGTGGCGTTGGCGCTGGCCAGCTTCTTCACGAGGTCGATGATGTCGCGCAGCGTGTCTTCGACGGCTTCGAAGACCTGACGTTCGGTGCCGGGCTTGTCGCCGGTGGCGTCGATCCGGTTGTGGTAGACGTACAGGACCCGATGGGCCTTGTAGAGCTCCCGGCGATCGTCGGCGTTCAGGGCCTTGAAGTCCTCGGCCTGGATCGCCGCGCCGCCGACGCTTTCAAGGATCTTCCCGCGGAAGGCGGTGCCGTTCGTTGGCTGGTCGTCCGCAAGCACGGTCTTAGCATCAACAGTGTGCTTGAGCGTCGCGTGCGGGAGAAGAGCTGCCATCCCGAGTTGCGTGTAGCTGGGCAGCACCCCGAGGACGGCGTCAACCGTGGCATCGAAGCGATCCTCCTGCCGGATGCGCGAGCCCAGCTCATCAGCCACCTCATACCGCAGTGCGTCGGAGACGATGACGATCGCCTTCTTGTCGCCGTCCCGCACGAGCGGCTCCACGTAGCCGGCATAGAAGGATGTCTGCGAGCGGAGCACAGAGGATCGCCACTTGTCGACATGGTCCACCTGCTGCTGCCACGCGTTGCCCAGCTCGTAGACGAACTTGTTGGTGTAGCGCTTCTCAACCTGCTCCCGCAGTGCTTCTAGTGGCTTCGGGTACTCGGCCGCGCGCGCGGCGTAGACGAACTGCCGGTAGAGCTGATCGATACGGAACCACTCGCGGCGGTAGCGTTCCAGCCCGTCGTCGAACGACTGCATCGTGAGGTCCAGCGAGGCAAGTTCGCCTAGCAGTTCAGAGGCACTGGCGACAGCCGTGTAGAGCTGCCGGTAGCGGTCGATCCACGCGCTGCTCTGCCGTGCCCGCACTACCTCGGTGACCTCGCGGGCGGTGACGGCCTGATCGGCAACCGCACGGGCGAGGTCACTGATGATCTTCTGGTCGGTCTCCTCGAACAGGTCGACCGCCACCAGGTCGCGGAAGCTCGCAGCCTCAATCTTCGAGGCGTAGTCGAGGTCGCGCGCTGCACGCTTGGCGAGTGTCGCGAGTGCGTCTTGGCTGCGCCGGTCGTTTCGCAGACTGGCGAAGTCGAGCTGGATGTTCTGAAGACCGCCCGGCCGGTCAGACTTGAAGCCGTCGATCGCCTTGCGGAAGATCCAGAGCACCAAATCGTCGATGCTCGGCGAGGTTGCCTCGTACCCGTAGATTCTGGCAACGCCGCGCCAGTAGAAGTCGTCGAGCCCGTAGTCGACAAGTGCGTCGTACTTGGTTCGCTGACCTTTGGCGTTCTCGACCAGAAAGGTGCGGGTGATCTCCAAGAGGCTGTGCTCGCGCTGGCCGAGCACGACGGCTGTGATCTTTGCCCGAAGCTTGGCGGCATCGTCCTCGGGGTTCAGGAGGGCCTGGAGGCTCTGTACGCGCTTGGACGCGTTGAAGAACTTCTCATGTGCTTGGACGACCTCGTCGATGCCCTCTGCGGTGAGGCCGAGATCCTGCACCACGAGGGCGGTGCGATCTGCTGTGAAGACTCCGTAGGCCAGTTCAAGATCGAGCAGCCAGTTGCCAATGCCCGTCGGCACCTGACCCGAGCGATACACGAGGAACTTGCTCGTCGGCTCGTCGTGCAGGAGCCGGTTCTTGATACCGAACTCGTCGTTGGCAACGCGGATCGTCTGCACTCCCGGCAGATTGAGGCTGCCCAGGTCATCGACGTACTGACCGTCCGGGTCGTGCCAAAGATGACACGGCGGCTCTGGAACCAGCGCTCCAGGTGCGGACGGACCGTGCTGGCGTCACTCATCGCTTGCCTCAAGGCCCGGAATCTTCTTCAGCGCGGCACCGAACTTCGGGTAGTTCACCTTCACGCCGTCATCCAGGTCAATGGAGAGCTGCTGAGACGCCAGTGGGTACAGGACGTCGTGCTCGTACTCGTCCAACTCCAGCAGCACCTTGCGCAGTAGGTCTGCCTCCTTCTGAGCGGCTGCCTGCTGACGCGGCGTACCTCCGTCGGCGGCGCGGCGCTCTTGCTGCTGAAGGCTGGACGCCAGCTTGGCTCGGAACTCGCGCAGGTACTCGTTGAGCACCGTCGACACCGTCGAGGGCGTGTAGCGGTGCATGTAGATGAGCGCGTTGAACGAACCCTTGGGGCTGGAGAACAGCCAGTAGATCGGGCGCTTCTTGTACCGCTGGACGTGGTCCTTGTAGAACGACTTCACGAAGTAGTCGCGGATGTCCTTCACGCCCAGCGACTCAGTCACAAAGCGGAGGTTTTCCTCGAAGTGCCGATCGCCAAATGCTGCCCGGAGGAGCTGGCGGAATTTCGCCGCAATGTCATCCTCGAACCAGTCGCCCTCTACGATCGGGATCACGTTGTCGATATCTGGCATGAAGGTGGGTGTAGCTACCTTGGCGATGTAGCCCTGCACGGTGGAGCCTTGGTCGGCGAGGACCAGACCGGGCGCGTCGAGACTGTAACGCCCGAACATGCAGCCGACCCCATAGGAGACGAGTTCCTTGACAGCGTCTTGGGCAAAGAGCGCGTCTCGTTCTTCCTTGGTCTTGTGGGGGTAGCGGAACGCCGTGTCGGTACGTGTCAAGTCAAATGAGACACAGGTTTCTGCTGTTTCTAAGCTGCCTCCAGGGGCGGATTCTGCGTTACGTCACTGTCGGTGACCGGCTT
>Ga0209040_10003053_pt1 | contig 12905 bp, 9 predicted proteins | sample BogFormECP12_OM3_FD_188240 | JGI IMG/M metagenome (GOLD analysis project Ga0209040, IMG submission 188240) | Bog forest soil microbial communities from Calvert Island, British Columbia, Canada - ECP12_OM3 (SPAdes) (version 2) | ecosystem: Environmental > Aquatic > Freshwater > Wetlands > Bog ... | reverse complement strand
CGCGATCTTTACCACCTGATCGTCATAAAAATAAAGTCCCGTTACCGCGTAACGTGATTTGGGCTGCGAAGGTTTTTCTTCAATGCTCAGCGCCTTCCCTGATCTGTCGAATTCCACCACCCCGTATCGCTCGGGATCATGCACGGGATACGCAAACACCCGTGCGCCATGGGTCTTACTAGCAGCTTCTCGCAGGTCTTTCGCCAGGTCGTGTCCATAAAAAATATTGTCACCCAGAACAAGCGCACAAGCACTCTCTGCCAGGAAAGTCTCGCCTAACAGGAAAGCCTGTGCGATTCCCTCCGGCTTCGGCTGCACTTTGTATTCCAGGCGAATTCCGAATTGGCTCCCGTCTCCCAGCAACGCCTGAAACTTGGGCACATCCTCTGGAGTCGTAATCAGCAGAATTTCGCGAATGCCCGCCAGCATAAGCGTGCAGAGCGGGTAATAGATCATCGGCTTGTTGTAAACCGGGAGCAGGCTCTTCCCGATGGCATGGGTTATGGGATACAAACGTGTTCCCGATCCGCCGGCCAGAATGATTCCTTTATAGCTTGTGCTGTTTGAGGTTTGCATTTTGAAATTTGCTTCGGAGGACACGCTCAAGAATATTGAGTTTCAATCCATTTACGATAGCTGCCGGTGGTAACACCTCGAACCCATTCTTCATTCTCCAGATACCAGTGCACGGTCTTGCGAATCCCACTCTCAAAGGTTTCCCGCGGACGCCAGCCGAGTTCGCGTTCAATTTTACGTGCATCCATCGCATAACGCCGATCATGTCCCGGACGATCCTTCACAAACGTGATCAGGCTGCGGCGCGGCGATCCGCGGCTTCCCGCCATTTCGTCCACCAAATCGCAAATGGTCTCGACGATCTCGAGGTTGCGTTTCTCGTTCCATCCGCCAACGTTATACGTCTGACCTACCTGCCCTCGCTTCAGCACTGTCGCAATCGCTTCGCAGTGATCCTCCGCGTACAGCCAGTCGCGAACGTTTTGGCCATCCCCATACACTGGCAGAGGCTTACCGTTCAGCGCATTGAGGATTACCAGCGGTATCAATTTTTCCGGAAACTGAAAGCGTCCATAATTATTGGAACAGTTCGTTGTCAGCGTGGGCAACCCGTATGTGTGATGGTAAGCGCGCACAAAATGGTCCGAAGCCGCCTTCGACGCAGCATACGGACTGTTTGGAGCATAAGGAGTGTTTTCAGAAAAAGGTGCGTCGTTCGGCCCCAGGGAGCCGAAGACTTCGTCGGTGGAAACGTGGAGGAAGCGAAAATCATTGCTCTGTTGCCCGTCCAGCCTTCCCCAGTATGCCCGCACCTCTTCCAGCAACGCAAAAGTTCCATCCACATTGGTACGGATGAACGCGTCCGGCCCCAATATCGAGCGATCGACGTGGCTCTCCGCCGCAAAATGCACGACGGCGCGCGGCTTCCGACGATCGAATAGGCTGCGGACCAGCGTGCGATCCGCAATATCGCCCTCGACAAATTCATAGCGCCGGTCGTGCGCGATGGGTGCGAGGTTATTTAAATTGCCCGCGTAAGTGAGTTTGTCGAAGTTCACCACCGAAGCCGATTCCCGCTCCATCAAACGCAAAATGAAGTTGGACCCGATAAAACCTGCTCCGCCGGTGACGAGGATCGTGTTGTCCATAAAGTGGCAATCTTGCTTGCTTGAAATGGCTGGCTGCGCCTTCAGTATCCCTGTGAGAGCCGACTTGTCATTGTAAACAAAAAGGACGGGAATGATCCCGTCCTTATGGTCATGCACTTGATTTTGGTTAACTCTCGACCTTCGTCCGCGGCGATCTTTCGGGTTGTTTATCCCGCCTTCTGCCGGGAGTCCCGTGCCACCGTCGCGCTTACTACAGGCTTTCGAGCCGGAGTCTCCGGCAAGTCCCAGCCCATCAGCTCAAAATACTCCCGTTCGATCTCCGCCGCGATGTCACCCCAGTCATATTCATCGCGAATGCGGCGTTTTGCAGCCACTCCAGCAGCCTCCCGCACCGCCGGATTCGCGATCAGGAATTGCAGGCGATCCGCCAGGTCTGCCACGTCGCCTCGCCGGAAAGTGAACCTAGCCCCTTCCATGGCCTCTCGATTTTCCGGGATGTCGCTGGCCAGCACACACACTCCCGCACCCATTGCATCCAGCAAGGCAAGAGACAGGCCTTCCATGTCGGACGGCAGGACGAACACCGCGGCGTTCGTCACCAACTCGTCGAGAACCTCGCCCGATACCCAGTCCAGTATCTTGACGCGTTCACTAGCATGAGTTCGCAGTTCGCGTGAATAGTCGTCACAATAGCTCGATGCTCCCGCCATTACCAATTTTAGGTTCGTATCCAACCGCTCATATGCTTCAACCAGTCGGTGACAACCCTTCTCCGGTGAGAACCTTCCCAGGAAAAGAATGTACTTGCCAGGCTCCAGTCCCCAAGCAAGAATCTTGTTTGGCCGCCGTTGTTCTCGCATCAGTCCACCGTTCGGCACGTACGAAGTCTCCGCTCGGTGCGTCTCCCAGAAATACCGCTGCAACGTCCGCGAAACGACCATTGTGCTGGTCGGCAACCTCACGGCTGCCCGCTCCCCAATGCGAAGCACCATCGAAGCGATAACGCCCCATTTCTTGCGTTGCCAGTCGAGGCCCTGTACCGTCACTACTGTTTTCTTTCCCACGAGACGTGGAATAAAGGAGAACAATGCCGGCCCCAGAGCGTGGTAGTGCACCACGTCGCAAGGCTCGAACAATACGTGCCACGTGCTCAGAAACGTGTGGACTAATGTTTCCAGGTGCTTGGATCGTATTGCTGGCAACCGCACCACGCTCATGCCGTTGTGTTCACCTACCGCGGGTGTGAAGTAACTTCTGCAATAGGCCGTCACCTCGTGCCCCATTCCGGCCAATCGTTTTCCAACTTCCTCGTAATACGTCTCGATGCCGCTGTACTTTGAGATCACGCCCCGTCCTCCGATGAACGCAACCCGCAGAATTTTCTTTCGCGACACAGAAGCCGTGGACGTCGCGTCAATCTGTAACGCTGGCGCTAACTCAACCTGCACACGGCCGAAACTGCCGCGGGCGATTCCATCCAGAACACTTCCTGTCTTGCTAGCAACGGGTGTGATTGTTCTTCTGCTGGCTCGGGGCCCGCGTTGCATAGATCGGTTCTTGTCGTCTGCCAGCCGTTCGTACAAGCCAATCAATGCTTCGTAGTGCTCCTCGGGAGTGTAGTGTTGCTGTACCAGTTCTCTTCCGGCATGCCCCATTTTGTCCGCCAGCTCCGGTCGCGAGCTGAGAAACTCTATCGCCGACGACAGCTGCGTCACATTTCCGGTTTCGTACAACAGTCCCGTTTCACCCTCACGCACCAACTCACGCCGTGAACCCAGGTCCGAAGCGACCACAGTTCGCGCGTGCGCGTACGATTCAAGGATCGTCTTGCCGAGCGTTTCATAAGCGTGCGACGGAAGCACGGTGAAACTCGAGTCTCGAATGGCGCCATCCAGTTCCGCTCCCTGGATATGGCCACCAAACTCAACGTTAGTCAGCCCCAACGCAGTACTCAGCTGCTGCAAATTGTTGCGCTCCGGTCCGTCCCCCGCGACTGTCAAGCGGAGACGAGGCAAGGTCTGCATAGCGCGCAGCAGGTCATGTACCCCCTTCTCCAGTGATAATCGACCGAAGTAAAGCATCGGAGGGTTTTCTATACTTCGCGCCCTCACATCCTTGACCACTTGGAAATGTGGAAGAACCTCGAACACCCCCGCGTCCCATCCATGCTCGACGAACTTGTCACGCACGAATCGGCTGGGAGCAAGAAAGCAGTCCACGCACCTTCGATAAGTTCCCAACCACTTGTGAAAATAGGCTTCTGTTACGAGGGTCGCTCGTGCGGCTGTCCCCGGATAGCATTTTTCCTTCATCGCGTGCCAGAATTTCCCGTCCTTGCATGCCTCGCAGGCTTCACCCCGTAGAACCAGGTTATAGCTGGGACAAAGCACCTTGAAGTCATTCAAGTGATAGACGACGGGAACTTTTTGCACCTCGAGCTCCCACAGGATCGACGGCGATAAATGGTGATAGATATTCCGCACGTGTGCTACGTCGGGCCGAAACTCCGCGATCATCGCCCGAATCCGCCGTCGCGCCTCCAGCGAATAGATCGCGTGACCAGCAAGCCGTGCGCGGTCGAACCACCCGGGCCGGTTCTTGAAGTTCATATACGGCACGAAATGTTGGTCGTAAGGCGTGGGCTTGCCCCGTGAGTCGGCCATAGCAAACAGCGCCACTTCGTGACCCTTGGAACGCATCAGTTCCATAACCTCGAACAGGTAAGCCTCAGTACCGCTAAACGGAAAGTTATATTTATTGCAATACAGAATTCTCATGAACGACGCTCCAATCACGGGGTGCGGCCAGTCGACGGAAGAAGTAGCCAAAATGCGTAAGATTCGTCTCGCGGCAGAAGTTATTGCGTACATACGCGCGGGCCGCGAGCCGGATCCAGTCCACTCGATTCCCCGGCTCGTGACCGGTGTCGCGCATCAAGGTCTGAAGGAAAAGAATTCGCTGCACGAAGTCCTCCAGTTGCCCGGGCTGATACAGAAATCCCGTCTTCCCGGGAATGACCAGTTCTGGGATACCCGTGATCGCCGGCGCGAGCACGATTCTGCCCCGCGCCATGGCTTCCATAAGTACCAGTGGAATTCCCTCACTGCGGCTCGTAAGGACAATCACATCGGCTTTTCGGTAGAGCGAATCGATGTCATCCCTGGCGACGTGCCCCAGCAGCGTGACCCGGTCTTGCAGGCCATTCTGTCGGATCAACAATTCCAGAGCCTGACGCTCCGGTCCCTCGCCTGCAACGAGACACCCAAAGTTCGCTCCAGAATCGCGCAGGCGAGCGCATGCATGTACAAGAAATACGTGATCCTTTACTGCATGCAGCCGGCCTACAGCCAGCAGCGTGAATTTGCGTTTGTCGCCAAGATCGACCCGAATAGCGGACTTCGCGGGTAAAGGCACATCCACTCCAAGGCGAGACACAATGATTCTTGCTGGATCAATCTCCGGAAAGTGTTCCAGAACATAGCGGCGGTTGAATTCAGAAATCGTTACGCAAAACAGGCAGTTAGCCAGCTTGGTATCGAGATAGGTGCCATGCAGCAATAAGTCGGAGCCATGGAGCGTAAGACTGAAACTTATGCCCAGCAATCGGGCCGCGACCATCCCAATCCAGGAGCCGAAGTAACCGTGATGCACGTGGATGTGATCCACGCCGCGTCCATGCAGCCGGATCGCGTAATGCGCCCCGAGCCACGTATGCAGCAGCGCCTTTAGTCGCACCGTGGGCGATTCCTTTCCTCGCAGTAGAACGCGCCCAACTAAGCTCGAAATCCGCTTCCAATGTCGAACCAACAAACCCAACGCCCGCAGAAGAGCCATTGCCCGCACTGGCTGCAGACACAGAACCTCACGGGAAGGGAATTGGCTCGTTGCTGCCTCTGATCTCCTTACGCTTCCTGGAATCACTCTTACTCCGCGCCGGCGCAACTCCAGGATTTCTTCCCCGACGTAAGGTTCCACGAAGGCAGGGAATTGGTTCGCGAGATAAGCGACAGTAAGCATTTGCATACGAACGAGAGGCTATGAAACGAATGTGATTGAGATTGGTTTAAGCTGCAGTCTCGCGAACAGTTCGAAGAGGACGGCTCACGGCGTGTCCGAAGTCTCTAGCCGCGCGGCGCTGTTGCGCCGCCAACATTCCAGCCATTGTGAACAAAAGCCCATTCACGAACTGATAGTTCATGACGACCACGCTCGCGTTCACCCAGTAAACCCCAAGCAGAACAGGCCACATCGCATGGAACTGATGATTCAGCAAGCCATTGCGTTCCGCTCGCGGAACTTGGCATCGCCCCAGCCTGAATAATTCCCACATCAGCCAGACGTAAAGGGCCAACCCGACAACACCGTGCTCCACCAGCAACTCCAGATAAGTATTGTGCGGATACAGTTCCTTCTCTTTATAGCCGCTGACGTGCCGGGCCAACTCCGAAGGCATCTGATTCACCCCCCAACCGGTAAAGGGTTTTTCCATGAACATTTGCCAGCCGCCGGTGTACACGGCCTCGCGAAACTCTAATGGTCCGGATTCATGCAGCCGCTCCGTCAGCGCTCGCCGTTGATCATTAAAACTGAGCACGATAAGTAACGACACGGCTCCCAATAGTGCAAGAGCAACGCACACACGACGCAACCGTCGATTATGCGAGCGCAAGATCAGGACGCCCACGCTGACTCCGAACGAGAGCCAGACGGCGCGCGTCATCGTCGCTAGAATCGCCACCGGTAAGGAGGCTAGCAACCCGGCGGCTCTCAGCCCCCGGATTCTCCCTCGCAGTACCGAATGCAGCGCCAGCAGACCGAGCAGGTTCAGCGAGACCCCATTCGCTACGGCCTGGAGAAGCGGTCCACGCGCCCGGTCGACATGGTACCCAAGGCTTTCATCCAATATGAAGCGCGGGAAAATGAGTGATTTCGCACCTACCATGAAAGCAATCGACGTGAAGCAAAGGTAAGCCAGCACTGCTATTGCGAACAGTTCGAATTGTTCTAACCGGTGCTCCTTTTGAAACACGAGCACCGCTAAATGAAAGAGTGCGAACGGCACTATGAACTTTGCGGCCAACAGTGACCAGGTCTGGCAGTCGGACGGCTGACCAATCACACTTGTGGCCGCCAGGAGCGTGAGGCCGAGCATCGGCCACGTGGCCCGCTCCAGCACCAGCAAGCGCTGGCCAGCGACCACGGTCTGTCCGATGACGCCAAGCAACAGCAGGATGAAAGCCACGCGGTCGATCTCATAGAAAGGGACGTCAGGATGCCGCAGCAACATGGCGGCGAGCGCGCAGAGAAACAATACGGTCGGGATTGTCATCAGAGCTTGCAGCGGCCTAAGCGCCAGCGAAATGCCTCGTGCTCCCGCATCGGCGACCCAGCCCGCCGGTGGCGCGATGCCTGGCGAGGTTGACGACATTACTCCCCACTCCCACGCAGCACGGCTCCCGCCGTCTTCAATAGAATGAGCAGGTCCATTTTCACGCTCCACGAGCGTATGTACTCAACATCCAGCTTTACGCCGATTTGGAAAGATGGATTCCGCCGTGCCGTAACCTGCCAAAGCCCTGTCATTCCCGGTAACACATCAAGGCGGCGCAAATGTTCAATCGCGTAGGTACACACATCATCAAGCGGATGCGGTCGCGGCCCAACCATGCTCATCTCGCCTTTCAGCACATTCCATAATTGAGGAAGTTCGTCCAGACTGTAGCGGCGCAAGAAGCGCCCAACGCGCGTAATTCTTGGATCGTTTGTGATCTTGAAGAACGGGCCCTGTCGCTGATTACGCTTGCGCAGCGCTTCTTTAAGTTCGTCCGAATCCCTCACCATCGTACGAAACTTGTAGCACTGGAACGGCCGCCCCTTTCGTCCCGCACGCGGTGCTTTATATAGGAAGGGACCGGGCGAATCAACCTTAACGAGAATCGCGATCACCGCCAGGACTGGCGCCAACATAAGCAGCGCAACACCAGCCCCCGCAATATCCAACGCACGTTTTTGCCGTAGGGCTCGAACCGGCAGCTTTACTTCATGCAGCGAAATCAGCGGGATGGTTCCAATCCTTTCTGGCTCCCCGGCTGGCTCGCAACCAAACAAATGAGGCGCCATCTTCACATCCAGTCGCAGTTGCCGCGCGGTGTTGATCACACGCAGCGTCCGGTCCAGATCATGCGGAGATGCCAGGATCACTTCATCCACGAAGGCGGTGCGCGCCAGTTCCACCAGGTTGCTGGTGCGTCCTACCACCCCGTTTCCCAGTGGCTTCTGGTCATCCAGAAAGCCGCAAACCGACCGGTCCATCTCCGGATGCTTCCTCAGGTAGCTGGCAATTCGGTGGCCCAGCGGACCCGCTCCTACGATGAGAACGTTACGCACGCCGCGGATGGCACGCAGACTCCGCTGTTTGCCATCCCATTCAGCCCTTCGCGATCCCCAGAGTGTGACGAAGTGCAGCAGGCCGGCGCTCCAGACCGTAGCCGCCACCAGCATTGAGCCACCTTGCAGTTGGAGCGCCGCGCTCAACACCAGCGTTCCCCATAACACGGACTCGCCTAGCGTCTGCCTTTCCTTGCTTCGATATGCCTCGTCATAATGCCCTCTGTTCCGACAGTTCAACAACTGGATCAGAACCCCGTGCAGAAGAGCGATCCCGATAAGAGCTGGAGAAATAACTGACGTCCGCAGCGCTCCAGGAAACGCTGGCATCCGCGGGAAGGCCATCTGGAGACGGAGATAAATCTGTGCCACCAGAATCCAATTGAGGATCACCAAGGCATAGTCTCTGACCGTCGACCCCAGCCAGCGTTCGACCTCCTCACTCTCCGTTGCCTTCGCCAGAATGGGCGTAAGAAGTTTCGGGCTGGGGTTCTCGCTGGACCATGGGAGCGTCGCGGTCGGGTGGGTCAAGAAGCTTGCCCCCGTGCCACGCGAAGGTTTTTTCTTGCCCCAGTCGACCGACCCCGACCCGGGAATCAACCGCGCAGCCCATTCGGTCCCCGGGGATTTCTGGCTTGGATTTACCTGAAGGGACGACACGTTAGACCAATTCCAGCTCATATCCCTGGATCTCAACCACCAGCGAACGCTGGATCGATTGAATCGAAATCATCAGTTTGTCTTTTTCTTGCTCTAGCAGAATCCCTTCTAATCCGTGCAGACAACCACCACGGACTCGCACGCGCTGTCCCGCATGCACAAAAGCGTGAAGAGAAAAGAGGCCCTTCTTTTCCAGCAAAAGCTGCAGATCTTCGATCTGCTTCTCAGGCACCGCTGTCACCGTCCCTCCGAAGCTCACGAAACGAATCAGCCCCGCGGTTTGCAAAACCGCTTGGCTCGATTCCCGGGACTGATCGAGATGTACGAACGCGTATCCAGGAAACAAAGGGCGTGCCACTGCCTTGCGCCGGTCGCTCCACCTGTGATTTTCAGTGAACACTGGAAGGAAGACCTCGAAGCCCTTGCTGTGAAGCTGCGCGCTCACCTTTTTTTCAAACCGGTGACGCGTCTCAACCGCAAACCACTGTTGCAACTTGTCATCTCCAACCTGCCGCGGCCACGATGTCATTACGCGGCCATCTGCCTGCCCCACGCCATAGCTACCGCTCATTGAGTCCCGTCGCCATTTTCGTCTCATTTTGCACAGCGTTATAAGAATTCAGGTCCGCTACAAGGAGCAATCCAACAGATCGCTAAAGCAGGCGATAAATTCCTTCCGGGATTGGGAAGGTTCTCTCGCTAAGCACTGTCCCCAGAATTCGAGACTGTGCGGCCAACCCTTCTTTGATCTTTCGAGCTGTTGCTCTTCGCGTGCTATGAGCCGCCAGCACTAAAATGATCCCGTCCGTCAACTGTCCCAACAGCGCAGCCTCGCTCGATGTACCCGCTACCGGGCCTTGAATGACAAGGTATTCGAACTCAGCCCGCAATCGCGCCAGGCAAGAAATCCAATGATGTCCCCTCCCGGATTCGTCGGCGTACTCACAAAGCGCGCTCTTCGGTACGCGCCAAAGGTTCGTTGTCATTTGTGTGGACCAGGATTTGATCGCAGCGTTTTTCGTGCCAGGACCGCGAATACTCCGGACCTCAGCCAGACTTGGTTCGAACTCCACCAGCGCCACCGCGGCGTGAGTCTCGAGCGCCAGAGACCGTGCGACTTGATTACAGATACTTGCGACATCCAGCCGCGGCTCGGCCGCGCTGAAGACAACTTCTTTTACCGGATGGACACCCCCGGCAAAGAACACCAGCCGTACCAAGCCGCGAATTTGTTCCTGTGCAAAATCCTCGGGGCTCCAAACATTCTTTTCGCAAGAGTCTTCCACTTGACGCAGGACCGTTTCCGCAGCCGTCGTCTCAACAACCTCGGATGTTGGCAGTATGTCTGCCCGCGCGCTCATACCGTCTCCTTCATGCGGATAACCGCCTGCCACCCGTTGCCGGTAGCGAAGCCAACACTGGGATTTCCAAACAAGTCAGCACTTCCTCAGGCGTGCGCAGTGCAGGATCGAGATAATCGGTGGTAAACGCGGCCGCTGTGCCGCTGGTTAGGGCCACCACGAAGCCGACCAATATCACTCCTCCGGCCGGCCACACCGGCAGCGCCGGCACCACAGGTTGCTCTGCGATTGCCACGTTCACGATGCCACCTTCGTCCAACGCGTCTCCCATCCGCGACTCTTCCCGTTTTTTCACATAAAGTAGATAGTTTTCCTGCGCGGCATCCTTGCTGCTCGTCAGATCATCCTGGGCAATTGCGTCTTCGCCCAACTGGCGGGCCAGCCCGCGATATTCGCTCAACTCCGTGCTGGTCGTCAGTCGTCGTGCCTCCAATCCCTCCAGATCGACGCGCGCCTTTTGCAGCTCCGCTTTAGCCCATTCATAGTTAGTATTTTTGTCCGTGGTTTCGTCGCGCACCGGAGTTGCTCCCTCGGCTGCGATCGCAGACTTAGCCTGCAGGATCTGCTGTTCCACCTCCTGCACCAGGCGATGGCTCGGCTCAAACTTGGTCAAGAGCTGGGTCTTCTTCAACTCCAGATCCAGCAGGCCTGCCTTCAAAGCCCGCAACAGCTCAGGATTATCCGCCGTCCGCACCTGGGTCGTGCTGCGCTCCGGTAACTCCGCCACTTCAGCGTTCAGCTCTCGCACGCGACGCTCTGTCTCCGAGATCTCCACCTGGGTCTGCCGGTAACTGGCCTCAACCGCATCCAGCCTGTGCAGCACCAGATCGCGCTCCTGTGCGGCTTCTACCACGCCGTGACTTTTCGTGAATGCAAGCAATTTCCCTTGCGCGTCCTCCAGTTGTTGTCGCGATTCTCCCGTCTGCTGGTCAAAGAAATGAAGCTGCCCGGCCGGACGGTGGACCTGCATGTGCTTTTCCAGATAAACGCTGGATAAGGATTGCAACACGTTGACCGCGAGTTGAGGATCCGGCGCGTCGTAGCTCACCGCGATCAGGTTGGTCTTCTTGATGGACTCGACCTTCAGCCGGTCGCTCAGTCGTCTCGCAGCCCGCTGTATCCGTGCCGCTGGCTCTTCAGGAGGACGAAGCCAGCGCAACCAGTCATGGGCCGCTAAATCATTCGCCTCCACCACGCGCCGCAGCACGTCGTCGTCTTTCAGCAGCTCAACTTCGGAGTTGAGTTCTTCTTCCGTTACTTCGACGCGGGAAAAATCCGGAGGCGCATTCGGCTGGGCAGTTACCGGAGGATCGGCGCGTCCACGGCGCACTAGCACTCGCACTTGAGCGCGATACGTGGCACCCGCGAAGGCATAGACGATCGCAAGTATGAAAACGAGGCCCGAGACGACTAGAAAAAGTTTTCGATGCCGGAACAGCACCATCGCCAGTTCGCGTGCCGTCGGTGCCGTTGATTCTTTCGCTCCGCACCCTCGATCTTCTTCCGACATGGCAATTGCCCTTGCGCCGCTCGTTAGAACTGTGTGGAACTCACATACATGCTCAGATCAGGTTTGCTAATGAAACGCTCGATCTTCGAGATTGAATTTTGCGGCACAAAAACCAGGTCTCCCGGTCGCAGAAGAGACACTTCGCTAAAGCTCTTCTCCCGCAGCATCTTCTTGAGATCGAACACGTGCGCCTCCACCACATCATCGTTGACGTGTCGGAACAGGACCACTTGAGAATGCTTGGCTTGGTGCGTGAACCCACCCGCAATTTGTACTGCTTCCATGATGCTGGTGTCCGCTCTCAACTCATACTTTCCGGGATGTCCCACCTCCCCGCCTGCCACAAAATAGGGATGCTCAAACTCCTTCAGCGCCACGGCCACTTGCGGGTCGTGGAGATATCCCGTGTAGGCTTGCCGAACCGCCGCCCGGAATTCCTCCAGGGTTAGTCCCTGCGCGAGCACCGGTCCCGCATCTTTTAGGAAGGTGTAGCCGTCCGGTTGTACGGTAAGCGTTTGATCAAACTCCGGTGACAGAGTAAAACTCAATGCCACCACGTCGCTGCGGTTCAGCCGGTAAAGCGGACGGCGTTCCCCTCCGAGCTGAGGGTTTCCCATGCCGTCCGCCTTCCCGGGTTTTGCAGCCGCCATTCCCGTGCTTCTCGTCTCAGCCCCGGTTTGGCCAGTTAGAGAAGATTGTTGGCTTGCTCCCAGGTATTGTTCTTTTCTTTCCTCCTGGGCGAATGCGGCCACGCAAACTTGCAATGTCAACGTCGCAATGACTGAAAATCTCGTGAGTCTGTCTCGTTGCTTCATCTCAGTCGCACCGCCCGGATTCAAGAGTCGTTCACCTCTTGACCTCTGTGAGCAAACTATCTTCGTAGGGCTTTCGCCGCAAGACATGGGAAGTGCTGTCTACCAATGTGGTCATGCTGTTCTCGGGGGTGGAATTGCGCCGACGCCAGCTACCACGGCACTTGTTGGTGTTCGGAATGTTTTTGCAAGACCGCCGGACTATCCCCACATGGGCCACCTACAAAAGTAGACTTGCTTGTTCGCGGAATCACGCGACGCCCCTGATATCCACTCCAGTCCAACAAATGTTTCCGAAGATTCGCCCGAATTTCTCTTGAACGAAGACCGAGAGTCCGGTCGCAACCCGAGATTTTCCACAGCACAGCCACTCGTCTTCCCGATTTGAATATCGTCCCTAAATTTTGTGACCTACGTCCTAGCGCACGTGTCGACCGAGGCTCACACTGTCTCTTCATCATCGTTACATTTCGGAGCCCTGTTGCATGAGTTCAACCTCATTCGTCCCTTCGGCCGCAGTTTCCGTACTTGTAGCCGATTCGAACCGTAT
>Ga0209040_10003052_pt1 | contig 12909 bp, 15 predicted proteins | sample BogFormECP12_OM3_FD_188240 | JGI IMG/M metagenome (GOLD analysis project Ga0209040, IMG submission 188240) | Bog forest soil microbial communities from Calvert Island, British Columbia, Canada - ECP12_OM3 (SPAdes) (version 2) | ecosystem: Environmental > Aquatic > Freshwater > Wetlands > Bog ... | reverse complement strand
GGGGTGCCACATGCCGAGCAGCCAATGATGGGCGGCAAGGTTGCCCAGCACCCAGGCGGTCGAGCCGCAGCCCTGCCCGATCACCGCGGTCAGCTCGAATAGCGCGCGATAAGGCAGCTCGCTGCCCCCGACGCGGACCGGTTGCAGCATGCGGAAGAGCCCGCTCGAATGCAGATCGGCAATCGTCTCGTCCGGCAGGCGACGCAGCTGTTCCGCCCGCGGAGCCCGTTCGCGCAGTACCGGGATCAGCGCCTCGGCGCGCGCCAAGAGCTCTTCGAAGCGGGGCGGCGCGGCATGTTGATGCGTCTTCGCCTGGGGCATTGCGATCCTCTCCCGGATAAGCCAGCCTCTCGTAGTCTACTCGTCGCGCCGCGGCTCGGCGAGATCCTATCCACATCGTCCCTCGATCCCGTGGAGAACAGCGCTGATCATCGATACCCACGCCCACGTCGTTGCCGGGCAGCCTGATCGAGACCCTGCGCACCGAGCAGCGGATGTTTCCCTCGGTCAGGCTGCTTGCGGAGGCCGGCACGATAAGGATGGCCTTTGCCGGCCAGCCGCCGACTCGGCCGATCGCGCCGCGGCTGCGCGATCTGGCGCAACGCCGCGAATGGCTGACGAGCGCGCGCATCGACCATCAGGTGGTGGGCGGCTGGACCGATGTCTATGGCTACGAGCTGCCGGGGGCAGAAGGCGCCGACTGGGCGCGCTTCTTCAACGAGCACCTGATCAACGATGCTGCGGCGCTGACCGCATTGACGCCGCTCGCCACCGTGCCGTTGCAGGCTGGGGCACTCGCCGCCAGCGTGCTCGATGAGGCGCTCGACAAGGGCTTCAAGGGCGTCATGATCGGGACCCAACCCAAGGGGGTCGGCGGAAATCTGGACGATCCCGAGCTCGACCCTTTCTGGGAGTTGGCCTCGGCGCGCCACGCGACGATCTTCCTTCATCCGATGTACATCTGCGGCGACGAGCGGCTTTCCGAATATGATCTCCTGAACGCCGTCGGCCGCCTGACCGACACGACGATCGCCATGGCTCGGCTGTTCTTCTCGGGCCACCTTACGCGGTTTCCCGGCGCCACCCTCGTCGTCTCGCATGGTGGCGGTGCCTTGCCCTACGCGCTCGGCCGGCTCCGTCGCAACCATGCGATCCATGCCGAGTATCCCGATCCGCTCGACGGCTTCCGGCAGCTCTATTTCGACACGGTGTTATTCGAGGCGAGGGCATTGCGTTTCCTTTGCGACGTCGCGGGCGCTGACAAGGTGGTCCTCGGCTCCGACTACCCGTTTCCGATCGGCGACCCCGACCCGCTGCGGGTCGTCGACGAGACCTCGCTCACCCGGGTCGAGCGGCGCGCCATCCTCGGCGAAACCGCGGCTCGGATCTTCCATATCGACTGCGGCTGTGGCGGCGATCGGTAAGGGTTGTCGACGAACGGACTCACTGCAAAAGGCCGAAAATGCCCAGAAAACTTGGTTTGGCGATCGGTTTGCTCGGCCTGGCGGCCGGCATTTCGACGCCGGCGCAGGCGCAAGGCGGCGTGCGGGTGGGGACGCTGACCTGTCATGTCGCCAGCGGCTGGGGCTTTGTCTTCGGCTCGTCGAAGGCGCTGCGCTGCACCTTTGCGCCGGCGCCGGGGCGTGCCGAATATTATGCCGGCACGATCAACAAGTTCGGCGTCGATATCGGCTATACGCAGGGCGGCGTGCTGGTCTGGGCGGTATTCGCGCCGACCGCCAATCTGACGCCCGGCACTTTGAGCGGCAATTACATCGGCGCCACCGGCAGCGCCACTGTCGGGGTCGGGGCTGGTGCCAATGTGCTGGTCGGCGGCTCCAACAGGACGATTTCGCTGCAGCCGGTCAGCTTCGAAGGCAATACCGGCCTCAACGTCGCGGCCGGCATCGGATCGATAAGTCTGCGTTATCAGCCGCAAACCGCCCGCCACCGTCACTGAGCTCGGGCGGCGGCGCTGTCCTGCCGGACGGTTTCACCGCTGCCGGGCTGGTTCATACATTGGTCATCGGCCCGCCACATTTTTGGCGCAGGAATCCTCGGGCGCCCGGGACGCGAGGGTGGCGGCTTGCCCGTAATCTGGCGCTTGGGGGAAGCTCCATTGGCGCCGATGTTCCGTCTTCTCTATTACCTCTACGCTGTGCGACTTGCCCGCGAGGTTAGAACGCGGCCGACCCCCTGCCATATCGGCATCATCCTCGACGGTAATCGCCGCCACGGGCGCTCGCTCGGGATCACCAAGCCTCGAGAGCTTTACGATCTCGGTGCCAACAAGCTCGACGAAGTCCTCGATTGGTGCATCGAACTCGGCATTCCGACCGTGACCCTGTGGGTCTTTTCGACCGATAACTTTCGCCGGCCGGCGGCGGAAGTCTCGGGGATCCTGGGTTCGGTCGAGACCAAGCTGAAGGCGTTGGCGTGTGACCCCGCGATTCACCGGCGACGCGTGCGGGTGCGCGCCATCGGCTGCCGTGCGATGCTGCCCGAGCCGGTTCAGGCCGCGATTGCGGCAGCCGAGCGCGCGACCGCAGGGTATGACGGCCTGGAGCTGAATTTCGCCGTCGCCTATGGCGGCCGCCAAGAGATTGCCGACGCGGTTCGCTCTTTGCTCAACGGCATGGCGGATGACGAGGCGACGTTGGCGGAGGCGGTAGAAGGCGTCACCCCGGAGGCGATCGCCAAGCATCTCTATACCGCCGGACTGCCGGATCCCGACCTGATCATCCGCACAAGTGGCGAGATCCGGCTGTCGGGCTTTCTGTTATGGCAGAGCGCCCATAGCGAGTTCTATTTCACCGACGTCCTGTGGCCGGCCTTCCGCAAAATCGATTTCTTGCGGGCGATCCGCTCCTTCCAACAGCGCCGCCGCCGCTTCGGCTGTTGACAACCCGCACCCGCCGGCCGTGCTTGGGGCTCGACGAAGGGCGCTGATCGTGCCGCTTAGGCCGGCTCGACTGAGGCGGTCGGTAGCAGCTCGGTGCGATAGGTCGGCCGCAGAATTTCCAGCCGCATCGGCACCGGCGTGCCGAGCCACAGCGCATTCTTGCTGTGGTCGTCGTAGGAGCTTTCGGTCAGCGGATGGACGAGGACGTCGAGGCCCTCGCGGTTCAGCATCAGCCACGGCACGACGTTTTGGAACTCTTCGGTCCGGAAGATGACGTTGAACTGCGAGATCGGGTGCGGACCTGCCGGCTCATCGCTGAAGCCTCCGGGTTTGACAGCGAATTTGCCGAGCATCGTCTCGCGCAGCCGTTCGGCGACCGGCCGGGTGGCCGGGTTGTAATAGACGTGGGCGTGATAGCCTTTGATTTCGGTCATTGCAATTCTCCTGCTGGTGGCTACTCGGTAATCTGGAGCCGCCGTTCGACCTCGGCCTGCCACTCTCTGAGCGGCATGAAGCCGGGAGTCTCGCGGCAGTGCTTTTCGGTCTGCGCCATGATCTCGTCATTGGGCAGTGACAGGTCGATCGGGACACCGTGCGGCTGCGGCACGTACCAGGGCGTATCCATGTAGATCTCGACCATGTTGCCCTCGGGGTCGGGGAAATAGATCGACAGCGCGTTGCCGTGGCTGGTCTGGCGGATCTCGGTGACGCCGGTATCGCAGACGCGGCGGTGCGTTTGCTTGAGCTGATCGAGATCGGCGACTTTGAACGACAGCTGGTTGACAGTGCTCACGCCTCCCGGCGCGCGGCCCGAAACGACGACGAGCTGGTGATGGTGCCCCGGTGCCGCCGTCATGAACGCGAGTTCACCGCCGCGGCTGCTGATACCGCGATCGGAGACCACGAGCCCGATCGTCTTCGTATAGAACGCAACCATCGTGTCGATGTCGCGGGCGTAAACGCCGCAATGCGACAATTGCGGATGAATCTGTGAAGTCATGCTCGCCTCCTGGAATCGGGTCTCCCCGGTTCGCCTGGATATCTAAGAGCGCGCTTATCATGTACAAAATCGATTGATTATATGATATTCATTCGCTGTATGGATGTTCGTGCCGTCGACCTCAATCTGCTGAAAGCCTTCGACGCGTTGATGAGCGAGCGGGCCGTCACCCGTGCCGCCGGCCGCATCGGTCTATCGCAGCCGGCGATGAGTCACGCGCTGTCGCGCCTGAGAAGCCTCTTCGCGGACGATCTGTTCGTCCGCACGCCCACTCACATGGAGCCGACTGCTCGCGCGCGCGAGATCGCGCCGCTTGTGTCGGCGGCGATCGAGCACATCGAGGCGGCGCTCAACCTGGGCGTCGGCTTCGATCCGGCAAAAAGCACCGGTATCTTTACCGCCGGCATGGCCGAATATGCCGAGGTGGCGCTCGTCGGGCGCCTTGCCGAAAGCTTTGCCAGACAAGCCGCCAAGGCGACGTTGCGCCTGACGCCGCTGACCGGCGCCGAAGCCGCCGAGCAACTGGATCGCGGCGCCATCGAACTCGCGGTCGCGCACATGCGCGCGTTACCGGCGCATCTCGATTCGATGATGCTGCTGCGCGACCCGTTCGTGCTGGTCGCTCGCCGGGGTCATCCGCTCGTCGCGCAGTCGCTGTCGCTCGAAGCCTATGCGTCGCTCAACCACGTCCTGGTCTCGCCGCGCGGCGATACCAGCGGTGCGATTGACCGTAACCTTGCGGATTTCGGGTTGAAGCGCCGGATCGCGCTATTGGTGGCGACATATCTGGCGCTGCCGGCCGTGCTCGCGGCGTCCGATCTCGTCGCCACGGTACCCCGACGAACCGCTCAGCAAATTGCCGCGATAGCCGAGATCGAGATCATGCCGCTGGCGATCGATCTCTCCGTGCCGGTTTCGATGGCTTGGCACCGCCGCGCGACGAGCGAGCCGGCGCAATCCTGGTTCCGCTCGCTGCTGATCGAAGCGGCGAGAGATTGATCTGACCTCACCGTCATCCCGAGCGAGGCCCGATCGAGCGCTCGTCGTCCAGGTTACATGAGATTTGCGCTTGCTCCCCGATGCTCATTCATCGATGCTGAGAAGAATTCGCATTCGCATGCGGCGGAGTGTCACAATGCGTCTCACCGCCTGGTTTGTAGTGTTGTCCGTTCTCGCCGTCGCAGCGCCCGCGCTGGCGGACGATCCCAGCTTTTCGATTCTGATGAAAAACAACCAGTTTGTTCCGAGCGAGGTTCAGATACCCGCAGGGGTCAAGGTCAAGCTCATGGTCCGCAACGAGAACTCAACCGCCTCGGAATTCGAGAGCATCCAATTTCACCGCGAAAAGGTCGTGCCCCCCGGTCAGGAAATCAGCGTTTTCGTCGGGCCTCTCGATCCGGGCAGTTATGAGTTTTACGACGACTTCCACCCGGAGACCCGTGGCCATCTGGTCGTCAAGTAGCGAGGCTGAGATGGTGGCGACGGCAATTATCGTTTTCCGCGAGGTCCTCGAGGCAGCGCTGGTAGTCGGCATCGTGCTGGCGGCCGCCCGCGGTGTCCCGCGCCGTGGGGTCTGGGTGACCAGCGGGATCGCCGCAGGGGTCGTGGGCGCCACCATCGTCGCTGCTTGCGCCGGCGCAATCGCCGCCGCGGTCAACGGCATCGGGCAGGAGCTCTTCAACGCCGGGATCCTGTTTACCGCGGTGGCCATGCTGGGCTGGCACAATATCTGGATGAACCGGCACGGGCGTGAGCTGGCCGCGACCGCGGCTTTGCTCGGCAAGGCTGTGCTTGGCGGCAGCCGCCCGCTCTATGCGCTGGCTCTGGTCGTTGGAATCGCCGTGCTACGTGAAGGCTCCGAGATCGTCCTCTTTCTGTACGGGATCGCGATCGCCTCAGGGGTTGGGGCGCTCAGCATGTTGGCTGGCGGAATTCTCGGGCTCGCCGGCGGCGCCGCGATCGGCACGGTGATTTATTTCGGGCTTCTTGCGATACCGCTGCGTCGGCTGTTTAGGGTGACGAGTTGGCTCATTCTGCTGCTTGCCGCCGGAATGGCCTCCCAGGGCGCTGCCTTTCTGATGCAGGCGAACTTGCTGCCGTCGCTCGGCAACGGGCTCTGGGATACCTCCTCGATCCTGAGTGAGAACAGCATGGTCGGACTGCTGCTGCACGTTCTGATCGGCTATTCGGCACAGCCGGCCGGCATCCAAGTCGTGTTCTACCTCGCCACGCTCTTTATCATCGGTACTTTGATGCGAGTGATGGCGCGGACCACACCATCCGCGCCGAGCCGTCCCGCCACCGCACCGGTTTAAAAACCCGAGCCTCTTCGCTGGGCTACCAAGTCACTTTACGCCAATAACGTCGAGTGGGGACGCGAATGCGTAGCATTTTCATTCTGTCTGCCGGTGCGGCGTTGGCTACTGCGGTTCCGGCTGTGGCGGACTTCAAAGTTCAGATGCCCGACGCCGAAACCGGAGAAATCTCGGTCGAACCGCTCGGGGACTACGGCCACGACCCGAAGCCCGCCCACAGCGGCGAACTAAGCACGACCCAAGAATTCGAATACGGGGTCAACGGCTTTTGGCGCACCGAGCTCGAGCTCGAACAGGAACGAGACGCAGGTCCCGGACAATCCTACCAATTCAGTCAGGTTACTTCCGAGAACATCTTTCAATTTACCGAGCGCGGCCAGTATTGGTTGGATGCCGGTTTGTTTGCCGAGTTCGGTAAAGCCACGATCCGGGGTAACCCCAACGAATTCAGCGTGGGGCCGATATTCCGCAAGGAAATCTTCGGCACGATCAACACCATGAACTTGTTTATAGAGAAAGAAGTCGGCCCGAACTCCGCGCAGCACCCGTTTTTCTTGTATGCCTGGGAAACGCGTCTCGACCTCGGTACGCCGATCGAGCCGGGCTTTCAGGCCTATGGCAACCCGAGCGCGTTCGAAGGGTTCAATTCGCACTGGCCGCAGGACAACCGTATCGGCCCCCAGCTGTTCGGGGTTGTTTCCAACATCGGGCCCGGTACCCTCAACTGGAACGCCGGCGTTCTATTCGGTGTGGGCTCCGCGGCGCCGCGCGAAACGATTCGGTGGCAGCTCGAATACGAAATTCACTTTTGACCCCCGGCGTTCTTCTCACCGCCGGGCGAGAGAAGACGAGGTGAACGCCTCGGGACCCTCGCCCAACCGGGACCGGTGAACGGGTGCCGCTTGAATCGGGTGAACGGACGAACCCACGCTGAACGCGTTCGATATGGACGCTTGGCGATCTGAACGGGATGCGTATATAAACCGGATGAATGATCCGCTCATTCGCCGATCGCGAGGCCGAGGCGTTGTTCCACGGCTGGTATGCGCGACGGTTGCCGGCGAGCATTCAGCGAGTGGCGCAGCGGAAGCTGCGGCAGCTGCACGCTGCAGAAGACCTGCGCGATTTAGCGGCGCCACCCGGGAATCGGCTGGAGGCTTTGCGTGGTAGCCGGGCGGGCCAACACAGCGGTCGGATCAATGACCAGTGGCGACTCTGCTTCGTTTGGAAGGACGGGGCTGCCGAGCGGGTCGAGATCGTCGATTATCACCAAGGGTAACGGACATGCGCGACTTACCGCCGATCCATCCCGGAGAACAGCTTCGCGACGAGTTCATGAAGCCGCTCGGCCTCACCGCGTACCGGTTGGCGAAGGATATCGGCGTACCGGTGACGCGGGTGCAGGCGATCATCGCTGAGCGCCGCGGGATCAGCGGGGACACGGCGCTGCGGCTCGCTCGCTATTTCGCCACCACGCCGGAGTTCTGGCTGAACATGCAGCGCGACTACGAGCTCGAAACGGCGGCCGAGGTGCTGGGCTCGCGGCTCGACACCGAAGTCAAGCCGCGCGCAGCGTGAGTCGCCCATTGGCATGCCGGGCCCAGACTCAAGCAGCGCGGGCGAGCAGCATGCGGCCGTAGGGCGCCATGGCCGCTTGGCGGCTCGCGGCGTGGTGGATCAGGATGGTCATCACGTCGCGCCGGATTGCGCCCAGCTCGTCGCCGTCATAGACCCACCGGGCGCCGTCCACCTCGCACAAACGATCGAGGGCCCAGCCCACCTGGTGCTGGGCATAGACCATGTCGCGCCGGGTGCCCAGCGCCTCGTCCTCCTTGATCCGGCGGCCGGACGAGACCTCGGCGGTGCTGTAATCGCGCCCGGTGTGCAATAGCAGGGTCGCGACATCGATCGCCGCGGCGGCCTCGCCGATGGCCATCTGCACGACCTTGGAGTCCGCGACCCGGGCCGCCTAGCACGATACCTGACCGGCGGGCGCCGCGAGGTCAGCCTCGATGAAGTTTAGGGAATTATAATACCAACTTCGGCCGTTCGTGTCGAAGCAACGCGCCACGATCGATCCGAATTTGATGGATTATAACCAGCTCTCCAATCAGCCGTTTCTAGGGGCGGTTAGTCCTTGCTCGGGAGAGCGCGGGACCATCAGGTTCAATCGTACACCGATCGCACAGGCGGCCAGAGGTGCCGCGACCAGCGCCAAGGGAACCCAATGCGACGCGCGCAACACGGAACCCGGATCGAGGCCATTGTCCAGCCCGCTCGCGTTGGCAACCAGCCCGGCGGTCGCCGCACCCAAGGCAATCCCCGCTTGCTGAACCGTAGCGGCGGAGGCGGCGGCGATGTTCTCCTCGCCCCCCTTCGCGCCGCTCATTACGCGTTGCAGTACAAACGCCCACGCAGCGCCTATCCCAGCTCCAATCAATGCGATTGGCAGGATGAGCGCCGCGACCGGTCCGGGAGCCATTAAAACCCCCACTCCAGCTAGACCCGCGCTCATCGCCGAGGGACCCATAATGATCAATCGCGGAGGCCATTCCTCCGAGAGCGATGCCACTGACAGCGCGGCTGTGGTCCACGCCAACGACGCCAAGGCGACCATGTAGCCGGCGCCCAGCGGACTCACCCCGTGCAAGCGCTGCAAAAAGAGCGGCCCGTAGATCGCCAGCGGGCTGTATCCGACTGACATGAGCAGTATCATCCACAGCCCCGCACCAGTCCGAGACTGTAGCGAGAACGCATCGCTTGGCAGGAGCGGAGCAGCTGCGCGCCGATCGATCCGCATCATCAGGATGAACGCCGCAGCGGTCGCCGTGATGAGCATGGCCTTGATCGCTAGGCCAGTCGCAACGCTCGCCGCCGACAAGAGCGCGATCGCGCCACAGATCAAGGCAACGCGGCCCGCCGGAAAAGTCCGGCTAACGGCCTGGTCGCTCCGTCCGTCGGCTGGAAGCGTGAAACGGGCGCCAGCACCGAGCAGGCACCCGATCCCCGCGACCGTAACAAACGCGCTGCGCCAGTGCCCATAGCTCGCGAACACGCCGCCAATCAGAGGTCCGATCAGCACGGTGACCGACCAAACGCCCGCGAGCAGGCTAAAGACTCTCGGCCAAAGCGGTTCCGGAAATGCATTGCGTACAAGCACATAGGCGAGAGCCGAGAGCAAGCCACCCCCCAATCCTTGCACGAAGCGTCCCGCGATCACGAAACGAATCGAGGGCGCACATGCGCACAGCACGGCGCCCGCCGCGTAGATGACGGCGCCGCCCGAGAATGCCCGGCGGTTTCCAAACCTGCCGCTGACCAGGCTAGTGCCGCTTGCCGCGACGATTGAGGAGGCGACGAAGGCCGTTGTCGGCCAGCTCAAGAGATTGGCCCCGCCCAGCTCCGCGACGATGCTGGGCAGAAGCGTCGCGGTTATTAGTACATTCATCGAGTGCAGCAGCACTCCGCCCAACAAGACGCAGAGGGTGAGCACCAGGCGCGGTGCCAGGAGCGCCCGCCAGCCTGCCTCAGTCGTTACCTCCGGCACGACGTATCCCTTTTAGAAAGTGTTTTCTTATTTTATAATGGGCCAATTAAGAAAGCAATCAGTTTCTTAATCGGTTGCGAACATGCCGTCGGATAACAGCAGCAGGCTCCTCTACACACTTAAGTCGCGCGGCCCGCTGGCGACCGGCGCGCTGGCGCGCGCCCTTGGCATCACCGTAGTCGGCATCCGTCAGCACCTTGCCAAGCTGCATGCGGAGGGTCTCGTCGCCTTTGACGACCAGGCAGGTGAAATCGGTCGCCCGAAACGCTTCTGGCGCTTGACCGCGAAGGGGCACGGCCGGTTCCCGGATACCCATGGAGACCTCACGGTCAATTTGATCGGCGGCATCCGCTCGGTCTTCGGCGAGGCGGGCCTGGATCGCCTCATTGAGGCGCGGCAGGAGTCGGCGGTGGCGGCCTACCGCAGGGCGCTGGAGCCTTGCTCCGGCCTCGAGGATCGCGTTCGCACTGTCGCGCGCCTGCGCTCGGAAGAGGGCTACATGGCCGAATTCGAGGCGGAGCCGGACGGCAGTTTTCTGCTCATCGAAAATCATTGCCCCATTTGCGCAGCGGCCAAGGCATGCCAGGGCTTCTGCCGGTCAGAGCTAGAATTGTTTCGAGCTGCATTCGGCGCCGGAACGTCAGTCACGCGGCAGGAGCATCTTCTCTCCGACGGGCGGCGCTGTGTCTATCGGGTGACGAGTCTCGAAGGCACTCATCGTTGAGCCTTGCAAACCCGGTTTTCCGCTCACTCCTGGCGGCTTGCCGGATGACCGGTTTGGGGGGGGCAACGGCGATCACTCGAAACCCTTTTACCGCCGCTCTACGCGCTAACCCGATTATCACGTAGAGAGTGGCGCGACGAGGAAGGGGACCGAGCTACCTCATAATGGTAGTGATACAGGGCGTTATCACTAACAAGATTGGGCGATCGGGCGAGGAGATCCGACCGGATCTCAGGCTTCCGTGCTGTCGGACAAAGGGGATCTGGCACTAGGCTTTTTTCGGCGACCAGCCATACGCCTTGGCGCAGGCGCCGGCCATCAGCATCGCCCGCTCGGTGTCGCTGAGGCGGTCAGTCTTCAGGAAGGGCTCGACGCCCTGCTCGTAATTGACGACCGCGAACGCGCGCGTCCAGTCCGTGCCCCACAAGCAGCGCTCGAACCCCCAGGCGTCGAATATTCGGGCCAGCGGGTCCCAAATGTCCGGGAACGGATACGGCTCCTTCGACAGCGTGCAGGCGCCGGTGATCTTGATCACCGCATTCTTGCGCTTGGCGAGTTCCACCACTTTCGGAAGGTCGGCCCAGGGCTGTGGCGGCGCCGGCGGTACGCTCGGCTGCTGGAAGCCCATATGGTCGATGATGAACCGCGCGTCGGGGTGGCGGTCGATCAGCGCCGTGCCCGCGTCGACGTTGCCCCAGAACAGGACGTTGACCGGGAAATCGTTTTTGACGGCCGCGCGCAGGATGCGGTCGAGGCCCGGATCGTCCGGCGCGCGCTTTGACTCTTTCGTCAGGATTATGCGGATGCCGACCGTGCCCGGCGTCTTCTTCCAGTCGGCGATGACATCGGCCACCGCGAGATCATCCGGGTTGACCGGTTTGACCAGGGCGAACTTGTCGGGGTGGGCACGTTGCACCGAGACCGCATAGCTGCCGTCGTACTGGTACATCGAGAACGGCGAGATGTAGATCGCGCCGTCAACGTCGACCCTGTCCATCGCCTCCACCATCTCGTCGCCGGTGACGTGAGCGGGCCAGTTCGGAACGCTGTGCCACTGCCGCTCAGGCGTGTTCGCGGCATAGGCGTGGACCTGGGCATCGATGACCACTGGCGGCTGCGCGGCGGCATGCCCTTCGCGCATCAGTGCCGGTCCAGCCGCGGCGAGCGCCGCCGCGACCTGCAGCACGGTACGTCGGTCGATAAGTCTGCTTCCTGCCGCTGAACGATTGGCCATTTCCCCCTCCATGCTGCTTCGGGACCCACGCTCCTCAGTTCAATGAAGATTGCGGACTTCCTTTGGCCCCGGTCAAGGGAACCGGTCCTGCGCGCACCGGCAGGGCCTCAGGGCGGATTACGGGAAAGATCTGGCATCGGCCCAGTGCCCGAAAGATGTCGTTTCAGGTTATTGACCGGTTTCGGGCGCAATTCCGCCGATCACACGCCGCCGCCTAACTCTCGGGTGGGGGCAATCTCGGCGCCGATCGGCACCGGTAACGTGCTCGTCGTCCATCACCGCGCGTCACCCTGGCGCCGGCGCCATTCGTCGGCGACCGCGCCGTCTTTGGCGTGACGTCCTTGATCCACTGCATGAAGGGCCGGTCGAACTTGAAGCCGGCGCCGCACTCGGCGTGCAGGAAGCGGCGGACGTTATGCGTGCTGCGGTAGCTTGGGGTAACGGGCGTCGCGCGTGTGATTGCGCCGCCGTGCCAATCGAAATCGTCCAACCCTGCCCTCTCCTCGGATCGGGGTCGCCGGGCCTCCGCACCGGCGTCGGCCCGGACCCGCTTCTCAGGAATTGACGACGGCGAGGGCTTCAATCTCGATCATGAAATCGGGTCCGGCGAGACGGGTAACGCCGACGGTCGTGCTGGTCGGGGTCGCCACGCCGAGATAGCGCATGCGGATGTCGGCGCACTTCTGGAACTCATCGAAGTCGGTGACAAAGGTGTTGGTCTTGACGACATCGGCCCAGGTGGCGCCAACCGCCTTGAGACACCGGTCGAGGTTCTGGAACGTCTGTTCCATCTGCGCCCTCATGTCGCCTTTGCCGACACAGTTGCCGTCGATGTCGCGGGCCAATTGGCCGGCGGTGTAGACGATCTTGCCGCTGCCGCTCACCGTCACGACGTGCGAGTAGGACGGCTTTCCGCCCGACATTCTGACATTCATGCCTTCCGGCTGAAACCGCTCGATCTTTAGAACCATTCTGCTCTCCTGGTCAGGTTCGCACCATGCGACTGGCATTTGGCGCACAAGACGGGCCGGCCGGGTAGCATCTTGGTTCCGGCAATACGCGACGATGGCTTCGTCTCGCTGGCATTTGCGCTGACGCCGTGGCGGTCGCCGGGCAGCTCGGAGAAGCTCTGTCCGGCCTCGTAGGTCGTCACCGGTCCGTCGTTGACCTGACTGCGGATCGCCCCC
>Ga0209040_10003051_pt1 | contig 12911 bp, 9 predicted proteins | sample BogFormECP12_OM3_FD_188240 | JGI IMG/M metagenome (GOLD analysis project Ga0209040, IMG submission 188240) | Bog forest soil microbial communities from Calvert Island, British Columbia, Canada - ECP12_OM3 (SPAdes) (version 2) | ecosystem: Environmental > Aquatic > Freshwater > Wetlands > Bog ... | reverse complement strand
ACGCCCCAAATCGAGCGCCTGATCTTCCCGCACTTCTCACCCGAGCAGTTAGCGCTGTGCGTGCATCTCACCCGCGTTCTGCTGCCCGGTCAAATTTTCTTCTATGCCGGGGGCATTGTTTCGGCGGTACTGTATTCGCGGCGAATGTTCCTCTATCCCGCCTTGGGTCCGATCATCTACAACTTGTTCATCATCTTAGGAGGCGCCATCGGCGCTCGCCGGTTCGGCATTGAGTCGCTGGCCTACGGGGCGTTTGTGGGCGCGGTTCTGGGCCCTTTCCTCATCAACGCCATTGGCGCGGCCCGCGACGGGTTGACCTACCGGCTGAGCTTCGACTGGCGGAATGCGGAATTCCGCGAGTGGGTGCGGCTCTCCATTCCCCTGATGCTCGGCGTGTCGCTGGTCTCGGCGGATGATTGGATCCTGCGCTATTTTGCCTCCGGCGGCGCGGGCGACATTACTCGGCTGAATTACGCCAAGCGCCTGTTCGCTGTGCCCATCTCGATTCTGGGACAGGCGGCGGGCCAGGCTTCCATGCCGTTCTTCGCGCGGCTGTTCGGCGAAGGCAAGCGACACGAGTTTGCCGACACGGTTAACCTGTCGGTGTACCGCATCTCCGCGGCATCGCTACTTGCCACGGCATGGATGATGCCGGCAGCGCTGCCGCTCATTGATCTCGTCTACCGGCGCGGGCGCTTCGACTTTCAGGACTCGCGCGAGACCGCGGTCTATTTCTTCTGGTTCGCGCTCTCTCTGGCGCTGTGGTCGGCCCAGGCGCTCTACGCGCGGGCCTTCTACGCGGCGGGTGACACGCTGACCCCGATGATCGCCAGCACTATCATCGTGGTTGCATCGCTGTCGGTGTACTCGGCCTTCTTCCATCGCTTCGACGTCACCGGACTGGCGATGGCCTCCGACATTGGCATCCTGATGCACACGGTCGTGCTGGCCTGGTTGCTGGGCCGCAAGAGACTGGTGCTGCTGGGCGGCGTGCCTTGGCTTGAATTGTCCAAAGTGCTGGGAACTGCGGTGTTCGCAGCCGCGGTCTGCTTTGCCGCCGGACGGACGATCGCCATCAACGGCAGCCGCGTGGCCGACCTGCTTTCACTGGCTGTGATTAGCGTGGCCTGGTTGGCGGCGGTGGCACTAGGGCTATGGGTGACAAAGTCAAACTTGCCAAGCGAGCTGCGCAGAAAGAAAGCGCCGGCAACGCCGAACATAACCACGCCGGAGCAGTTGGTAGAGAGAACGACGGGCGGAGTGGAACCGTAGGTTCTCGAGCGCTCTCGCTGACCGCTGAGGGCCGTACATGCTGGAGACTTGCCCCCCACGCTCCCCATTGCCCTGTGATAACGCCTGTTCACAACAATAAATTTCGGATGGCCAGTCATTCGGACAATGCCCGGTGGTCATTAATATTTTTTGGTATTTAAATGGTGCCAAATCAGATGACGGGGATATAATTTCTCAGCAAGAATTCTGTTCGTCGCGAGCTTCGCCAATCTTCGCTCGCGCGAAGTGCGAACGAGGGTCTCAGCAACAGAAAGAACCCCGGCCACCTTCAACCTCGAAGGAGGAATGCACATGTTTCGCCCATCGGAGACATTCAACTTGCAGCCACGTTTGGCAGCGCCGCCCGCAGCTATAGCTTTCATCTTCTTGCTGACGGTTCTGGCCCCGCCGGCCGCCCATGCGCAGGCGCAGACGTTCAGGGTCATTCACAACTTCACGGCTGGCCTGGACGGCTCAGCTCCCTATGCCGGCTTAACAATCGACAAGGCCGGAAATCTCTATGGAACGAACTATTACGGCGGTGCAGGAACCTGTAACGACGGTTTCGCCATAGGGTGTGGTACAGTCTTCCAGCTAACGCACAGTAGATTCAACTGGACAGTCAACCCTCTCTACGAGTTCACCGGAAATAGTAATGGCGCTTATCCTGCAGCCAGAGTGATGTTCGGCGCGGATGGTACTCTCTACGGCACGACCTCCGGGGGCGTAGGATATGGCACCGTCTTCAATCTGAGACCCTCCGGGCTACCCTGCACATCCACCCAATGCCCTTGGACGGAATCCGTGCTTTACCGCTTCACGGGAGGCACTTTTGGACAATTTCCCTTATTTGGCGATCTTGTTTTCGATCAAGCGGGCAACCTCTACGGCACGACGTTCGAGGGGGGCTCCAACGGTCAGGGAGTTGTTTATGAGCTGTCGCCATCAGCCGGCGGTTGGACGCAAAACGTCCTTTACAACCTGAATGACGCAACTTCCGGTTACTTTCCCTATAGTGGCGTGATTTTCGACAGATTCGGCAATCTCTATGGCACGGCTAGTATGGGTGGCGCCTACAACTACGGTACGGTTTACCAGTTGACGCCCTCGCAAGCCGGCTGGGCGGAGAATACCGTCTATAGTTTTCAGGACCAAGGGGACGGACAAATCCCAATAGGTGGCCTGATTATCGATTCTTCGGGCAATCTCTACGGCACAACTGCGGCCGTGCCAGGGGCTACGGTTTTCGAGTTGACGCCCTCCAATGGCACGTGGGCGCTAAGTGTGCTTTACAGCTTTAATGCCAACCCGAACCAGAGTCCGGATGACGGCCCGAATGACCGCCTGTTCATGGACGCAGCAGGCAACCTCTACGGCACGGCATACGGGGAAGGTGCATATAGCCAGGGATCGGTTTTCAAGCTAACACCTTCGGCTGGCGGTTGTTGGATCTTTACGGACCTGCACGACTTCAGCGGCAGCGATGGGGCCTATCCGATCGGCGGGGTGGTACAGGATGCCAACGGCAATATCTACGGCACGGCGTCGGGCGGGGGACAGTACGGCAACGGTGTTGTCTGGGAGATCATGCCGTAGGTGAAATGCTGTCTCTGACCCGACAGCTGACAGCTCAGGGCGGACACCTACCTCATCACCCGCATCTGCGACCAGTCATACGTAAAATGCTTCCCGCAATCGAGGCAGACAACGTAGTGCCCGGATGCGTCGCCTGTAACGGAGTCCCACTCCGTATGACTGGAGGCATGCCGTCTGGAAGACACTGCTGGAAACGGCTGCGAGAGGTGGCCATGCCGGCAGCTTACGGCCAGTAGCTGAAGCACTCTATCCCACATCGTGGTACACCTTTGAAGTGGCAGGTAGCGGGCGGCGGGGCTGGCCACCGCCCACAATTGCGACTTTCGCTCCAAAACCGCGCAAAGTCAAGCAAAAGAATGTTGGTTGACGCCAAATTGGTAGCCGCGTCAAGCCCATTTGGGAGTGTGCCCGTTCCGGGAACGAACTACACTCTAGCTGCCATCCCACTGCCGGCTTCGCTGCTCGTCGTCACACCGGTCTCTTTGGATTCGCCGTTGACCTTCTGGCCGGGCTTGCGGATGTCAATCCCGCCCTTGAAATAGGCGCCGTCCTCGATGCTGATGCGCTGCGCCACCACGTCGCCGGTAAGCGAGCCCTCGCCGCGGATGTCCACCCGGTCGCTGGCGGTCATGTTGCCGCGGACCTTGCCCAGCACCACGATCTCGCGGGCTGCGATGTTGGCCGAGACCACGCCATTTCGGCCCACGGTTACCCGGTTGCCGGGCAGGTTGATGGATCCCTCGACCCGGCCGTCAATGTAGAGCGACTCCGAGCCGGTGACTTCGCCTTTGATCACCAGCGACTTGCCCAGCGTGGCTTGCTCCTGCGTGTTGATCGCGGGGCTGGCCGGACGCGGCGTGCTCTGCGGCTCCGGGGCTGGCGGCGTGTGGCTGCGTTGCGGCTCGGGGCTGGGGGTTGGGGTGGAGGAAGGGGTATTGGTCGGTTTCCACATATTGGTAACTAAAATCCTTTCTGAAGTGAATCTTGCTTGGAGAGGCACTGGTTTGCCAAACCGAAAACGCGCCGCTGCGCGTGTTGCAATGTGATTATTGCTACCATACAGCGAGTTCGCAGATCAGGGAAGGCCCCTGCACCATTTTTCGTTCGCACCGAGTGCGCGAATAGTAAATGGCTTAAGTTGAAAGTACGCAGTTCAAAGAATATTAACCCCGGGTCACCGCGGATGAACACGGATCATGTACTTCGATTTCATTTCATCGGAACTCCCGGAAAGTTTTGCTTTTTGTGAATCCGTGTTTGTCCGTGTAAATCCGTGGTGGCATTTCCATGCTGACTGACCAGGCCATTCTTCGCCAAATTGAACGCCAGCCGCACCGCTCGGCTGGATTCAAGCAACTCATCCGCGAGATGGGCTTGCGGGGCAGCGAGCGACAACAGCTTGCCGAGCGCCTGCAGTCGCTCGTCGAGGGCGGGCGCCTCATCGAAACCGGGCGCGATCGCTACACCCTGGCAGAGCCCGCGGCCGCCCGTCAGAACCTCATCGCCGGACGCCTGACTATGCACCGCGACGGCTACGGCTTTGTCATCCCCAACGCTGGACAGCGCAGCACCATCAGCGGCGATATCTACATCAGTCCGCAATCCATCGGCTCGGCCATGCACGGCGACCAGGTGCTGGTGGAGCTTGGCCGCAAGAAGGACGACGGCCGCGCCGAAGGCCACATTCTGCGCGTGCTGACGCGCGGCAACCCCACCGTCGTCGGCACCTTCCACTGCGGCTCGCGCCACAACTACGTCACCCCCATGGACGAAAAAATCACGCAGGAAGTCATCATCCCGCGCGACATGGAGTGGCCGAGCGGCGACAAAGAAGCCGAGACTGCGACGCGTAGCCATGCACCGACCAAAGCATCCCGCAAGCGCCCGCAGGAGCGCGACCGCGTCCTCGGCGAAGAGGCACACCGCCGCCAGTGGGACGATCTCGAAGGCCTGGTGGTCGATGTTGAGATCACCGACTGGCCTTCTCCGACCGAAAACCCGCGCGGGAGAGTCGTCGAAATTCTCGGCTACGAAGACGACTTCGGCGTGGATGTTGAGATCGTCATTCGCAAGTATCACCTGCCGCACCGCTTTCCGATTGAGGTGTTGCAGGAGGCGCAGCAATTCGAGCCGCTTATCGAGTCGAGCGAGTTGCGCCACCGGCACGATTACCGCGCGTTGCCCATCGTCACCATCGACGGCGAGACCGCGCGCGACTTCGACGATGCCGTCACCGTCCGTCGCATGTCGAACGGTAACTTCGAACTGCAGGTGCACATCGCCGACGTCGCCCACTACGTTCGCGAAGGCTCATCAATTGAGCTGGAGGCACGGCTACGCGGCACCTCGGTTTACTTTCCCGACCGCGCCGTGCCCATGCTGCCGATGGAACTTTCCACCGACTTGTGCAGCCTGCGCCCGCAGGTGGACCGGCTGGTCCTGTCCTGCGTCATGGAGATTGACCACCAGGGTGAAATCCTCGGCTACACGCTAAACGAGGGCTTTATCCGGTCGGCCGAGCGCATGACCTACACCAACGTGAACCTCATCCTCGAAGGCGACCAGGCGCTGCGCCAGCATTATCACCAGCTCGTGGATGTGTTCGAACTCATGCGTGAGCTGGCGATGGTCCTCAACCGCAAGCGCGCGCGCCGCGGCTCCATTGACTTCGATCTGCCCGAGCCGGTCATCGAGTTCGACGAGCATGGGCTGATGAAGGGCATCACGCGCTCGGAGCGCAACATCGCGAACCGCATCATCGAGGAGTTCATGCTGTCGGCCAACGAGTGCGTCGCCAGCTACCTGGAGAACAAGCGCATCGCCTCGCTCTACCGCATCCACGAGAAGCCCGATCCCAAGCGCGTCTACGACTTCGAGACCATCGCCGCCAAATTCGGCTACTCGCTGGGCGTCGGTCCGCTGCCGGTGAAGCGACTGCAGATGCGCGCCGAGCGCCGTGAACGTTACGGTAGCGGCCGCAAACCGCAAACCATCGAGGTACCCGAGGACATTCACATCACGCCGCGCATGTATCAGAAGCTGACGCAGAAGATTGCCGACAAGCCGGAGGAGCGCATTCTGTCGTTCCTCATGCTGCGCTCGCTGAAGCAGGCGCGCTACTCGGAGGAGAACGAAGGCCACTTCGCACTGGCCGCTCCGGCGTACACGCATTTCACGTCACCCATCCGCCGATATCCCGATCTCATTGTGCATCGCATTCTGAAGCAGGTGCTGCGCGATTCACCGGAGCGCGAAGAGCACGGCGTGGGCATTGGCGTCGGCGGAGTTGCGCACAGCGAGACGCCGTCGCCATGGTCGAAGCGGCAGGCGGCCTCGCCAGTGCAGCAGGGGAAACGCCAGAAAGAGCACCACGCCCCACTCGGCGGCCCTATTCCCCAGGATATGCTGCACGAGATTGCCGAGGAGTCCAGCCAGTCCGAGCGCCGCGCCGACGACGCTGAACGCGAGTTGATGGAATGGAAGAAGGTCAAGTTCATGGAAGACCGCGTCGGCGAGGAATTCGGCGGTTTGATTGTGAGCGTCACCAAGTTCGGCATGTTCGTCGAGCTGGCCGACATGTTCATCGAGGGCCTGGTGCCGCTGGATTCGCTCATTGACGACCGCTACCTGTACCACGAGAACACCAGGCAGATCATCGGGCAGCGCAGCCGCAAGACCTACTCGCTGGGCGACCCCATCCGCGTCATCGTGGACCGCATCGATCGCACGCAAAGGCGCATTAACTTTGCGGTGGTCGAGGAGCGGCCGGCGCGCGGCAAACGGAGGAAGAATTGATGAACCACAGAGACACCGAGGGCACAGAATCAACAATTGTGTTGTCATCCCGAGCGAGGACCTCGGTCCGAGCCGAGGGATATGCTTTTCACAGGGCGTGCACAAGTCGCAGGTCGACCGGCTAGAATTAATCGAAGATGCGCCAATTCGTCCTAATTCTCTCGCTTGTGCTCGCTGTGCCGGCGCTTGCCCAGACGTCTGCGGTGCCAGCCCAGCCTGGCACCCCGCCGGTCGCCGTGCCCACACCCACTCCTACCAACTGGCCGACCGCGCAGTTCGCTTCGGTCAAAGATCCTAGTCAGCAAAAGGCGCTCAAGATCCTGAACGACATGATTCAGGCTCTCGGCGGTGAAGCTTACCTCAACATTCGCGACATGCAGGTCGAGGGACGCAACTATGGCTTCTATCATGGACAGTCCAGCGGCCAGGGTCTTCAATTCTGGCGCTTCTGGGAGTGGCCCGATAAGGACCGCTGGGAGCTGACCAAGCAGCGCGACGTGGTCGAGCTGAACCTCGGCGACAAGGGCTACGAAATCACCTACAAAGGAACAGCCACGCAGGACCCCAAGCAGTTGCAGGAATATCTCCGCCGTCGCGAGCACTCGCTGGAATGGGTCATCCGCAAGTGGCTGCCGGCGCCGGGCACCATGATTCTGTACAGCGGTCCCGCGATGGTGGAGCAGAACCTCGCCGACCAGATCACAGTGTTGAGCGCGAACAACGACAGCGTGACTTTGGCGATCGATCCGCGCTCCCACCTGCCGGTGAAAAAGACCTATAGCTGGCGCGATCCCAATGACCGGATGATGGACGAGGAATCGGAGGTCTTCAGCAATTACCGCTTGATTCAGGGCATCCAGACGCCGCTCAGCACAGTCCGCAACCTGAACGGCGAGATGGCCAACCAGCGCTTCATGAGCACTGTGACCTACAACAACGGTTTCCCGCCGACCCTGTTCGAAGTCAAGGGAACGGCCTACAACCCGCAGAAAGGGACGCCAAAGCAGTGAGTTAATCTGCCGTTGTGAAGCGTGGGCTTCGGTGTTATCGTCGTAAGCGCCCCATATCATCGTTGTTTGTACTCATGTTGTTTCCACTTCAACGCATTTTCTTGTCAGCCCTGCTGGTCGTCGAGTTGGGAAGCGCAGCCACGGCCCAGCAAACTTTGGGAGAGCTTTTCGCGACCGACGCCCGGGTGAAGGGGTCAATCATTCTTGCCGGTTCGGGGACGAGTGTACTTAGCGGAGCGTCCATTCAGGCTGGAGCGCAAGCCGCAACGCTGAAGCTGGAACGCGGCGGCAGCCTACTGGTCTGTCCTGGAACCAAGCTTTCCGTGACCGCTTCGCAAACCGGTCGCGAGTTGCTGTTCAGCATGAATACCGGCAATCTGGAGATGAACTACCCGCTTGGCGCCTCTGCCGACACGCTGCTCACCCCCGATTTGCGTGTGCTGATGCCTGGTCCAGGAACCGTTCACGTCGCGGTGCAGGTCACGCCGCAAGGAGATACCTGCGTGCAGTCGCTGCCGTGGAATGCGTCGGCAGTCGTGGTTTCTGAGACGATGGGCGATGCCACTTACCAGGTAAAGCCCGACGAGGCGGTGTTGTTCAAGAGCGGGCTTCTCGGTGAGGCAGTGCGCTCCAAGCAGAATTGCGGGTGTCCCGTGTCTCCACCAACGGTAGTTGCCAAAGCTGTTCCGCCGCCTCCCGTGGAATCGAAGCCGGCTCAACCAAATGCTCAGCCTGCCAATCCTTTGCCGAAAGCCTCTCCAGAAGAGCACGTTACCGTGGATGCGCCGTTTGTCTTCCGCGCTGCCGACCCCGCGCCTGATTTGACCGAAACGGTCGCTACCCTGAAGCTCGAGAACAACAAGGTCGTACAACTTGATCCGGTGGTTGTGCCTCCCCCTGATAAGAACCGCTCGCAGACCAAAGCGGCCGACATTGCCAAGAAGCAGAAGCACGGCTTCTTCAACAGTATTGGGTCGTTCTTCGCAGGATTATTCCATTGAACCAATTGACGATTAGGGCGGTTCGGTTGCCTGCTTCTGCTAAACTGGCCTTTCCTTTATGACAGCGCAGCCGCGGTCGCGCGTATTTCTTTGGGTATTGCTCGGCGGCGGAGCCTTTTTCCTCTTCCTGGTAGGTATTTTTGCGCTGGTTTATTTCAGTGTTCGTTCCCAGCAGAAGAACACTTTCACTGGCTTCGGCGACAAGATCGCAATCGTTGACCTGGAAGGCGTGATCCTGACGCCAAAAGATGTAGTCGAGCAGCTTCGGAAGTACGCCGATGACAGCTCCATCAAGGCGATTGTGCTGCACGTGAACTCACCCGGAGGTGGCGCCGCGGCCTCCGAGGAGATCTATCGCGAGGTATTGCGCATTCGCGATCAGAAGAAAAAGCGCATCGTGGCATCCATCGAGACGGTCGGCGCCAGCGGCGCTTATTACGTCTCGTCAGCGACGAACAAGATTTTTGCTGACGACGCCAGCATCGTCGGCTCCATCGGCGTAATCGCCCAATGGGTCAATTACGAAGAGCTGATGAAGTGGGCCAAACTGAAGGACATCACCATCAAAGCCGGTGAGTTTAAGGACGTCGGTTCACCTACGCGCGACTTGACGCCTCCCGAGCGTGCCTACCTGCAAGGCCTGATTGACGACATGCATGTACAGTTCATCCATAGCGTGGCCAACGGACGCCACATGAAGGACGACGAGGTGCGCATTCTAGCCAATGGCAAGGTGTGGACTGGCGAGCAGGCGGTTCCGCTGAAGCTGGTGGACGAGATTGGCGACTTCCGTGCAGCAGTAGAAGACACTGCAAAATCGGTGGGAATCAAGGGTGAGCCGACCTTGGTGCGTCCTGAGAAGGAACGCAAGAGCCTGCTTGACCTGATGTTCGGCGATGTTTCCGAGTACCTTCCCAGCCGTGCCAAGCTAATGGAAACCAACGTGGGATTCTACTATCTGTGGAAGTAAACTCAACCCATAGCCCGCAGCCCTCGAAGTCCAACGAAAAGTTAGGCTTGCCAACATTGCTGTAATTTGAGAGTATCCCGTTGTGCCGATATGCCAAGGCGGTTCGCTTTGAAAGAAGGGGCGTGAACGATGACGAAAGCAGACTTGATCGATGAAGTTTCCCGGTTGGCGGAACTCACTCGGAAGGACAGCGAAGTCATCGTCGAAACTATCTTCGAGAGCGTCGTGCGCTCGCTGCGCGCCGGCGACAAGATCGAGATCCGTGGCTTTGGCAGCTTCCGCACTCGTCAGCGCAAGCCCCGCGTCGGGCGCAATCCCAAGACTGGCGACCGCGTCGAAGTCCCCGCCAAGAAAATTCCGTTCTTCAAGCCCAGCAAGGAATTGAAGGACATGGTCAACAACTCCGTCGCGGAGCCGCAGGCTGCTGCGCCGAGCGTGCCAGAACCGCAAGGCTGAGCTAGTAGCGGTTCAGTCCTCCCTGATTCCAATCACGGCCATCATCCGGCCCGTCTGGCCAAATTCGGCGCGATGTGAGAAGAAGCGCGTGATGTCGCAGGCGGTGCATCCTTCAATCACGCTGATGTGCTCCTCGCGAATTCCCGTGTCCAGCAACTGCCGCTGGTTGGCTTCGACCAGATCGAGATGGATCTCGGTCCCAAGGTCGCCGTGGCCCGGAGCACGCTGGTTCAGGAACAGCAGCGGATAGCGAACGTGGATCGCCTCGGCATCGAAGACCTCTTCGAAGAGTTCGTCGGCATAGGAAAACTGCGATTCGAATTCCGTGCGCACTTCGGCCCCAACCTCGTAACAGCAGCGCCGAATGCAGGGGCCGATGACGGCGCGCAGGTCGCGCGGCACACTTCCGAATTGGCGCCGCATCTCGCCAATGCCCTTTTCGACTACGCGAGCGACCGTCCCACGCCAACCCGCATGAAATGCGCCGACCGCGCGACGCCTCACGTCGGCCACCAGCACCGGAACGCAGTCGGCAGTCTTGATGGCCAGCAGCAAACCCGGGGTAGTCGTGATGAGGCCATCCCCGGAGAGCGTTTCACCCGGTGCCGCGCTCACCCGCTGCACCACATACGAGTGGATTTGCTTAAGCTGCACGAATGGCCATAAACTACCGTCCTCATTTTCAGCGCCAAGAGCGCCCAGAAAGAGCGCACGATTGTGCGCGACATTCTCCTTGGTGTCATGCTGCGTAACACCTAAATTGAGCGATTTGCCGCGATAGCAAGTCGAAACACCACCCTGCCGCGTGCTGAATCCGTGCACCAGCCACGGTGGTTGCGCCAGAGCAAGCGCTCGCAAGATTTCAATTGGCTTGCCGGTACTCGCGGGAGGGCGACGCCGCGATGACTTCGTCGTATTGGCTCGCGGATGAGACTTGGAGGCGGGGGGCACGGCTTCATTCTAGCGGAATTCAAACCTCGAACTTCGGCTCATGCCCGCCCGATACAATCGGTTTGGCGATGCTCCTCTACTACATCACCGACCGCAAAGGCTTGTCCGGGAGCGAAGCACAGCAGTTTAGGGCATTGCTATCCAGAATCGCCGATGCCGCCCGCGCTGGTGTGGATTACATCCAGCTCCGTGAAAAGGACCTACCGTCGCGCCAGTTGGAACGCTTGGCAAGGGAGGCTGGACGCGCAATTCACGACAACTCAAACACCGCGAAGCTACTCATTAACGGCCGCGCCGACGTGGCCCTCGCAGTGGGCGCCGATGGCATTCACCTTCCGTCCGGAGAGCTTGCCGCATCGGAAGTTCGAGCCTTATGGAAGCAATGCACCGGAAGTCAGCCCTTGATCGGCGTCTCAGCACATTCGACTGCTGATATCCTCGATGCCGAAGCGCAGGGAGCGGACTTCGCCGTTCTCGCGCCGATTTTCGAGAAAGTGCAAACCAGCACACCTGGAATTGGTCTCCAGGCTCTACTCGCCACCTGCACGTACCCAGCCACAGCCCGCTTTGCTGTGCTGGCGCTAGGCGGAGTCACGCTCTCGAACGCCCATGCGTGCATCAAGGCGGGAGCCGCGGGTGTGGCCGGGATCCGTCTCTTTCAGCAAGGCGATGTCTTCGAGACGGTGAAACGGCTTCGAGAGCTTTGATTTCGCCGCTCGCCTACTTTCCAACCCGCTCGCAGGCGCGTAGCAAGGCGCTTGCCTTGCTCATGCACTCCTGGTACTCACTCTCGGGATCGGAGTCGGCGACAATGCCTGCGCCCGCCTGCACGTAAGCGCGGCCGCGATGCAGGACCATGGTGCGAATGGCAATACAGGAATCGAGATTACCCGCATAATCCGCATAGAGAACTGAGCCGCCGTACACTCCGCGGCGAATCGGTTCCAGCTCCTCGATGATCTCCATCGCCCGCACCTTGGGTGCCCCGCTGAGCGTGCCGGCAGGGAAGCATGCGGCCAGTGTGTCGAGCGCATCAAGACTTTCGCGCAAGTGTCCTTCCAAGGCCGACACCAGGTGCATCACGTGCGAATACTTCTCCACATACATCAGGTCGCGGACCTTCACCGTGCCATACTCACTCACCCGTCCCAGGTCGTTGCGCCCCAGGTCAACCAGCATGACGTGCTCCGCCCGCTCCTTCTCATCGTTGCGCAACTCGGCGGTCAATCGCTCGTCGTCGGCTGCCGTGGCGCCGCGTTTGCGCGTGCCTGCAATCGGCCGGTATTCCAGTTTGCGTCCGGAAACCCGCACCAGCATCTCCGGCGATGCGCCCACCACGTGCAGATCGTCAAGCTTCAGGAAAAACATGTACGGCGACGGATTCACGGTGCGCAGCGCGCGATAGATCTGAAACGGCTCAGCCGGAGGCTTGAAGTCCAGCCGTTGCGACAACACAACCTGAAAGATGTCGCCCGCGGCGATGTATTCCTTCGCCGTGCGCACGCTCTCGACGAACTTGTCGTGCGAGGTGCTGACGTGGACCTTGATCGGCTTCTTTTTCTCCGACGCGGACCAATGCACATGCTGTGACCCAACGCCGCGCGTCAGTTTGCGCTCGATGGCGGCAATGTCAGCGAGGGCGCGGTCATAAGCCTTGCGCGCTGATTCCGAACGCACATCGGCGGCGGCAATGATGTGCACCTGGTGCCGCAGGTGGTCGAAGGCCAGCAGGCGGTCATAGAAGGTGAAGACGCAATCGGGCAGACTGAGATCGTCCTCGGTGCGCTCGGGCAGGCGCTCGAATTGTCGCACCATGTCGTAGGCGAAATATCCGACGCCGCCGGAGGTGAACGGCGGCAA
>Ga0209040_10003050_pt1 | contig 12913 bp, 8 predicted proteins | sample BogFormECP12_OM3_FD_188240 | JGI IMG/M metagenome (GOLD analysis project Ga0209040, IMG submission 188240) | Bog forest soil microbial communities from Calvert Island, British Columbia, Canada - ECP12_OM3 (SPAdes) (version 2) | ecosystem: Environmental > Aquatic > Freshwater > Wetlands > Bog ... | reverse complement strand
GACGACGACAACCTCGGCGCGGCGTGGATGTTCGCGCGCTCGGGCGGGGTGTGGTCGCAGGAAGGTCCCAAGCTGACCGGCGGGGAGGAGAGCGGCCCCAGCGCTTTCGGCCTGAGCGTGGCGCTGTCAAGCGAAGGAAATACCGCGCTGATCGGCGGTCTCGCCGCCAGCGGCGGCGTCGGGGTGGCGGCGTGGGTGTTCGCACCGCCCGGTCCCACGGTCGCGAGCATCCAGCCCGCCGAAGGGCCGCTCACCGGCGGCACCGAAGTGAGGATCACCGGGACCCATTTCACAAACAGCTCGACGGTCAGCTTCGGCTCGACCGAAGCGACCGCCGTGCACGTCGAATCCCCGACGCAGATCACGGCCACCTCTCCGGCCGCGGCGGCGGCGGGCACGGTGGACGTGACCGTGACGACCCCGGGCGGCATAACGGCGACCGGCCCTGCCGACCGCTTCACGTATGACCCGGTGCCGTCGGTCACGGCGCTCGACCCCGACGAAGGACCGCAGACGGGCGGCACGTCGGTGGCGATCACCGGCACCGGCTTCACGAGTACCTCGACGGTCGATTTCGGCGCGAGCGAAGCCACGGGCGTGGAATTCGAATCGCCGACGAGCATGACCGCCACCGCGCCGGCCGGCTCGGGCGAAGTGCACGTGACCGTGAAGAGCGCCGGCGGCACGAGTGCCGAAGACGCGGCAAGCCTGTTCGTCTACGACCCCGTCCCCTCGCTGGGAAAGATCGAACCCGGTGAAGGCCCCGCAGGGGGCGGGACCGGCGTGACGATCACGGGCACCGGCTTCACCGACGCCGCGAGCGTGAGCTTCGGATCGAAGGTCTCGGGCGCGGTGAAAGTCTCATCGCCGACGAGCCTGACCGCCACCGCGCCACCCGCGCCACCCGGGCCGCCCGAACCGGTCACGGTGGACGTGAGGGTGAGCACCGCTGGGGGCACGAGCGCCACGAGCAAAGCTGACCAGTTCCTCTATCAGCCGCTGCCGTGGGTCGGGTCGGTCGAACCCGGTGAAGGCCCGGCGGCCGGGGGCACGCCGGTGACGATCACCGGCGAACGCTTCACCCCCGGATCCAAGGTCAGCTTCGGCTCGAGCCCGGCGACGGGCGTGAAGTTCAACTCCTCCACATCGATCACCGCGACGAGCCCGGCGGGCAGCGGCAAGGTGTCCGTCAGAGTCACGACCACCGGGGGCACCAGCCCGAAGCGCGAAGGGGCGGAATTCACCTACACACCCCCGACGATGCTGCTCACGGGCACCGGCTCGCCTGGCGGCGCGGGGGCCGGCACGGGCATCCTGCCGTTCCTCGCGGTCGTCCTGCCCCCGCCGCAGCTGGGGATCAGCGGCAACCTCGCTCCGGTTTCGGGCACGGTTCGCGTGCGGCTGCCCGGCACGACGACGTGGGTGCTGCTGAGCACGCTGCGCCAGGTGCCCTTCGGCACCGTCATCGACGCGACCAACGGCACGGTGAGCGTGACGACGGCCGGCCCGCACGGCGGGACGCAGACCGGCGAGTTCTTCGGCGGCGAGTTCGTGCTCACGCAGGGCGCCAAAGGGACGGTCGTCGCGACGCTCACCGGCGGCAGCTACGCCGTCTGCCCGACCGCGCGCGAGCGCGGTCACGTGGCACGCGCAAGCTCCACCCACTCCTCGGGCAAGCACGCGGTGAGAAAACTGTGGGCCAACGCCCACGGCAGCTTCTCGACGAAGGGGACCTACGCGGCAGGCGCGGTGCAGGGCACCGAGTGGCTGACCGAGGATCTCTGCGACGGCACGCTCATCAAGGTTACGCGCGACAAGGTGAAGGTCACCAATCTGATCAATCACCACACCGTCGAGGTGACCACCGGTCACAGCTACTTCGTCAAGATCTCGTGAGCCCCACGAGCCGCGCGCCCGGCATGTGGAGCACCGGCTTGCTCGCGCTGTAGCTGTAGTTCTCGACCGCCGGCGCGCGTAGGCCGTCGATCGAGCCGATGTTGTGTGAGACTTGCGCCCGTGCCGTCGAGCGAGCCGAGCGTCGCGGTGGTGGGCCACGTCGAGTGGGTGCAGTTCGCGCGCGTCCCCCACGTGCCGCGCGCCGGCGAGGTGGTCCATGCGCAGGATCCCTTCGAGGAGCCCGCCGGCGGCGGCGCCGTCGCGGCCGTGCAGCTCGCGCGGCTGGCCGGCACCGCGGTGCTCGTTACCGCGCTCGGAGGGGACGAGCATGGGCACCGCTCGGCCGCCCGCCTGGCGGAGCTGGGCGTCGAGGTGCGCGCGGCCACTCGCAGCGCCCCGACGCGCCGTGCGGTAGCGCTCGTCGATGAGCGCGGCGAGCGCACGATCACGACGTTCGGGCCGCGGCTGGAACCGCGCGCAGACGATCGCTCCGCGCGGTGGGACGCGCTGCGCGGGGTCGACGCCGTCTACTTCACCGCCGGCGACCTCGGCGCGCTGCGGGCCGCACGAGCGGCCGCGCGGGTGCTTGTGGCCAGTCCGCGCGCCCGCCACGCGCTCGGCCACGGCGTCGAGCTCGACGCGCTCATCCTCAGCGGCGATGACGAGATCGAGCGCCGCGCGCTCGCCCGTGCCCGGGAGGAGGCGGCGCTGGTGCTCTACACCGAGGGAGCACGCGGCGGGCACTACGAGGCACGCTTGGGTGCGAGCGGCAGGTGGGAGGCCGCCGCGCCGCCCGGCGAGCCGGTGGACTCCTACGGCTGCGGCGACTCGTTTGCCGCGGGTATGACCTACGCGCTCGGCGCGGGGCTCGAGATTCCCGCGGCGCTCGCCCTCGCCGCCCGCTGCGGGGCGGCGTGCCTGACCGGGCGCGGCCCCTACAGCGTGCAGCTCGGCGCGGAGGACCTCGCGGCGGGGGATAACTGAAAGGATGTCCACGAGCCCGTGGACTTCGAGCAGATCACAACCGAGCTAGCCGACGGCGTGCTCACGATCACGCTGAACCGCCCTGAGCGCCTCAACGCGTGGACCGCGACGATGGGTGCCGAGATGATCGCCGCACTCGACGCCGCCGACGCCGACGACGAGGTGAGGGCGATCATCGTCACCGGCGCCGGGCGGGGCTTCTGCGCGGGCGCCGATCTGCAGGCCGGCGGCGAGACCTTCGACTACCGCGCTCGTGGCGCGGTCGGGTCCTTGCCGCGCGACAACGGCGGCGAGCTGTCGCTGAGGATCTTCGAATCGCTCAAGCCGGTGATCGCGGCTATCAACGGCCCGGCCGTCGGTGTGGGCGCGACGATGACGCTGCCGATGGACATTCGCCTGGCGGCCGACGATGCGCGCATGGGCTTCGTGTTCGCGCGCCGTGGCATCGTCCCCGAGGCGTGCTCGAGCTGGTTCCTGCCGCGGGTGGTGGGCATCAGCCGCGCGATCGAGTGGGTCGCCACGGGCCGTGTCTTCTCGGCGCAGGAGGGCCTCGAAGGCGGGCTGCTGCGCAGCCTGCACCCGAAGGGCCAGCTGCTCGATGCCGCGCGCGAGATCGCCCTGGAGATCGCAGAGAACACCGCCCCGGTATCCGTCGCGCTCGCCCGCCAGCTGCTGTGGCGGATGCTGGGCGCGGAGCATCCGATGATCGCCCATCGCGCCGACTCACGCGGCATGTTCCTACGCGGGCAGGGTGCCGATGCGGCCGAGGGTGTGACCGCCTTCCTGGAGAAGCGCCCCGCGCAGTTCCCCGAACGGGTCAGCGACGGGCTGCCGGAGATCTTCCCGGGCTGGAGCGCGCCCGAGTTCGAGTAGGCGCAGCGCCCGCCTGTGTCTAGCCTCGGAGGCGTGACGGCGAAGCTCGCGATTCTCGCCGCGGTGCTTGCCGCGGCCACCGTGGCGGCCACGCTCGACTCGGCGTCCTCGCCGCGCGCACCCGCCCGCGTCAGCGCGCGCTTCTTCTCTGCCTCCGGGGTCTGGAACGAGCCGCCCGCCGCCGGCGCGGCGCTCGACCCGAGCTCGCATGCGCTCGTCGGCGCACTCGACGCGGAGGTCGCCGACGAGCGGGCCGCCGGCAGGGGCCCGTGGATCAACACGAGCTCCTATAGCGTGCCGATCTACACCGTCCCAGCGACTCAGCCAACCGTCGCGGTCAGCTTGGATCACGCCCCCGAACCGCCCCTCTCCGCGGCCTGGAGCGCCGTTCCGCTGCCGCTCGATGCGCGGCCCGCCAGCGGCACCGACGGCGACCTCGTGGTGTGGCAGCCGAGCACCGATCGGATGTGGGAGTTCTGGCGTCTGGTGAACGATGGCGCTCACTGGTCGGCGACGTGGGGCGGCGCGATGCAGCATGTCTCGGCCAACCCCGGCGTGTACGGAACCGAAGCGTGGCCCGGGGCGGAGCCGTGGTGGGGGGTTAGCGCCAGCTCGCTCGCCATCGCCGGCGGCCTGATCACCTTCGAAGACCTGCGCCGTGGGCGGATCGACCACGCACTCGTCATCTCCGTTCCCAACGTGCGCGCGGGCGTGTTCGCCGCGCCAGCCAGGCGGACGGATGGCACATCGACGTCCCCGCTGTCGCTCCCCGAGGGCGCGCACCTGCGCCTGGACCCCAGGCTCAACCTGCACGCTCTGCATCTGCCGCACATGACGCTGATGCTGGCCGAAGCGGCACAGCGCTACGGGATCTTCGTCGGGGACTTCTCTCCCAACGTCGCCTTCTATGCGCAAGATCCCACCCCCACGGGCGCCGATCCCTACGCGGGGCCCCACGGCTACTTCGCCGGGCTGAACCCGAGCCAGCTGCTCGCGGCGTTCCCGTGGGCGCACCTGCAGCTGCTCAGGATGGCGCTCCACGTCGCCCCGTAGGCATCGCGGCGGGGAGCTCCTGCACGAGCGAGAGCACGGGCGCGAACAGGTCTCCGCGCGCCGCCACGCGCTCGAGCACCTGCTCTGCCTCAAATTCGATGCCCGTCGTCTCGCCGCTGTCGAGCGCCGCGCCCACCTCCTCCCACTCCAGCGGCATCGAGGCCCGCGGTCGCGGGGTAGCGCGCAGCGAGTAGACGCACACGGTCGTCTTGTGCGGGTCGTTCTGGCTCCAATCGATGAACACGCGCCCGCCACGTCGCGCCTTGGTCATGCGCGAGACGACGAGCGTGGGCTCGGAGCGCTCGAGCAGCTCGGCCAGGGTCCTGGCCAGTGCCTTGGTCCGCTCGAAGCTCGCGCTCTCGCTGTTGAGCGGCACATACACCTGCAGCCCCTTGGCGCCCGAGGTCTTCGCGAAGGCTTGCAGGCCCAGATGCTCGAAGGTGCCCTGCAGCAGCAGCGCCACGCGGCAGCACTCCAGCAGGCTCGCGGGCGCGCCCGGATCGAGGTCGAAGACGAGCGCCGTCGGGCGCTCGGCGGTCTCGGCGCGGGCTAGCGGCGTGTGCAGTTCGATCGCCGCGAGGTTTGCCAGCCACACGAGCGTCGCTGAGTCCTCCGCGAGGACATAGTCGATCTGCTCGCGCCCGCCCGCCGGCGAGACCGTGCGCACCCAGCCCGGCCGGTGTGCAGGCGCGCGCTTTTGAAAGAACGACTTGCCCTCAACGCCGTCAGGCCAGCGGCGCACCGTCAGCGCGCGGCCCTGCAGGTGGCCGAGCAGGGTCGGCGCGAGCGCCGCGTAGTACTCGATCACGTCGCGCTTCGTGAAGCCCGACTCGGGGTAGAGCACCTTGTCGAGGTTCGTGAGCTTCAGCTCGCGTCCGTCGAGCAACGCGCGCGCGGATCCGGCGGGCGCCAACCCCGCGGCGGGCGCCAACCCGGCGGCGGGCGTGCCCTCGCGGACGAGCTCGGCTGCGGTGCTGTCCTCCCGGACGACCTCGGCTGCGGGCTTGTCCTCGCGCAGTCCCTTGTAGGTGGGCTGGCGCAGGCTCGAGCTCGTGGTCCACTCGGTGAACTCGACCTCCGCGACGAGCTGCGGCTCGCAGAAGCGCGCGCCGCGGGGCGGGCGCGGGCCGGCGGTGAAGGGAGAGTCCGTGCGCGCGAGCGGCGCGAGCAGACGGGCGAGGCGCTCGAGTTCGGCGTCGCTGAAGCCGCTGCCGACGCGTCCCACATAACGCAGCGCGCCGCCCGGGTCGTTGACGCCGAGCAGCAGCGCGCCGACGCTGCCGCTGCGCCTGCCCTTCCCGGGCATCGACCCGCCGATCACGAACTCCTGGCGCCCGAACCGCTTGATCTTCAGCCACCCGCGCGAGCGCAGCCCCGGATGGTAGGCCGAGTCCAGGCGCTTGGCCACGATCCCCTCGAGGCCCCGCTCGGCGCTCGCCGCCAGCAGCGCCGCGCCGTGCCCGACGACGTGCTCGGGCGTACGCCAGCTCTCACCGGTGAGCTTCAGGGCGGCCAGCCGCGCGCGACGCTCGCTGTAGGGCAGGCTCATCAGCGAATGGCCGTCCAGCCACAGCAGGTCGAAGATCACATAGGTCACGGGCGTCGTCTTTGCCTGGCGCGCAGCCTGTGCACGGGAGGTCATGCCCATGCGCTGCTGCAGCGCCGCGAAGCTCGGACGTCCGTCGCTGTCGAGGGCGACGATCTCGCCGTCGAGGATCGCGCTGTGGGAGCCCAGCGCGCGGCCCAGGCGGCCCAGCTCGGGGTAGCGCTCGGTGATCTCGTTGAGGTTGCGGCTCTGCAGGCTCAGCTCGCCGGGCCGGGAGTAGGCGATCGCGCGGATGCCATCCCACTTGATCTCGTAGGCCCAGCGATCGTCCTCGTCGCCGGGCAGCGAGCCCGTGCGAGCGAGCATCGGCACGAGTCGCCGGGGCATCGGTTCGCGGGTTGAGTCGTCCGCAGGGTCCATGCGGTGAATCATCCAGTCCTTCGGCTTGGGCTCATCGCTGGTGGCGAACAGCGCGTAGCGCGCCCGCACGCGGTCCCCGTGCAGGCGCACCTCGATCTTGCGCGGCTCCCACTTCAGGCAGTCGTAGGTGCCCCGATCCCAGATCGTGATCGTGCCCGCGCCGTACTGGCCCGCCGGGATCTCGCCCTCGAAGTCGAGGTACTCGAGCGGATGGTCCTCGGTGGCGGCCGCGAAGTGGTTCTCGCCGGGCGCCTCGGGCAGCCCCTTGGGGATCGCCCACGACGCCAGCGCGCCGTCGTGCTCGAGGCGCAGGTCCCAATGCAGGCGGCGTGCGCTGTGTTCGTGGATCACGAAGCGCCCGGAGGGCGCCTGCGCGCGGGCCCCGGGGGGCTCGCCCCCGATCGGCTCGGGGGTTCGGTCGAAGTCGCGCTTCGCGCGATAGCCGGCAAGCGCGCGGGCGCGCACCTACGGCTTGGCGGCCTTGCGCGAAGAGCCCGCCTTGCGCGCGGTGGGCTTTGCGTCCGCGGTGGGCTTCGCGGCCGCGGGGGTCTTCGCGGTGGTGCGCTTGGCGGGCGGCCTGCGTTTTCCGGCCGGGGCCTCGCCTTCGCGCGCGCGCACCGCCTCCAGGCTCGCCTTCAGCGCGCTCATCAGGTCGGGTGCGGGCGTGGCGAGCTCCTCGGCTGCCGGCTGCACGGCGATCTCCTTGCCCTGGGCCTTGCGGTCGAGCAGCGCGAGCACCTGCTCGCGGTAGGTGTCGTGGTACTTGTCCGGTTCGAAGTCTCCTGCGAGCGAGTCGACGAGCTGCTCGGCGATGTCGAGCTCGCGCTTGGTCGTCTTCACCTCGGCTGCCTCCGCGACCTCCTCGAGGCGCTCGGCCGGCGCGACTTCGTCGGCGAAGATCATCGTCGCCATGCCCAGTGCCTCGCCCATCGGGCGGATCGCCACGAGCTGCTCCTTGGAGCGGATCACCACGCGCGCGATCGCCACCTTGCCGGTCTCGCGCATCGCTTCCAGCAGCAGGCGGTAGGCCTTCGCGCCGCCCGGGCCGGGGGCAAGATAGTAGGGGTGGTCGTAGTAGACCGGATCGATCTCCGAGAGCTCGACGAAATCCTCGATCTCGATCGTCTTGGTCTTCTTCGGCTCGAGCGCCTCGAGCTCGCCGGGCTCGATCACCACATAGCGGTCGGGAGCGATCTCGTAGCCCTTGACGATGTCCTCGTAGGGCACCTCCTCGCCGGTCTGTGGATCTACGCGCTTCTGCACCACGCGCACGCCGCTCTTCTTCGATAGTTGATGAAAGCGCACGGTCTTGCGATCCAGGGCGCTGTAGAGCTTGACAGGGATCGTCACCATGCCAAAAGTGATGGCGCCGCTCCAGATCGCGCGAGGCATCAGTGCAGTAGTACCACCTGACGGCCCATCCAGCCAACCTCTGCAAAGCGCTTGCCGCCGGCGTGGCCGTCTCTTGCTCAGCGCCTCATGGCGAGGGCCAGCGCCTCATGGCGAGGGCCACACCGCCGGCAGCAGATCGCTGGGTGCGGACTCCAGTTCGGTGCCCGGCGGCTCGTCCGGGGGAGGGGCCAGGCGGGCCGAGTAGATCGACGGCGCGCGCAACAGCCGCGCCACGACCGTCGCCTCGACCACCGCGATCAGGATCGGGACCATCAGCGAATCGGCCTGGTGCGTGAGCTCGAGCATCAGGATCACCGCGGCGAGGGGCCCCTGCATGGCGGCGCCCAGCACCGCCGCGCCCCCGATGATCGCGTAGCTGCCCAGCGGCGAGCCCGGCCAGAGCTCCGTCCAGCCCTTGCCGAGCAGCCCGCCGAGCAGCACGCCGAAGCAGAGCGTCGGCGTGAACAGCCCGCCCGGAGCGCCGCTGGCGAGACAGGCCGCAGTGGCGATCGGCTTGAGCACCACGAGCGTCGCCATCAGCGCCACGCTGAGCTGGGCCGAGAGCACGAGCTGCACGACGTTCTTGCCGTTGCCGAGCACCTGCGGGTAGGCGATCGAGACCACGCCGAGCGCCGTGAACACGAGCACGGGCGCGAGGAAGCGGGTCGTCCGGCGGGAGGGCCGCAGCGAATGCGCGAGCACGATCAGCCGCGTGTAGGCGACCGCCGCCGCGCCGGCGATCGGGCCGAGGATGACCGCCCACACGACCAGTGCGCCGCTCACCGTGAACGTGGGTACCGAGTAGGTCGGCTGGGTTGGCAGCGCGATCCACGCCACCGCCGTCGCGATCGCTGCGCTCGCCAGCGCGGGCAGGACGAGCGGCAGCGTGAGCGTGCCGAGGAGCACCTCCAGGGCGAACAGGGCGCCGCCCAGCGGCACGTTGTAGACGGCCGCCATGCCCGCTCCCGCGCCGCACGCCACGAGCAGGCGGCGCTGCCATTCGGGCAGCTTCGCCCAGTCGCTCAACAGGCTCGCCAGCGACGCGCCGGCCTGCTGGGGCGCGGCCTCGCGACCGAGCGATGCGCCGAGCCCGACGATCACGATCGACTCGACACCGCGGGCGAGGCTCTTGGCGAACGGCAGGCGCGCTTTGCGCAGCCAGATCGCCTCCGATACGTCGCTGCTCGCGCCACCCGCGAGCAGCAGCGCGCCGACGCCCGCGACCAGGCCGCCGAGGACCAGCACGAGCACCCGCTGCGCGTCGGTGGTGCGTTCGACGGCTTCCAGGAATGTCGCGGCTTCCCCCACGGGCCCGTGATAGGACCAGGCGAAGCGCTCGACCGCGTGCAGCAGCTCCATGAACGCCGCTCCCGCGAGGCCGGCGCCGACCCCGATCAGGGCCACCAGCATCCAGAAGCGCCAGCCGAAGGAGGCGACGATCCCGCGCCCCGGCACGTTGGGTTGAGCAGAGGGTCGACTCGTCACGCAGCCACCAGTCTGACGACGGCCCGGGCGGAGCCCGCGCGCCGGCGCGCGCAGCCCGCGCCGGCGCTCAGAGCGATCTGAGCAGCTCGCGTGCGGCGCGTTCGCCGCTGGCGACCGCGCCGTCGAGGAAGCCCTGGTTTTCGCTCTCGGTGTGCTCGCCGGCGAAGTGGATCGGGCCCTCGGCGGCGGCGGCGATCGCACCGTAGGTGGCGGCCTGCCCCACGCGGTAGAAGGAGTACGCGCCGAGCACGCCAGGGTCGAGCGCCCAGTGGTCCTCATAGGCGCGTCCGCTGTAGGCGGCCGTCGTCCCGGGGTAGATCGGCTCGATCTGCTCGAGCAGCCATGCGACATCCGCCGGGGGCGCTTCGCCGTGGGCCTGGCCGGTGAGCAGACTGCGCCCGACGTGGCCGCCGGGGAAGCCGAGGAACAGCGCCGGGCTGGCGTCGGCGCCGGCCGGCACCGAATCGTCCCACGCGCAGCAGAACTCCTCCCATTCGCCGTAGGTCGCGCCGCTGAAGCCGAGCGCCGGCCAGGTCTTGTGCGAGAGCTGCACGTGGATCTTCGCGTTGGAGCCCATCCCCAGTGTCTGGATCACCGTCTGCTTGCGCGCCGACAGCCCCGAGCGCGACAGGTCGACGTCGCGGAGCGTGCTGAAGGGGAGCGCCAGCACGACCAGGTCGGCCACCACATCGAGCGTGACGCCCGACACGTCGAAGCTGAGCGTGGTCGAGCCGTCGGGGTTGGCGGCGATCGCGACGAGCTGGTGGGCGAGCCGGACGGCTTCCTCGGGGAGCTGCGCGACCATGCCTGAGACGATCTGATCGTTGCCGCCGACCACGTGGAAGCGTTCGTCGACGCCGGAGATGGGGTCCAGCGAGGAGCGGGGGTTGTGGCCGGTCAGTTCGATCAGGTCGAGCGCCGATTGTTCGTCCGGGTCGCCGCCGTTCTCGCTGACCGTGTTGGCCAGCATGAGCCTGCCGAAACGGCTGCCCGTGCCGATCTCGGTCGAGTCGAGCCATTCGGGGACCGACATCGCGTCCAGGCGGGCTTCTCCGGCGCTCGAGTGCGATTCGCGCAGCGCGTGGCGGAACACGCGGTAGCCCACGCTGCGCCAGTCCGCGTTGGCTTCCGCGTAGGTGTAGTACGCGCCGTCGATCCAGTAGACCTCTTCGCCGCTTGGCAGATCGCCGCCGTCGACCACCTCTTCCTGCAGGCCGAGTTGTGCGACGAGCCGTCGGATCTGCAGCTGGTCGGAGTCGATGAACGCGCCGCCGTGCTCGGTCGCCAGGCCCGCGTCGAAGAAGCCGCGCAGCGTCCAGCAGCGACCGCCCGCGCGCTGCGGGTTGGCCTCGTACACGGTCGCGCCCACCGGGCCGTGCGGTGCCGCGGTCCACAGCATGTGCGCGCAGCGCAGGCCTGCCAGCCCCGCTCCGACGATCGCCACGCGCGGCGCGGTCCTCGCCTGCGCCGGCGCCGCCGCCCGGCTGCTCGCCGCCCGCGCCGCGAGTGTGGCGCCGGCGAGCAGCGCGCCCCCGCGCGAGAGGAACTCGCGGCGGCTGTGCGCCCGGGTATCGCGCTGCGCCTCGAGCAGCTCCTCGACCGGCACCCCGCGCCGTTCGGACTCGGCGTGCGCGGTGAACAGCCGGCGCGCATGGAGCATCGCACGTGTGCGGGGCCGGCGGGCCATGCCGTCAGGCTACCGCGGAGGCCCGGCGCCGGTGACGCCTACTCGTTAGCCCCGCTCCCCGGTCCGACCGGACAGAAGCTCGGACCGGGGGTCAGCGGGAGGGCATCATCTTGCATGCGCGCATCCTTGCTGCAATTGAACAGACTACCCGTTGACGCGGCGCCCGTCCAGGGCGGTTTCCCATTGATCGGGAAAAGACGAGTCAGCCGAATAGTCCGTCGACGGACACCTCGATCCGCGCCGATGCGGGCGCGCCCCCCCGGCCGGGCAGCGGCTCGACTGTGCTGCGCGTGAGCGCGCACAGGCCCTGTACCTCGTCGGTCAGGAATCGCGACGCCCTGCCGTAGCCGTGCGCGTCGTCGCGCCCATGTGGACGGTGGTAGTAGCGGGACGGCACGTAGAGGTGCAACCGTCGGCGTGCTCGCGTCAGCGCCACATACAGCAGCCGCCGCTCCTCGGCGATGCCCTCGGCACTGCCCGCGCTCATATCGGCCGGGAAGTTGCCGTCGTAGGCCGCGATCACGTGCACCGCGTCCCATTCCAAGCCCTTGGCCGAATGCACGGTGCTCAGCACGAGGTAGTCCTCGTCGAGGTGCGGGGGCCCGGCGAGATCGGCGCTCGAGGCCGGCGGATCGAGCACGAGCTCGGAGACGAAGTGACGCACGTCCTTGCCGACACGGCGCATCCCTTCCGAATCCAATTCGTCAGCGATGCGCCAGATCGCGGACCGCCATCTTTGACCGAAGTCGAGATTCATGTGGCGGACGTGTCCGCGGCGATCGTCGCCGCCGCAAATGTCAGGTGGCCGCCTCGAACGATAGGATTGCGTATTCTCGACGGCGAAGGCCGCGAGGTGTTTGGGCGACAGAAGGAAGAGCGCCGATAGGGCTACGGATGGCGTTCGTTCTCCGCCGCGCGGTCTCCAGCCGCTTTAGCGTCCGCCTCGCACATGTAGGCCCCGTTCTTCGTTGTGCCGTAGTTATGGGTCCCTGCGAAATGATAGATGCGCGATCGCGTATTGACCCAGACGACGGTCTCGGACGGGCAATGAGCGCGCGCTTGTTACTCGGACGTGAACTCGCCGGCTCCAGTCGCGGCCAGGACGCTTCCGTAGTTAGCAGAGGCGGGAGCAGGAGACGGCGTAGGGACGATATGCATTGTTGGAGCAGGGACCGGAGCCTGTGCGGCACCGGCCCTTGCTGGGCGCGGCACTGGGCCAGGAACTGCAGCTATAAGTCCAACCTGAGTCGCTTACACTTCATGAAGGAAACAGCAATAGATGCCCAGAAGGAAGACCGCACATCGCAGTCCTTGGACCAAAGAGGACGTGCGCGAACTCAAGGCGCACTCAAAAGCGAGGACGCCTGCGTCAGAGGTCGCGAAGGCGATGAAACGGACCGAAGGCGCGGTGCGGCGGCGAGGACGGGCGTCGTGGCGATGGGCTGGGATCTGCTGTGCCCGCGCTGCCGCGGCGCGAAGTCCCGCGTGAGCCGACTTCACGAACTGCCGAAAGGCGTGCCTTGCTCCTTATGCAATATCGACTACGAACGCAATTTCAGCCGCAATGTCGAATTTGC
>Ga0209040_10003049_pt1 | contig 12914 bp, 11 predicted proteins | sample BogFormECP12_OM3_FD_188240 | JGI IMG/M metagenome (GOLD analysis project Ga0209040, IMG submission 188240) | Bog forest soil microbial communities from Calvert Island, British Columbia, Canada - ECP12_OM3 (SPAdes) (version 2) | ecosystem: Environmental > Aquatic > Freshwater > Wetlands > Bog ... | reverse complement strand
CTTGACCGACTTACCGGTCTTTCCGTTGGACACCACGAGGGTTTGGTCGACGAACAGACTTGCCTCGAGATAAATCAAACATCCAGAATCGCTGACCGTATGGGTCTCTGCTTCGGCCGTGAACTTCTCTCCAGCGCGAGTTTGCCCGTGGATACGGACGGGGATAGCGAGTTTGGTTCTTACCGACCGACGCCGTTCTGTCTCTGGAAAATCAGAGGATGCCATCACGAGCTCCTGACTAGCGGTCGATTTCTTTCGATGCTTTTCGATCGCTGTTGAGCCTCTTGTCTCAGCTTAGCCAAGGAAGTCGGCGTTTTCTAGAAAGATTGTACCTCTGCACATCGTTGGTAAACAGTCGGGGCTTGAAGGAACGAGACGCGAAAAGCTCTCGAGAGTGTGTACGATCCATTTTCCTGCTGACCGGTTTTTAGTGGCCTGCGTTTGGGTGTAGGATGGTGCGATTTGAAAGTTCGGAGACCTGGAGAGGTAACAGGTATCTTGCGATGGGCCGGGCGCGGCGTACCCAAGAAGCCACAGGGTCTTAAAAGTCGCTGCCTCGAACTGCCCTTCTTGACGCAAGGGTGTTAATGAAAAAACTTATACTGGTATCCATCCTAGCGGCTGCATCGACCACCTGTGCATCGCAGGGTGTAAAAGACCCGGAATCCGCGCGGTGGAAGCAAGAAGCCCAGAACGTCACCATCCTTCGTGATGATTGGGGCATTGCCCACGTTTACGGAAAAACAGACGCCGACGCGGTTTTCGGCATGATCTACGCGCAGGCTGAGGACGACTTCAACCGTGTGGAGACGAACTATATCAACGCCATGGGACGGATGGCGGAGGCCGAGGGTGAGTCCAAAATTTATCAGGACCTGCGGATGAAGCTTTTCATCGATCCAATGGCACTCAAAAAGCAATACATGGCAAGCCCCGAATGGTTGAAGAAGCTGATGAACGCATTCGCCGACGGACTAAACTACTACCTCTTGAAGCATCCCGAAGTGAAGCCCAGGGTGATCAAAAAATTTGAACCGTGGATGGTACTGAGCTTCACGGAGGGCAGCATCGGAGGCGACATTGAGCGCGTAAACCTCGAACAACTCGAGGCGTTTTACGGCAAAACTCCGGTTAAGGCAGCACCTTCGACGGATGACGATGAAACCGAGGAGCCCGGCGGATCAAACGGCATGGCCATCGCCCCCTCAAACACCGCCGGCCATCACGCGCTACTGCTGATCAATCCACACACATCGTTCTTCTTCCGATCCGAGCTGCAGATGGTGAGCGAGGAAGGGCTAGATGCCTATGGCGCGGTGACTTGGGGGCAGTTTTTCATCTACCAGGGATTCAACGACAAAGCGGGGTGGATGCACACCAGTAGCGGAGTCAATGCCACGAGCGAGTATCTTGAAACCGTAGAAAAGAAGGGTGAACGGTTCTATTACAAATACGGGAAAGAGGAGCGCCCACTCGAGATGCGAGAGATCACGGTGCCCTACCAAACCCACCAAGGAATGGCGGAAAGAAAGTTCACGGTCTACCGCACGCATCACGGGCCAATCATAGGTGAGAGAGAAGGCAAGTGGGTGAGCTTCCGGTTGATGCAAGAGGCTGTCAAAGCGCTGACGCAGTCATACACGCGCACAAAGGCAAAGGACTACAAATCGTTCCGGCAAACGATGGAGCTGCATACGAACTCGTCGAACAATACGATTTTTGCCGATGCCGACGGGGATATCGCCTACTTTCACGGGAACTTCATTCCGAGACGCGACATCAGCTTTGATTGGACGAAACCGGTCGACGGCAGTAATCCTGCCACGGAGTGGCACGACCTGCTTTCCGTCGACGAGACCCCCCATCTGTTGAATCCGAACAGTGGCTGGATCTACAACTCAAACAACTGGCCGTGGTCTGCGGCCGGGCCGAGCAGCCCTAGAAAGGACGACTATCCCGCTTATGTCGAGACTGGCGGGGAAACGGCGCGTGGGTTGCACGCCATCAAAGTCCTCGAGGGGTCGAAGAATTTCACGATCAGCTCGCTCATTGCCGCCGCCTACGACAGTTATCTCGTGTGGTTTGAGAGGCCCATTCCTGTGTTGATCAAAGCTTGGGACGATGCTCCGGACAACCCGCGTAAGGCGAACGTTGCCGAGCAGATCGCTCTCCTGCGCGCTTGGGATTTACGCTGGGGAGTGACCTCCGTGCCTACTTCGTTGGCGGTGTTTTGGGGCCAAGACATCCGCGGGCGTGTGGGTGCAGACGCCCAAAAGGCGGATATGTATCTCAGCGACTACATCTGCACAAAAGCCCCTGCGGAGTTGCTCTTGCAATCGCTTTCAGACGCCTCAGACAAGCTCGCGGCGGATTTCGGTACCTGGAAAACCCCTTGGGGCGACATCAATCGATTTCAGCGCCTGACTGGCGATATCATCCAGCCGTTTAGCGACGCGCGGCCGAGCATTCCGGTGGGCTTCACCTCGGCAATGTGGGGTTCGCTCGCCTCGTTCAGTGCACGAGCGTACCCCGGGACGAGAAAATGGTATGGAACGAGCGGGAATAGCTTTGTTGCAGTCGTCGAATTTGGGGAGAAAGTGCGGGCCAGGGCCGTGACAGCGGGAGGGGAAAGCGGCGATCCGGCGTCCCCTCACTTCGACGATCAAGCCAAGCGTTACAGCACGGGAGATCTTCGCGAGGTCTATTTCTACCGCTCGCAACTCCAAGGGCACACGAAGCGCGAATACCATCCCGGCAATTGAGCTCCCTTGGAGTGAACGAGCCAACCGACCCATATAGAAAACCCTTTGTGTCCCGGGCTCAAGCAGCGTACGATGCGCGAGCGGGAGGGCTAAAGTTACCGCCAAATATCTGGCCTCTTCTCGACAAGCATTGTTTTCTAAAGGGAGGAAAAACCATATGAGAATGCTCTTCAGAGTCTCTATACCCGTCGAAACCGGAAATGCTGCGGCCAAGGCTGGAACCCTAGGAACTACGATCGAGCGACTGCTAGCCGAACTCAAACCCGAAGCGGCTTATTTCTTTGCGGACGACGAAGGCCAACGCTCGGGCTCCATCGTATTTGACATGAAGGAGAGCTCGCAGATTCCGGCGATCGCTGAGCCTTGGTTTCTTGCGTTCAATGCAAAAGTTTCCTTTCGGCCGGTCATGAATCCGCAAGACTTAGCCGCGGCTGGTCCATCGATTGGCAAAGCCGGTCAGCAGTACGGAAAATAGATCTTCCCACGTCTGCAAATCACAATGCACTCTGCCAGCCCCGCATGGCGGTATGCTCCAAACCTTGACACGGTCGAGGTACCGAAGATGTGGAGGCTAGTACCGACATGGGCGATTCCGCGTTTACGAGGACTTGTCACGCCGTGACTAGGCAAGTCAACGAACGTACAAGAACGTACACGACACACGCACACGAACGTACCCTAATGAACTCGGGTTGGAAGTTGATTCATCTAGGGTCGCAATCTACCCACCTACGGCGATGTCGTTCTCCTTCACGACACGACTGACACCCCCCAATAGTTTTTTCCGTTCCCAGTGCTATCTCCCGAAGAGCTATGTTGCTTATTCCTGTTGTCATTTGCCTGGTATGTCGCTCCATGGTTGGTCGCCGGTAGGGATTCGGTGGTGCTTTTCTTCTGGGGCTGGCGCAGCCATACTATCGGCACCGGCTATGAGCGAACACTATCGTTTCTCCGATATTCGTGAGCTGCTCGCCAAGGCGAATGAGGAAAAATCTGGCGACCAGTTGGCTGGGATCGCCGCCCGATCGGAGCGTGAGCGGGTTGCGGCAAAGAGCGCACTCGCGGAATTGGGCCTCGTTGACCTGTTGAATCATCCTCTTATTCCTCCCGAAATCGATGAAGTCACTCGGCTAATCCTAGAGTCCCACGATTCTGAGGCATTCGCGCCGATTCGAAATCTGACCGTTGGCCAGTTTCGCGAGTTTATCCTCGACCACCAGACCTCGGAGGGTGAACTGAAGTCACTGAAGTGGGGTATAACGCCCGAAATGGCAGCAGCCGTGGCAAAGCTCATGAGCAACAAGGACCTGGTGCTTGCCGCTTCCAAAATCAGCAACGTAACGCGTTGCCGAAACACCATGGGAGAACGCGGCGTCTTGGGAATTCGCTTGCAGCCAAACCATCCATCCGATGATCTTGGCGGGATTTTGCTGGCGGCATTCGATGGCTTGCTCTACGGCTGTGGGGATGCGGTCATCGGGGTAAATCCAGCCACAGATTCCGTCGCGAGAGTATCGGCGATTTTAAACGCTCTCGATCGCTTGATCACAGCCTTCGCCATTCCGACTCAGGCATGTTGCCTGGCGCACATCACCACACAGTTGAAGTGCCTAGAGAAAGGCGCGCCTATTGATTTGCTGTTTCAATCCGTCGCCGGTACCGAAGCTGCTAACGCCAGTTTCGGAATTACTCTTGCCATGCTCGCAGAAGGCCACGAACGCGTTCGAGAACATCACCGCAAGCGGAATGTCTCCTGGGTTGGCGAGAACGTGATGTATTTCGAAACTGGTCAAGGAAGTGCCCTTTCCGCGGAAGCCCATCATGCGGTCGATCAATTGACCTTAGAAGCGCGTGCGTATGGTGTCGCCCGTGCATTTGATCCATTCTTGGTGAACAGCGTGGTGGGATTTATTGGACCGGAATATTTATATGACGAACGCCAGATCATTCGGGCCGGTTTGGAGGATCACTTCATGGGCAAATTGCTGGGCCTGCCTATGGGATGCGACGTGTGCTATACAAATCACAGCGTCGCCGATCAAAACTCAGCGGACAATTTGATGCTTTTGCTGGCGGCGGCTGGATGCAATTACTTCATGGGCGTGCCGGGAACCGACGATGTGATGCTCAATTACCAGTCAACCAGTTTTCATGATGCTCTGGCGGTACGCAAAATCTTTGGCCGCCGTCCGGCTCCGGAGTTTCTTGCTTGGCTCGAACAAGCTGGTATCTATCGAGAGGGTGAACCGATAGCGCTCGATTCCGGCAAAAGGCAAAAACTCCTGCAGGGACTCGAAGGCGTGTTATCGACCCAGCCATCCGCTAGCTGAGAGTATCTATGCCCAGCCACGATAAACTTTCTTCCGTTTCTGCTTGGCCAGAACTTGTCCGGAAAATTCGGGAGCGCACACCGGCACGCATATTCGTAGAACGAGGCGCCGCCTACAGCACGCAGATGCAACTGGAACTCCGCGCCGCGCACGCCAGAGCCGTCGATGCCGTGTGGACCGAGTTCGACCTCGAACGGAACTTCCCGCCTGAATTCGTAACAGAATGGAAGTTGTTTGAAAGCACGAGCCAGGCTGAATCGAAATCGCAATTTTTGCTTCGTCCAGATCTGGGTCGCCGACTGAGCAGCCAAGCAAAGAGAATCATCCTTCAGAATTGCCCGAAATCGCCGGACATTCAGATTGTCGTTGGGGACGGGTTATCGGGACCTGCAGTAACGGCGCAAGTGCCAAAGCTATTTCCCCTGCTCGAGCAGCAGTTCCAAGAGCGTGGGTGGTCGGTCGGTCAATCTTTTTACGTTCGCAACTGCCGTGTGGGAATCATGAACGACATCGGGGAGCTGCTCCGGCCGCGTGTGCTTATCCTCTTGATCGGGGAGCGCCCGGGCCTAGCAACCGCAGAAAGTCTGTCGGCCTACATGGCCTACTCTCCGCGCACGGGTCACACCGATGCGGACAGAAACCTCATCTCTAACATTCATGCGCGCGGGGTTCGAATCCCGGAAGCGGCGGAGCGTATAACCAATCTGGCAGGACAAATGATGTCTCAGAAAGGCAGCGGAACGAAATTAAAAGAGGAATAAGAAAATTCTTCGTTTTATCTGAGAAATTTCTCATTGAGCACTATCTTCCAAATACCTATTCCGATCCCCAAAAGAAAGACCCCAACCGCAAACAAACAAAGAGCATTGGCGCCATAATCAACGAGTTTGGCGATGCCGTTTAGAGGCGGATGGTTCGACATGAGTTGGAACGATCCGTACCAATAGTAAAGACCTGTGGCAAACGCGACGACCCGCAGAACCGTTCTGCTGTAGGTGTTCATCTCAACCTCAAAGCAAGATAGTAAGCAAACATTTCCTGGAGTTGCTCGAACCCAATGGAGGTCTCGTCGCTCACGTGAAACGAGGCAACTTCATTTGGCTGCAACACTTTGTCCGGGGGAAGCAAAAGACTGAATGGCGCTTGCCTCATCGCGCTGGATGTCAAAGATTTTGTTTAGCGCTGTGGCGATTAGAAGGTCACGTACAACCTTGCTGAGGTTTATCAGCTTGATCTGACCGCCCTGCTTGCGAATTGCCATTTGGCTACGAACCAGTTCTCCGATGCCGGAGCTATCGACATAATCGACTTCCTTCATATTCAAAAGAATTTTGGGGGCACCGCCTGCTTCAAGAAAGGCGCTGATTGTTTCCCGCAATTTAGTGTTACCGTGAGGAAAGGCAATCTTTCCACGAAGATCGACGATATGGACACCCTGTACTTCGCGCACAGAACTTTGTGACTTAGAACTGGACCGAGCTTGTGTGCCCAACCCGAGACGATCGAGCACGGCTGTCGCCGCTGCAGCTACCTCACGGAATTCCGTCTGCACCAGGACGAGCGAACGGCCACTCTTCAGTACCTCAAGTAGATGCGCCGATTCTTCTGGTGCTCTTTCTTCCGTGGTCGGAGCGGGTTTGCCGAGTTCGGAGGCCATGCCCTCCGCAAGTGCGCCGCCAGCACGCGAGCCAAGGTATCCGAGCAGCGCCGCTCCGCCCACTCCAAGCGCGAAGACTTGGCCGAATCCCGGGATTAGCGCTAGAGCAGCGCCAACACAACCCGCCGTAGCACCGACGGCACCCCCCATAAATCCACCCGCAAATTTACCTAAATCCTTTCCGATACTCATTGCCTCAGATTCAGAGCGAGTCAGAAAAATAATGGACTCCTGCGGAACGTGGTTTCGGATGAGTTCCTTTACTGCGTTTTGCGCAGACTCCCTCGAATCGAAAATGCCAATTGCGGTTTCCACGAAAGCCTCCCTCAGCAAATATGGGCTTTCCTACCCGAGGATGAGGTAAATGCAATTCCTCATCGAGACGGCGACTATTTTTCAATATACCGTTTTTGTCAAGAAAATAAAGAATTTAAAATGTAGCTCGCAGGTTCCGAAACGGGACTTCGAGTCAGAATAGGTTGAGAAGTTGCAGGTAGAAGGCGCACGTCAGGGATCATCTCTCACTACCGCAACATCCCGGAACTTTGGGTCGGGAGACGGAGGTCCACAAGGCCCAGGCGTACCGAAACTCGAAGGACAGCAACAAAGTATTTTTCACCAGCTGAAAGTTAAATTGCCGAGCCTCAACCTAACTCTCTTTTTGCCCCCTCAGTGACGAACACGGCGAGCGCTCACAACAGCGGGTTAGCAGAGTGGCTGCGAATCTTATGAATAGAGTTTACGTTCTAGTTTCTGACTTCGTTCGCTGTTACTTCTGGCTCGATTTCACGCTTCTGGGACCAGCACGGCGACTTGCTTGCCGCCAAGTGTGCCCGTAAGGCTGAAGTTGCCTACCGGGCCTGGAATGTCGAAGAAGCCGTTGATGTACAGCGTGCCCCCCGCGGTTCCAGGCCCGCTGACAGTGAGATCGCCAATGATCGAATTATCGGATCCCCAAACGAAAGTTCCGTTCACGATTACGTCGGTAGCAAAGGCACAATTGGTAAGCGTAGTGGTCCATACGCTTCCATTAATGACTGTATTGAAGGTGCCACCTCGCAAGCCTACGCCAGAGCCGGAACCAATCAAGCTTCGCTGCAAGGCATCGATGGCGGTTGCCACGGCTACGCTTACAGTTTTGCGTTCGGCGATCCCGATCTGGTTGGTACCGCTGGTATCAGGCTGCGCCGGACGCGCGTCTGCGACCAGTAAGGGGAAGCGCCCCACTGCGGGAAAGATAGACGCGGGGGTGTTTGCGCAACTCGTGTCGCCAGCCTGCAGTGTCTCGATGAATGTGTTGGCCAGATTAAGCGCACACTGCGACCAACCGATGGTCTCATGGCCCGCTTCGGGGATGATTACGTTTGTGCTGTTGGGAAAAATTTTCGCCACTTGATTTGTTTCTTCGAAGGGCACACGGTTATCGATGTCCCCATCCAACACCAGCGTGGGCGTTTGTGGAAATGCCGCGTATGGTGGCACAGCCGGAGAAGGCGTCGTAGGCAGCTGCCACCAGAAACACTGGCGGCCATTCCCGGAAAACAAAAAGTTATTGGCAGCGCTCCCAGAGAAAGGCGCGAAGTAACGGAATGGCTGCGCCGCGACCGCGTCGTTGTATTGATCGATACGCGCGAAAGGGGGTGCCGACCAATCAAAAGGCTCGACGGTATTCGCGCAGCCTATCGCGTAATAGGCGGCGGCCGAATTGCTCGTGGGATCCCCGGAATCTCCTACCAAGGTGTAGAACCCTTCCGCACCCAGGCGAAGCAATGGGGCCTTATCACCGTGCCGGAGCGCCACGCCTGCCGCCAGGATCTCGCCGGTGTTGACGAACTCTCCCTGTGGATAGGTGACGACGAAGTTCAAGAGCGCATCTTCATCGATTGTGATATGCATCGGGTTGCCGCTCGCGTCAAAAGTGTCACCTGCAATTGGTTGTTGCCGAATCATCTCGATAAGCTCGTCGAACGTTTCATCTGGAGTGGGCTGGTCTTGCGAACAGAGCACCGAGCGCTGGCAAACGAGACGTACCATCCGCGGGTCCGAGTTCACACGATCATGCAAGCGCACAAGTTCGGGCAGGCCGGGCGTGCTGAGCGGTGCGTCCAGAACTAGTGAGCGCGTATGTTCAGGGTAGCGCACGGCATAGGCGGTAGCGTCGAGTCCACCCCACGAGGCCCCCAAATAATCGATCAGCTTGTAACCGAGCGCAACACGGACCGCTTCCATATCTTGGGCAATGTCCCCGTTAGCGTAGCGGCTCGCGGCTTGGCCAAGTTGTGCTACACAGTCCACTTCTGACTGCACAAACGGCGCGGTCCCATGCTGCAATTCCTCGCAATCGATGGCCCCAGACTGGCCAGTGCCGCGGTCGTCGACCAGAAGCAAATCGTGGACGTCCATGTTCGGCCCAAATAAATATTGAAAGTAATCGCGTGACTGCGTGGTCCCAGGTCCGGGCCCGCCGAGGTTTACCATAATGGCGCTTTCCGCGGCTCTCCCTCCCGCGTTGGGATAAACCTCAAAATATATTTGCAACTTGGTCCCATTTGGATGTTTGCGATCCAGTGGCACCGGAACGTAGCCGCAAAGGCTGGCGGTGCTCTCCGGGCAAGTCACGGAAGTGATCGCGGCACCCGAGATTGCCAATCCCGGCGCGGCCAATAAGCGAGGGACTTGTACCAGCAGCGGTTTCACCTGCATGCTTTTTGTAATGCCCGGCCTGCGGAAGCTCGGGGCCTCCTTGCTGATGCTCGTGGGTGTCTGCGCGGATGCCAACGGCACACCAAAACTCAAGATGAGAGGCAGGGTGCAAGCGAACTTCATTAAGATTCTCCTTTTAGTCAGCTTGAAGCCTTCGCTGTCCGGCGACGCGAAGCATCACGTAACTGCAGCAATATCTGCGGCATTCTTCACTGATATTTGAAGGGGCCTGGCTTCGTACTGGGGAACTGACGCAACACTATAAGCACTCTAAACACAAGTCAATAGCTTAGATACAACTATTTATAATTATTAATAAAAATCTCTAGCCCCAGAACCACATGACACGTTCGGACCGGGTCACAGGCCTTACCCCGCAATCTGTCCCGCTTCGTTCACTTCGAAAACACAAAAAGGGGACATTTCTAATTAGGTAAGGAAGGGGACATTTCTAAATTGGTTTGACAATCGCTTCGTCACTTCGTTGACTTGCCTTCAGTCGCAACCTAATATGTCCGGCACCGACGCGCTTATCGGCCAAATCACTATCACTACCGCAACATCGAGGAGGATCTATGCACAGGCCATCTACTGGCGCGATTCTATTTGCGCTTATCCCTTTTACCGCCATCTGCTTTTCGGTCGCTTTGTGGGACCGCATTAACCCCATAGTTTTTGGTCTGCCATTCAATTTCTTCTGGTTGATTACCTGGCTGCTACTCACTCCAGTGTGTATGTGGGGGGCTTACCGGCAGGAAACAGCCCGGATTTCGGGAGCGCATCGTGCGGGCAGCGCTAAGCCATGAGTCCAACCGTAGTCGCACTGACAATCATATCCATCATCGTGGCAACTGGATCGTTTATTGGGCTCTACGCGGGAACTCGCCGCAAGATGGACTTGGAACAGTGGATTGTCGGCGACCGGGGCTTTGGAATGCTGCTGGTGTGGTTGCTGACCGCCGGCGAGATCTATACCACGTTCACTTTTCTCGGTGCGAGCGGCTGGGCCTACTCGAAAGGAGGACCGGTTCTTTACATCCTCGCCTACCAGGCGCTCATGAACGTGGTGGCGTTCTTTGTTCTGCCGCCAGTGTGGGAGATCAGCAGGAAATACCGGCTGCAAACGCAGGCCGACTTCTTTCAGGTACGCTATAACAACAAATACCTTTCGGCGTTTGTCGCCCTTGTCGGAATTGTATTCATCGTCCCGTATTTGCAGTTGCAGCTAACCGGACTGGGAATGATCGTCGAAGTCGCAAGCTACGGGGCGATTCATCGGACCCCCGCGATGATTCTGGCCTTCCTGATTGTCGCCGCCTTTGTGCTTACCAGCGGAATCCGTGGAGTGGCCTGGGTGAGCGTGCTAAAGGACATTCTATTATTGTTTTCCGCGATATTCGTTGGCGTGGCCATCCCCTATATCTATTTCGGCGGCATCGGTAAGATGTTCACCGAATTGGTGCGCGTTAAACCGGCTCACCTGACAATGCCAGGCGCCACAACCAACCTCGGGCACACCTGGTACATCTCCACGGTTTTGCTCGTGGCCGTAGGGTTTTACATGTGGCCGCAGTTTTTCGGCGCGAGTTTTTCAGCGAAAAGCGGTGATACCTTGCGTCGAAACGCGGTGATCATGCCGTTTTACAGCATTACGATGCCGCTCATGTTTTTCGTTGGGCTTGCCGCAACGCTCATTTTGCCTGGCCTGCCAAATGGTGACCTGTCGATGCTAGCCATCGTTCGGAAGACCTTTCCTCCCTGGTTCCTCGGCTGGATTGGCGGTGCAGGAGCGCTTACGGCGATGGTTCCGGCCGGGGTGATGATTCTTACGGCAGCCACATTGTTTGCAAAGAACCTGTGCCGCACCATTCTGTTTCCAAAGATGACCGATCAAGAAGTGGGAAGATTGGCGAAGATCAGTGTCCTCGTCATTACCGTCGCTGCGCTCAGTGCCGCGATCTACAGCTCGACCACCCTTGTCGGCCTTCTACTAGTGGGTTATGGGGGCGTCGGCCAGTTCTTTCCAGGGGTAGTTCTGGGTATCTATTCGAAGCGAGTGAGCATGCCTGGCGTCTTCGCGGGAATCGTTACCGGAGTGCTCATCTTTGTGCCATTGATGCTTACTAAGAACGACCCGATCATGGGACTAAATGCAGGGTTCATTGCCCTGTGCTGCAACTTTGCAGTTGTCGCAGCCGTAAGCATCCTGAAACCAGCCAAGCGTGGTGGATTCGGCGAGTCGCTCGACCGAAACGCTTGATTAGAAAGACAGTCACGAGATCAGATTTGGTGCGTGTGGATTTGTTCCCGCAAGACCACAATTTTGCGCTACAGTACGCCCCTGAAGTTATCAGACGAATTCTGCTCAGGCTACATGCTGCGTTAGGAGGATGCGAATGAACGTTACGACGAATACTCGACAAGTAGGTGGGGTCACGATTGTGGACATTGGCGGACGGATTGAACTTGGCGAAGAGAGCGCCAAAGTGCGAGACCTAATTCGCGAGCTGTTACGCAAGGGGCACAAGCAAATACTGCTCAATTTCGGAAATGTCCAGTATATCGACAGCTCGGGCTTGGGAATGCTGGTCAGCTCCTTTGCGACTGTGCGGAAGCAGGATGGAGAGCTGAAACTTTTGAACCTCACGAACAAAGTAAGCGATGTACTTCAGATTACAAAACTGTATACCGTCTTTGACATCCTGGACGACGAGGCGGCGGCCGTGAAGTCGTTCGGTCAATCGAAGGCGACAAGCGCCTAACTGGCTCAGAGCGGAAATCCCCCCCATGGCAGGAATGTCCAAGGGTCGGTTCAGGTCTTGCGAATCGAGCTATTGATCCGACAGGAAGCCACTACTTACGATTGCGGGAGCGAGGCTCGGAACGGTCGCCCGAGGTATGTCCCGCGACAATCGGTCGCCGTAACCAATTGACGATGGGAGCGAGAAAATCGCGGTGTACCGGCGGCTTGCCGTTGGTGCTGCTGGCCGACGAGCCATGCTCAAGAGCGGGAGTAGGCGGAGTGAGTGAGTGCGAAAAGAGGCGACAATCCTGTACAAAGGACTGCCGAACGGAGCGAGCATAGCTCAAAATCGGGTGCGTGACGGCTCTCCAGGCACGTGAGAAGTACCCACCGGTCCTACGCGCGAACCCTGTAGTCCTCCGCGCGAAGGTAGCGGACTTGCGTGCGAACGCAGCGGACTTGCGCGCGAGTACGGCCGTCGCCGAACGGCGCTGACGCAAGCGCCAAGACTTTTGTGTTTTGCAGGACTCGACGAACTTTGCGTAGCGGTCCTCGCGGGCCGTGGGCAAGGGAGGCTCCACTCCGGCGGAAGAAGGCACGGCCGAGACCGGATTGTCTTGGACCGCAGGCTCGACCGCTATGGTGGGCCGCTCGGGGTTTTCGATGACCTTAAACCGGTCGAATCGCAAATAGGGAGATGGTGGTTCCGCGTCGGTGAC
>Ga0209040_10003047_pt1 | contig 12918 bp, 9 predicted proteins | sample BogFormECP12_OM3_FD_188240 | JGI IMG/M metagenome (GOLD analysis project Ga0209040, IMG submission 188240) | Bog forest soil microbial communities from Calvert Island, British Columbia, Canada - ECP12_OM3 (SPAdes) (version 2) | ecosystem: Environmental > Aquatic > Freshwater > Wetlands > Bog ... | reverse complement strand
GAACACCGGGAAACCGCGCGGCACCTGCCTGCGAACCCCTACATGAGCCCCCGGCCGCGCAGTCCGGCGTACGTTGCGCACTAAATGAGCCAACTCGGGACAAACGGGTGCGGCCCGGCCGCCGAGCGCCAGAACGATCATGAGAACAGTCCGAGCGCCTGAACGGATGATCCGCGTTCCACTGCGCTGTGGGCCTTAACAGCCAGCAAGGGCCAGAATCGGCAGGTGCGAAATTACGGCAGGCGGCCAGGTCGCTCCGGTGACGCTGGGCAGGGCCCCGGCAAAATCGTGGTTAGCATTGCGTGATCGTTTGCAGGGCCTGCCGGGCTGGATGGCGGGGGCGTGGCAGGATGGCGACGCGGCCCGCACCTTGTCGTGCGATGCCGGGATCACCCCCGATTGTCACCCGCAAAATCACTCCGACGTCCTCGACGACCTCGTCCACCTTGCCTGCAGCTAACCGGCCAGAGCCACCACTGCCAGCCCCGGCCCTGCCCCGATGCCACCCAATCTTCACGCGTGAAGCGGGCCGTCGGCGGTTACAGGGTAGAGGCACCTCGAAGGTCCGCGGGTTCAGACCGCGGGCACGCGAGCCGTCGGCGTGCTGGCTGGCGCACCGCTCGACGATCACGACGTCGACCCCCGCGAGCGCCAGCTCCCCGGCCAGCATCAGCTCGGTCGGGCCTGCTCCCACGATCACCGCGGCACGGTCGGACACACACGCAGTTTGCGCCCCCCATTTCCGGAAGGTTCTGGCCCCGGCCAGCCATTGTGCGGCATGACCGGGGTCTTGCCGCAAGCCCCCGGGTGCGCTATAGGTTGAAACTGAGGGGAGCGGCGTGCTGGGCACGGTGAATGATGTAACCGTCTGGCCGGGGGTGCCGCAGCCGCTCGGCGCTACATGGAACGAGCGGGGCACTGACCGCGCTGTTCTCAGAGGTCGCCGAGGAAGTAGACCTCTGTCTGTTCGATGCGGCCGGGAACGAAACGCGGGTCGCCCTCCGCGAGGTCGATAGCTTCGTCTGGCACGGCTACATGCTCGGTGTTGACCCGGGACAGCGGTACGGCTACCGGGTCCGCGGGCCGTGGGATCCGGTGCAGGGCCGGGTGTGCAACCCGCACAAGCTGCTCCTCGACCCCTACGCCAAGTACGGCAGCCGCATTTCGTGCTGTGAGCTGGGCGAAGGTGCCTGGCGTGGCTGATGTGATCTTGTTACGGGATGGGCGATCGTGAGCGCAGCCGCCTCGTGACTATGTCTGTGTGACAAGTACACAATCAGAGGCGGCTGCTGCCGCCAGGATAAGTGCCGGGCTGGCGCTGCGGAAACGCTCTGAGCTGCTGGGGCTGCTGCGGCCGTGCTTCGCGCGGAGGAGCCGTGGCTGCAGGCGGGCAAGTACACGGCCGCGGTGATGAGCGAACTGCCGGAGCGCAACGGGTGGAGCATCGCCCGGCACTGCGGGGACACGACGCCCGATAGGACCCAGCGGCTGCTCAATCACGCGGTCTGGGACACGCTGGCCGCGATGGGCGTGGTGCGCCGGTTCGCGGTGGCCGGGCTGGAGGAGGCGGCCCGGCGCGGGAGGCGGCGCCGCGGCCTGGTGATCGGGGCGATTGATGAGACCGGGCAGGAAAAGGCGGGCGAGGCCACCTGCGGGGTCAAACGCCAGTATCTGGGGTGCGCGGGCCAGGTGGCCAACGGGATCAACACCGTGCACCTGTGCTACGTGCGCGAGAAGACCGGGCACGCGCTGATCGGCGCCCGCCAGTGGATCCCCCGCGAGCACATCGACAACCCGGCGAAGTCCCTGGTCATGGGCCTGCCGCTGGACCTGGCCTTCCGCACCAAGGGCCAGCTGGCCATCGACATCAGCAAAGGCGCCGCCGACGACGGGATCCGGCCGGACTTCTACTGCGGGGACGAGGTGTACGGCAACTGCACCGAGCTGCGCGAGCACTTCGAAGCCAGCGGCCAGGCCTACGTGCTGCGGGTGCCGTCGAACTTCATGCTCACGCTCGCGGCGGGCACCAAGATGACCTGCGCGGAAGCAGTCCAGGCGCTGCTGAGGCACCCCCGGCGCTGGGAGGTCCGCTCCGCCGGCCACGGCTCCAAGGGCGAGCGGTGGTACGCCTGGGCGTGGCTGGCCACCGCCTCCCCGCGCCACCACCTGCTCATCCGCCGCCACCTCAAGACCGGCGAGCTGGCCTTTCACTACTGCTTCGTACCCGAAGGCCAGCTGCTGACCAAGGCCCGGCTGATCAGGGCGGCAGGGCTGCGCTGGCCAGTAGAAGAAGATTTCGAATTCGGCAAGGACTGCTTCGGGCTCGACCAGTGCCAGGCCCGGCTCTACACCGCGATCCTCCGCCACGCCGTGCTGGTCATCGCCGCCCTGGCCATCTGCGCCGTCACCGCCGCCCTGCTGGGCGACCGCACCGACACCCAGGCGCCGCCCCCGGTCCGGGCCGACCAGCCGCCACCGCCCGAACCAGGCCTGATCCCGCTGACCATCCCGGAGATCAAGCGCCTGCTCGCCGCCCTGACCACCCGGCCCGCGCCCCGGTGGCTGATCATCCACTGGGACGCATGGACCCGCCGCCACCAAGCCCGCTCACGATGGTTCCACAAACGCGCCAGGCTCGCCCGCGACGCCGGGATTGCCCTGGTCAGCTAGCGAAATGCGGCTGCCGTACAAGGCGGTCCATGGCTCGGTCAAATATGACGACGCCTTGTTCGGATACAAGATGGGTTTCTCCGCGCTGCGGCCTAGCATGACCGACAGCGCGCCATACACGGTCCGTTCGGTCGTAATAAATTCTTTTTTCGACTGGGAGGGAGACCGGCCCCCGCAGCGCGCGTACACCGACTCGGTTATCTACGAGGTTCATGTCCGCAGTCTGACCCGCACGCACCCGGACATACCGCCCGAGCTGCGGGGTACCTATGCGGGGCTGGCCCATCCGGTCATGATCGAGTACCTGCGGGGGCTCGGCGTCACCGCGGTGGAGCTTATGCCGGTGAACCAGTTCGTGTTCGGGCACATCGAGATGGAAAGAGACCTGCCTAACTACTGGGGCTACAACACCATCGGGTATTTCGCTCCGCACAACGGCTATTCGGCCGCCGCGGACGACGGCGGGCAGGTCCGCGAATTCAAGACGATGGTGAAAACGCTGCACGCGGCCGGGATCGAGGTCCTCATCGACGTGGTCTTCAACCACACCGGGGAGGGCTCCGAGCTGGGGCCGACCTTGTGCTTCCGGGGGATCGACAACGCCGCGTATTACCGGCTGAAAAGGAACGACCCGCGGTACAACGTGGACTTCAGCGGGTGCGGGAACTGCCTCAATACGCGCCATCCGCACGTCCTGATGCTGGTGATGGACTCGCTGCGGTACTGGGTCACCGAGATGCACGTGGACGGCTTCCGGTTCGACCTGGCGTCTGTGCTGGCCCGCGAGCTGGGTGCGATGGACCGGCTGTCGGCGTTCTTCGACCTGGTCCAGCAGGATCCGGTCGTTTCCCAGGTCAAGCTCATCGCCGAACCGTGGGACGTGGGTGCGGGCGGCTATCAGATCGGGAACTTCCCACCGCTGTGGATCGAATGGAACGGGAAGTACCGGGACGGAGTCCGGGATTTCTGGCGCGGCCGACACACTACGCTGCGCGAATTCGCTACCCGGCTGACCGGTTCCAGTGATCTGTACCAGCACTACAGCAGGCGCCCGCTCGCCTCGGTCAATCTCGTCACCTGCCATGACGGCTTCACCCTGAATGACCTGGTGTCCTATAACGAGAAGCACAACGAGGCCAACGGGGAGAAAAAACAAGACGGATTCCCGGACAACCGCTCGTGGAACTGCGGGGTGGAGGGACCCACCGACGACCCGGCCATCCTGGCTCTGCGGGCCAGGCAAAAGCGCAATTTCCTGGCCACCGTGCTGCTGTCCCACGGGGTTCCGATGCTGCTGGGCGGCGACGAGATGAACCGCACCCAGCTCGGAAACAACAACCCCTACAACCAGGACAACAGGGTTTCCTGGTTCGACTGGGACAAGCGCGACGACGAACTGACCGGCTTCGTCCAGAAGCTGATCGCGCTGCGACGTGCCCATCCGGTGTTCCGGCGGCGGCGGTTCCTGCGCGCCCTGCCCGGGGCTGACCAGGCGGCCCTAATCCGTGACGACGACGGCAGGACCGATGTCGCCTGGTTCACCGCGTCGGGCGAGCCGATGACCGATGACGACTGGAAGATTTACGGCCGGGCAATGGCGGTGTTCCTGAACGGCGACGCGATCACCGAGCCTGATCCGTACGGGCAGCGCATCGTCGACGATTCGTTCCTGCTGCTGGTCAACACGGGCCCCGAAGAAACCCCGTTTGACCTGCCTCGGCCGCCGTATGACGGACCGTGGGAGGTCGTCCTGGACACAGGCCGACGGGCGGAAGGCACCGCCGCGGCGCCGGACGATCCGGTGCGGATGGAACCGTACTCGCTCTGCCTGCTGCGCCGGACGGCGGGCGGTCAGTCGGACGGGTCCTCGAGTTCGGCTAGCTCCTCGGCGGTGAGCTCGCCGTTAACCGCCTGCCGGGCCTGCTCCGCAAGGCGGTCCGGGTGGACGGGGAACCGCCCCGAGGCGCCGGTCCCGATCTCCCCGACCGCTACGTAATCCTGGTCGAAGGCGAGCCGGGTCACGCCTAGCTCGGTGACCGATTCGCAGAGCGGACGCTGGGTCACCAGGTCCCAGACCCGGAGCCGGCCGTCGTAGTCCAGCGCCGCCACCTTGCGGTCAGTGCTGACATCGATGTCCCAGACGAAGCCGTCGAGCGAGAAGGCGCCCACCGGGGAGAGAGCTTTCCCGTCGAGGACCCTGATCTTGTCATGTTCCTCGTCGTTACCAAGAGCCACTGCCGCCAGCCGGGGTGTATCACTGACCGCTACGCAGGCGACCGGGACGCCGAAGTTCTGCTCGCCGAGCTGCCGGGCCTGACCGGAGTCATAGGCGAGCTGCCAGAGCGCGAGCTGGCCGGCTTCAGTCACGAGACAGGCCAGGCCGGTCCGGGTACAGGCGGCAACCACTACCGGCCCGGGCATTGCGATCGCGGTGGCGGCCCGGTAGCGGGCGTCGCCGTCCTCGCTGATGACCAGGCCGGTATCCGGATCGCCGAGCAGCCAGTACCCGTTCGGCGCGGGCCCGCGGGACCACTCGGCCAGGGTCAGGCGCTGCCGGAACCGGCCGGCCGCCGCCACGGCGCGGGGACCGGAAACCGGTTCGAGTTCGGCAGCGCCCACGCGGTGCAGGCAGGCACGAACCACCCGACAGGCGGGCGGGTCGGGCGAGAGTTCGATCAGCTTGAGCGCGTACCGCAGGGCCCACTGAGGGTCTTCGGCTGACTCTGCCCGGTGGGTCAGTTCCCGGGCCCGGGCCCGGTTATACAGCGTGCGATAGCGATTCTCCTGCTCATCCCGCCGGTCGGCGCTGGCCCTGATGAACCGCACCTCGTCCACGTCCAGGTCGGCCGCACGGCCGCTCAGCCACCGCTCCGCGTCCGTGAGCGGCTTTCCGGTCAGCAGTTCGCTGCTGTCCCCCGTCTCGTGCCACGACCTCATGTCTTCCCGGAGGCGCTTTCGCCAGGGCCGGAACTCCCCTTCGGCGGCAAGCCAGACGTGCAGCTGGTTCCAGGCCCGCAGCAGCGCCTCGTGCACCACCTCGGCGGTCTGGTGACCATGCTCGTCAGACCCGACCGTCAGCAGTCGTTCGTCGGCCAGCTGGCCGATCACCGGCCAGTAGCCGGGATCGCAATCCGATAGCTGGATGACCCGGCGGAGGTCGGGCTGGTCGACCGACGTGAGGAGGTTCACGAACAGGTTCCTGACCATGGCCTGTTCGGCCGCGCTCAGATTGTTCAGCACCTGGTCCGCGTGCGCGGCCAGGACGCCCTCCAGGCCGTGGATCCGGCGTTCGTCGTCGGACGACAGCCGCTGTTCCCCGCGCGGCAGCGCCCGCCACATCTGGTCGAGGGAGAACTCCAGGAGCGGCAGGGCGCCCGGGTTGTCGAGGACGGCCTCGATGAGCTCTTCGACGAGCGGGTCGGTGACGTCACACCCGTACCACTCGGCAGGGAGACGGATGGCGTCGGTCAGCTCGTGCCGGTCCATGCCGCGCAGGGGAATGGCGTTCCGCCGCAACCGTTCGCCGAATTTCTGCTGGCTGACAAAGAGCGCCCCGAAGGAGTCCTCGCGCAGGGTAAGGACGACGGTCAGGAGCCCCCCGTCCCGAAGCTCGCCCAGCTGATGGAGGACCGAGTCGCCTTCCCCCTCTCGGGCCAGCGCCTCCTCGAACTGGTCGATGACGATCACGGCGCGCTGCCACGTTGGGTCCTTCCGGGCCGTTCGGTCGTTCCGGTCTTTTCGGGCCTTTTGGTCCTTTCGGGCCTTCTCGGCGGCCGCGGCGAGACCGTATCGCGCCAGGTAGTCCTGCCAGGCATCCAGGTAGGACCCCGGCGCGCCTGACAGCCGGGCCAGGGCCGCCGCGAGGGCCACGGGCAGGCTCGGCCTGGGCAGGATCGTCTCAATGGCCCGGCCGGTTCTTTCCAGGCTCGGGAGCAGGCCGGCCTGCACGAGCGAGGATTTCCCGACGCCCGACTTGCCGACCACCGGCACGAGCGCGGACCTAGCAACCGCCTTGGTGAGATCCCGGATGGCGGTCTCCCGCCCGAAGAACAGTTTCTTGTCCTGTTTCCCGAAGGCGCGCAGGCCCTTGTACGGTGACGTGACCTGGGCGACTGGCGTACTGTCGTCGGGCAGGCAGATCCAGCCGGGCTGGGTGCTTTCCTTCGCTCGCACCAGCACCCGCCGGTAAGTGGACGGGATGCCGTCCGCGGCATGCTGGACGACCTCCTCGAAGAACCACGACGAGGCGATGATCCCGAGCACCCCGCTGGAGTCGGCCAGCGCGGCCTTCAGCAGTTTGGCGTCCACCAGCCGGAACGCCCAGATGACCGCCCGCCCGTAGACACCGCGCGGGTCGTAAGGAACCTCTCCGGCGTGCAGCGACATCCGCAGCCGGATGCCCGCCTCGTCCGTGTGCTCGCGGTTGTGCTTGGTCAGCGCCTCGACCAGTGCGGACGGGAGCTTCTCCACCAACAGGCTCTTGGCGAACTCCGGCGGCACGAGGATAAGGATGCCGTCCCCGCGGTCCTCGTGAGCGTCTGGTGTCCAGGGGAGTTCGGCCTGCCGGAATGCGTCACCCACCGCCTGGTAGAGACCCTCGCGGACCGCTAGCTGGTGAGAGTTGGTGCGCCGGGGATCCCCGAACTTCTCGACGTCGAGGACGACGATCGTCCGGTGACCGGCTCTTCGCTCATGCATGTCGCCCACCTACCGGAAAACCTAGCACGCAGGAAATAAGTGCGCCGGAATGGTCGGACCTGCCACCTGCTGTCGCGCCTCGAACAGGCAAAACCGGGAGGACCGTCATGCCACGGCAGATCATCACGACCGCGAACGCGCCGAGTTCGCCGCTGTACAGCCAGGGTGTCAAGGCCGGCCCGCACGCGCTGGTCTCGGGCATCGTCGGCATCGACCCGAATACCGGCAGCCTGGCCGGAGACACGGTCCAGGATCAGACCGGACAGGCACTGGAGAATTGCCAGGCCATTCTCCAGGCTGGCGGGGTCGGCCTGGACGACATCGTCGAGGCGGGGATACTGCTTACCAACCCTGCCGACTCCGCCGGGCTGAACGAGGAGTACGCGCGGTGGTTCCCGTCCGAGCCATCGACCCGCTACGTGGCCAAGCTCGGCGTCGAACTGCCCGATCAGGTGCCGGCCGGGGCCGTCCGCGACGGCGGATTCGCGTAGTGTCTTACCGTCCACGGCCACCACTCGGCGGGTGCTCGCAGGCGGGATGGTGCGCCGCTGGGCCCAGCTGCCGACTGCCTCATCCAGGCCGTCCGCGTCCAGGGCCTGCAGAGTCCGCCGTAACGTGGACTCAAAGGGCATCAGGCCGGTGACGCCGAGCGCATCCTTAATGGTCCGCGTCGGCCGCCCATTCCGCGATCGCGGTGAACGACCGGGCGCCAGCCAGCACCGCGCAGCGCCAGGGCCAGGATCACCCTCAGGCGGTGCCGAACGGCCCGGCGCGCCCGCGGATCGGGGGACGGCGGCCAGCACCGGCAGCAACCGCTCCGCCCCGCCGTCCAGGGACAGCGGGCCGCCCACCAACTGGCCAACGGCAGGGTCGATCAGAGATGATGACGCAGCGGACATGTCGCCTCAGCAGTGATCCGGCAGGAGTAGGAACTGCCTGTGCCGTGCCAGAACTCGCACAATGGCTCTAAGCTGGTATTTTCTGTGCTCGTCAGGCCGCTCTCCGGTACTCGTTGATCAAGCCGTGGACGACCTGCCTGCGCGTGATCCTGCCGGTCATGTCGATCGCTTGGCCGGGTTCATGTAGCGGAGGTCGCTGTTCGCGCGACTTGTGCGGGCGATGTTCGTTGTAATGCCGCGCGTACTCGGCCAGGATCCGCCGGAGGTGCCGCTCGCCGTGGATCAGCAGGTGGTCAAGGCACTCGCGCCGTAGCGTGCCCACGTACCGCTCCGCAAAAGAGTTCGCCCTGGGCGACCGGACCGGCGTCTTGATGATCCGCATGCCGTTGCCGGCGAGCACCTCGTCGAATACCGCCGTGAACTTGCTGTCGCGGTCGCGGATGAGGAACTTGAACCGGGTGGCGTATTCGCCGAGGTCCATGAGCAGGTTGCGGGCCTGCTGGGCGGTCCATGCCCCGGTGGGGCGGGCAGTGACGCCCGGGATGTGGACGCGGCGGGTCTGGATCTCCATCGCGAAGAACACGTACAGGCGCTGGAGCAACACGGTGTCAACGTGCACGAAGTCGCACGCCAGGATCCCGGATGCCTGAGTGGCCAGGAACTGCCGCCAGGTCGGGGATGCCCGGCGGGGCGCGGGCGTGAGCCCGGCTTCGGCCAGGATCCGCCGGACGGTTCCTGCGCCGATGCGATGCCCAAGACCGAGGAGCTCACCTTGGATGCGGCGGTGTCCCCATCGCAGGTTCTGCCTGGCCAGCCGCCGGACCAGCTCACGGATCTCCTCCGGGACCGGCTGGCGCCCGGTGGTATCCGGATAGGTCCACTTGTTCCTCACCATGCGCCGGTGCCAGGCGAGCAGCGTGGCGGGTGTCACGATCCGGTGTAGCCGCAGGCGCTTAGGCAGCAGCCGCGCGAGCGCGGTGATCACAGCGCGGTCGGCCCAGTCCGGTTTCGGGCGGGTGACCTGGCGGCGCAGGACTGCGATCTCATGCCGCAGTACCAAGATCTCTACGTCCTTGGAGGTATCGCTGCGGGCGAGCAGCGCCACCCAGCCGAACAACCGGATCATGAGCAGGTAGAGGAGGCGAATGAGCACGACCGCCGAGGATAGAAGCCCAGGTCAGGTGCTCTGCGCGAAGTTCTGGCACGCTACAGGCGGCCCTGCCCCGCTGACGTCAGCGGGCAACAGGACCAGGCAGGGTCGTCAGGTCCAGGTGTCGCGCATCGCGTTCCTCTCTCGGTCCAGCTGCTGCCCCCAGCGCTCCGGCTCACCGAGTATCGGCACAAAAAGTCAGCGTATCGTAACGAATAGTAATCAACTTTCCGGCGTTCCTGCTACCTTCGGAGAGCTCACCGCCGAGGCGGGCCAGGCCAGTCCGGGTGATCCTGGCCGCCGCAAGGCCTTCCCGGCGGCGGCCCGCCGCAGACCGGGACTGATCCGGCGGGTGATTCAGATGCCGCGGTGACCGCCGCAGCGCCCAGGCTGCCAGGCCAGCCCGGACGCCGCAACCAGTCCCGGCACCACGATGCAGGCGATGACGGACAGGACGGCCGGCGCGGTCCTTTACCCGCACACGCCGCAGGTACCCGCAGGCAGGCCGCACCCGCACCCAGGCCCGGGGTCTGCGCAGAGCCGGTAACCCGGCGGCAGCCGCAAGCTTGGGCAGGTCAGGTAGTGCGTGCCGACCGCGCCGCACCGCGCGCACGGCCTGGCGGGGCGCTCACTCGCCCGGCCCGGCGCGACCTGAGGCCCGTCCCGCGGCGGCGCGGGATCAGCAATCCGGTAGGGGGCGGACTGCCCGGTCATGACGATCATCTCCTTCAGCGACGTCCCGGCGCCGGGCCGGGAAGCACCAGGCCAGACAGGATGCTCCACGGTGGCACACGAGACGGCCGCGGTCACCAGTGCCCGCCCTCGCTGTACACCGGCGGGGGCGGCTCCGCAGGGGAAATGACCGTGCCCGCCCGCGCGCACCGGCTCCGGATGATCCCGGCGGGTGCCCGGTCATCGCGCCGTCCGCCCTAGACCGCTGCGGAACAGCGCCTCCACATCGGCGCGCCGGTACCGTGGCCTGCCGGCCTCGTTACGAACCTCGGGCAGCCGCCCGCGCCGCGCCCAGGTCGCCACCGCCGCCGAGGTCACGCGGAACAAGGCCGCCACCTGCTTGCGGGTCATCAGGTCCTCACCCATGCGGTCGCCGGTCATAGCGGCGACGGCGAATCCCGGCCTGGCCGGACGCGGCGCAAGTGCAGCCCGGCCGGGGCCGGCGCCGGCGCCATCACGTTCATCGAGGGACTCCCTGGTAGGCCGGAATGAGCTCATCGGGGACAGCGCTGGTCACCCCGCGCGACTGTTCCCCGGGCAACGGCCGGGCACCATACCGACCGCCCGGTGCCGGTTGCACGGAAAATGGTGCCGCAAATTGCAGCAGGAAACATCGGTCAGTTGACGGATATCAGAGCACCGCGGCCGCCACTCCCGGGTGTCCCGTCTCAGGTTAGGTGGTGCAGTCTCACTGGCCTGATGCACCGCAGCTCAGAGCCGTATTTGAGTGAGGAACGCCACTCGGCCGTCGTCTCAGTCAACCTGTCGCATGCCTAGTCAGGAACCTGGTCGTGTGCCCGATCAGCTAAGACGGGACACCGGAACCCGCTGGAGACCCAGGCGGCTCAGCCAGGCTCCCGGCCGGACAGGCGCCACGATCCTCCACCGCCCGGCACCGATAGGCCGCCTACGGCCACCTCTGACATCGCGTCAGGAGCCAGGGAGCACGGGCCTCGCAGAGGCCCTGGTCACGCCTACAGGCCGAGGCTGCGGCCGATGATCTTCTTCATGATCTCGGTGGTGCCGCCGAAGGCGCTAACCAAACGCGACAGCCATTTGCCCGTCACTAGCCGATACTTCGGCGTTGACCCAAGTCCGCAACCCAACAAGTAGGGGAGTCGATGGCATCTTCGGCTGACCGAATCTGAGTTGTCGAGCTTTTACCCCCCGGCCTTCAGAAGTTCGCTCATGACATCCGCGGCAGTGGAGTCCTCCTCGTCCAGGATCTTCACGTACCGTGTCGTGGTAGTGAGGTCGCCGTGGCCGAGCCGGTGCCGCACCCGCTCCAGGTCGACGCCCTGGTCGATCAGCCACGAAGCATGCGTGTGCCGGACCTGGTAGGGCGTGTACCGGAACGGCAGGTGGGACTCCTCGACCGCAGAGTTCCAGATGCGGTACCAGGTGTTCTTGCCCATGTATTCGGTCGGGTCTCGGCGCCAGCCCGCCGACCACTCCCGTTCCGCGCGGCCGGTTTTCCGGCGCTTGCGCGAGCGGCCGTAGTCAGCGCTCCATTGCATGCATCCCGGGCATCGGCACTTAGCGGTGACGTAGGCGCCCATCGTGCCGTGTTTGTACTGCTTGCCGTTCGGCAGCGGGCCGGTGTACCCGAGCGCCTCCATTTCCTCTTCGCTCATCCGCTCACGACGGGTGGCCACGGTACGAGCCGCGAACAACCGCACCGGGAAAATGAGCTGGCCCGGCCCGATGTTGTTCACGGCGATGTGCTCCCGGACCATCTCCGCGACCTCGGCGTCGATCTTCATCCGGCGGTGCTCGCCGTTCTTGGTGTACTGCCGGGTCAGGAACCGGTGCCCTTCCGGGTGGAAGTCCGCGGTCACCTCGACCGTCGACTTGCTGACGCTGAGCATGCAGCCGCCGAAATCGAAGTCTTCCGGGATGAACGAGATCAGCTCGCAGTACCGCGCCCCGGTCGACACCCCGAGCCGGGCGAAGACCTTGGCCGAGTGGTGCGGCAGCGCCGCGTAGACCCGCTGAAACTGCGGGACGGTCGCCACCACGATCGGCCCGGACGGCGGGTGCTTGAGCCTGATCCCCTTGACCGGGTTGTCGTCGCGATAGCCGTGATCCCACGCCATCTGAAGCATGGCCGACAGGCAGGTCCGGACGTTCACGACCGTGTTCTGGCTGGCGCCCTCCTCGGGGAGCACGACGGTGAGCAGCCGGTGAACCGTTTCCCTGCCGATCTCCGCAACCCGCCGCTTGCCGATGAACGGATAGACGTGCGAGCTGAGCAGCTGAGCGTAGGTCATCTTGCTGTTCGGCTCGACCGCGTGCTCACGGAGGAATTTCACACCGAAGTCCCGGACCGTGATCGTGGCCCTGTCGGCCGGGCTGGTCTCGGCGAGCCGGAGCCGCACATGGCGCTCATGCTGCTCTGCGACCTGCTGTGCACGCTCTTCCCTGTCGTAGGTCCCAGCGCTCTTGTACCGGCCGTTCTCGTCGGTGTACATCGCCGTGTAACGGACCCCGCACTTTCGGACCCGCTCGATGACGTACGGCATCTCTACCGCCCTTTTGGCCTCCGCCAGCGAGGCCGCTTTGGTTAGGAAACTGGTTAGCCAGACCAGCCGCCAGGGCTCTCCACTGGACTCCACTACTCGCCAAGAATCCCGATTTACCTGGCCTTTTGAATCTCATCATAACAAGAAGTATCGAGGATCGGCCAATTTGTGGTCCTGGATGTCGTGGGTTCGAATCCCATCGCTCACCCGTGTGATGTCTGGCGACATCGAGGACACCGTGAACCCG
>Ga0209040_10003046_pt1 | contig 12918 bp, 13 predicted proteins | sample BogFormECP12_OM3_FD_188240 | JGI IMG/M metagenome (GOLD analysis project Ga0209040, IMG submission 188240) | Bog forest soil microbial communities from Calvert Island, British Columbia, Canada - ECP12_OM3 (SPAdes) (version 2) | ecosystem: Environmental > Aquatic > Freshwater > Wetlands > Bog ... | reverse complement strand
GATCAGCGATGACGCATCTACGCTGCCGGACGTCTCATCCGCGACGTTGGTGTCGCTGCGCATCGCCTGACCGATGAAGAGCCCGTCGCGCTGGTCGTAGTAGTACGTGCCGGCGAGACTCACGCTTGCCTGCACGGGATCGGCGTCTGCGGCGTATTGGCCGCTGCCGGTCGTCTGCACGATGAGCGTCGGCAGCCCTTGGTAGCTCTGCTCGCCGCGCAAGACGCGGTCGAACTCGATCGTCATCGGATACGTGGCCGCGGGCAGGCGCCACTGCCAGCTCGGCTGGGAATGGACATCGTGCCCGGCAAGGTCGCGAATGCTCTGATCGGCGAGCGCGATGGCTTGGTCGAAGAGCGGATCGATGTTGGTCGCCGGATGGATCTCGCCGTTGGGTGCGATCTTGGCGGCGACGGTCTTGCGCACGATGATGGGCTGGCCGGCCGAGAATCCGAGCAGCTCCACGCTGAGATTGCCGTTCGCCGTGCCGTCGGGATCGACGCCGACGATTTCGAGTGTCGCCGTCCCCGCGCCCGCACTGGAATCATTGCGGACCTTGGACGCGGATACGCGCGGCGGCGCCGTGCGTTCGTTCACCTGAATGGTGATGTCGTAGGTGAGCTTGTCGCCGGGCAACAGGTGCGGCGCATCGGCAAGGCTCGGAACGCTGACGGCTGCGACAAGGGCGCACATGGCGAGCGCCGCGACGCGATGGTGCAAGCTGATCCTCCGGAGTGCCTGCGGCCGGCTTGCGCGGAGCAAGTCCACAGACGGGTCTGCGCGCAACCCAGGGCTTCCCTACTTCTTAATCATCGGCTGTGAGGTTAGATTTCATGAACAAAGCGCCTTTCATGACAGCGCTTCTCGTCGCGGTGACTAGCCTCACTGCGGTGGGTTGCTCCAGCAGCAGCGCCTCGACCGTCTTCACGCATACCAACTACACGGCCCTCGGGGCCAGCGATGCCATGGGCGTCGGCTCGTCGGTGCCGTGCGCGACGGCCGGAATCCCCGCCGTGCCGAGCCCGGTCAGCTGCCCGGGCGGTAAGGGGTATGTACCCGTTCTCGCCGGATTCTTGACCACGTCGACCAATAGCGTCAATCTCATTGACCTCGGCATCTACGGCGCAGTCACGCGCGTCGGCGTGACCGGCATCGAGGGGGCGAGGCGACTCGTCCCCCTTGTCGTTTGCCGATAACTGTGGATGAGGATGAATAGCTCGACGCGTTTGACTGTCGTCGCTCTTGCCGCTCTCGTCGCGCTGGCAGCAGCGCCGCCTTCGACCGCGCGCGCTGACGACGACGGCTACGACTCGCCGTTCGCGCAAGCGGTGCGGACCGCCACACAACCATACCGGCTCGTGACCTGGGCGCGCGGCGACCACTACGTGCAGACCACCGATTACGTCGACGGCGTCGGTCTGATGTTCACCAACCACGATCGCTTCGATCCGCCCGATCTTGCGCATCCGACGATGCTCGTTTACGACGAAGCCGGCCGGCTCGTCGCGTGCGGCTACCAATTCCTGACAGGCGCGCAGCCGCCCGCGGCGTTTGGCGCCGTTCCGGCGAGCGCGTGGTACGAGATCCCGCGGCACGTGCACTATAACGCGCTCCGGGGCGGCCAAGAGCATTATGGTCAAGCTCCGTGGACGACGGACGAAGAGCCGAGCGCGGCTGCGTTACGGACGCACGGGCTGCTGCCCGCCGACGCGACGCTCGAGTTCGCCTTCATCCATCCGGCGGTGCGCGCCATCCTCGTGTGGGCGTGGCTGCCGAATTCGGACGGGCTCTTCGCCGGCGAGAACGCGCTGCTTCCTTAGACGACCTTTTCCAGACGAGGGTTGGGGCGGTATGGCCGTCCGACCTTATGGCATTCCACCATCGCGCCGCTCTTTTCGACCAGCGCGATGTCGGCCGTGAAGTCGTAGATGCCGCGGAACAGCGCCGATCCGACCGCGTAGGCGTCCACCGGTATCTTGCGGTCCTCGAACTGCCTGATCTTGGCGACGTCGAAACCGCCCGAGACGATGATCCTGACCCAGTCGTACCCGGCCGCATCGAGCCCACGGCGCACGTTGAGCACGAGCTCCGCATTGACGCCATTCGGTTTGAACGTCCCCATCGAATGCCACAGGCTCTTGTCCACCAGCGTCTCCGACGTGTCCAGCCGCACGCCCCACAATCGCCGGCCGAGCCGCGCGGCCACCGCGATCGACGTATTGACGCAGTCGTTGTCGAAGTCGACGAGCGAGATGACGTTGATCGAGGGATCCATATGCTCGGCGAACTTCTCCGTCGCGAGCACGGTGTCGCCGCCGTAGGCTGCGATGAGACCGTGGGGCACGGTGCCGATGCCTTTGCTGCCCCACCACTCGGCTTGGGCATCGGTGCTCACGCCGAGCGCGCCGCTGACATAGGCCGCATAGCCGTCGCCGGTCTGCACGAGATGGTGGTCGAAGCGCGCCGGGAAGAACAGCACGTTTTTGCCGTTGGCCGCCGCCACCACCGCGCTCGTGTTGGTCGCCACTTTGGTGCGACGCGTGAGCACGCCCAGATAATCCGTCTCGAGATGCGCGAAGAGCGAATAATCGCCTTCGATGGTCAGCACGACTTCGTACGGCGAAATGGTGTCGCCGTCGTAGAGGGCGCGCACGTCGAGCTGCCGCCAGCCGTCATCCCACGAGCCGTCGGGGCGCCGCCGCCCGCTGCAAAGCTTGAGGATCGCGATCGCTTCGTCGATCCCGCACAGCACCGCGTTCTTCTTCTGGAAGACCTGCATGAGCACGCGCGGATGATGATCGTCGGCCTGCAAGATCTGGACGACGCGGTTGAAGTACGTGTCGGAATAGTATCCGTCACGCATCTTCTCGACCGGCAGGTTCAGGATCGCAGGGTCGAGCCGCTTGCCTTTGGCAGGCGCTTGCGTCGCCATGGTGGCCCCAAGCGTTCGGGCGGGGTCATGCCTTCGCCTTCGAGAATGCCAGGCGCGCGGAGGCGCGCGTGTGACCAATACAGACATCGCAGCTCAACTCAACGAGATCGCCGCTCTCATGGAGTTCGACGGCGAGCCGTTCTTCAAGATCAAAGCGTACGAACGGGCCGCGCGCAGCTTGGAGGACAGCGAGACCCCCGCGCGCGAGCTGATCGACGGCGACGCGCTGCAAGAGCTGCCGGGCGTCGGCAAGGCGATCGCGCAGAAGATCGTCGACATCGAGAACACCGGCACGTGCAACTATCTCGAAGAGCTGCGTGCCAAGTTCCCGCCGACCATCCTCGAGCTGCTCCACGTCCCCGGCGTCGGCACCAAGACCGCGATCGCGATGTTCCAGACCCTGGGCATCACCGGGCTCGAAGATCTGCGCCGTGCCGTAGACGACGGCTCGATCGCGACGCTGCCGCGCTTGGGCGCCAAAGGCGTCGAGAATCTCAAGCTCGCGCTCTCGCGCCTCGCGCAGCGCACGCAGCGCATGCGGCTCGGCGACGCGTGGGCGCTCGCGCAGGAGATCACAGCTGCACTCGAAGGCGCACAGATCGCCAAGAACATCGTCGCGGCCGGCAGCCTGCGCCGCATGGAGCCGACGGTCGGCGACTTGGATTTCATCTGCACGAGCTCGACGCCGGAGAAGGCGCTCGATTTCTTCTGCGCGCGCAGCGGCGTCGAACGCGTCTCCGCCAAGGGCGACACCAAAGCGACCGTCTGGCTGCGCGCCAGCATCTCAGCCGATCTGCGCGTCGTGCCGCACCGCTGCTTCGGCAACTTGCTGCAGCATTTCACAGGCAACAAAGAGCACAACGTGAAGCTGCGCGAGTACGCGATCCGCAAGGGTCTCAAAGTGAGTGAATGGGGCATCGAGACCGTCGAGAGCGGCCGCGTGCGTACCTCAGCCAGCGAGGCCGGTGTCTACGAGATGCTCGGGCTGCAGTTCATCCCGCCGGAGATCCGCCTCGGGCTCGACGAGATCGACCTTGCGCGCCGCAACGAGCTTCCGGATCTGATCGAGCTGCGCGACATCCGCGGCGATCTGCACGATCACACGACGTGGAGCGACGGCACGCGCAGCATCGAACAGATGGCGCGCGAAGCGGCCAGCCGAGGGCTGGCATACCTCTCGATCTCCGACCATTCGCGCGGCCGGTCGGTCGGCAACGGCCTGTCGGTCGAGCGCCTGCGCGAACAGATCGCGCAGGTGCGTGCGGCGGCGACGAGCTACGGCATCCGCCTTTTCTGTTCGTCCGAAGTCGACATCCGCGCCGACGGCTCCCTCGACTTCCCCGACGAGGTGCTGGCCGAACTCGACATCGTCGTCGCATCCATCCACTCGGGCTTCGCTGGCGACAGAGACAAGCAGACCAAACGCTTGCTGCGCGCGATCGCGAATCCATACGTCAACATCATCGGCCACCCGACCGGGGTGCTCATCGAGGAGCGCGCTGGCTACGACTTCGACAGCGAAGCGGTGTTCCGCGCGGCAGCGCAGTCCGGTACCGCGCTCGAGATCAACGCGAATCCCGCGCGCCTTGATCTGGGCGCAGGCATGGCGCGGCGCGCGAAAGAGCTTGGCTGCACGATCTCGATCGACACCGACGCGCACCACTTTGAAGATTTCGACAATCTGCGTTTCGGCGTCGGCACCGCACGCAAGGCCGGCTTGACCAAGGCCGACGTGCTGAACGCACGCGAGGCGGACGCCGTTCTCGACTTCGTCGCGGCCAAGCGCGCTACGCGCTGAAGCGCGCGAGCAGGTCCGGCGGCGCTTCGAAGTTCGGGTTGACGTACGCGCCCTGAAACCAGCCGTGCCAGTCGCTGCCGCACGAATAGAGCTTGCCGCGCCGGCGCGCAAGGCTGCACAACTCTGAGCGCCGATCCGCGTCGTAGCGAAGGTACATCGCTTCGAGCCCGTCGAGCTCGTCGATCAGCCCGTCCGCGTAACCGTCGTCGACCAGCTCGGCGGGATGAGCCAGCAGCGCGATGCCTCCGGCGGCGCGGATGACCGCGGCTCCTTGTGCCGGCGTCGGCAATTCCGCGAACGCGGCTGCCGGCAGCGCGCCGAAGAAATCTTTGAAGGCAGCATGACAGCGACGGGGATCGCCGTCCACATAGCCGCGTAGGCAGAGACGCTCGATCAAGACGGGCAAGCGGACGGGCGCATCGGGAAAATCCCGTCGCCAGTCGACGCCGTGCCCCTGGTCCGCCAGCGCTTCGATCCAGCGCCGCTGGTTCGCGCCGAACACCCGCTGTGCCAGCGCGTTCGCGTAGTCCAGCCCATCGTCGTCATCGGCGACGTCGAGCCCCAAGACGTGGACGACGCGCCCCGCCGCGTACGTGGTCATCTCGATTCCGCCGATGAAGCGCACGCCGCGCTCGGCCGCTCTGCGGCGAGCCGGCACATGGCCCGAGGTCGTATCGTGATCCGTCAGCGCCATCACGCCAACGCCGGCCGACGCGACCGTGTCGACGACGGCTTCGGGCGGGAGCTCGCCGTCGCTGCGGTCGCTGTGCAGATGGAGATCGCAAAGCATGTGGCGGCCCTGCTTCGCGTCCGCGGGTGACGCCGCCCTCGCGCGAGAACGTGTTTTCCATGGCCACGTTCGTCAAACTGCGGCTCTCAAAGGCCGCACATACGCTCGCCGGACGATACTACACCTCGGCCGAGGTGTTCGCGCAGGAGCGTGAGCGCATCTTCTCCCTCGACTGGATCTGCGTCGGCCGCGAAGAGCAGCTCGCGCAGGCGGGCAGCTATTTCATCGCCGAGGTGGGCGGCGAGAATCTCATCGTCGTCCGCGATACGGCCGGCGCAGTGCGCGCGCTGTACAACGTATGCCGCCATCGAGGCACGCGCATCTGCGAGACGCCCAGCGGCAAGTTCACCGGTGCGATCGTGTGTCCGTATCACGCTTGGACGTATGGGCTCGACGGCCGGCTCATGACGGCGCGCAATATGCGCGACGTCCCCGGCTTCGATGAAAGTGCGTTCCCGCTGCGCGCCGCAGCGCTCGCCATCTGGGAAGGCTTCATCTTCATCAACCTCGCCGACTCGCCCCAGCCGTTCGAGCGGGCCCTGGCGGCGCTGGCGGGCCGCTTCGAGCGCTGGAATATCGGCGCGTTGCGCGAGGGCGCTCGGATCGATTATGACCTGGCGTGCAATTGGAAGCTGATCCTCCAGAACTATTCGGAATGCTACCACTGTCCGCTGGTGCATCCGCAGCTCGACAAGGTGTCGCCGTGGGATAGCGGCCGCAACGATCTCGGGGAAGGCCCCGTGTTGGGCGGCTACATGTCATTGCGCCGAGGCAGCGACAGCATGACGCTGAGCGGCCATTCGGCGCGCCCGCCGCTGCCCGGCCTGCAGCCGCAGGACCGCGAACGCGTCTACTACTACGAGATATTTCCGTCGCTGCTGCTCAGCCTGCATCCCGACTACGTGATGGCGCATTATCTGACGCCGGTTGCGATCGATCGCACGCGGGTCGCGTGCGTGTGGCTTTTCGATCCGGATGGGATGGCAAGACCGGACTTCGATGCGCGCGACGCGGTCGAGTTCTGGGATATGACCAATCGCCAGGACTGGCACGTGTGCGAGCTTTCGCAGGCCGGCGTCAGCTCGCGCGCCTACACGCCCGGGCCCTACTCCCACGCCGAAGGCTTACTGCACGCGTTTGACACCCATTACCTCAGCGCCATGGAGTCGTCGCTATGAATATGAAGATGTACGGACTGCCGGCGGCCTCGCTGCTGCTCGCTTCGGCGCTCGGGGCTAGCCTAGCGGCTGCCGACACCGCACCGAGCGCAGCGCAAAGCATGTCCAGCATGCGTTTCTTGTTGGGGACATGGACCTGTTCGGTCAAAGCGGTCGACGGCTCGAATCCGCAGGTCACGACGGTCTCGACCATGTCCGCCGACGGCACCAAGATGCTGAACCGCACGGTGTCGGGCGGCGACGGCACGGGGCAGATGTGGCTCGATCCCAACAAGCGCCAATGGATCCAGACGGCCGATTCCACCAAGGGCACGAGCTCACAGATGTCGTCGGGCTGGACCGGGCACACCATCGTGTGGACCGGCACGCTCAGCGCCAATGGCATGCCGACGATGGGCTACCGCACGACGGTGGTCAAAGTCAATGACGCGAAGACGACGCAGATCGATGAGCTCGGCAATCCCAGCGGCGGAACGTGGATCACCGCAGACAGCGCGGTGTGCGCGAAGGGCCGCTAAGCGGCTATCTGCCGAAGCGGCGCTGGCGGCGTTGGAACTCGGCGACCGCCATCGCGAGATGGTCGCGGCTGAAATCCGGCCAGCAGACCTCGGTCACGTACAGCTCCGTATACGCGCATTGATACAGCAAGAAGTTCGATAGCCGGTATTCGCCGCCCGGACGGATGAGCAGGTCGGGGTCCGGCATGCCCTTGGTGTACAGATACGTGCCGAGCGTATCGTCGTCGATCTTGTCGGCGTCGAGCGCGCCGCTGCGGATGTCGCCGGCAAGCGCATGCACCGCGTCGCGCAGCTCGGTGCGCGCGCTGTAGTTGACCGCCAGGTTGAGCACGGTGCCGGAGTTGCCGGCTGTCTTCTCGATGAGATGCTCGAGCGCACGGCGCGGACGTTCCGGCAGCGCCTCCCATTTGCCGATCACCTGGACGCGCACGTTGTCGCGGCATAGCCCGTCAAGCTCTTGATACGCGAATGCGCAGCAAAGGTCGAATAGCACGGAGATCTCGGTCCACGGACGAGACCAATTCTCCTCGGAGAACCCGTAGACCGTCAACATGCCGATGCCGAAGTCGCGGCACCCGCGCACGGTCTCGCGCAGCGTGGCGATACCGCGGCGGTATCCCTCCGCGACCGGCAGATTTCGTTCGCGCGCCCAGCGGCGGTTGCCGTCCATGATGATGGCGACATGCGCGGGCATCGGTGCGTCGGCGAGCTCTATGAGCCTATGCGGTTTGGTCGAAATCATCGATAAGACCTGACGTGCCTTTCGGGATGGCGAGGGCTAAGTGGTGGCGAGGCGGGCGGGCGACCGTCCGTCGGCGGCGTGCGGTTGGGCCTTGGCGTGGACCTCGCGCACGACCGACTCGAGTTCGTCGATGTAGGCGAGAAAACGCGTGCGGCCGGCGTGGGTGATGCGGCACAGCGTCGTCGGACGTCCGTGGCCGCTCTCCTTGACGATCGAGACGACGCCCATCTCGGCCAGCGCGGTGAGGTGCCGGCTGAGATTGCCGTCGGTGAGTCCGCAGGCGTCTTGCAGATCGGTGAAGCTCAAGCCCTCCGGGTGCGCGACCAAACACGTGCACACGGCGAGCCTGCCGCGTTCGTGGAAGATGCGCTGCAAGCCGCTGTACGCGTAGGGCGCTTCGCGGCCGTTGGTGCGCGCGGGCTTCTTGCCCGCCTTGCGGGCGTTATTGGCGTTCATGAGAGATCTCCGACATCGTGTTCGACTCGATCGCGCCTTCGGCGGCGATGAGCCAGCCGATCCAGAACTGCCCGATCGCGAAGCCTGCCGCCATCACCCACCACGCGAGCGCGCTCCATTGATTGGGCATCAACAACAGCGCTGCGCCGATCAGACCGAACATCGCGGCGACCGAAAGCACTGCGCGCGGCACGTGGTTGCGCGACGCGAACAGCGCAAGGCCGTAACAGGCGTACCAGATGCCGGGCAGCATCGCAGGTACGCCCTGGAGGCAGACCGCCAGGCTCAGCACAGCGCCCAGCGCCAGCGCCGGCAGCAGGCTCAAGCTGACCGTCTTGGATTGATAGCGCGCCTGACGCCCGTCGTTGCGCAAGTACCAGCCCAGCAAGTTGCCGTAGTAGACCGCGAGCGCCGCGACCAGGCACGAGATCCAGATGGTCACGTACAGGCGGACGTCTGACAGGCTGCTCGGGTGGGGCACGAGCGCAGCCTGGACGAGCCCGCCCAGCAGCGCGATGCCGCCGCTGATGGCGGCCACGCGGCTGGAATAGCCCCGGAAGCGCTGGACGCTGGCGAGCCGGTCCCTGACCTCGGTGAGATCAGCGAGCGCCCGTTCGACTTCGACGTTCATGCCTTATACTTTGTAGCACAAAGTCAGTGGAAATGCAACTCTAGTGGTGCGCGTGCTGATGCTCGTTGCCGGCTCCGGTCCGACCGGCCCACCACAACAGCCCGAGAACCCCGGCCAGGAACACCACGTTGAGCACGGTCGTATAGTTCAGAGTGATATGCTCGACGTCCGTCAACAGGTTGCCGGCCGCATGTGGGATCTGACCCGTCCAGGCGAAGAGCAGCTCGACGATCAGGCCCGCCGCCACCATGGACAGATAGAACACGCCGGTCATGGACAGCGCGAGCTTCCATCCATAATACTTGCGGTAGATGTCGATGAGCGGCAGCACGATGAGGTCAGCGTAGAGGAACGCGACCACCCCGCCGAAGCTGGCACCGCCCTGCCACAAGACCGCCGCCAACGGCACGTTGCCGATCGAGCATACGAAGCTCAACACCGCGATGATCGGCCCGACGAAGGCGTTCTCCAACGTGCGCCACAGCGGCGGCGCCGAGCTCACGAATAGATGCTGCCACCACGAATTCGGCACGCCCACCGCCAAGAAGCCGGCGATGACGAATCCGAGGATCAGGTCGACCTGCAGCATCGACCAATCCATCTGGAAGTAGTGCGCGATGTAGCGCCAGCCGGTCGCCGAGCGCAGTTTCTCGCCGAAGGTCGCGCCCGGTGCGAGCATGTCGCCGTGCTCGTGCTCGTTGCTCGTTTCGCCAGCGGCCTGACAGAACTCGCGACCTTCTTCGATGACGCGTTTGGGCAGCAGCAGTTGCGCGAGCAGCACGAAGACCGCGATAAGGATGAGCCCGCCGAGCCACTCGGCGATGACGAACGGCCAGCCCATCAGCCGCCACAACACAAGTCCTAGCTCGATGACCAAGTTGGTCGATGCGAACATGAAGACCATCGCGGTCGTGAACGCCGCGCCGCGTTTGAACAGCGATTTGGCGGTCGCCGCCGCGGCATAGCTGCATGAAGAGCTTGCGGCTCCCAGCGCGGTGGCAAGCGCGACCTCGCGCAACCCGACTTTGCCGAGAATCCGACTTAGGCCGTCCTTGGGGACGTACGCCTGGATCATCGCCGACAAGAGAAAACCGAGTAGCAACGACCAGAGCACGGCCCAGAACATCGCGAACGACGCGAGCGCCCAGTGCCAGACGAACAGCCCCAATCCGGCGAAATTGACCGCGACCGCAAAGGTCGACATCTGGCTAGCGCGTCCCCCCAGCTTCGGACAAACCCTGGCCACCTGCACGTTCAAAGCGCTCGTGTCGGCGGCGTATAGTGATGAGGGGCGTGATTTTCTGGGCGGTTACCGTACCACCCGCTGCCGCCGTGATCTTGCTGGAGCGAGGTCAGCGCCGGCGCTGTGCGGAAAGTCGTTCAAGGCTGCGCCAAGGAGAGAGCACGGAATGGATCTGGACAAACTCATCGTCTACCGTGGCGGCACGCTGGTGCCGTACGCCGAGACGAAGGTCGGGATTCTCGCCCACGGCCTGAACTACGGCACCGGCTGCTTTGAGGGCATCCGCGGTTATTGGAACGCCAAAGCGAACCAGCTCTACTTCTTCCGGCTGCTCGAACACTACGAACGCCTGGCCGATTCGGCCAAGCTGCTCATGATGGAGCTGACCGAATCGCCTGAGCGCTTGTGCGCTCGCACGGCCGAATTGGCGCGCGCAAACAACTTCCGCCAGGATCTCTACGTCCGGCCGCTCGTCTACAAGAGCGCGGAAGAGATCGGGGTGAGGCTGCACAAGGTCAGCCATGAATTCACCATCACCGCCGTGCCGCATAAGGCTTATTTCGACTCGTCAGCCGGCTTGCGGGCCTGCATTTCGTCATGGCGGCGCATCGATGACAACGTCGCGCCGGCGCGGGCCAAGTTGACCGGAGTCTACGTCAACTCGGCGTTGGCCAAGACCGAAGCGGTCTCCAACGGTTTCGACGAGGCCATTATGCTCAACAGCGAAGGCCACGTCGCGGAAGGCAGCGCGCAGAACATCTTTATCGTCCGGAATGGGATCGCCATCACCCCGCCTGTGAGCGACGGGATTCTCGAAGGCATCACGCGGCGCACCATCATCGATCTTTGCCAGCGCGAGCTGAACATCGAGGTGCTCGAGCGCAGCATCGATCGGAGCGAGCTGTATGTGGCCGACGAGGTGTTCCTCGTGGGCACGGCGGTCGAGGTAGCCCCGGTCATCGAGGTCGATCACCGCCCGGTCGGCCGCGGCAAGGTCGGCACCAAGACCGCCGCCCTTCGCGAGCTCTACCGCAAGGCGGTCATGGGCGAACTGCCCGGTTATCGCCACTGGTTGACGCCAGCGTACGATACCGGAGCAGCCAAACTCCACCAGACGGAAAAGGCCGCAGCCTCGTAATAGCTACCCTATTCCTGTCCCGAGACCCCAAGAAGGAGCCTGTGCGGGCTCCTATAACGGAGTGTGACCAGCGTCACACGTCGAGTGGGCGCTGTAACGAACGAAGGCTACCGCGAGTCGCGGATCACTCTTATGGAAAATGTTTGGCAGAACATATCCAGAGCGCGGTTCGAAGTGGTATCGTTCAAGGACACTTGGGGGGCTGATTCCACATTCTTAGCCTTGGGTAGTCGATAAAAGAGCGACCGCACCGCCTGGCAGTGGCGGTGCGATCTGAGGCGTGTGGTCTCGCTCTCCGAGTTAACAGACCGCTTGGAGGCTAGTCATGCATTTCGGCAGTGAGTTCCACGCCTTTTCGTATCATCTCAGCATGCTCATGCAATGGGCTGCGCACATGCTCGATCAGATGATCAACAGTGGGATGAATGCCCAAGATCAGATGATCAACAGCGGCGCGCATATCCAGGACCAGCTGATCAATAGATAGTTCCACCTGCCCCTTACGCGATCTCACGGTATAAGAGGTCGACGAGGGAGGGGTCGTATTGGCTGCCGGCGCGAGCTTGCAGCGTGGTTAGCGCTGTTTGCTTTGGAAGTGGCTCGATGCCGGCATGGCCGGTCAGGAGACGCGCATAGTCGCGGGAAATCGCGATAATGCGAGACATAAGGGGGATATTCGTCCCCCTCATGGCGTGCGGATAACCACTGCCATCAAAGGCCTCGCACTGATGCTGAACTGCGTAGGCAACCTCTTCCGGAATCACCTTCGAAGCCTTCCGTAAGACATCTGCTCCGAGCATCGGATAACGCAGGGCCTCGCCCTGCTGAGCGGGCGTTAGATTTTTGCCCTCCCTAACGTCAGCCGACAGCTTGCATTTCCCTATTTCATGGAATTCTGCGGCCCAACCCAGCTTCTCGAGATCGGTCTTGGGCATGCCGATCTTCCGGCCCAGCTGGAGCGATAGGTATCGGACGTCAGCCGCAAACTCGGCGTCCTGGGGACTAAGCAACCCCATGAAGTCCCGAATCATCTCGTGGAATTGATTCGTCACGAAGTCGCGCTCGTCTCGAGCCGCCGCGGCCTGGATGATGCGCTCGAACATCCGCGTGTGCGCCACCACGTAATAGAACACGATGGCTCCGAGGATGCCGGCGAACGCGTACATCCCCACGAGGAGATACGCCCACAGCGAAGCGACGAAGCCGGCGCGCCAGTACCGCACGAAGGACACGGGCTCGCCGAGGATCACTAATCCGGCGGCGACAAACGCGTTATTAAGGGTTTGCCCGACCATACCCATCGCTATGATGCCCAGCAACATTACCAGCGCTGAAACGATGGGAAGAGCCACGGTGGCTGCATGCGTGCCGGCATATATTGCTAACATGGCATAGGTCACAAAGGTCGTCATGCCAGGCTGTCCGGCAAGACCGCTGACAAACGTCGGAAGCGGCCTACCCTTCCGAAGCAGTTGCGCGTGCACGACGGACC
>Ga0209040_10003044_pt1 | contig 12920 bp, 10 predicted proteins | sample BogFormECP12_OM3_FD_188240 | JGI IMG/M metagenome (GOLD analysis project Ga0209040, IMG submission 188240) | Bog forest soil microbial communities from Calvert Island, British Columbia, Canada - ECP12_OM3 (SPAdes) (version 2) | ecosystem: Environmental > Aquatic > Freshwater > Wetlands > Bog ... | reverse complement strand
CACTCGCCATTGACGTAGCATTGCTGACGGAACAGCTTCGGATCCTGGAGCTTCATCGCGCACCTCCCTCGTTCGGATTAATCATAGGTACGGCCGGCCCCGATCTTTGGCAAGATTGGCCGCCGAAACGAGATTGCTTCGCTTCGCTCGCAATGACAGCGCTGTCATTGCGAGGAGCGCAGCGACGAAGCAATCTGGCGGCCGGCGTGAGACAGGATGAAAGGCGGCCCCTGATGACGACCTCGACGCAACCCCTGAGCAAGACCCTGAGGGTCAACGATCTCGCCCTGCATTACCTCGAATGGGGCGGGGCTGATGCCCTGCCGATCGTCTGCGTCCACGGCTATACCGGGAGTGCCGACGCGTTCAACGCGCTCGCCCGGCACCTCAAGGACCGCTATCGCATCCTCGCCCTCGACGTCCGCGGGCACGGGGAGAGCGCCTGGTCTCCCGCCGGGGCCTACCGGTACGCCGATCAGGCGAGCGACCTCGCGGAATTTGCCCAGCGGCTCGGGTTCGAAAAGTTCGTCCTGATCGGTACCTCGATGGGCGGCATCATCGCGATGGCCTATGCCGCCGAGCACGCCGATCGGCTCTCGGGGCTGATGATCAACGACATCGGGCCCGACGCGGAGGCCGGCACCCAGCGCATCACCCAAATGGTCGGCAGCCGGCCGGACGAGTTCGCGACCCTGGAAGAGGCGATGGCCTATCGCCGGTCGGTGTCGCCGATCCTCGCTGCGCGCAGTGCGGAGGACCAACGCGAGCTCGCACTCGGCGTATTGCGGCGGGGTTCGGGCGGCAAATGGGGGTGGAAGATGGATCCAGCCTATATCCGCCAGCGGGTCGAGCACGGCCCGCCGGCGCGGCCTCCTCTGTGGCCAGTATTGCAGGCCCTGCCCTGCCCGACGCTGGTGGTGTGGGGCACCGAGAGCGACGTCCTCTCCGAGGCGCAGGTGCTGCGCATGGTCGACGTGCTGCCGCGCGGCGAACTGGTGCGGGTGGCGGGCATCGGGCATGCGCCGACGTTGGTGGAACCGGTGGTGCTGGCCGCCCTCGACCGCTTTCTGGGCGGCTAGCGAGCAGGCAGCATCAGCCCCTCCCTTCCCTCCCCCGCTCTGTGGGGGAGGGTCAGGGTTCGGGGTGCCCATTAACTTATTGACAAATTGCTATTTTTATGATAGTTTCACAATATGCAAATCTGTCTCTCGAACACACCAAGCTCCATGCTGTCGCTGGCTGCCGCGCGAAGCGCGCGCCGCTCGGCAAACGCACGCGGTCGGAATTGTGCGAAAAAAGTGCCGGGTGATCCTGATCCTATCCAGCACAAGCAGGCGGGTTGGCGAACGCGAGCGCGTTTATTCTACCGTTACGCTCTTCGCAAGGTTGCGCGGCTGGTCGACGTCGGTGCCCTTGAGGACGGCGACGTGGTAGGCGAGGAGCTGGATCGGGATTGCATAGAGCAGCGGGGCCACGAACGGGTCGCAGCTCGGAACCGCGATGCCGAAAGCGAGCCGGTCGGCGAGCCTAGCGACCCCGGCAGCGTCCGAAATCATCACAACGCGGCCGCCGCGGGCCATGACCTCCTCGACATTGCCGAGCGTCTTTTCGAAGAGATCGTCGTGCGGGGCCAGCACGATGACCGGCACGGCCTCGTCGATCAGCGCGATTGGACCGTGTTTCATCTCGCCCGCCGCATAGCCCTCGGCGTGGATGTAGGAGATCTCCTTCAGCTTCAGCGCCCCCTCGAGCGCCAGCGGAAAGGCACTGCCGCGGCCGAGATAGAGCACGTCGCGCGCCTCGGCGACCTCGACCGCGATTTCGCGGATGCGCTCGTCGTGGTTCAATACCTCGCTGGCGCGCGACGGGATCTCGGTCAGAAACCCCGCCAGCTCCGCCTCACGAGCGTGGCTGATGGTGCCCCGCGCCCGGGCCAATGCCACGGTAAAGCAGGCGAGCACGGCCAGCTGGGTGGTGAACGCCTTGGTCGAGGCGACGCCGATCTCGGGGCCGGCCAGGGTCGGCAGCACGATGTCGGCCTCGCGGGCGATCGAGCTTTCCGGCTGGTTGACGATTGCGATGATCTGCTGGCCTTGCGCCTTGGCATAACGCAGCGCCGCCAAGGTGTCGGCGGTCTCGCCCGATTGCGAAACAAACACCGCCGCACCGCCGCGCGGCATGGCCGGCGCCCGGTAGCGGAATTCCGAGGCGATGTCGACCTCGACCGCGATGCGGGCGATGCGTTCGAGCCAGTACTTGGCGACCACACAAGCATGGTAGGCGGTGCCGCAGGCGATCATCGTCACCCGCTCGAGCCCGCCCAGCGCAAAGGGCAGCTCGGGCAGATGCACGGTGCGGGTCGCGGGGTTGATCATCGCGTTGAGGGTGTCGCCGATGACCGCCGGCTGCTCGAAAATCTCTTTCAGCATGAAATGGCGGTAGTTGCCCTTGCCGATCAGCGCCCCGGAGGCAGCAGCCTCGCGGATCGAGCGAGAGACCTCGCGGTTGGCGGCGTCGAAGATCTTGACCGCGCGCGAGGTGACGACCGCCCAGTCGCCTTCTTCGAGGTAGGTGATCCGGCGGGTCAAGGGTGCGAGCGCCAGGGCGTCCGAGCCGAGAAACATCTCGCCGTCGCCATAGCCGATCGCGAGAGGGCTGCCGCGGCGCGCGCCGATCAAAAGGTCGTGCTCGCCGGCGAACAGAAAAGCGAGCGCAAAGGCGCCGTCGAGCCGCGCCAAGGTCTTCGCCACCGCATCCTGTGGCGCGAGCCCCTGCGCCAGGAAATGGGTCGCCAGGATCGCCACTGCCTCGGTGTCGGTCTCGGTCCGGAAGGTGTAGCCGAGAGCCGTCAGCTCACGGCGCAGGGCCTGGAAATTCTCGATGATGCCATTGTGGACGACGGCGACCCGATCGGTGGCGATCGGATGGGCGTTGGTCTCGGTCGGCAGGCCATGGGTCGCCCAGCGGGTGTGGCCGATGCCGACCACCCCCTGCACCGGCTCGCGGTCGAGCCGGCGGGTGAGATTGACGAGCTTGCCCTCGGCGCGGCGGCACTCGATGCGACCGTTGACCAGGGTCGCGATCCCGGCCGAATCATAGCCGCGGTATTCGAGGCGGCGCAGCCCTTCGAGCAGCCCCGCAGTCACCGTATCCTTGGCGATGATGCCGATAATGCCGCACATCAGTCTTTGTCCTTCCGTAGCCGGGCCCGGATTGCCGCGGCGCGCCCGGGCTTGTCAACCTGCCGACCGCGGGCGATCGACAGCGCGTCCGCCGGGACATCGCCGGTGATAACGCTGCCGGCGGCGATGAACGCGCCGGCGCCGACTGTTACCGGTGCCACCAGCGCGGTGTTCGAGCCGATAAACGTGTTTTTACCTATGGTTGTTCTAAATTTATTAAACCCGTCATAATTGCAGGTTATCGTGCCGGCGCCGATGTTGGTGCCCGCCCCTACATCGGCGTCGCCGATATAGGTGAGGTGATTGGCCTTAGCGCCGGCGCCGAGCCGGGCCGCCTTGACCTCGACGAAATTGCCGACATGCACCTCTTCTTCGAGCACCGCACCCGGGCGCAGCCGGGCGAAGGGACCGACCCGGGCGCCCGCCCCGATCGCGGCGCCTTCGAAATAGGAAAACGAGCAGATCCGCGCCCCCTCCCCGACCGTGACACCGGGGCCGAAGGTGACGTTCGGCTCAACGACGACATCGCGGCAGAGCCGGGTGTCGGAGCTGAGAAACACGGTCTCGGGCGCCACCAGAGTGGCGCCCGCTTCCATTGCCCCGCGGCGCAAACGCCATTGCATCAGCGCCTCGGCTTCCGCGAGTTCGGCGCGCGTGTTGATCCCGATCAGCTCCTCGGCCGGGAGCTCGACCGCGCGACATTGGAGGCCCTTATCGGTCGCCAGTCCCACGATGCCGGTCAGGTAGAATTCACTCTTCGCGTTGTTGCGGTCGAGCCCGTCGACAAGCTCGCACAGGTGGCGCGCCCGGATCAGCATCAGGCCACCCCAACAGAGCCCGATCGCGTACTCCTCGGGATTGGAGTCGGCGGCTTCGACGATGCGCAGGACCCCTCCGTCAGGTCCGGAAATGAGCCGGCCATAGGGGCCCGGATCGGCAGGCCGCATGCCGGCCAGAAGTATTGCAGCCGGCGCCCGCTCCTGCTCCGCCAAGAATCGCGCCAGGGTCTCGCGGCGCAACAGCGGCGTGTCGCCATAGAGAACGAGGACCTCGTCGATCTCGCCTTGCGGCGAAAGCCGGCCGCTCATTGCTCGGAATGCCGCCCGCACCGCATCGCCAGTGCCGAGCGGAGGATCCTGTACAACGGTCTCCGCCGGAGCGACGGTGCGGGCGACGGCCTCCATCTGCGGCCCGATCACGACGACGATCGCCGCAGGCGCCAGCGGCTGCACCGCCTGCAACAGGTACGCGATCATCGGCTGCCCGGCGATCGGATGCATCACCTTGGGCAGGGCGGAATTCATTCGCGTGCCGCTGCCGGCGGCAAGGATGATGGTGGCAAAACGGGATTGGCTCATCGCTGGCTCGAACGGGGCCGAAACCGGAGCGGCGACACCATCGCGCGGCACCCCCTTGTTTGCACCAAAGGATTTATTGCAGAGGATAGCACGACAACGCAGAGTTTGCAGTAATGAACCGGTTCTTGCTCATTTTCGATCTCGACGGCACGCTCGTCGACAGCGCGCCGGATTTGCCGCCGCGCCGAACGAGATGCTGCGCCAGCGCGGCCATCCCCCGTTGTCGCTGCCGCAGGTGAAACAGATGGTCGGGGACGGTACGCCGACCATGGTCGCGCGCGCTCTGGCGGCGAGAGGAACCGATCAGGCCGACGCAGGGAGGGCATTGCCGCGCTTCCTCGAGATCTACGAGGCGAATGCGGTACGGCTGACCCGCCCCTATCCCGACGCGCCGCAGACGCTGACGGCGCTGCGCCGGCGCGGCTACCGTACCGCGATCTGCGCCAACAAACCGCAGCGGGCGACGATCGCGGTGATCGAAGGCCTCGGCCTCAACGAGCTGTTCGACGCGATCGCCGGCGGCGACCGCTTCCCGGTCAAAAAGCCCGACCCCGGTCATCTGCTGGGCTTGATCGGCGAGCTCGGTGCCCGGATCGAAGCGAGCGCCATGATCGGCGACAACGAGAACGACGCTGCCGCCGCTCGCGCCGCCGGAGTTCGACTCGTGCTGATGCGTTACGGCTATGCCCGGGTCGACCCCGAGTCCCTCGCCGCGGACGCGCTCCTTGACCATTTTGCCGAGCTGCCCCGAGCGCTCCAACGGCTCCACCTCTCGCCTTGATCGCTCCTCGATTTCGGGCCTCTTGCTCAGATCCGTCGCCAGCCGCATAACTCCACCTGAGGAAACGCTCCGATGCCACATTCTTCCGACGAGCCGCCGAGCGATCGGATCAGCGCGGGGCCACCGGACGTCCGGCCCACCGAAGGTGCAGAGACCGCGGGGACGAGGCCAAGCCCGCCGAGCAATTCGGGCGAAGACGTCACGATCAGCAACAATCCGCAGAGCGGGACGGCGGACAACGGCGAAGCCCCCAGATTGCCCCGCCGCCGTCGGCGCCGTCGCCGTCGGCCGCCTCGCGCAGCCGACGCAGCCGGGGCGACGGCAGAGGGTCAAAGCCAAGCCACGGAGCCCACAATCGCCGGGGATGCCCCCCATGACGGCGATTTGCCGCGCTACGGTGAGCCTCGCCGGCGCCGACGCCGCCGCCGCGGGCCGCAACGCGTCCCTGGCCCCACCGAGGCGACGGGTGGAGAAACCCCGGCTGTGCAGAGCGCACCAGAAGCTCGGCCGAGCTTCGTTGAGCCCGCCGGTCCCGCCGCGCAGGGCAATGCGCCGCAGAACGCGTCGCCGCAGGATAGCGAGCCGCGCGGCGGCACGTTGCGCGAGCACCGCGGCCCCCCGCACCGCCGCCGCAGACCACCGCGCTCGGCGAGCTCGATAGGCGAGGCGGGCACTGGATTGGCCGGGGGGGAGAGCGCGCCGGCCGTAGGTAGCGAGCCGCGCGGGGGCCAGCCGCGCGAACCAACGCACAGCCGACGGCGCCGACGTTGGCTCCCGCGCTCTACGGACGCGACGGCAGCCGGTGCAGACCAAGCCGTCGGCAGCGCACCCACCGAGGCGCCGCGCGATCGATCCGCGCCCTACAGGGGACCGCGAGCTCGGGGACCCGGCAACCACCGCACCCGCGAGGAAGGTCGGGCGGCAACGGGGGCAGAAGGCCGCAACCGGGACTCTCGGGATCGACGTCCGCGGAGCAAGGGAGCGCCAAGCCCCACGGATCGACGGAAAGGGACAGGGCGAGACGTCTCGAAGAAGGGACCGGAGCAACGGCTCTATGCCCTCGAAGCGGTGGTCGACCGCGGTTTCGAGGATGTCCCCGAAGAGGCCGAAGACAGCGCTACCCGGCGCGTCCCGTGGACGATCATAAAGCGTACGGTAGCCGACCAGCAGAGCGGCAAGCCAATATCGGCCATCTACGTCCTGCAGCGCGACGGCATCGACACCGAGTTTCCCAGCCTCGGGACGGCGCGGGCGGCGGCGAACAAGACTATCGTCCATCCCGAAAAGTTGACGCTTTCAAAGGCGGAGCACGCCGCCGCGAAGAAGTGAGCGCCTCCAAGTCGTCGGTTGATTCTCTGCCTTTGCCCGGAGGCAGCCCCAGGGATCGTTACTCAATTCCTTACGTTTGCCTCGCAAGAACCATGGACCGACCATATTTGGTGATAAATGCAACGCGATGAGTAATTCCGAAAACTTCGACCCGCTATGAACAGAACCGATCATTTGTTTCCGCGGACAACACCGGCACGCGAAAAAGCCCGAAGCGGTGAAAGGCTCTCTTTGCGTTCTGCGGCGCTGATGATTATCGGGCTCTCCTTGCTTCTCTGGGGTATGCTGTTGGTCTCGGTTTTCCGGTTGCTCTAGTGTTTGGTTTTAGCATTTTCGACAGCCAAGGCAATATGGGCGTGGGGGCTAGGACCCACCGATCAGCCGTTGATGTTTGAGGCGGGTGGGCCCGGCCTACCCGATGAGCGCGGCATGACGAGTCCGCACCCGACCTGTCGCAAGGCATCGCCCTTCCGCAGGTTGCGGTACATCCAGAAGAACATCGTTCCTCCGAGTGTGCCTACCAACACCTGGCTCATCAGCCCGAAACCGAGAAACACGCCGCTGATCCAGATAAGTAGAGGTAGGCAGATCGCCGTGCTCGAAGCCGAGACCCACAAGGAATGCACCCGCTGTCGGATGCGTCCGCGATAATACAACCAGTCTGCTGCACCCATACTAACCGTACCTAAGATAGCAACGATCACCTGCAATATTAAGATCTCGAACATCAAGATCTCCTTGTTGGACGGCGCCGCGTGGACATCGATGGGGGCTTGATCATCAACCGCCGCCAGTCGAACCCGACCTAACCAGCTTGGACGGCCCTTTGCGTTGGCTATCAGTTGCGCAGACCGCAAGGATTCTGCCATGGAGAAGACCTGTTGGGTCTTGTCGGTTGAATATTGGATGGTGGCATGCTCGGGTTTTATGACTCATTCGTTGCAAATTTGTTGACGCAGGAGGACGGAACATATTCCTGATTTGTTCTGGCCCCTAATTGGCTCCGAATGGTGTGTCGCTTTGATAGGTCCGCCAAAAAGCATCGCTGAAGTACCGACGGAGCGGCGAGCAGCCTCTTGTCGCTACGGTCGGGGCATCGCGATGTTCCAGGATGCCGTCGCGCGTTCGAAGCGAGCGTGGGTGGAACCTGGTGAAGTCGAGACGTGCTGCATAGCTAACAGCATGGCCTTGTCCAGTTCAGAGTAAAAACGGTTGGACGCGGCGCCGAAAAGATGTCGATCCTGTCCGTCGAGAGTTCCTCCCCATGCATCGAGATTCGCGCATGCCGCCCGTGAGAACGCGTCGATTTCCACCTCTCCTTCCACCGCCGTGGCTTGCCGTGGTTGCCGGCTAGGCGGTTGTATCCTCACGGATGGCTGCCGAACGGGCGCCGCCGCCAAACCGTCGCACAGGCCGCTGTCATGAAGCACACGTCGCAGATAGGCCGCGACGCCGATCAGAAATTGGTCGGCGGGTCGTCCTGCCTTGACCCAAGCGTCCACCTTGCCGATGCCCCAATTATACGCCGCGATCGCATCCGGCCAGTTTTTGTACCGCCAGTACAGTTGCGCCAGATAGGCGCGCCCGATGGCGCGATTTTGCATCGCATCCAACCGATCCCCGCCGCCGACATCAGTCGCCGCTGCCGAGGTAACTTGCATCGGTCCTTGCGGCCCAGACGGGTCCGGACGCCACATCGCAAGGTCCGCACCGTGGCTCGATTCCGCGCCGTCGACCGCATCGGCTACGCGATCGAGCGCCGTAGCGGGGCGCAACCGGCCGTCTTTGACCGCTCGCGGAACCGAGCTTTTCGCGCCGGTCGCGGCGGCGGGCGGATCGGGCAGTGTAGCGTGTTCTCCGGCTGACGCCGTCGCAACCCCCTGCAGCAGCGTTAAGGCGACTACTGTGGATCTCGCGCAAGCCTTCATCGAAATTCCTTGCCTGTCTGCCTGATCACCCTGCAAGAATAAGATACTAGGAAGCAAACGGGTGCGCTAGGTCCAGAGTTAGACCAGGCAACAAGGTCTCGGCCTCGGCTTCCGAATTTTCGCGCAATGCGCGAGAGCCGTCCGCTGGGTCACCTGCTAATGTAGGAGGGATTCAGGCGCATACCCAACTTACGGTTATCCCTTCGCTTGCGGGAATGGCAGGCAGTCTCCTCCCGTCACCATGGAGTTTTGTTCCACTCGTGGATCGCCCCGACCCCTTGTTCGCCACCGTTCGTCCGCCGATCGACGCGGAGGGTTAATTGTCACCATCGCAGCACATCCCTTTCGATTTGCATGGCAAGTCGCGGGCACCCCCGCGGGCATATCCAAGATCCGATGCGCAGTTCTTATTAGCACACCGTGTTGAATTTGTCAAGATGATACGATGTAGCAATATTTATTTAGCAATGGTTCTGGTTGACCGAACCGGGATTTTCGGTTATGAGCGGAAAATAACTCTAACCGGGTACTAACCAGAGGAGCGGCAATACCCCATGGTTCGAAACACTCGCCGCCAACGACATCCGGAATTGATTTCCATGTCGCCCGACAGGCGAGCCACGGCCAACGGGTGGAAATTTCTCGCGCCCTCTGATACACTTGCTCTCAAGTGGTTGTGAACATACTAGAAGAAGGGACAGCTTTCGGCTCGTGCCGGGCGCTTCGCTTCCTCGTCAAAAATCGGCCAGGGATAAATTTAGTATGTGGAACGGTAGGCGTTTTCGTCCGGGTTTGTCGTGCAGCAGAGTAGGATGTTTCATAGCCGCGATCCCTCTTTTGTGTGCAATTGGCCTCTTCCTCAGCTGGCAGCAAGACGAAGTCGTGCTCCGGCAACAGGCCGTGGCGATCACCGAAAATCTTAAGACCGATTCCGCACGGATCCGTGCGATTAACGATTGGGTCTACCATAACAAAGGTTTTGTTAAAAACGATCGATATTTCATTGTTGCGGCGCTCGGTCCCACCCCGATCCAGGTGATGCAACAGGGAGGCGAATGCGGAGATAAGTCTCGTCTCGTTGCGGCCATGCTCAACAGCCTGGGTATTGACGCAGGCTTGGTCATGATCGCGCCGTGCCAGCACTGCGGGTTTATTCACACGGTCGTGGAAGCCCAATACGAAGCCGGAGGGATGGTGGTCGACCCGACCTGGGATGTCGACTATCCAACTGGGGATGGGAGGTTTCTCGGGGTCCGGGATCTGGCAGGCACAAACCGTGGCCGAGAGCGGGTCGCGGAGCTCCGGCATCAACGGTTGGCAACCGAGAAGATTGTGAATATGCCTGACGATGACGCTACCTTTGACTACGCTGTAGCGATGAATTGGGATAGAAGTGTCGCAACTCGAATTATCGCCGCTACACTTCCGCTTCTGGGTTACCAGCCAGAGACCTTCGTTCGGCCCAACTTACTGGAAGATCCGAAGTTACTGCTTATATATTTAATGATAGGTCTGGCGGCAGCTTGTGTCCTGGGTGGTTTTTTACTGGGTCTTGGCTTACGCTCCGTGTTGACGCGAACCTCTCAACGGATGACAGCTAACAAGCTCAAGGTGTCGGATGCGTAGGAAATTCCGAGCCCCTCGGGCTGGCGCGATCGAGGGGCGAGGCGAACCGGATCACCAGAGGCCAAGGGTTGTGTCCCTGGGAGTGGTGTAGGAGCTGTGTGTAAGTAGCCCGCCGCAGCGACCGCCAGGAGTCTGGCGGCGGTGGGCTACTTATCCACAGCGGTGGTCATATCCGCGGAGCGTCTAAAACCTTATCAATTAAGTACACGGGGCGCCGTTTCGACTCAATGTAAAGCCGACCCAAATATTCGCCGACGATTCCAAGAACGATAAGCTGGGCACCGCCAAGTACCAAGATAATCGTGGTTTCGCTTCTTCTGACACGTCACTCGATCACGTGCGTGATCTCGTCGGCGACAAGGACGTGAGGTTTGTGCAAGGCCGGTTTCCGCCATCCCGCCTGACCTTTACGCGTCGCGGTTGTGCGATTCGTTGCCTCGACGAAACTCGACAGCATATTAACTTCTTTACGCTTCTGCGCTAATCGGCTACCACCTTCTCGGAATGGTTAATCGAATTGCTGTGGTAACGCCTGTGCTCGATGACTGGAAGTCATTCGTGGCACTGCTCGCCGAGATTTCAAATGAATTCGCGGGCTCGAATTATATGTTCGATGTGTATGCCGTTGATGACGGGTCTGTTATCGCGGTGGATTTGCAGAAAATCGAGCTCCCGCAAGATACTTGCATCGCCAGGATCGAGATAGTTCATTTGGCGCTCAACCTGGGACACCAGCGCGCCATCGCGGTCGGATTATGCGAGGTTGCCGATCGCGCGGATATCGACACCGTGATCGTTATGGACAGCGACGGCGAGGACCGACCGGTCGAGATCGCTGCGCTGTTGGCGAACAGCCGAGAACAGCCGGGTGATATCGTGCTCGCCGGCCGCACGAAGCGCTCCGAAAAGTTCGCCTTTCGTCTTGGATATTCCCTCTACAGGGCGTTGTTTCGCATGCTGACTGGCCAAGGTATCAGCTTTGGCAATTACTCTGCCCTGCCGATAGCGGCGGTGCGCCGGCTCGTTTACATGCCGGACCTTTGGAACAACCTTGCGGCATCGGTCATGCGTTCGCGCCTGCCCTATCGGGTGGTGCCGACGATTCGCGGCGTTCGATATCACGGTCGCTCGAGGATGAACCTCACATCACTGACCGTGCATGGGCTGAGCGCGATGTCGGTCCATACAGAAACGATTTTTGTTCGAGTGCTGCTCGGAGCGTCTCTGGTTGGCGGTTTGTCGGTTATGGGCATTATTGGCGTCGCTCTGATCCGTTTCGCGACAGATCTGGCCATCCCCGGCTGGGCGACGACTGTTGCCGGCGATTTGTTGATTATTATTTTCCAGGCATTGGTCATCGTCGTCGCTGTGAGTCTGATGATGCTGGCGGGCCGCAGCAGCAGGCCAATCATCCCGATCGCAGATTGCCGCGCGTTTGTTGCCGAACGGGAGCACCGGCAGCTCAATCACGACGATCGCGCGGTCGCATGACCGACCGCTACATCGGTACCGAGTTGGAGGTGTTCTCTGCGGCCCAAAATTGGAAAGCGTATTTCTCCCGGGCGTTGACGCCCTTCATCCGCGATCGAGTCCTCGAAGTGGGGGCCGGTATCGGCACCAACATACCCTATTTGAGGACCAGTTCGGTCCGCGAGTGGACGAGCGTTGAGCCTGACGCATCGCTCGCTAGCCGAATTGCCGAGCGGGCTGCAAACGGCCACTTGCCCCCGGGGTGCCGCGTGCTCACAGGAACGATAGATGCGCTCGATGCTGCGGCCCGGTTCGACGTCATCCTTTATATCGACGTGCTTGAACACATTGCTGATGACCGGGAAGAACTCACCCGCGCCGCTGAGCACTTGGCTACCGGCGGAAATCTGGTCGTCCTCGGACCCGCCCACCAATTCTTGTTTAGCCCCTTCGACTCCGCTATTGGGCATTTCCGGAGGTACAGCCGGTCCATGCTCGCGACGCTATCGCCTCCTGGGTGCCAACTCCAATCCTGTTTCATGCTCGACTCGATGGGGCTCTTTGCCTCCCTTGCGAACCGGGTTCTACTCAACTCTTCGATGCCGACGGAGCGCCAACTCGCCTTCTGGGACAAGGTGCTTGTACCGATGTCTCGCATCGCCGTAGACAGACTTACTGGCTATAAAATCGGTAAATCGATTGTGGCCGTGTGGCAGCGCCACTGAGATGTGGAGCCGTGCCTTCGTCGCGGCGTCCGTGCGGCCGCCCGCTTCTCGACTGCGAGGTTGGGGGGTAATATATTGCTCATACCGACCATCTTTTGGTAGCCCCGGCTGTGGGGACATACCGGCTCGGATCCGCACCACGCCAGCTAGAAGATCGAGCAGGCGGCCGGGTCCTCAGAGGCGGCCCCCTCAACCGAGCCACCACGACTCTATGCCAGCTCACGAATGCCCTTCGACGTAGCCGGACGCCCGAACCGTCGGCTCGAGAACGAGATCGCTACCAACGCGGCGGCGACCGGATTTCCATTTCTCAACAACTCGGCCGACCTCGTCATATCGCGCCCCCCGCCGACCGCTAAGCTCGCGTCCGGCGGCGAAAACACCGCCGGAGAAAGGAAATCGCCTCCGCGCCACTCCTGTCAAATCACATCCGCGCCCGCCCTGCCGCGGTTTCATACACTCGTAAGTGTCGTCGCGCGGCTTCCCCCCAGGAAAATCGGCTTGCCCAACGACGCGCATCG
>Ga0209040_10003043_pt1 | contig 12922 bp, 7 predicted proteins | sample BogFormECP12_OM3_FD_188240 | JGI IMG/M metagenome (GOLD analysis project Ga0209040, IMG submission 188240) | Bog forest soil microbial communities from Calvert Island, British Columbia, Canada - ECP12_OM3 (SPAdes) (version 2) | ecosystem: Environmental > Aquatic > Freshwater > Wetlands > Bog ... | reverse complement strand
AATTGCGCAGACCGGCCGGAATCCCTGGGTAGCCATTCCGGCGGCGAAAACAACCGCGTGTTCCTCGGCGATGCCCACATCGAAGTAGCGATTGGGGTGGTGTGGCCGGAATAGGTCGAGGCCGGTGCCGTTGGGCATGGCCGCGGTAATCGCGACGACCTTGTCGTTATAATCGGCTAACTTCACCATGGTATCGGCGAAGACTTCCGAGTAAGTCCGGCGGCTGAGCGGCTTGGTTTCGCCGGTCTCGGGATCGTAGGGGCCCAGGCCGTGAAACTTCTTCTGTTTGTCGAGGGCCGGTTGAAATCCGCGGCCCTTCTGGGTAATGAGGTGCAGGACAACAGGCTTATCCTGCTGCTTTAGAAACTGAAAGGTCTCGACCAGCAGCGCGATGTTGTGGCCGTCGAGGGGGCCGTAGTAGGTCAGGCCGAACTCCTCGAAGAATACTGACGGCCATAGCAGGCCCTTGGCGGCTTCTTCCGCGCGCCGCACGACACTGATCGCCTTCTTGCCGCCAATTCGCTCGAGCAAGCGCCCGGCGCTTCCATGCAGATGCGACACATGCTCGTTGGTTACGATCTTGTGCAGGTATCTTGCGATGGCCCCCACGTTGCGGTCGATCGACCACTCATTGTCGTTCAGCACCACAATCAACCGCCGCGTCTGGTCGGCGATATTGTTCAGCGCCTCAAAAGAGATGCCATTGGTGAAAGCGGCGTCGCCGGCAAGCGCAACAACATGCTCGCTGCCGCCCGCCAGATCGCGTGCCACGGCCATGCCCAGCGCGGCAGAGAGGGCCGTACCCGCGTGGCCTGCTCCGTAGGCGTCGTGCTCGCTCTCGGTACGCAGCATAAAGCCGTTCAATCCACCCGGCTGACGAATCGTCTCAAAACGCTCACGACGCCCGGTGAGCAGCTTGTGAACGTAGGCCTGGTGGCTCACGTCAAAAACGAATTTGTCGGTCGGAGTGTCGAAGACAAAGTGCAGGGCGAGGGTCAGTTCAACAACGCCGAGATTCGGACCGAGGTGTCCGCCGGTCTTCGAGAGAGTGAGAATCAACCGCTCGCGAATTTCCTGCGCGAGGGTTCCAAGCTGCGGGATCGAGAACTTCTTGATATCTGTCGGAGAGTGGACGGTGTCGAGTAAATTGCCCATGAATGAACGAAGGCGCCCGCCAGGATTGAACCCGACCGGGGTGACCATGTCGCCCGCTATCAAAAAAGACCCCGCTTCCGGGGCCTTCACCGCCAGGCGACGGTCATCTTCTTAGACGTAGTATACCAATTTGCCGGAAGCGGCGCAGCGGGAGTTTCTCTGGGGTCTTTACTCAGTCAACGCCGCAACCGCTTCAGGTGACGGCACTTCCGAACGGAACTCTCCCTCCCAGCGCGCAACCACCGCCGAAGCAAGGCAGTTCCCTACGACATTGATTGTCGTTCGCCCCATGTCCATCAGTGCGTCAATTCCCAGCAGAACGAAGATCGGCTCTTCAGGCAATCCAAATATTGAAGCGGTCGCCAGCAGGACGACGAGGACCGCGCGGGGAACGCCAGCGACGCCCTTGCTGGTGAGCATGAGCGTGCCCAGCATCACGATCTGTTGGGTGAGACTCAAATGAATCCCCGCCGCCTGGGCGACGAACATCGAGGCAAGCGCGAGATAGAGCGCCGATCCAGCCAGGTTGAAGCTGTACCCGGTAGGTATCACAAAGCCGACTATATTGCGCGGGACACCGAAGGCTTCCATCGATTCGATAGCCCGGGGCAGCGCTGCCTCGGAGGTGCTGGTGGCGAAGGCAATCGTTGCCGGTTCGGCGACGGCGCGCAGAAATTCGCCTATAGGGATGCGCGCGAGCAGAGCCGCAGGAAGCATGCCTAGCAGGGCAAAGGCGATGAGCGCGACGTAGAGCGTGATCAACAGCTTGCCGAGGTTGAGCATGACGCCAACTCCGGAGTGGGCCACGGTATACGCGAGCGCGGCGGCGACTCCGATGGGCGCGAAATACATCACCAGGTTGGTGAAGGCGAACATGGTGTCGGTGAGCGACTCAGCAAGACGGACCATGGGAGCCCGCTCGTCTTCACTGAGCCGCCCCAGCGCCAGCCCGAAAAGAATGGCGAAGACTGCGACCTGGAGAATCTGGTTGTCGGCGACCGCTTTGGCGACGTTCTCGGGGAAAATTCGAATCAGGAACTGTTGCCACGAGAGTGTCGGCTGCTCAGGCTCGACGTTGGTTTGCACCTGGACCTGGTGGTGAATCGTGGGCGCGGGAAAGCTGGCGGTATTGAGCCCTACGCCGGCCTTCGAGACGTTGATGGCCACGAGCCCGATGATCAATGCGATTGTGGTCAGCACTTCAAAATAGATAAGCGACTTCAGACCGAGACGTCCGACAGCGCGCAATTCTCCGTGGCTGGCGATGCCGGTTACGAGCGTGCCGAAGATCAGCGGGGCGACAATCACCTTGATCAGCCGCAGGAAAATATCGCTCAGCACGCGGATGGAAAGGGCAACTCCCGGCGCGTCAATGCCGAGCTCGACACCGGCGAGCATTCCAAGAAAGATCCAGCCGGTCAGAGTGCGATTTCGTGCCGCCGCAACGGCGAGGAGGATGAGCCCAGCCACGCGGAAGGCCATGCCCGCGCGCGGAGCTCCCGCGGCGGCGATCACCACGCCTGCGGCATAGACCACAACTCCGCATGCGATCAAAATCGCTATGCTGCGCCTGTGTGCACTGAATACCATCTCGCTGCTAGCATTATGCTTCAGGCAGTCTAAATCCCCGACTTTAAATACCGGTTTCCACCTGCAATGCTCATCTCCAACTACACGGAGGCTTCCTCGGCAATGCGACGCTTTGTTCTTCTCTTTCCTTGCCTGCTGCTGGCTTCGTCCCTTTCTCCTGTCGCGCAAGCGCAGCTCGATCCCCTTGCGAAGCCCGCTCCCAGCGCCAATCCGCTGACCGATCCGTCTTACTCGACGGGCGTCGCCCTCCTCTTCGATCTTGAAGCGAAGTTCGCGGCCGACACCGCCAGGCGCGGCGGCGCGGCATTCGCGCAGTGGTTTGCCGACGACGCCGTGACCCTCAACAACGGCCAGGCTCCGGTGATTGGAAGGACCGCCATCGCCGCGGACGCGACGTGGTCGCCCGCCGACTATCAGCTCACATGGACTCCAGAGGGCGGCCGCATGGGCCCCGGTGGCGACATGGGTTTCACCTGGGGACACTACGAGAGCCACTTCAAAGATCGCGACGGGACGCCGAAGGTGAAGACGGGCCGCTATATGACGATCTGGAAGAAGCAGCCCGACGACTCGTGGAAGGTCGCCCTTGACTCCAGCAACAACGAGCCTCCCAAGAAGGATGACTGCTGCAAATTGCCGTGATCCTGTAACAAACCCTCGTAGGATTCGCAACGGCTCGATGCCCAGAAGCCCGTTCCGGGTTATCCGCCGAACGGTTGGGAGACTTTGTAGTCAGTTGAACTAGAGCCAGAGGTCTACTCGATGGACGCAAATCCGATCTGTCCGTCCGGCGAGATACCCTGTGATCCGCTTTTTCGTTTAGGGCAATGTTAAAGCTCCACTTCCTTCTGTACCACTTCCCCAGACTAGTCCGGAGCGTTAAAGCTGTCTGCCCAGTAACTCTTTCTCGCGGCTACACGCAGACCCGGACGGTCCTTCAGGCGAACATCAATCGCATGGAGACCCGGCCTCTCCGCATGCGGCGAGAAGCTGAGAGCGTACGTATTTGGAACCTGGTTCGAGATCGTGATCAGTCCACGCTCCAGACTGCGTGTGTTCTCAAACCTGAAGTATTCGCCTCCTGTGAGCAATGCGACCGTCTTGGGAACATTGCGGTGCATCCCATCCAATGCAGCCATCGTCGCCATCTTGGCAGCGAGTAAAGGCGGCGCGAGCAGGCTTAGGCAGTCGAAGGTCTGCATCTCGCGATTGTTACCCTCGCCATCCGGAACCTGAACAGGATGCGTATCTGATCCGTTGCTCTGATCCCGCGCGAAACATCCGTGTTCCGGAGCGGGCGTTAAGTCGGAGTTGAACTCATCCGCCTCATGCTTCATGTCGGCCCTGGTTGTGGAGAAGCCCAGACTGTAGAACGTTGTGTTGGTATCGTCGATGGCACGCAGCGCAGATTCGAGCTTGCCCTGGCTGCCGTGATCGAGCGTCTCGCTGATGCTCAGGATCATTCGCCGATAGCTGATTGGCTGCTGGCGCAACAGGTCGACAGCGAAGCAAAGGCTATCCAGGATAGCTGCTCCACCGTCGCCTGGCTGCAAATTGGCCATCACTTCCGCAGCGTGATTCAGGTCGGCGGTGAACTCAGCCTCAATGTGTGGCTCACTATCGAATCCGACGACGGCCACATGGTGAGGAACAGCGCCAACTATGGAATCGAGAAGCGGACCGAGCCTACGGTAGCTATCCACACGCCGGCCGCCCGCACCGCCAGTCTGCACAACGATCACCAACGCCAGCGGCTGGCTGTCGGCGCCTTCTTGTAGCGAAAGTTTCTGCTCGATGCCGTCATCGGTAAGGATGAAGTCATTGGCAGTGAGGCCGAAGACCGGTTCTCCGCTAGCGGTCTTGATAAGCGTCGGCACCATGACGAGATTGGCACTGCGTCGCAGGAGCGGGGTGGAATCGGGGACGTCCTGTGCATGAGTGCAAGCGCCGCGGAGGCTTGCGACGGTGAGGATAACAAGCACGCGGAACATCGTTTGCACTCTCTGCTTTGCGGAGGTTTGCCGTAACGGGTGACGAGACTGACTACAGGGATCCTGACAATGAACCAATGAAGAATCGCGAAGGGATCTGAACTCAAGACGGTGAGCGGAAAGATAGTGACAGCACCAAATCCCACAGCGCATATCGGGAACCACCCTAAGGCGATTTGTGAAAATACTTTGCCGACATGAAGCATTCTACAGTCCCTGTCCGGTCCCGAACACCTCTTCTTTGGAATGAGCACTTAGAGCACAGACGGAAGAGGCTTTTAGTGAAATGCGATTTTTTGCGGATACCCCGAAGCGTGTGGGAGGCGTTGTGAAGCCACGGGTTATGTCTGAATGACGGCACTTGGAAGTAATCCACCTGGGATGGTAAACCGGCAAACCAAATAGTGACCACTACGAGTCTCTTGAGAGGGGTTTTGTTACAGGCTCTTAATCAGAATCCGCCCAGACACAGATATTTAGTCTGCAGGTATTCGTCCATCCCGTAGTGCGAGCCCTCCCGGCCGTAGCCGGACTCCTTGACGCCGCCAAAGGGCGCGACCTCGGTTGAGATCGCCGCTTCGTTGATGCCGATCATGCCCGCTTCCAGCGCCGCCGACACACGCATAACACGAGAGAGATCGCGCGAGTAGAAATACGCCGCGAGACCGAAGGGCGTGGCGTTCGCAGCCGCAATCGCTTCGGCTTCGTCTTTAAAACGGAAGAGGGGCGCGACCGGCCCGAAGGTCTCTTCGCAGGCCACATCCATGCTGGAGTCGACGTCCACGAGAACTGTGGGCTCGTAGAAATATCGGCCAAGCGCTTGGCGTTTGCCGCCCACCAGAACGCGCGCGCCGCGCGCAACAGCGTTGGCAACGTGCCGCTCCACTTTTTCGAGAGCCCGGGCGTTGATGAGAGGACCGATCTCCGCATCGCCTGCGCCGGCCTGGCCGAGGCGCAGCTTCGAGACAGCTTGAACCACACGCTCCGCGAAGTCGTCATAGATGGCATCAGCCACATAAATGCGGTTGGCGCAGATGCAGGTCTGTCCGGAGTTTCGGAACTTGGCGAGAATAACGCCCTTCACCGCTGCATCGAGGTCGGCGTCATCGAAGACGATGAACGGCGCGTTGCCGCCGAGCTCGAGCGACAGCCGCTTGAGTGTGGGCGCGGATGCCTGCGCGAGATGCTTGCCTACGGCCGTCGATCCGGTAAAGGAGAGCTTGCGCACTCGTGAATCGCCCAGCCATTCATCGGCTACCGACGCAGCGCGGTCGCGTGATGCGGGGACCACATTGACGACACCCGCAGGAATCCCCGCCTCAGCGGCAAGCAGCGCCAACGCGAGAGCCGACAAGGGCGTGTCTTCCGCCGGCTTGGCGACGATGGTGCAGCCCGCGGCGAGTGCCGGCGCGATCTTGCGGGCGAGCATGGCGATGGGGAAATTCCACGGAGTGATCGCCGCGGCGACACCCACCGGCTCTTTGGTCACGATGATTTTGCGGCCGGGCGCGGTTTCGGGAATGACGTCGCCATAGGCGCGCTTGGCCTCTTCGGCAAACCACTCGATGTAGGCTGCACCGTAAGCGACTTCGCCGCGGCTCTCGGCGAGCGGCTTGCCCTGTTCGAGCGAGATAAGGCGGGCGAGGTCTTCCTGGTTTTTCCGGACCAGCGCGAGCCACGCCTGCAGGTGCTGGGATCGCTCCCTGGCCAGCAGTTTCCTCCAGCATGCGAAGGCGCGATACGCGGCCTCGGTTGCCGCATGTGCTTCGGCAGTGCCGCAATCGGCTACGGTGGCGATTACAAAACCGTCGGCGGGGTTCTCCACAGTAAAGGTGCGGCCGTCGCTTGAGGAGACGCGCTCGTTGGCGATCCAGGCGTGGGTGAGGATGAGGTCATTCCGGTCAAGTTGCAACATGCTGTCTCTCAATCTTCGTTTCTCATTGTCTGATGATCTTTCGGTGCGGCTCGATGCGGATCGCTAGGGAAGCAGACGGTGAAAGATCCAGAAATGCTCTTCACGAATGTAGCCAAGCTTGCTGTAAACGGCCTGGGCGGCGACATTGTCGTGCGCGGTCGCCAGGGTAAGGCGCTCGGCGCCGGTGCTGCGCGCAAACTCCTCGGCATGCTTCAGGAAGCTGGTCGCAATGCCCTGTCTGCGAGCGGAGGGATCGACATAGAGATCCTCCAGGAACCAGATAGGCCGCATGGCGAGCGTGTTGGTTGAGGGCATCAGGTGCATGAAGCCCACGGCTTTGCGACCGGCGGCAGAAGCGGTCCACGCGAGAAAATACTGGGCCACGGAAAACTGCCCCGCGGGCTGCGCGGAGGAGAGCGCCACACGGTCGCGAATAAAAATGAGGGCGCGCGCTTCGTCCGGAGCCTCGCCGTAGAAGACGCGGTAGGCGTTGTAGAGGCGGACGACCTCGGGTATATCCCGGGTAGACGCCAATTGAATGCTCACATCGCTTTCGCTCATGGGATATTCCTCCCATTCCTTCGACTTGCGCTACTCATCTCACCATGTTCTTCGCACACGATTTATTCCCCCACCTCTCTACGTTTCTCGTAACGCCAGAGAGTCGCCAAGTTTTGCTTGACAGCCATTAAAATTTCACTAATCTTGCTGAATATATGTAAGGTTTCGCTCTCCGCAATTGTTCGCGTTTGGCAAGGTTATCGCAATCCAACGGAATTCGGTTCACAGGCAAGGATTCGTCTTTATTCTCCTCTCATGAGGTGTAGAGAATGCTGTTTTCCGCAGGTCGCTGTCGCCAGAGCCCCTTTTTCTTCCCCGCCTCCACGCTCTTCTTCTCGGTTCTCCTGCTGTGCCTTCCCGGTCTAGCTTCCGCGCAATCCACTGCCGGCCGCGTTCAGGGCCGAGTGCTCGATCCCACGGGTGCGGTGATTCCCGGAGCTACGCTCACCCTCACCAATACGAATTCGGGTGTAACCCTGAAGACCGAGTCGGAGAAGAGCGGCGATTATCTATTTCTCACGGTACCGGTCGGACAGTATAAGCTGCAGACGCAAGCCCCGGGCTTCCAGGAATCTGTCGCTGACGGGATCAACGTGCAACTGAATGCGACGGTGAGTTATGACGTTCGCTTGACTGTCGGCTCAACCGCGCAATCGGTCGAGGTAACGGCATCGGCGCCGCTGGTCGATACAACCAGCACCCAGTTGGGTGCGGTGGTGGACTCGCGGTCGGTAGAAAACCTGCCTCTCAATGAGCGAAACACCTATCAGCTCTTGCAGCTGCAACCAGGTGTGACTGGCGTGGGCGGCGCGGACCTGTTCTACGGCAGCGATCAGGCGGGAGCGGTATCAGTGAATGGCGGCCGCGGACGCTCGAATAACTTCAGCGTGAATGGCGGCGATGCCAACGACCTCTTCGTGAACGCGCCGGGAATCGAACCATCCCCAGATGCGATCGACGAATTCCGCGTGATCACCAATACCTTTGACGCCGAGTACGGCCGCAATTCCGGCGCCGTGATCAACGTGGTGACCAAGTCGGGCACCAACGATATGCACGGCAGCATATACACTTACGTCCGCAACCAGGCGATGGATTCGAAAGGTTATTTCGACCTGTCCACGCCCGATGACTCGCAGCTCCAGTTCGGCGCGACCATCGGCGGCCCCATCCGCAAAAACAAGACCTTTTTCTTTGTCTCCTATGAAGGATTGCAGCTGCGTAAGGGTATCAGCTCCGACCGCGTGCAGGTGCCTACGCAACAGGAGCGGAACGGTATGTTCGACGACACGTCGGCGTTTGCCGGTACCTTGACCGATCCGTCCGCTGCGTCCATCCTGCAGAACCGGGCCGGCTGTGCCAGCGCCATTTCCGGCGAGATGGGCAGTCCTCCCGTGGCCGGCACCCCGTGGTCAAGCATTTTTCCCGGCAACGTTGTGCCTACCGCCTGTTTCGACCCGGTGGCAGCAAATATCGTTCAGAATTATGTGCCTTTGCCCAACGTTGAGGGCGACGAGTTTGAGGGAGCGCCCAATCAGCATGCGCGCGGGAACCAGGGCACGGTTCGCATCGATCATAACTTCAGCGAAAAGAATTCACTGACCGGCTACTACTACGTTGACGATGAATTCTATGCAAATCCGTTCACCCGCTTCCAGGCGGAAATCCCCAATCTTCTGCCCGGATTCGGCAGCGATAACGCCACTCGTAATCAGCAGATCAACATCGCGGATACCTGGACGATCAGCCCCACGACTCAGAACGAAGCACGCGTCACCTACTATCGCGAGGGCCAGCAGACCTTCCTGCATGCCCAGCGCACCAACCTTACGACCGACTCCTGCACAGGAGCCGCCGCGGCTTATTGCTTCAACGGGAACACTGACACACCGCTATATGACGGAAACGGCAACGTCATTTCGAACAGCCCCAAGCTTGGAATTACGCCCGCAGTCGGCGCAGCCCACGAGGGACTTCCCTACATCAGCATCAGCGGCGGATTCACAATCGGCAACGACTATGAAGGCGAGCTGCCGCAGACCGGGAACACCTACTCCTTCATGGATAACTTCTCGAAGACCGTGGGTCGGCACTCGATGAAATTCGGTGTGGACTTCCGAAATCAGCGCTTCGACCAGACCCTCTATTACAACATCAATGGCTTTTACACCTACTCGGGTTATACCGAGAACAACCTGGGCGGCCCCAACCTTTTCGGCAACTACTTCCTTGGCCTGCCCGACAGCTACTCGCAGGGCTCGCCGCAAACGGAGAATATTCGCGCCAACGCGCTCTACCTTTTCGCCCAGGATAGCTTCAAAATTTCCCCAACCCTCACCCTGAATTACGGCCTGCGCTGGGAACTGAACCAGCCGCTCGCCGACGTATCGCACCGCGTCCAGACCTTCCGCGCCGGACAGGCCGACACCATCTTTCCATGCCAGCTCTCTCCGGAGAGCCAGGCATCCCTGGGCACCAACACTGCGGATTGCGGACCGGGCAGCGCAAACCAGTCTGTCTTCCCCTTGGGGCTTGTGGTTCCTGGAGACAAGGGCATCCCCGCCGGGCTGACCGCTACTTACTACAAAGCTTTTGCGCCGCGCGTCGGCATCGCCTGGAGTCCGGAGAGCTTCCAGGGCAAGCTCGTGGTTCGGTCCGGCTTCGGAATTTTTTACAACCCGATGGAGCAGCTGGTGCTTGAGCAGTTCCAGGGCGAGCCGCCATTCGGCGGTAGCAACTACCTTACGGCGCCGAACTTCCAGGCTCCCTTTGTCAGCCAGTCGGGCACTGTGGCGCCGAATGCTTTCAACGGCTTCCTGGAGCCAAAGCGGGGCCAGCCAGTGGACTGGTCCGCCTTCCGGCCCATCATCATGTTCGGTGAGTTGGAGCCAAATCTAAGAACGCAGTACACCGTGCAGTACAACCTGCAGATCCAACAGCAACTGGCCACGAACCTGGTAATGACCCTGGGGTATGTCGGCTCGCAGGGACATCGGTTGCTGGCGACCTACGATCTGAATCACGGCAATCCGCAAACCTGCCTGGATCTTCATTACACTTCAATAGCCAACAGCGACTCGAGCTACGATTGCGGTCCGGGAGGGGAAGACAGTGAGTATGTAATTCCCGGAGGAGAGACGATTGGCCCGCAGGGACTGCACCTTCCCTATGGATCGACATCGTTCCTCCCGGGCGGAACCGCGGTGCAAAGCCCGATCACGCTGGTCGGTCTGCGCAAGTACTCTTCGCCGTACTGCGATCCCATCTCCGGTTCAAATTGTCCGCCGGATGGCGTGCCGGTCTTCTCCAGCATCTTCGCGCAGAATGTGGTCGCCAACTCCGCATACAACTCGCTGCAGGCATCGCTGGAAAAGCGCTTCTCCCATGGACTGCAATTCCTTGCCGCCTATACGTGGAGCAAATCGATGGACGATGCTTCGAGCTTTGAGCAAAGCCTCGATCCTCTGGACCCCAAGCGCGATAACGCGCTCTCGCTCTTTGATGCCCGCAACCGCTTCGTCTTCAGCAGCGTATGGGATCTGCCTGTGCCCAAGTATTCCGGAGCACGTGGTGTAATGCTGGATGGCTGGCAGGCTTCTGGAATTCTTACGCTCCAGTCAGGTTTCCCGATTCGCCTCGACTCCAACCTCGATCAGGAACTGCAAGGCAGCGCCGACTTCGAGAGTCCGGGGCGGCCGGATATCGTGAAGCCGTTCACACACCGCAATCCCCGCACGCCGTTGAGTAACAACGATAGCAGCGGCGCTACCTACACTGGCTACTACTTCAATCCGAACATCTTTGCCGTTCCCCTTCTTGGCTCATCCGGCAATGCGCCGCGCAGCATCTGCTGCGGGCCGGGGATCGGCGACACGGACCTGGCCGTGCAGAAGCTCACCCCAGTTGGTGACAGAGGTACGATCCAGTTTGTCTTCCAGGTATTCAACGTGTTCAACCACACGCAATTCCTGAACCCGGACGGACAACTGGGCGACTCGCAATTTAATTACAACACCAATCCCAACGGAGACCCGGTGGCCGGCGGCCTGTTCGGCGAAGTCACGCGCGCTCGAGCGCCGCGCCAGATTCAGCTCGCCATTCGCTTCAGGATGTAGGACTGCGCGTCCAGCGCCACGCGCCTTCGGCGCCAATGGTCATAGAGACGGAGCTTGTGCTCTGCCTCTAGAACGTGGGCGGCGTGTTGACCCACAGCAGCACGGCCTGCTGCTTGTAGGGATTGCTCCAGCGATGGGTCTGCGAGCTCGAAAAATAAAGGCTGTCGCCGGCACGAAGCTGGTAGTGCTCGACTTCATCCAGCCACACATCGCATCTGCCGCTGATGACGAAAATGAACTCCTCGCCCTCGTGATGATACGAGCCGCCACTCGATGTTCCGGGAGCCAGCCGGAAAAGATGTGGCTCCATGGCCGTTGAGCCGAAGGCGAGCAGCTCCAGGTGAACGCCCGGTTCGCTCGAAAGCTCGATGCGCTGGCTGGGCCGCACCAGCTTGCCCGTCTGCTCCGCGCCGCCAAAGAAAGAGAGCACATTCGTCTTATAGAAGACGGCCAGCCGCTGCAGCGCGGCCACCGAGGCGTGTGCCTGGCCGCGTTCAAGGCAGCTCAGAAAACTTACGGATAGGTCAGTTCCCCCGGCAGCTTCGGAGAGCGTCATAGAGCGGTCTCTCCGCAGCTTGCGTAACCTGTTGCCGATAGGGGCAACGTTCGTCCCATTCGCAGACCCGCCCGCGCCATTCGTTGAAGGCCGCCTCGCCGCACTGCCCAACAAGTGGCGGATGGCGTCGACATTCAGATTCTTTTCAAAGCGCAAATGCTGGATCGACTTCAGCCGCTCGACCTCTTCGCGGGTGTAGGTGCGATACCCGCTCTTCGTCCTCTTCGGATGCGTCAGCCCGGCATTCTCCCATTGGCGCAGTGTTGAGGAGCTGACATTCAGCATCTTCGAAACCTCGGAGATGCGGAAGGACAAGTTGCTCCTGCTCGACGATTTTTGAGGGGTGGCGTTCTTCGGCATTCGGTAGCCAGGCAAATAGATAACTCAAAAGTATCTTTGTAGCAGCCTGAGACGCGAAGGGCAATATTTGATTGGCATTGCATGTTTTCTGTAGGCTTTTAATTTCGCGGGGCATTCTCCACGAGCAAGTCAGGAGTTCATCATGAGCACAGCAGTCGCAAGCGCGGTTCAATTGCCGCATTACATCAATGGCCAGTGGGTTGAGTCCACGGCAACGGAGTGGCAGGATGTTCCCAACCCGGCAACCGGCGAGGTCCTTGCCCGCGTGCCGCTTGCCGGCGCGGAAGAGGTGAGTGCGGCCGTTGAGGCTGCCGCAGCAGCGTTCCCGGCTTGGCGCAGGACTCCTCCCGAGGACCGTATTCAGCCGCTGTTCAGGCTGAAGATGCTGCTGGAAGAGCACATTGACGACCTGAGCCGCACCATCACGCGTGAAAACGGAAAAACCCTCACCGAGGCCAAGGCAGAGTTCCGCCGTGCAATCGAGAATGTCGAGGTGGCCTGCGGGATTCCGATGATGATGCAGGGATACAACCTCGAAGACATCGCGCGCGGCATCGACGAGATCATGATTCGGCAGCCGCTGGGAGTGGTCGCGGTAATCACGCCGTCGAATTTTCCCGGCATGATCCCCTTCTGGTTTCTGCCCTACGCCGTCGCCACCGGAAACACGCTCGTCCTG
>Ga0209040_10003042_pt1 | contig 12922 bp, 11 predicted proteins | sample BogFormECP12_OM3_FD_188240 | JGI IMG/M metagenome (GOLD analysis project Ga0209040, IMG submission 188240) | Bog forest soil microbial communities from Calvert Island, British Columbia, Canada - ECP12_OM3 (SPAdes) (version 2) | ecosystem: Environmental > Aquatic > Freshwater > Wetlands > Bog ... | reverse complement strand
TATCGGACTGGATCAAGCTGAATGAGGCTGCAATCGTTGAGTATTGGGATAGCGTCATTGATACTGGCGAGCTATTAGGGCGTCTAAAGCGCGTCTAAGTTTCCCACTATCGCGGCGCATCGTCGCACTGAATTTAATTATCCGACCAAGAGTGCGCCCGACCGAAGATCCTCGCGCGCTTCGATCAATTGAACCACGTCCTTATCGTGTCGGATGGAAGGTCGCGCGTTCGCCCGTTCCATTTGCGCCCGCGGCGCGTTAGATTGGCATCGCGCGGATGCAGGTCCCGGCCATCGGCCCGCCTCGGTCTGGACAAAATCGGCCGGTCAGCTTGGTCCCTCGTTCGTAGGAATTTTCCGCATGTCAGAAACCTCCCAGATCGATCGCATCCTGCTCGCCTACGGCATCGCCTGGCTGATGGTGATGAGCGCCCGCGCACACGCGGCGGGCCAGCCGTCGCACTGGAGCGAGCGGAACTGATGTCGACGTTTTGGCGGGGGCTTGTTATCCAGTGGCGGGTCGCCGGCGCCATGCTGATCCGCGAGATCTATTCGCGCTTCGGCCGCGAAGGCCTCGGTTTCGTCTGGGTCATAGGTGAACCGCTGACATTTGCGTTACCGGTCCTCTTACTCTGGCGGGCCGTGAGAGGTTCGCAGGAACATGGCCTCGCGCTCGTACCGTTCCTGTGGAGCGGTTATATTCCACTGCAGCTTTTCCGTCATCTCGGCGGCCGCATGTTATTGTTCGTACGGGCGAATGTCGGATTGCTCTACCATCAACGGGTTAAAATCTTCGACATCTTCCTCGCACGCGCGCTGCTGGAGATCGGCTCGAACCTCACCGCTCTGATTGCAACCTTCGCGGTGTTCTACGCCATCGGGTCGCTCGCAGTGCCGCGGGATTTGCCGATGTTCTATCTGGGATATTTCTACACGACCTGGTGGTGCGTCGCAGTCGCTCTGATCATCGGCGCCCTCTCCGAGCGTACCGAATGGGTAGCACAGATTTGGACACCCTTCTCTTACCTCTACATGTTCTTTTCAGGTTTCTTCTTTCTGGCGGATTGGCTGCCGCCGACCCTGCGCAACATAGCGCTTTATCAGCCCAGTGTACAGGCGTACGAGATGATCCGTGCCGGGGTTTTCGGTGCTACGATCAAGACTTATGGGGACCCGGCCTATACGACATTCGTCCTCTCAATCATGACCTTGATCGGCCTATGGCTGATGCGCGAAGCCCACAAATTTATCAGGCTCGAATGATCCGCGTGGTTGATGTCACAAAGGACTATCGAACCGAACGCCGCGCGGGAGCAGGTTGAAGCTGCGCGACCGTCAGGTCCACCAGCTCGGTCAAGTCCAGCAGCGACATGCAATTGTCCTGCTTCCGGCAGTCCCCGTAGTAGACCAGGCAGTCGAGTTGCCGCGTCCAGGTCTTGGCGATCAGGCCACCGAACGGGAAAATCTCGGCGGCGTTGATCGGCCCGAACACCGCCACGGTCGGCAGGCCGATCCCCGCGGCGACATGGAGCGCCAGCGTATCGCCGCAGAGCAGCGCGTCGACTTCCATCAAGGTCGCCACGAATTCGGGAACCGAGGTCTCGGTCAGCGCTGTTGCGATGCGGTCGCCCGGCTGGCGCATCGCCATGATTGCGGCCGCCTTCTCGATCTCGCCGCTGCCGCCGACGAGCAGCACGTCGACATCCCCCCGTTCGCGCAGCCGCCGCGCATAGTGATAGATCTGGTCGGCATAAAGCATTTTCTTGGGCCAGCGGCCGCCCGAGCCGATGTTGACGGCGACCCGGCGGCGCGTACCGCCGCCGCATAATTCGGCGAGGCGCGCCGCCGCCGCTGCCCGCAGGCCATCGTCGACCCGGATTGCCGGCGGCGGCACCGGCGTTCCCTCGGGGGCGCCGAGAATGGCCAGCATACGGTGCTGGTAGGACTGGGTGTTCTCCCGCTTCAGCCGGTCGAATGCCGCCATTTCGAGCCAGGTCGCCGCCGCCTCGTTGCTCGGCGTGAGAACCCCGTCGCGCATGTAGAAGCCGATGGGATCGCCCCTGGTCGCGGCGGCCGAGGCAATCGACGCACTCGTCAGGTCGTTCGACGGCGAATAGACGTGGTCCCACGCCCCGCGGACGACGCGGGCAAAGCCGTCCTCCGACAGCTCGATGACCTCGTCGACATCGCGCATCATGCCGACCAGCTCGACCGATTCCTTTCGGGTCAGCCAGGCGATGAACGGCGCCTGGTGACGGGCGATGATCGCCGGCAGCAGGCTCGCCGAGCGCAGCACGTCGCCGATCGCGTCGAGCTTGATGAAGAGGACGCGCTCCGCGTATTGCGACACGTGCCGGCACGAGGGGCATTCGGAGCCGTCCTGCTTGTTGAACACGCAGGGCTTCGAGCCCCTGAAATATCGACAAGCGAAGTTGATCATTTGGCTCCTCGCGGCTGCCATCCCCCGCGCCCCGGTTGGGACGCGCGCGTCACCTCTGCTTCAGACACGCCTCCGGGCGCCGAAGAACCGCGCGATGGCCCGCCGCCAGTCGCGAGGTGCAGGTGCATCAGGCTTTGGCGGTGCTGCGGTGTCGACGCGGAACGCCGCGAGCGCGGCCCTGCCGACGTGCCGTGCCGCCGTCAGCGTGCCCTGCAGTGTGTCGATTTCGGCCCGCAACGCGGCGGCCGCCGCCGCGCGCTCGGTTGCCTCGGCCTCGGTCCGGACCATCCGCTCGCGCAATTCGGCGACCTCGGCCTCGATCGCCGCCCCGGCACGTGCTCGCTCCTGCGCCTCGCGGTCGGCCTGCGCCAGCGCCTCGCGCAGTGCGGCGACTTCGGCCGCCGCCGCGTCGATGGCGAACGTGCGCTCCTGTGCTTCCTCGTCGGCTTGCGCCAGCCGCTCGCGCAGCGCCCCGACCTCGGCCTTCAACGTCCCCGCTGCCGCGCTATGCTCCTGCGCCAAGCCCTCGACCTGTGCCAGCGCACCGCGCAACTCCGCAATCTCGTTCTGCATTGCATCGGCCGCCGCCGCACGCTGCCGGCTTGCGAGCTCCGCCTGTGCCAGCGCCTCCCGCAGCACTTTGACCTCGGCGAACGACGTCTGGGCGCGATCCGCACGCTCCTGCGCTTCTCGATCGGCCAGCGCCAGCGCGCCGCGCAGCGCCGCGAGCTCTCTCTGCGTCGCCTTCCCAGCGACCGCGGACTGCTCTGCCTCTCGCTCGTCCCGCGCCAGAGTGTCCCATAGCAGGGCGACCTCGGCCTGCATCGCCTCCCCTGCGACCGCGCGCTCCTGACCCGCCTCCTCCGCCTGTGCCAGCGCCTCCCGCAGCGTCTCGACCTCGGCCTCCACCGCCGCCGTCGTGGCCGCGCGCTGCTGCCCCGTCCGCTCCGCCTGCGCCAGCGCCTCGTGCAACGCCCCGACCTCGGCCTCCATCGCCTCCGACGCGGCCGCCCGCTCGTGCGCCTCGCGCTCGGCCCCCGCCAGCGTCTCCCGCAACGCCACGGTTTCGACCCGCATCGCCTCCGCCGCGATCACGCGCTCTTGCGCTTCGCGCTCGGCCTGCGCCAGCGCCTCCCGCAACGTCTTGCCCTCGGCCTGCATCGCGTCTGCCGCGACCGCGCGCTCCTGCCCCGCCCGCTCGGCCTGCGCCAGTGCCTCCCGCAACGTCCCGATCTCGGCCTGCATCGCGTCTGCCGCTACCGCATGCTCCTGCCCGGCCCGCTCTGCCTGCGCCACCGCCCCCTGCAGCGTCCCGATCTCGGCCTGCATCGCGTCTGCTGCCACCGCACGCTCCCGCCCGGCCCGCTCTGCCTGCGCCAGTGCATCACGCAGCGCAGCGACCTCGGCTTGCATCGCCACCGCCGCAGCGCCGTGCTCTTGCGCCTCTTGCCCGGCATGCCGGAGGGCCGCCTCGCGCGCCGCGGCCTCTGCTTGCGCTGCCTGCAGCGCTGCGAGAAGCTCGGCGGCGCGGCCGGAAAGTTCGGTTACCGCCGTCTCGCGTTCCGCGAGCGTCGCTTTTAGCCCGCTCGCTTCATCGCATTCCTTTGCGAGCTCAGCGATTTGCCCACGTTGCTGTTCGATCTCCGCAACCGCCGCCGCCAGACGTCCTTCGGCGGCGACGGCTCCGGCGCCGGCAGCGGCGACAGCCGCATCGCGTTCGCTGAGCGTTGCCTGCAAGACCGTCGCTTGTCGCTCGATCTCGGAATATTTGGCAGCGGTTTTGGCGACGTCCTCGAACGCCTTGATAAAAGGCCTTTGCAATTGCTGAAAGCTGACGAACTGCGAGACGATGGCGGCGATCTGGTCGCGCGCCCCACCACCCTGACCGACACCTCTGGCGAGCTTGTACAGCGTGCGCACCAGCGGTTGGCCGGGTTCCCGATCATTGGAGTCGTCATGCCGTGCAGCGGGGTCGATGATGCCCGACAACGCCAGAGCGAGATCGGCTTTGCTCTGCTGCCATGGCAAATCAAGAAATTTTTGTAATTTTTCGATGTTGGCCGACGGATTGTTGAACCACTCTTCGTATTCCACCGTGCAGAAATCAAATTTGTTCACGTACCGAAAAAAATCGATCGTGTGAACGAGCCACCGATATTCCCCGATCTCAAGATCGAGGCCGTCACGGGCGTTGAGCGATCGGGCAATTTGTGCGGGATTGCGCAAGCACAGCACGATTTTTGGCACTAGTTCGAGCTCGTTGACGATCTGATGCCAAACCGGCATCAGACGCACGGTGCGCGGATCCTTGAAGCCGAAATAGCCGTCGCCCATTCTCTTTTCGAGAAAGGCGACGATTTGGCGTCTTATCTGAGCGACGTGGGGTTCCGCCCACCACGCCACCGGCAGGGCGAAATCGTGAAAGCCATCCCCATAGCCGCGGTTGAAGAGACCGAGAATCCGGTCGTGAAACTCGGTGATCTCCCACCGCTCCCAATGGCCCCTGTCGTTCCCGACATCCACCCCGATATCGTCGGCCATATCGACCCCGAGTGCGCTCAGAATATGAGAGCACAGCGAGGTGCCGCTGCGATGCATGCCCAGCACCAGAACGATCGGCCTGCGTCGTACCGCACCGGAAATTCGTGTGATGCGATCGGGCCTCGACGGCTCGATGAAAAGCGCCGGTTTGGAGCGCAGCGATTGCCGCTCTTCCGACCTGCCGGGCACTGGAGCGCTTGGCACCGGCGAGGGTGCTTTTGCTTCGGCCAGCGTGCGCTCGGCAAGCGAAACGTCGTAACCCTGGGCGGCAAGAAGCTCGCGCCAATCGCTGACGTCGACGCCGGCGGACACGCCGCCGAGTGTCTTCACTTTGACAAAGGGAAAGCCGGACTGCAAGAGCTGCTTCCAGAGATAGACCGTGGGATCGTCGCGAAATTCCGTCAGTTGAAACAACACCTCGCACTCGACGCCGGCGGCCTTCAGGGTCGGTGCGAGGCGCACCTCGAAGTTGTCAATGACATCCTCCAGGTCCTCGTATGAGACGATATCGCTGATGAATTTGCGTAGAGCGATCGACGATAGGGCCGGGCGTTTGAGCGCGAGAAAGTAGCTTTGGATGTGCCAATCCCGCACGATATTGTCGGTCAACCCGATGAGCCCGGCGGGGCTGTTGCGCAGCCGCGTCAACATCGCGCCAAAGCTGGCATCACTCATCGGCCCGATCACGCTGTCGTTGAGCAGATAGAGGATCTTTGCGTCGTAGAGCTCGGGATGCAGACGGAGAATATGCGCCCAGGCAGCAAAGTCGTAGCCTTCGTTCCGACGAACGAACATGCCGTCCAGGCCGTTTATTTTATCGATGCGGGTTGCGATAAACGGTCCGTCGGCGTGCACGATCAGGATGACGGCAATGCCTTGCCGCTTCAGACAGTCCAAATAATGTCGCACGTGCGGCTTCAGGTGGCCGTGCGGCGAATGCGCTAGAAAAAGAGCCACCTCGTCGCGAAACGAGGGCTGTTTCAGACATTGGATCTCGGCATGAGTAACCGCAACCGCACTGCCCACTTCTTGCGCGTTCGGTTTGCGTCCTTCCCGCTCCCCGGTTGACAAATAGTGCAACAACGGGTCTTGCCCCGCACGTGCCACATCCGGATACCGCGCGAGATAAAATGCCGGATCGAAATCGTGATGTGGCCGGCGTCCCTCGGCGGCGCCACGGTGAATAAAATGCACAAGCGGATTGTCACCGCTTTGGGCGACGTCCGGGTTCTGACCCAGGTAGAACGCCGGATCGAACATGCGGTTGGGCTGGCGGCCCTCTCCGGCACCCCGCTCGAGGAAGTGCCTGACCGGGTCGACACTAGGCGCCAGTTTCGGATTGTTTGCTCGGTAGTAGGCCTCGTCGAAGAGACCGGATTCGCGTATTACCCGGATCTCGGTTTCCAAACCGTCCGAAGCCGGCCCGTTGGATTTTGCCGGAAGCAGTGACTGAGGCGCACCCATGTCGTCATTCATGGCCGGCGGCCGTCCGGAAAAGCGGTGGCCGGCCGAAGCGACCGTTCGCCCTTGCGACGCCGCGCGCGCTGCGGCATCAGACATTCGCTCATACCTCACTCCCCCGAGGCCGACGGCTCTGGGCCGGTCGGCCGGCGCGACCGGGTCTTCTACCGCGGTTGCCCGCCGCGAGCAACTCCCGAACCGGTTGTCGGAGCGGGGGAAAAATGGCGTCCGGTATGGGGATTGCTTGCTTCGAGGCGGGAAAAGAGGGAAGAGAGGCTCGGAGCTGTAGCAGGAGGTCCGATCCGATGCGCTCGCTTGCCCTCGCCTGCCTCGTCGCGCTCGCCGGCTGCATCATCGACAATGACCGAGTTCGCATCGAGAGTTTCACCGCAGACACGCCCGCGACCTTCACCTACAGCGCCGCGACCAATACCGTCATGACCGCAAACGACGACGGGGCCGCGGAGAAGATCCGACGCGACTGGCTCGCCGACGCGCTCACCGCCCATACGATGTGCAACACCGGCTACGTCGTCGAGACCCGGCAATTCGTACAGCCGTCGGAGGGGCCGTTCGCCAATGGCGGCGACATCGTTTACACCGGGCGCTGCCTCTGACGCCAGTCATGGGCGGATGTTGTTAACGACGATGGGGAGGGCAACGCGCTTGCCACGATGATCTTCCTCGGCTATTTATTCGGCTGTCGCAAATCGTGATCAGCGATATTTCGAATCAAGCGACGGATTACTTTTAGGCCGCCGATCGATGGACTACCCGATCAAGACGGTGTGCGTCGTCGGTCTGGGTTATATCGGTTTGCCGACAGCCGCGACCCTGGCGAGTCGCGGGGTCGAGGTGATCGGCGTCGACATCAACCCGCAAGTGGTCGAAGCCGTCAATGCCGGACAGCCTTATTTCTCCGAGCCCGATCTCGACATGCTGCTGCGCGCGGCGACGACCTTGGGCAAGCTGCGCGCCACCGCACAGCCCGAACCGGCCGACGCGTTCGTGATCGCCGTTCCGACCCCGTTCAACGCGGACCGATCGCCAAATCTCGACTATATCGACGCGGCGGCCGACGCGATTGCCCCCGCACTCGGTTCCGGCAACGTCGTGATCCTCGAATCGACCTCACCGGTCGGTACCACCGAGCGGCTGACCGCGCGGCTCGCCCGGCTGCGGCCGGACCTGTGCTTTCCGCCCGGGCGCCATTCGGGACCGCTCGACGTGCATGTCGCGCATTGCCCGGAGCGGGTGCTGCCGGGGCGCATGGTCCGCGAGCTGATCGAGAACGACCGGATCATCGGCGGCATGACCGAAGCCTGTGCCGAGCACGCGGAAGCGGTCTACCGGGTTTTCCTGCAAGCGAAACTGTTTCGCACCGACGCGCCGACGGCGGAGCTGGTCAAGCTGGTCGAGAATGCGTTCCGCGACGTCAACATCGCCTTCGCCAACGAGCTGTCGCTGATCTGCGATCAGCTCGGCCTCAACGTCTGGCAGGTCATCGAGCTCGCCAACCGCCATCCCCGGGTTTCGATCCTCCAGCCGGGAGCGGGCGTGGGCGGGCACTGCATCGCCGTCGATCCCTGGTTCATCGTCGCCTCGGCACCGGAACGGACCCGGCTGATCCGCACCGCGCGCGAGGTCAACGATGCAAAACCGAAATTCGTGGTCTCGCAAATACGCGAACGCGCGGAACGGTTCAAACGGCCGGTCATCGCTTGTCTGGGCCTGACCTACAAACCCGATGTCGACGATCTGCGGGAGAGCCCGGCGATCGAGATCGCTTTGCAGCTGGCCCACGGCGGGCCTGAGCAGATTCTGATCGCCGACCCAAATTTGAACATGCTGCCGGAAGAGTTTGCCGCGCTGTCGAACGTCGCGTTCTGCGACACCCTGGAGGCGGTGCGGCATTGCGACATCGTCGCCCTTCTGGTGGCGCACTCCCAGTTCCGGAAAATTCCGCGCGAAGAGCTGATGCGCCGCGTGGTCATCGACGTGACCGGTCTCATGCACGGATCCGGCTAGCTCGGGGGCCGGATGAACCTTCTTTTTGTCTTCGGCACGCGACCGGAAGCGATCAAGCTGGCGCCGGTGGTCAGGGAGCTGTCGGCGCGACGGAATTTCCACTGCAAGGTCTGCGTGACCGGGCAGCACCGCGAGCTGTTGGTGCAGATCCTCGACTTGTTCGAGCTTCGCCCGGACTGGAATCTCGACATCATGCGGCCGGACCAGGATTTGGCTTATCTGACGGGTGCGGCATTGTCGGGGGTTAGCGGGATCCTCGCTTCCTTTCGACCCGATCGGGTCATCGTGCAGGGAGACACGACCACGACCTTCGCCGGGGCACTGGCCGCCTTCTATCACAGAATTCCGGTAGCGCATGTCGAGGCCGGGCTGCGCACCGACAACATCTACGCGCCGTGGCCCGAGGAGGTGAACCGCCGGCTCGTCAGCCATGTGGCCGATCTCCACTTTGCGCCAACCGCCCGGGCGCGCGATAATCTATTGCGCGAAGGGATCAGCGGCGGGCGCATCGTCGTGACCGGCAATACCGGGATCGACGCCTTGCTGTGGGTGTCCGCCCTGTTGGACGGCCGTGCAGAGTTGGGCTCGCGGGCCGAGCAGGTGCTCGCCGGGCGTTTCGCCGAGCATCAACGACTGATCCTGATGACGGGTCATCGCCGCGAGGGCTTCGACGGCGGACTCGCGCGGGTTTGCGATGCGATGGCGCGGATCGCGCTGCGAAGCGACGTCGCCGTTGTTTTCCCAGTCCATCCGAACCCCAATGTGCGACGGGCGATCGAACCGCTGCGCCGGCGCGAAAACATTCTGCTGATCGAGCCGGTCGATTATCCCGAACTCGTCTTCCTCTTGAAACGATGTCACTTCGTCGTGACCGATTCCGGCGGAATTCAAGAGGAGGCGCCGTCATTCGGCAAGCCGGTGCTGGTCACCCGCGACACGACCGAGCGGCCGGAGGCGATGGAACTCGGCTTGGCCAAGCTGGTCGGAACCGACGAACGGCGACTTTTCGACGAAATGCAGGCATTGCTCGATGATCCGCAGGCGTATCGGCGGATGAGCCGTGTCGAAAATCCCTACGGCGACGGACACGCGAGCCGGCGGATCGCCGCGCGACTGACGGCTGAGGAGAGCGGAGCCGCTTCGCCGCTTGGCACCGCCGCAGCGGCGAGCCCAATCGAAGGGTAAAGCATCCGATTATTGCTGGCCGAGGGGTCTTGGAGACTGCGGCTACCCCAATGCAGCCGATGCCAGTGAGGCGACGACCGTCCAGATCGCGGCCCATAGCCCGAGCGACAACAGAAATATCACGCTCAGCGCTGCTCGTTTGGTCAGTCGATAGGTCGCCTCTTGCGGCGATCTGCCCGCCGGTGTTGGGTCGTCCCAAAAGTCCCGGCGCTCGGCAGAGTGAGCTGACTGGAACCCTGTGTCGCTGCCCATCTGCTCCGACCCTCATCGCCAGCTCCCGTCGGCGACTTTAACCCTGTCCTCGTCAACCTGCTGTCCAGGTCGGCGTCAAAAAGAAGTCTCCCTTTGTTCTCTTGGAGGGTGATCATGGTCTCGCCGAACGGGGGTCGGCAGCGGGAAGAAGGGGCGAGGCCCGTTTACTCCAGCGAGAGGCGATAGCCCCAGGCCCGGATTTTGGCAATTCCCGCCTGGTACCCTTTCGGTGTCAAGCTGAAGCTGAACGCTCCTTTTGCCGTGAATACGTCGATCAGAATTAGGGATCCGACCTTGAGCTGCTTGACGACCGCGAGAGCCTGCGCGGTTGAAAAAATACAATAGCGCGTCTGGTCGCACTCGATCGGCGGGTTCTTGTCGACCCGAAGCACCGCCTTCACCGGAAATGGCTGGCCGACAATTCCGATGTTTCCGGTCTGGAGCATGACGACAAGGGCGAACGAGGCGTCCCGGTCGCCTCCAGCTTGCCAAAACGGCACCGTAATCGAGCAGTCGGGAGTGCCATTACCCGGGTCGGCCTCGCATTCCGTGATCCATTCATCCGATTGAAACGTCTGCTCTCCAATTGCCGGCGCGAGCCAGAGCACCTGAAGGGAGAGAGCGAAGAACAGGGCTCCCGCGGTTCGAAAACGCCGAATGCGCATTTGACGGTTGTCCCACCGCCGTGGCCGACTCAAGACACGACGAGAATCACAGACAGCACCCGACCTGACAAGCCCGGCCGCGCTCGGCCCGACCGGCTTGGGCGGCGTGATGTCGCACCCACACGATGAAGCGAGGGTTGTCCGAGCGTGAGAAGTTCGCTCGTCTCTATCGCCGCGGCCGGCTGTTTGACTCGCGCTACACCTCGGGTTGGTTTGAGCCCGTGCGCACCGAGGCTAATCCCATAGTCTCGGGGCCTCGTGGACGGAGCCGGTGTTAATCAATGTTAAGGTTTAATTTCGATGGCCGGCGAATCGGGAGCGGTTTCGCCGGCTTAACGTTGATTCTGCTTCCTACCCGGGTGAAACGGGGGTATGCGTGAGCTCTCAGGCACGCGGCACTGACGACGCCGGCGAAGTGGTGCCGTCATCGAGCGCTGATGCAGATGGGGCAAACTCATCGGAACTCGGGGGCTCGATCGGTGTTTTCCGACAGGCGTGGGGTCCCGGACGGCGAGGAGCACAACAGGAAGAGCGCCAATTGGGCTGACCATTCTCACGCCGTTTTCGGAACTGCTTCAGGGATATCGGATGCCTCGTTTTCTCGTGACCGGCGGCGCCGGGTTCATCGGCTCGCATCTGGTAGAGGCGTTGCTCGACGAAGGCCATGCGGTCCGGGTTATCGATGATCTCTCGGGCGGGCAGCGCAAGAACCTGCCCCGGCAAGCTGAACTGATCGAAGCCGATGTCACTGAGCCGGAGGCAGTCGACCGGGCGTTTGACGGTGTCGATGGTTGCTTTCACCTGGCCGCGATCGCTTCCGTGGTGCGTTCGCATCGCGAGTGGCTGCGCACCCATCAAGTCAACCTCACCGGCACGATCAACGTTTTCGATCAGGCGCGGCCGTCGCGGCGCCGTCGAGAGGTTCCCGTCGTATACGCCTCAACCGCCGCGATTTACGGGAATTGCGGTAACGTTCCGGTCGATGAGGAGAGCCCCGCAGCACCGCTCAGCGCCTATGGTGCCGACAAGCATGCCTGCGAGCTCCACGCTCGCGTCGCCGGGGCGATACATGGGGTGCCGACAGTCGGCTTGCGCTTCTTCAACCTTTACGGGCCGCGGCAAGACCCGCTCTCACCATATTCCGGGGTGGTCTCGATTTTTGCCGATCGTTTGCTCCGCGGTCAACCGGTCGAGATTTTTGGCGATGGCGAGCAAGCCCGCGATTTCACTTACATTGCCGATGCAGTCTGTGTGCTACGTCGCGCTATGCGGGTGGCGAGCACCAGCGCTTTCGTCTTCAACGTCTGCACCGGCCAAGCGACGAGCGTGCGGGGCCTCGCCCAGACGATGGCCGTGCTGTGCGGGACAGAACTCGTCGAGCATCGCCGGCCGGCGCGATGCGGCGAGGTGCGGATTTCGATCGGCGATCCGCGGCGCGCTGCCGAGCGGCTCGGCTTCACTGCCCAGACCAAGCTGACCAAGGGTCTCGCGATGACGCTCGATGCGCTCGGGCGCCGCCCGCAGATGAAGGCTGCTGTTGTCGCCTGAGACTCTCACGATCCGGCAACGCTACCGCTCCGGGCGCTGACCTGTTTCAAAACCCGGTCGTCGAGCGATCTGGCGACCCCGGCAGGACTCGAACCTGCGACCACTCGCTTAGAAGGCGAGTGCTCTATCCGTCTGAGCTACGGGGTCGGCAACCGGTGCCGCAGCCTTATCGCATCGACAGCCACGAACCGCAATCCCCGGTAGTCGCGCAGCCGCCGGATCAGTTGCGCACGCGGTCATAGCGGAAATTGTCGGCATAGCTCTTCGGCTTCTCGGCACTGTCGTGGGGCGCGATGACCGTGTACTCAAGATCATGCTTGTCGGCGAAGGCGACGGCTTCATCGAGCGTGTCGAAGCGCAGTTGGACCTCGTTCAGGGTATCCTGCGCGCTCGCCCATCCCATTAACGGATCGGGCCGCCGGGGGCTCTCCGGTTCGTATTCTAGAATCCATTTGCGGGTCTGCGCACGCCCGGATTGCATCGCCGTCTTGGCTGGCCTGTAGATGCGTGCCCGCGCCATCGATCGCTCGTTTCGCCAAAATTACGCGCTTCGGTGTTGCCGTCCCGGAGGTGGTCGGGGCGAGAGGATTCGAACCTCCGACATCCTGCTCCCAAAGCAGGCGCTCTACCAGGCTGAGCCACGCCCCGCCACGAGGATTGCGGCGGGTTCTAGTCGGTTCGAGGGTGTCGCGCAACCGCGACGTGGTTCAGTCGTGTGCCCAGCATGCTCGATAGCTTGGGGGTGGAAGTCCCCTGTCCAACCTGATGGAGGTGAAGGATTAGCGAAGCACAAGGGCGTCATC
>Ga0209040_10003041_pt1 | contig 12925 bp, 9 predicted proteins | sample BogFormECP12_OM3_FD_188240 | JGI IMG/M metagenome (GOLD analysis project Ga0209040, IMG submission 188240) | Bog forest soil microbial communities from Calvert Island, British Columbia, Canada - ECP12_OM3 (SPAdes) (version 2) | ecosystem: Environmental > Aquatic > Freshwater > Wetlands > Bog ... | reverse complement strand
CATATCGAGCAGCGGATAGCCGCACCAGATCGCTCCAAACAGGTCCGGCCTCTGCGTCATGGCCGCACCCATCAACAGCCCGCCGTTCGACCGGCCACGGATCGCGAAATGCTCAGCGGATGTGTAACCGTTCTTGATAAGAGATTCGGCCGCCGCGAAGAAATCGTCGAAGACGTTCTGCTTGTTCTCGAACATTGCCGCCTTGTGCCAGGCCTCTCCATACTCATTTCCGCCGCGAAGATTCGGCAGCGCGAAAAATCCTCCCTGCTCCATCCACCATGCGTATTCGGATTTCCACGCCGCCAGCATGGGCACATCGAAACCGCCGTAGCCAGTCATCAGCAGCCGCGCCTTGCCGTCGCGCGCCAGACCTTTCTTGCCGGCAATAAACATCGGCACCCGCGTGCCGTCCTTCGACGTGTAGAAGACCTGCGTTACCTCATACTGCGACGAATCGAAGGGAACCTTCGGCGCGGCAAAGACCTCGGACTGTCCGCTCTTCGTGTCGTAGCGATAAATCGCCGGCGGCGAGATGAACGACTCGAAGGTGTAGAACCCTTCCGTTTCGCCAGCACGCCCATAAACCACCGACCCCGAGCCGATGCCGGGGTAGCGCAGTGCCCCCGTTTCGCGGCCTTCGAGCGTGTAGACGGTGGTCTCGGTCTTTACATCCTTCAGCCGCGACACAAACAGCTTTCCGCCCACCACACTGAAGTTGTCGATCACGTCCTTGCCTTCGGCGATCACCGGCTTCCATTGCGCCGGCTGCCCACCCGGAACCGCTTCGACGATGCGCCCGTTCGGCGCCTGCGAATCGGTCATGAGAAGGAAGCGGTCCCCGACATTCTCCGCCCGTGTGTGACCCTCAACCCCATAAACAAGCGGAACGAAATCGCTCTCCGGCTTGCGCAGGTCCTTCACCAGGATGTCGTCCCGAGTCGCCGGAACGCCATGAGCGATCTGGACAATAAGATAGCGCTCATTGTCGGTCACGCTCGCGCCGATCAGGTCCAGTTCGCCCAGCTTTGTCCCGTGGTACTCACCGCCGAAGACCTTCACATCCTGATCGAGCGGCGTGCCGAAGGTGTGCAGCCATACCGTCGTGCCCACATGCGGCGTGAAGCGTGAATAGTACAGGCCCTTTTTCGCAGGGCTCAAACTCACGCCGAAATAGCGTGCTGGAGGCAGGACGTCCGCAAGGTCCTTGCGGTCGTTGACGTTCATCGCGTGGATTGAAAGTTCGTCCGCCCCGCCCTGGCGTACCCCGTAAATCAGTAGGTCCCCCGCTCGCGAGATGTCCAGGATACCTACCGACGTATTCTGATCCGCACTGAGTTTGGTCGCGTCAATCAGCCGTTCGTCCTTCCCCTGCCATCCGTCGCGCATGTAAATCGACGGCTGGTCTTCTTCAGCCAGCCGTTTCTCGAAGAAATACTTCCCACCGCGCAGAGAGGGTATGGTGTAGTCATCCACGCGCTCAAGCGCGGCCAATCGCTTCACAATCTCAGGACGAATCTTCACCTTCGACAGGTAGGCCTGCGTATATTGGTTCTCGGCGTCGATCCACGCCCGCGCCTCCGGACTCTTTGCGTCCTCCAGCCAGCGGTAAGGGTCTTCGATTTTGGTGCCGTGGTAATCGTCGGAGACCGGATGCACTGCAGCGACCGGCGGAGCAGGCAACGTGATGCCGTCGCCACCCTGAATCGTCCGCGTCTGCGCTTGCAGCGCGAAGGCAAAGCAGAAAACAAACGGCGCGAGAATTGGCCCGCGCCTTCCTGAAAACAAATTTCGTTCCTGCATCGGTTGTTCCTTATCGAAAAGCGTAGGGGCAGAAACTTTATCCTAATGCCTGCAGAACACCCTGTCTCTTACAGGTGAATCCAGCCCTCGACAATTGCCCATAGCGAGACGCTTCCCACCACGACCCACAGCAGCACGCCCTGAATCAGCGGCCTCGTGCCCACCTTTCGGATCATCTCGCGATTGATCCCTGTCCCGATGAGGAACAGCGTCACCGCCAGGCCCAGGCGTCCCAGCCGCGCCAGTGTCGGGTATACGGGGTGCAGCCACGGCACATAGCTGTTCATCACCGCCGCCAGCACAAACAGCAGGATGAACCACGGCCACTGCACCCGTGCCTGGCTTTTCCTCGCCATGGCCACGCCCAGTGCCACGGGCACGATCCACAGCGCCCGGGCCAGCTTAACCATGGTTCCAACTGATAGCGCAACCGCGCCGTACTTTGCCGATGCGCCAACCACCGAGCTGGTGTCATGGATGGCCAGCGCCGCCCACAGCCCGAATTGCGTCTGCGACAGATGCATCGCGGTGCCGATCACGGGAAAGATAAACAGCGCGACCGAGTTCAGCACAAATACCGTTCCCATCGAAACGGCCATCGCCTCTTCGCTGGCTCCGGTCACCGGCCCAAGCGCCGCAATCGCGCTGCCTCCGCAGATTGCCGTACCCGCCGAAATAAGAAACGACTGGATCCTTCCCACCCGGAACAGCAGCCCCAGCAGCAGGCCCAGTCCCAGAGCGAAGGTGATTCCTATGGCCGTGTACAGAAATCCCGACCGCCCCACGCGAACCACTTCTCCGAGATTCATTCCAAAACCCAGGCAGACCACCGAAGCCTGCAACAAAAACTTTGCCAGCCGTTGCGCATCGAGGTGATAGTGATGGACCGTCAGCAGTCCATATGCCAGCCCCGCGGCCAGGGCAAGCGGCGGTGAGAGTATTCCGGCCCCTGCCAGGATGATTCCCACGAAGAAGAGATTCTTTGTCATGTCTCTATCAGCGTGGCACCTGCATCTTAAGCAGTCCAGACGCATTTCGCGATGATTGATAAGTTTTTCTTATCGGACCTTTGGTGGCCGTCGCTCCGTTCCGCTTCATTCAAAGCAAATCGCTCGAACGCCCCCGCTGGGCCGTCCGGCGCCGGGCCGGAGCGCTCGACGAGTGTCAGGTCGCGAACAATCTCGAGCCCTTCGACATGAACCGGCTTCAACGTGCCCAGCCGGACCTCCTTGCCGATCGCCCACTGCGAGACAAAACCCACCCCCAGCCCCGCTTCCACGCCGGAGACAATCGCCTCCGTAGAGTCCAGGTCCATGGCCACGTGCAGCTGCCTCAGCTTCAGCCCGCTGCGCTTCAACGCCAGCTCGACCACGCGCCGCGAGCCCGAGCCCGCTTCCCGCATCAGCAGCGGAGCCTCTACGAGCGATTGCAGAGGAATCTCGCGCAGCGCAGCCCAGGGGTGGCCCTTTGGCACAATCAGGACCATACGGTCCTCGAGAAATCGTCTCTTGCGAAGTTCGCGGCTCGACGCTGGCCCTTCAATGATCCCCATCGCAATCTCGCCCTTCAGCAGCATCGCGACAATGTGCTCCGTATTCCCACTCGTCACGGAAAGCGTCACCAGTGGATACTGCTTTTGGAACGCGCCCAGCATGCGCGGAAGAATATACTGCGCCACGGTTGTCGACGCGCCGAGGCGCAGTTCCCCGCGCGGCTCTCCCTGCACTCGCGCCAGGGCCTGCAAGGCTTCGGCCGCCAGTTGCGCCGACCGCCGCGCGTACTTCAGCAGCACTGAGCCGGCCGCCGTCAGTTGCACGCGATTTCCACTGCGATCGAAGAGCGTCGTCCCCAGCTCTTCCTCGAGCGCATGAATTTGCTGGCTCACCGCGGGCTGGCTGAGATTCAACCGCTCCGACGCCTTGCGAAAGCTCGCCTGCTCCGCCACCGCGCGAAAAACCTTCAGCCTGAAATTCTCCATCGCCTTTTTCTCGCCGTCCCGCTTTTTCGCTACCCGCTTCTTAGCTATCCGGTCTTCAGCTACCCGCTTCTCCGCTGCCCGCTTCTTAGCTGATCTGTAAAATCAACCCATCCGCATGTCCTCCATCCCAAGCCCTCCGCGCTGGCAGCGAGCACTCTCTCTTCTACGCCCTTCTCACCGCCACTCGATATTCAGTGCCACGCTGCTGCTCATGGCTGCGACCATGCTTTCGCGCGTGATTGGATTGGTCCGCGTCAAATACATCGCCTGGCTCTTCGGACGCAGTGCTGACGCCGACGCCTTCAATGCCGCCTTCCAGCTCCCCGACATGATCTCCTATTTCCTCGTCGGAGGAGCCGCCTCGATCACCTTTGTCACCATTCTCAGCCGCTATCACGACCAGGGTCGCGACGAAGAGGGCGAGCGAGCCATGTCCGTCATCCTCACCACCATGACGCTGGTGCTGGGCACCGCGATTCTCCTCGCCGAGTTCGCCGCGCCCTGGTATGTTCGCTGGTGGTTCAGCGGATTTCCCGCCGCCAAGGCCGCCCTCTGCACCCAGCTCACCCGAATTCTACTTCCGGCGCAGCTCCCCTTCTTTGCCGCGGGAGTCCTGAGTGCCGTCCTTCTCGTCCGCAAGCAGTTCGCCCTGCAGGCCATCGCGTCGCTCCCCTATAGCCTCGGACCGATCGTCGGCGGCCTCCTTCTGGCACATTCTTTGGGTGTCCACTCCCTCGCCATCGGCACCGTTGCGGGAGCCATCTGCGGTCCTCTGCTGATCAACGCCGTTGGAGTTCACCGCACCGGCGTGCGCTTTCGCCCCATCCTCGACTGGTCGAATCCTGGCCTCCACGAGTGGGTTCGCCTTTCCATTCCACTCATGCTCGGCGTCTCGCTGGTGACCGCCGACAACTGGATCATCAACCACTTCGCCTCGCACACCGGCGGAGCCATCTCTCTGCTCGCTTATGCCAAGCAGCTCTTCACCGCGCCCGTCGCCCTTGGCCAGGCCGCGGGAGCCGCCTCTCTGCCCTTCCTCGCCTCGCTCTACGGAAAGCCCGGCGAGAACGGACAGCCCAATCCCGCGCCCTTCGGCCGTGCCGTAAACGCATCCGTCTCGCGCATCCTCGCGTTTTCCGTTCTGCTTACCGCCTTCATGATCGCCATGGCGCTGCCCGCCGTCGATCTGCTCCTGCGCGGCGGAGCCTTCCATCGCGCCGACTCCGCCACCATGGCGTTGTTCTTCGCCATTTTTTCCGTGTCGCTCAGCCTGTGGTCCGCGCAGGCCATCTACGCGCGCGCCTTCTATGCCGCCGGCAACACTCTCACGCCCATGATCGCCGGAACCCTCGTCACCCTTGCTTCGTGGCCCATCTACTCGTCGCTCTATCGCGGGCTCGGACCCGCCGGGCTGGCCATCGCTTCCGACATCGGAATCCTCATCCAGACCCTCACCCTGGCCATCCTCCTCGATCGCCGCCGCATGGTTCCGCTGCGCGGACTTGAGTACCCGGAGCTGCTGCGCTCGCTTCTGGCCGCCGTCGTCAGCTACGCCGCGCTGGCCGGACTGCGCCATCTTTTCCCGACCACCAACCGGCTGTACGAGCTGCTCCTGCTCCTGGCCGCGTCGGTCGTCTTTACGGTCGTCACCGCCGCCGTCCTCAAGCTCACGGGGTCGAAGCTGCCCGACCAACTTATCGCCCGCTTCTCGAAACCCGCGCCAGCCGTCTAGCGGTGGCCGGGAAAAAAGAAAAAGGCCTCCGAGCAGATTGCCCGAGGCCTTTTCCCAAAACGTGGACGTAACGATTAAACTTGCGCCGGAACCGGCTTCCCGGCCTCCGAGTTGACGCTCGCGTTTGTGCCCGAATTCACCTGCTTTGTGTCCTTCGCGTCGCTGCCCGGCTTGCGAATGTCGATGCCGCCCTTGAAGAACGCGCCATCTTCAATCGAAATCCGCTGTGCCGTCACATCGCCGGTCAGCGAACCTTCGCTGCGAATGTCCACGCGATCGCTCGCGCTCATGTTGCCGCGCACCTTGCCGAGGACAACAATTTCGCGCGCCGTGATGTTGGCCGCGACCTGTCCATTCCGGCCCACCGTCACGCGGTTGCCGGGCAGATTGATCGCGCCTTCTACCTTGCCATCGATATAGAGCGATTCCGAACCGCTCACTTCGCCCTTCACCACCAGGCTCTTGCCAATGGTTGCCTGATCGGCAGACGAAGCAGGCTGTGCGCTGGCTGTCGGAGTGCGGACCGCCGGTTCATAACTGGGGGTGGCAGGCGCCGCCGGACGAACCGGCTCGTTGGTGGGCGTCTGCGAAGAGCTGCTTGGCTGATTCGGTTTCCACATCTTGGTAACTTTTCCTCTCTTCTTCTGCTTGCTCCATCGGGCCAGCGGCGTCGTGGAAGCTTTCGCCCATCGCATCGCCCTCAAGCCCGTCGAGCTTGAATTACGTCGATCCCTCTTTGACCAGGCCCTCGTCAGGCCTCTTCGCCAACAGCAAATCCGCACAATCGGCGCTATGTCTCGATCTTATACACCCTCGCGGGAAAAGTGCACCCTCCCTGTGAATCTTTTCGTCATTGCGGGAAACTCTTGAGTCACATTGGGAACAGCCCCTGCCGTACCATAACTCTGTGACCGACCGCGAACTCCTCCGCCAGATCGAGCGATCTCCCGGCCAGCGTGCCGGATACAAGCAGCTCGTCCGCGAGTTCTCGCTCGGCGGAGGGCGCGAGCGCCGTCTTCTCCTCGAACACCTCGCCCGCCTTACCGCCGCCGGTCACCTCGTTAAGACCGATCGCGAGCAGTGGGCTATCCCCAAAGCCCCCACAAAGACCGGATATCAAGCCAGCAACCTCGTCGCCGGACGTCTCGACCTCCACCGCGACGGCTTCGGCTTCGTCCGCCCCGCCCAGGGCGATCGCGAGGACGACATCTTCATCCCGCCCAATGAAATTCACGACGCCATGCAGGGCGACCAGGTCCTCGTCGAACTCGCGCCTTCCCGCAACGACGGACGCAAGCTCGGCCGCATCGTCCGCGTCCTGACCCGCCGCAACGCAACCGTGATCGGCACCTTCCACTACGCCCGCGAAGGTCGCGGACGCGACACTGACTACGATCGGATGGGGGGCAACTATGTCACCCCCTTCGACGACCGGATGAACCAGCCCATCCTCATCCCGTTCGGTGTCGAACTCCCCAGGCCGCCTGCAACCACCGCCAACCCGCACCGCGTCCTCGGCGAAGAAGCCACCCGCGCGATCCGTAACTACGACAGCGACAATCTCGAAGGACTCGTCGTCGATGTCGAGATCACCGCCTGGCCAACGCCCACACGCCCCGCCCGCGGCAAGGTCATTGAGGTCCTCGGCCACGAAGACGACTTCGGCATCGACGTCGAAATGGTCATCCGCAAGCACCATCTCCCGCGCATCTTCCCCGATAACGTCCTCGCCGAAGCCCGCGCCGTAGCGCATCTCGACCCCGAAGTCATCGCCGCCCGCCGCGACTTCCGCGACCTGCCCATCGTCACGATCGACGGCGAAACTGCCCGCGACTTCGACGATGCGGTATTGGTCGAACACGACGGCGCCACCGGCCACTGGCATCTCCAGGTCCACATCGCAGACGTCGCCCACTACGTCCTTCCCGGAACTGCGCTCGACCTCGAAGCCCGGCTGCGCGGCAACTCCGTCTACTTCCCCGACCGCGCCATCCCCATGCTTCCGCAGGAGCTCTCGACCAACATCTGCAGCCTTCGCCCCGGCGAGGACCGCCTAGTTCTCTCCTGTCTCATGAACATCGACGCAAGCGGCAACGTCCTCGACTACGAAGTCACCGAAGGCGTCATCCGCTCCGCGCGCCGCATGACCTACACGCAGGTCCACGCCATCCTTGACGGCGACCAGGCCACGCGCGCTGAATTCGCCGACCTCGTGCCCGCCTTCGAGCGGATGAAGCAGCTCGCCGAAATCCTCAACCACAAGCGCGACCGCCGCGGCTCTATCGACTTCGACCTGCCCGAGCCCATCATCGAGTTCGACGAGTTCGGAGCCATGAAGTCCGTCACCCGCTCCACGCGCAACTGGGCCCACCGCCTGATCGAAGAGTTCATGCTCTCCGCCAACGAGTGCGTGGCTTCATGGATAGAAACCCTCGGCGTGCCCTCGCTCTACCGCATCCACGAAAAGCCCGAGCCCCGCCGCATCGTCGAATTCGAAGACATTGCCGCCTCCTTCGGATACTCGCTCGGCATTGGCAATCTCCCCGTCCGCAAATTCCAGACGAAAGGCGAGCGCCGCGAACATCAGCGCCGTGATGGCGGACGCGGCCGCTCCAACCCCCGCCTGCACGAAGTGCCCGAAGACATCCCCGTCACCCCGCGCATGTATCAGAAGCTGACCGCCAAGATCGCCGGCAAGCCCGAGGAGCGCATTCTCTCCTACCTCATGCTGCGCTCGCTCAAGCAGGCTCGCTACAGCGAGAAAAACGAGGGACACTTCGCCCTCGCCGCGCCCTGCTACACGCACTTCACCTCGCCCATCCGCCGCTACCCCGACCTCATCGTCCACCGCGTGACGAAATCGCTGCTCAATGCAGGAGTCAGCGGCCACGGCCACCTCGTCCCCGGCGAACCCCACGCGAAACAGGGCTCAGGGCTCAGGGCTCAGACAGGCACAAAAATGGGTGCCCCACTCAAGCCCTCTTTTGGCTTGAGTGGGATGACGAAACATCCCGACGATATCCCCTCCCTTCCCCTCGCTGGCCAAAAGGATGGGGTTGAACCAATCCCCGAGACAGATTTAAATCTCATCGCCACCGAATGCAGCGAATCCGAACGCCGCGCCGCCGACGCCGAGCGCGAGCTCGTCGAGTGGAAAAAGATGAAGTTCATGCGTGACCGCGTCGGTGAGGACTTCGACGCCATGATCCTCAGCGCCACCAAGTACGGACTCTTTGTCGAGCTCACCGACCTCTTCGTCGAAGGCCTCGTGCCCATCCAGACACTTGGCGCGCTCGACAACGACTACTACACCTTCCGCGAAAACACCCGCGAAATCATCGGCGAACGCTGGGGACGCCGCTTTCGCATCGGTCAGCGCGTAAGAGTCCTCCTCGACCGCATCGACGCCGTGCAAAAGCGCCTGCAATTTTCGATTATCGACGAAGAGTCGGACGCAACTACGCAACCCACGCCTACCTCACGCCCCAGGTTGAAAAAAGACGACAAGAAGAACGACCGCTCGCAGACACCAGCCTTCGCCACCAACGTTGCTAATACCAGCAAGAAATCCCGCAGCAAGCGCGGGAAACCCAGCATGCAGCGCCAGAGTCCCAAACCCCATCCCTTCCCTAAAAAGAAGAAGGCGAAACGCCGCAAGTAAGTCTCCACCCTGTACCCTGTTACGCATGTGGAAGTCCGTCCTGGTCATCCTATCCCTCACCCTCCCTGCCGTCGCTCAGCAAAAGCTCTCGGCGCCGCAGTTGATCGATCTCGCGAAATCGCACAGCCCAACTCTGGAGACGGCGATCATCGCAACCTTCGACGCCAAAGACCTGAAAGAAGGCACCGCCTGGGCCGGCCACGGACCCGACTTCTTCTTCGCCACCAAGTCAGACTCTCAGCCATCGCTGGTGATCGACGACGCTGCTGGTACGCCGATGCAGCGCATAGCCGGGTCGGACCTGTGGTATGGCATCGCCCGCATCGACCCCGTCGGCACTCTGCACGCCTTCCATTACCTGGTCAGCGGAGCGCCCTTCGGTGGCCGCCTCGATCTTCCCGCCTTCGGTCCGCTTTCCTACCTGCAACCGGGAGTGCCCTCCGGCACGCTCTCTCCCAAAATCATCCACACCAGCAAAATCTACGACGGCATGAAGAGCGAGTACTGGATCTACGTGCCCGCGCAGTACGACCCGAAAGTTCCCGCTGCGCTCATGGTCTTTCAGGATGGCGGCGGCTACACCGATCGCAACGGCAACAACCCCACGCTGACTGTCATCGACAACCTGATCGCGCAGAAGAAAATCCCGGTCATGATCTGCGTCTTCATTAACCCCGGAGACATCACCGACTCGCCCGGTACGCCCACCTACAACTTCGTGAAAGCCTACTCCGACCAGTGGCATCGCACGCTCAAGGACTCCATGCGCAGCACGCTCTACGACACTGTCAGCGATCGCTACGCACGTTTTCTGCGTGACGAAGTACTCGCCGAAGTTGCAGCGAAGTACAACATCCGCAAGGACGCCTACAGCCACGCCATCACCGGACTTTCCTCCGGCGGCATCTGCTCCTTCAACGCCGCCTGGCAGATGCCCGACCAGTTCAGCCGCGTCATTTCCTGGATCGGCAGCTTCACCGCCATCCAGTGGAAGGAGCGCCCCGACATTCCGGACGGCGGCCAGGACTATCCCGAGAAGATTCTCCGCGAACCACACCGCAACCTGCGCGTATGGCTCCAGGACGGCGCGAACGACATGGAAAACGACCGCTACGGAAGCTGGCCGCTCGCGAACATTCGCATGGCGAACGCCCTCAAGCTCAAGGGCTACGACTTCCACTTCAGCTTCGGCAAGGGCACGCATAATCCCGGCCACGGCGCAGCCGAATTCCCCGAGGAAATGACCTGGCTCTGGCGCGACTACGATCCCGCCAAAACCGAGCAGGCCTACGAAATGGATCCCTCGGAGAAATCGAAGCCGCCCTTCCGCGTCTCGGTCGTCAACCGAAACAGCGAGTAACGCGCGCGTATACTCTAGAGTCCGGATATGTCACACACACCCATCCTCATCGTTCACGGCGGAGCCTGGGCCATCCCCGACGACATGCTCGAGGCCCACGAGCAAGGCGTCTTTGACGCGCTGCAGACCGGCTACTCCCTTCTCGAACTCGGAGCCTCCGCCACCGACGCCGTGGAAGGCGCCGTCACCAGGCTCGAAGACGACACTACCTTCGACGCCGGACGCGGCAGCTTTCTCACCCGCGACGGACGCGTCCAGCTTGATGCCCTTCTCATGGACGGGGGCACGATGCGCGCAGGCGGAGTCGCCTGCGTCGAGCGCCTGCGCAACCCCATCCAGGCCGCGCGTCTCGTCCTCGACCGGAGCCCGCACATCTACTTTGTCGGCCCAGGCGCCGAAGAATTCGCCGCCGCCCACGGCATGCCGCTCATCAACAACTCCGAGCTCGTCCTCGACCGCGAACGCGAGCGCCTCGCCCTGGCTCAGTCGAACGAGCGCGCCGGACTCCCCGACCTTACGTTTGCCGGAGACGACAAATCTCCCGAGACCGCCGCTCCGCCCCTCGACTCTCACGACACGGTCGGAGCCGTCGCTCTCGACCAGCACGGCAACATTGCTGCCGGCACCTCCACCGGAGGCACGCTCAACAAAGACCCCGGGCGCGTCGGCGACTCGTCCCTCATCGGCTGCGGCTGCTACGCCGACAACCAGAGCGCCGCCGTCTCACTCACCGGCTGGGGCGAGCCCATCATGAAGCTGGTTCTGGGCAAGTGGGCAACGGATCGCGTCCAGTTGGGCCGGTCGCCGGAACAGGTCGCTCCCGAAGCCATCTCGTATTTGCACAAGCGCCTCGGCGGACACGGCGGCATCATCCTGCTCGCCCCCGACGGCCGCTACGGCCTCGCCCACAACACCCCGCGCATGGCCTGGGGCATCTGCACCCCCGACGGCCCTCGCACCGGCACCCGCATCGAGTGATAGGCAAGGAACCGGGTGCCCCATCTTTGCGCCGCAGTTGCGCAAAGGTTGCATTCAATAAGTATTTCAGTCTCGAAATTCCAACGGTGAGCTGCGATGAAAGAAACAACCAAGCTGTACGTTAGGCAGACCGCCAAACTCTGGCTGAAGTTCGCACTCTACGTCCTGCTGCTCTGGGCTTTGTTCTTCTACGTTTTCGATTTCAGTAAGCTTCAAGGCTTCGGTCTCGCCTTAGTCATCATGATCGCGATCGACGTGGCCGCGTCGCGTCGAGGTCCTGCCAAGACAACCTTTCGACCCCACCAAGTGAGGTTCGCGACGCATCTGCATCCGATGCTGCTGGACCTGGGGCTGGTCAAGAGCGATGAGGAATATACGACTGTCGCCGGTGAACCGAGGCCCTGGATTCCGTGGTCCGATAACCATGTCTTCCATCACTGGATACGTGCCTATGTCCTCTCACACGATCCGTCGAAAGATGCGAGAGCCGAACTCGTCCACTTCCCGGAGCTGGGCTCCTACTCCAACAGGCTGGAAATCACACTGAAAATAGAATCCATCAGGCGAGCCGGCCAGTTCTCCGGATGGAGCCCTGAACTCTTTGTCCGGCTCGGAATGGAAGGCTACGATATCGGGATCAACGTGAATGAGCATTGGTGGAAGGAAAACAAGTCGACGGTTGCTCCCGGTGTGGTCTTGGAAGAGCGTACCGAGTACAACGTAGGTAGAGTCCGGCTGGTAATGGCCGTGTTCCCTTACCAGGCGTTTCATGAGTTCTATATGACGAGCCGCGACCATCAAGTCGGGATTAAGAAGATCGTGTCGGCAAAGGGATGGGAGAACGATGCGCTGGGCGGCGCTGAGATCGGCTACTTCGGCGAAGAATACAAACACAAGTATGTAACGATCTGGTTGCAGGACTTCGACTAAGCTGATTTTTTAGGGTGCCATTGCTGCCGCGAGCAACGCGAAGTATTCTTCCAGCGACTTACAGTTTTCCGGGGCCTTGTCGCTATTCCATTCGCCGTCAGGGTACAGGTGAATGATGTGGGCGGCTGGTCCAACGTAGTACAAGTCTCCAGCGATATCTTCCGTGAACACAAAACCGTTGTCTGCCAGCAATCTTTCTTCTGCTTCCGTTCCTCTTTCAGCCCGGACAAACTGCCAGCGTCGGTTCTCACAAGCACATGTGGCAAATCCGTCGTCGTTCTGTTTCAGAACTTCGTTGCAGTCAGGGCAACGCTCCACAACCCGTGTTCTATTCATGGCTTGTTATTATAGTTCGCCCACCCAGCCTCTTGAGACTGATTGAATGATTGTGATCTTGCCCCCGCGAAACGTATCCCTTAGCTGACAATCAGCGAAGGGGATGCAGATGACGAAGGCGACGCGAGCGCGGTACACGCTCGAGTTCAA
>Ga0209040_10003040_pt1 | contig 12925 bp, 9 predicted proteins | sample BogFormECP12_OM3_FD_188240 | JGI IMG/M metagenome (GOLD analysis project Ga0209040, IMG submission 188240) | Bog forest soil microbial communities from Calvert Island, British Columbia, Canada - ECP12_OM3 (SPAdes) (version 2) | ecosystem: Environmental > Aquatic > Freshwater > Wetlands > Bog ... | reverse complement strand
GAAGGGTGAAGAGGCCCGAAGAGTTGCTGGTTGTTTCGCGCGCAAGGCCGGTGGTTAGTGACTTCGCCGAGACCTTGGCCCCGGAAACGACGGCGCCACTCGCGTCTTGGATGGTGCCCGCTATTTGGCCATTTTCCTTCTGGGCAAAGGCCAAACCAGAGCACAGCAGCAGAATCGCAAATAGGGAAATTGTTCGCAGTGTAGTTCGATTCATCGCTCTCTCCACTCAAAGAATTTCGTGGGGGAAAATCGCCCCATCACAGACAATGCACGACAGTAGCCACTTAACCTGTATTTGTTTTCAGCAGGTTACGGATATTCAAAAAGTGGCGCTACCTTTTTTGGTAGAAGTGTCTATCCGGCGATTCCAGATTCCATAGCAACAAATGAGACGGGTGCAAATCCTACGACTGAAGTAGCAGAAGAAAGGCATGAGAAGCGATAACGGATATGCTGTGCTTTTTGAGGTCCTGGGGTTACCTTAGTAACCAAGAAGAGTTGCTTTGTGCACCCTATCCCTGCTTCCCCAATGCAAGTGAGAGCAGCGTTTTCTGCTCCAACTCATGGGCCCTGGCCGAGCCGGTCGCCGGCGTAGAGTTCGCGGCGCGCTTGATACTGCGCAGCTTGGAGCCGAGGATCCGCTTGAGCCGCGGAGTCACAAAGGAAAGTGCTCCCATGTTGGCTGGCTCTTCCTGCACCCAGATGAACTGGCTCGCGTTCTTGTATCTGCCCAGGACCTGGCGGACATCATCCTCCGGGAAGGGATACATCTGTTCGAGGGATACGATTGCCGGTGCGGTGAGTCTGAGCTTCTTGCGCTCCATGCGCAGCTCATGGGCGATCTTGCCGGTGCATAGCAGTACGCGCTTGGCGTCAAGCGCAGTCTCGTCGGGGATGATAGTAAGGAAGCGAGGCCGCTCCAGGTCTGAAAGCGGCGATAGCGCTTCGGGATGGCGCAACATACTCTTCGGAGTGAAGCAGATGAGCGGCTTGCGCCATTTGCGCAGCGCCTGCCGACGCAGCAGATGGAAGTATTGTCCAGCCGTTGAGGGCTGGGCGACCTGCATGTTGTCGCGCGCACACAGCTGCAGGTAGCGCTCAATGCGGGCGCTGGAATGCTCCGGTCCCTGGCCTTCGTGCCCGTGCGGCAACAGCAGAACGAGTCCGGTCAGCAGGTCCCACTTGTCTTCGCCAGCTACGATGAACTGGTCGATGATGATCTGCGCGCCATTGGCAAAGTCACCGAATTGCGCTTCCCACATCACCAGCGCCTCGGGGAAGTCGCGCGTGTATCCGTACTCGAAGCCCATGACAGCAGCCTCGGAGAGCTCCGAGTTATAAATTTCTACCCGAGCTTGGCCCGGAGCCAGGTGGCACAAAGGCACGTACTCCTTCTCATCAACGATATCGATTAGCACAGAGTGCCGCTGATTGAAGGTTCCGCGGCGGCTGTCCTGGCCGCTCAAACGAATGGGAGTGCCTTGCAGGGCCAGCGAGCCAAATGCCAGCGCTTCCGTCATGCCGAAGTCGAGCGGCCGCTTACCATAGCCCATCTCGCGGCGCTGCTCCAACAATTTCTCTACCTTGGGATGGATGTGGAAGTCCTCGGGATACTTCACCAAGGCATCAGTAATCTCGCCGAGGCGGGTGGCAGCAAGCCCGGTGTCAACTTCATCCGCGGGGTTGTAAGGACCGCCATGATACGGCGCCCAGTAGCTCGGCAGCTGGCGCATCGGCGGCTTCTTGAGCATGGCCTTGCCGGCCTTCTCGGCGGCGTCAAGCTCGGCCTGAAACTTCTCGACATATGGCAGCGGATCAAGGCCCACGTTCCTGGCGTAGATCTCGTAGAGCATAGGATGGTCTTTGATCTTGCGATACAGAATGGGCTGAGTGATGGTGGGATCGTCCACCTCCGAGTGACCATGACGTCGGAAGCCAATCAGGTCCACCAGCACGTCGCTACCGAACTCGTAGCGATACTCGAGCGCCATGCGGCCGACACGTACCACCGCATCGGCATCTTCGCCGTTGACGTGAAAGATCGGAATCGGCAGGCGCTTGGCAAGGTCGGATGAGAAGCGGCTGGAGTATGCATCGCTGGGATTGGTGGTAAACCCGATGAGGTTATTGACGATGATGTGCACCGTCCCGCCGACGTTGTAGCCCCGCAGGTTGGCCAGGTTCAGCGTCTCGGCGGTAATTCCCTGCCCCGCAAAGGCGGAATCGCCGTGCATCAGCACCGGCAGCACCTTGAGCTTGCCGTCGCGGCCGATTCGCGTCTGTTTGGCTCGGGCACGTCCCAGCGCAACCGGATCCACCGCCTCCAGGTGGCTGGGGTTCGAAACCAGGTGTATGCGAACTTGCTTGCCATTTGCACCGGTGAACATGCCGGTCGCGCCGACGTGGTATTTCACGTCGCCACCGCCCAGCACGCTGCGCGGATCGACATCCTCGAATCCGGCGAAAATCTCCGCTGCCGGGCGGCTGACGATGTTGATGATGACGTTCAGGCGTCCGCGATGGCTCATCGCCAGCACGGCCTGCTCAGCCCCGTTGTCGGCAGCCGAGTTCAGGATCTCGTCCAGCAGCGGAATGAGCGCGGTGTTTCCTTCCAGCGAGTAACGTTTGGTTCCGATGTAGCGCGAGTGGATTGTCTGCTCGAAGATGTTGGCGCGAACCAGTTGATCGAGCACCCGTGAACGGTCAACCGGTTCCTGCTCTGCAGATTCCATGCGCTCCTCGATCCACTGGCGCTGATCGGGATCGGGAATGTGCATGAACTCAACCCCGATGCTGCCGGCATAGATGCGGCGGGCCGCATCGGCTGCCTCGCCGGGAATGTCCAGCTCGGCATGAGGGAGTGGGGCAAAGTACCCTAGGGGATCGAGATTGGCTTGAAGGTACCCCCAGCGGCGGAACGCGTCCATCACGCGTTCCTGTTTTTCGCTGTCAACGCTCATCAATAAAGTGGACAAAGATGAATGGCTCCGCGCGCCGCAGCTCCCGATTTCACGGGGCGGCGGCATTTGCTAAGAAGCAGCTAACCGTTATAGATTCCCTACCGGCTGGACGGTTGCGAGTACGCTTCCTTAGCCGGAAACAAGTGGCAGCCGAAATATTCAGTATAACGAAATGTTTTCCTCCATGCGTAAACTGATGGCCATCGTAGCCACGTCGCCTAGCCCATCATGACAAAGCCGCTATCACCAAGCGACCGTGTGTTTGTGCTGACCGGAGCTGGAATCAGCGCGGAGAGCGGCTTGCCCACGTTTCGCGGCGCCGACGGACTCTGGCGCGGCCGTCGCGTGGAAGAAGTTGCCACTCCAGCAGCGTTTCACGCCAATCCGGAACTGGTTTGGCAGTTCTACTCCGAGCGTCGCAAGCGCCACGCCAGCGTAACTCCAAATTCTGCTCATCGTGCCTTGGCCGAACTGGAGCGTGCGCTCGGTGATCGCTTTTTCTTATGCACGCAGAACGTCGATTCGCTGCACGATCTGGCGGGATCGCAGCGCATCATCCACATGCACGGACGCCTGATGCAGACTCGGTGCTCGCGTGAAACTTGCCGCACAGCCCCTTTCGATGACGATCGCCTATACCTGACGAGAGCAGAAATTCCGACCTGCCCAAAATGCGGAGCGATGCTGCGGCCGCATATCTGCTGGTTCGGCGAAGTTCCGTTCGGTATGGACCGCATCTTCGAAGAGCTCAGAGTCTCTACCGTGCTGCTTACTATAGGCAGCTCAGGAGTGGTCGAGCCGGCGGCAAGCTTCGTCCGCATGGCGCGCGTGAATCACGCAAAGGCGATTTATATCGGCCCCGAAGAACCCGCCAACAGCATGTTCTTCGATGAGGTGCTGCTGGGAAAGGCAGGAGAAGTGTTGCCGGGATTGGTCGAGACGATGAAGGGGTTGCGCACCAAGGCTGGATCGCGGGGCGTTTAGCGATTTGAGTCTAACTCAGCCCAGAGATCCGTCAGCCGCAAGAATATCGGAGAATCCGCGACGCGGAATTCCTCCATCGGCAACCACGCTGCTGTGCTGCAGTCGTAACCTACTCGATTACCGGGATCGATGACCCAAACATTCTGAATGCCCATTCGCCGGTAGTCAGTCAACCGCTCGCCATAGCGTGAGATACGGTCCTCGGGAGAAAGAATCTCGATGACAGCCAGGGGTGGTGTGGTCGAAACCTGTTCGATTGGCTGGCTTCGGGCGATTAAGCAGACGTCGGCAATTCGCACCCGAGTTGCTGATACGCGAATCCGCAGTTCCGGTACTACGTGCAACTGCCACTCCTGACGATACTGAAAAAACCAGCTCGTTAGAAAAGCTTGCGCTGCACCATGATCGAATTCTCCCAAGTTGCGCTCCTGCACCTCCCCGTCAACAAAATCGCAGTCAGGGTGATAGCTCGTCCGCAGGTATTCTGCCAGCGATGTCTGGAGGGTTGCCATATGCCAATCTCCGGTTGGACTATTTTACTCCCGATGCTGGCTGCAACTCTTACCGCACGAAGTGCCCGACGATGTTGTACGCCGCGAAGGCAGCAACATAGGCGACGACCGTCATGTAGCTGAATTGCAGGGCGGGCCACTTCCATCCGTTGGTTTCGCGGCGCACCACCGCAATCGTGGACATGCACTGCATGGCGAAGGCGAAAAACACCAGCAAGGCCACGGCGGCAGCGGGAGTGAGCTCATGGCGCAGCGCGGTCTGCAAATCCATTGCGTGCGATTGGGGATCGATTCCGTTTAGCGTGCCCAGCGTGGCGATAATCACCTCGCGCGCCGCCATCGAGGTGACCAGTCCCACGCCGATCTGCCAGTCGAAGCCCAGAGGACGAATCACCGGCTCGATGGCATGTCCCAGCTGGGCGACCACGCTGTCCTGCACCGCAGGCGGCTGGCCGTGATGCATGGGGAAGTTCGTCGCCGCCCAGAGCAGCAGCGTGACCAGCATGATCACGGTGCCCGCGCGGTACAAGAAGGCCTTGCCGCGATCCACCAGCCGCAATCCCAGCGACGACAGCGTGGGCCAGCGATAGGGCGGCATTTCCAGGATGAACGGCGCATCCTTACTTCTCAGGATGGTGGACTTCAGCAGCCGAGCCGTCAGCACGGCCATGAGGAAGCCGAGAACATACAAGCCGAGCATGGCCACCGCACGCGTTCCCAGGAAAACCCCGAGCAGCGGGCGGTTCGGCAGGAAAGCCGCAATCACCATTGTGTACACCGGCAGGCGCGCCGAGCAGGTCATGAAGGGAGCGATGAGAATGGTCGCAATGCGGTCGCGCTTGCTCTCGATGGTGCGCGTCGCCATGATCGCCGGCACCGCGCACGCGTACGCCGATAGCAGCGGGATGAAGCTCTTGCCGTTCAGCCCCACGCGCGACATGGTGCGGTCGGCGATGACCGCCGCTCGCGACAGGTAGCCGGAGTCTTCGAGAATTCCGATTACCAGGAACAGCAGAAGGATCTGCGGCAGGAAAACCAGCACCGAGCCAGTTCCCTTCCACACGCCATTAATAATGAGCGAGCTCAACACGCCCTGCGGCAGATGAGATCCAAGCTGCGTGCCGGTGACGTCAAGAAACTTCTGCAGCAAATTCGACAGCGGCTGGCCGACTGCGAAGATCGTCTGAAATACTGCGATGACCACGACAGCGAAGATCACCGAGCCCCAGACGTGGTGCAGGAACACGGAGTCGAGCCGCTGCGTCCAGACCGGCGTAGCGGGGCGGCGATACTTCGCATTTTCGCCCACACGCACCGCCCATTCGCGATAGCCGCGCGTGCTGCCCACCACCGGCAGTTCCAAAGGCTCGGGGCTGCCAACGGCGGAGTTTAGAAAATTCTGTACCGCGACAATTCCCTCGCCAGTGGTCGCGCTGACCAGCGCGACTGGCGTGCCCAGTTCGCGTGCCAGCGAAAGCACATCCACATGTCCACCCTGCTTGCGCAGCTCGTCCGCCATGTTCAGCAGCACCAGCGTCGGCGTTCCCAGCGCAATCACGCGCGCCGCCAGCACAAGGTGGCTGTGCAAGTTCGTGGAATTCAGAACCAGAATGATGGCATCAGGCTTCGCTGTGCCGGGCATCTGCCCCGTCAGCACATCAACCGCAACCTTCTCGTCTTCGGACTTGGGAGTGAGACTGTAAACGCCCGGAAGGTCGATGAGCGCGATCTCCTGCCCTTCGGAGTCGCGCACGTATCCGGTGTGATGTTCAACGGTGACGCCGGGAAAATTGCCGACCTTTTGGCGCAGACGTGTGAGCCGATTGAAGAGCGTGGTCTTGCCGGAGTTGGGAGGGCCGACAACGGCAACCGTGCGATAGGCGGTGCCGAGCGCTTCGTCGCTGGGTCGCGCCACCTCATGGCAGCTCATGGTTGACGCTCCCATGCGTCAGTCTCCAAAGGCCGGCGCCCCGAGCAACTCCACATGGATGTGACGCGACACATCGCGGCGCATGGCAATTTCGGTCCCCTCGACGCGATACACCCGGGGATCGCCGCCGGGGCCGCTGCGCGCGACCGTAACTTCCAGACCGGGCACAACACCGAGGTTCATGAGATGCTCCGCCACCGGCGGAGACAGTTGCAGATCGGAGACAATTGCGCTTTCGCCGACCCGCAGGTCGGCCAGCGCGCTGGACTGGCGATGGTGCACTTTCTTATGACGGCCGAATATGAAGTTGAAAATCATTTTCAATTCCAACTCTATTCTAACTCTTTCCCGGCCGCTGGCAACGATTAATGTCACAGCCCTTTGTGACGTGTGAACATCGGGGAAACCCCGATGGCGGAGGGTCCCAAAATGGGTCAACCAAAGGGCTGCCTCGTCCGGGCATTGTGTGCTTCAGTGGGGAAACTCGACAAAGTCGGCCCGAGAAAACCGACTCACGGCGCTGGGGCCGTTTGACACTCGGGCGCGCTTCGCGGTCTCGGAACTACCGTGGGGTCATCCATCGGTCGTCCTTTCTGGAAGTTGGGCAGGCCGGGATCGCCATAATCGTCGGCCAGGATTGCGTGACCCAATGCGACCGCCGTGGAGCCGTCTGGGTTGAAGCTTACCAGCGCGCGGACACGAGAGCAGGTTGCCGCGCCTGAATCAGGCTCGAACTTCCACTCATTGATGGCGGAGACCGCAGCATTCACCAGCGAAGGATGACCTACCAGCACGCGATAGTTGCTCACCGCGCCCTTTGGCGAAACGCACAATCCGATGGAGACCGTACCGGTCGTTCGAGAGGCCAAGGCCACCGCAGGATAGTAGGGCAAAACACACTCCGCAACCCGCTTCCACATTTCTTCTGGCGGAATGTTCTGAATTCGCCTGCCATCAGCCTGCGGCGGCCGTTCTGTGGAGGTTTGGGCACCACTCGGAACAGCGAGAAAGGCTGCGAGTGAGAGCAGCACTGCAACAAGAATAGCTCTCATAGCGGAAGAATTTTGCCACAGATTCGAGAAAATTGGAAGCTTACTTTTTGTAACAACTTTGCAAGCTCCCGCGGATAACCGGAACTAATACCCCCCATAAATAGTTTGAATTTCTCTTTCGCCGCAAAACCAGATATTCAACTTCTTAGAGCCTAACAGCACAAGGTGGGCGAACCAGCCCCGGAGGGGCGGCTCAGTCTAGCCCAGTACGCAGCCGCAGGCGGAGTGCTGGGTAGAGTAGCAAATCGACCCGAGCCCCGTAGGGGCGATAGCGGTTCTCATACCGATTCTTTAGCCTCTGGGCCCGCAAAACAAGTCCCTCAGGGCTAAAGCCTAAGTTCTTTGTGGATCGGATTGCGGCACGGCTGAAGCCGTGCCCTGATACAAACCGATCGATATCGCTCTAAATGGGAGTACTTCATGCGGTTGGTTCGTAAGGGTTTGCCATTTCTTTTCCTCATTCTGTTGGCCGGATCCCTGGCTGCGCAGTCAAGTCAGACTGTCACCGATCCGGCGGCGCAAATCGCGCAATTGCAGGCACAGATCGCCGATGCCAAAGGCTCGGCTGATAACGCCTGGATGCTAACCAGCACCGCGCTGGTGCTGATGATGACCGGTCCCGGCCTGGCACTGTTCTATGGCGGTCTGGTTCGCAAGAAGAACGTCCTGAGCACCATGATGCAGAGCTTCGCGATGATGGCGCTCATCACCGTGCTATGGGCTATCGTGGTGTACAGCCTTTGCTTCGCAGCGGGAAACAGTTTCATCGGCGGAATTAGCCATGCTTTTCTGCGCGGTGTGGGTGCGGCGCCTGATCCCGATTACGCCGCTACCATTCCGCAGCAGACGTTCATGATTTACCAGTTGATGTTCGCCATCATCACTCCGGCTCTTATCAGCGGTGCGTTCGCCGAGCGGATGAAGTTCAGCGCCATGGTGCTGTTCATGGGCTTGTGGTCGTTGATCGTCTATGCGCCGATGGCGCACATGGTGTGGGGCAAAGGCGGAATCCTGAATGCCAGTCTCGGCGGCCGCTTCCCTACCCTCGATTTCGCAGGTGGCACAGTTGTGCACATCACATCCGGAGTCTCGGCCTTGGTCTGCGCGACTTACCTTGGGCGGCGCATCGGGTATCCCAAGGAACCGATGATGCCGCACAGCGTTGTTCTCAGCTTTATTGGGGCCTGCTTGTTGTGGGTGGGCTGGTTCGGATTCAACGCCGGCAGCGCCTTGAGCGCTGGTGCTCTCGCCACCAGTGCATTCGTGGCCACGCACTTCGCAGCCGCAACCGCCGCGATCGGCTGGGCGGGCGCGGAGTGGATTCGCAACGGCAAGCCGAGCGCTCTGGGCGCCATCTCGGGATGCGTGGCTGGACTGGTGGCGATTACGCCCGCTTCGGGATTTGTGGGTCCCATGCCGGCACTGCTGATCGGCTTGATCGCCGGAGTGGGCTGTTACCTGATGGTGGCGCGGGTGAAGGCCGCGCTCGGCTACGACGACTCGCTCGACGCCTTCGGCGTGCATGGCGTCGGCGGGACCATCGGCGCGCTGCTGACCGGAGTGTTCGCGTCCAAACTCATCAACCCAATCTTCAAGGATGCGCAGGGCAACGTGCTGCCATCGGGAATGATCGACGGCAACTTCCACCAGATCCTGAACCAAGCCGTCGGCGTGGCGATCGCAATCGTGCTGGCCGCGGTTGGCACGTACATCATCCTGCGGATTGTTGACTTCGCCATCGGGCTGCGCGTCTCAGCCGAGGAAGAAGTGCAAGGGCTCGACCTGACCCAGCATGGCGAAGAAGGCTATTACTGGGAGGTTTCGCTGCCATGAACGCGTGTGTCATGCGATGCGCGAGTCGCGTCAAGCATGGGTGTGGATCACCGGAAATGCCTGCGTTTGTATCGAAGGCGCGCGACTGCACAGGTCGAGTCCCGCTTGCGGGACGAAAAATCTTAGCCCAGCGCTTCAGCGCTGGGTGGGCTGCCGTTTGCGACGAGAGTGCCGTAGGCACGGCACAAGAAAGCCAAGTTACGGAAAACTGGGTGCCGTCCCTACGGGACTCAGGTCTCCTCTTAAGCTCACCCCGCCCTGAAGGGCGGGGCTATCATCTTTCGCGCCCATGGCGCTCGGTGCGTAACCCTGCGCACAATTGCGGCGAGCCTCAAGGAACACGGCCACAACTGTTTATTGCTTTGTTGATAGGTAATCATTGCGGATTCACGAAGGCGAATTTATGACCAAGTTGGAGACAGTGATTCAACCCTCGAAGTTTGAGGCCGTCAAAGATGCGCTGCTAGAGATCGGCGTGGAAGGCATGACGGTGACCGAAGTGCGGGGACACGGGCGGCAGAAGGGACACACCGAGTTCTACCGCGGACGCGAGTACACGGTGGACGTCCTGCCCAAGGTGAAGATCGAGACCGTACTTCCCGATCGCCTGGTGGATGCCGCGATACAGGCGATCACGAATGCTGCCCGCACCGGAAAGATCGGCGACGGCAAGATTTTCCTGTCGCGCATCGACGATGCCATTCGCATCCGCAACGACGAGCGCGGCGAAACCGCATTGTGAGCGTGTCGAAGACCTTTCGGCCAAGGGTGGGTTCGAGTGACGAGTGGTTCGGTGAAACCAGCCTCCGGGAGGCTAAGCCTTTGCGTTGAAGGGGCACGCCTTCAGGCGTGCCCCTTCACGATCCTCGAGGGTTCGGCTTTAGCCGCCGAGGGACTTCGGTTTTCGCAGCGGCCCACGTCGGCCGCCGTGCCAACTGGGCAGAATCGAGCTCCCTCAGTGGCTAAAGCCCAGGTTCTTCAACTGTCCTCTGGGGCACAGCTAAAGCTGTGCCCCTTCAAGAAAACACTGACTCCGAAGGCGCCGTAATCACCATGTCCAGTCAAGCGGCCGACTCCACTCTGCGCGCGTATTACCGGCAGGAATTCGACCGGCTGAGAGCAGAGTTTGAGGCTAATGGCTCGGGCACAGACACGGTACGCGATCGCACCGCAGTTGTCGATAGACTGACCTCTCAACTCTGGGACCAGCACGTTTCCACCAGCGCCGGGTTCGCAATAGTCGCGTTGGGCGGGTTCGGCCGGCGCGCTCTTTTTCCTCATTCCGACGTTGATCTTCTCTTCCTCGCCGAGAGTGAGGCGTTGCGCGGCAAGATGAAGGAACCGATTCGCAGCATGTGCCAGGAGATGTGGGACATCGGTCTGCGGGTCAGCCCAACCACGCGCACCCTCGACGACTGCGGGCGCTTTGACCAGGACAACGTGGAGTTCACCATCTCGCTGCTCGACTGCCGATTCCTCGTCGGCGAGGCAGCGCTGTTCGATCGCCTGCACGACAAGCTCCTGCCGCAACTGGTGACCCGCGAGTCTGACGTGCTGGTTCAACGGCTGGCCGAAGTTACGAACACACGGCATCTGCGTTTCGGCGACACGATCTTCCATCTCGAACCCAACCTCAAGGATGGTCCAGGCGGACTGCGCGATACGCATGTCACGCAATGGCTCAGCGCCATTGCGGCGCTCGATCCTGGACGCAAGTGGCCGGAGTCGCTAAGCGCGCAACACAACTCCGACGGCGAGTTGCCGGATGCGATTGAGTTTCTCGCCGCCAGCCGTTGCTATCTGCATTACCGCAGCAAGCGCGACGAGAATGTCATCTCGTGGGAGGCGCAAGACGAGATGGCCGCTCGCGGAATCGCTACTCACGACGGACCGTTGTCATCGGCCGAATGGATGCGGCTGTATTTCCGTCATGCCCGGGCGATATACCGCAACACGACACAGTTGCTGGAGCAGGTCCCGCGCGATCGCTCATCGCTGTACCGCTCGTTCCAGCGCTGGCGCTCGCGCGTCTCCAACGAGGACTTCTCGGTGGTGGACGGTCGCGTTTATCTGCAACAGTCGGCAGGCGCCCGCGATCCGCTGGTAGCGCTGCGGCTGTTCACTTTTGTAGCGCGGCACGGCGTCGCATTGAGCCTCGAAACCGAGCGGCGGCTGAAGAATGCGCATCGCGCACTCGCCGATGCGATGCCGCAGGACGCGCGTCTATGGGAACATCTGCGCGAACTGCTTGCTCTGCCACATGCGGCTGAAGCGTTGCGCGTCATGCATTCGCTCAGCTTGTTGACGCGCGCTATTCCAGAGTTTGAGACCATCGACTCGCTGGTGCTTCGCGATCTCTACCATCGCTATACGGTGGACGAACACAGCCTGCTCGCCATCGAAATACTGCATGGTCTGAAGAGCAACGACGTCGAATGGCTGCAGCCGTTCGGCGAATTGCTGACGGAGTTGGAGCGGCCTGACCTGCTTTTTCTCGCGCTGCTGCTGCACGATACGGGCAAAGGACTCGCCGGTACGGATCACGTCCATAACAGCCTGCAGTTGGCGGCGGCAGCGGTGGAGCGGATGGGGCTTGCGACAGAAGACGCGCAGACTGTTTGCTTCCTCATCGCGACGCATCTCGAGATGTCGTCAACGATGAGGCGCCGCGACATCTACGACCCCGAAACCGTTCGAGACCTGGCCAGCAAGATGGGCACACCTGAACGGCTGAAGATGCTGACGCTGCTCACCCTCGCTGACATCAAGTCCGTCAATCCGGAAGCGCTGACGCCGTGGAAGGCAGAGAACCTGTGGCGGCTTTACGCAGGCACGGCCAGCTACTTCGACCGCAGCGTGGACGAAGAACGCTTCCACGCTAACGTCTGCACCGAACAAGTGGAGCGCGTAGCTGCGCTGCTGCCCAAGCACCGCTCGCAACTGTTGAAGTTCCTTGACGGCTTGCCACAGCGTTACTTGATGTCACATTCTCCCGAACAAGTAATCCTGCACTTCGAAATGGCGAGCCATCTCCGCAAGGAGCCGGTACAACTTGGGGTACGGCGCGTCAGCGGACAGCATGAACTCACCGTCGTCACCGCCGACCGCGCGGGCCTGTTCTCCACGCTGGCCGGCATTCTCTACGGCTGGGGCATGGACATCACCAAGGCGAGCGCGTTCTCCAATCGCGCGGGAGTCATCGTTGACAGCTTCTACTTCAAAGACCGCTTCCACACGCTGGAGTTGAACCCTCCGGAGCGTGAGCGCTTCAAGAAGTCGGTGATAGCAATCCTGATGCGCGAGGCGCCGCTCGACCCGTTGCTGGAGTCACGCCTAAAGGCCGATACAAAGCCGCCAAAGCTGAAGGTCGAGACCAAGCTACGCTACGACGACGAATCCTCCCCCAGCAGCACGTTACTGGAGGTGATCACCCAGGACCGTCCAGGACTGCTCTACACCATCAGCTCAACCCTTGCCGCCGAGAACTGCAGTATCGAGGTCGCGCTCATCGATACTGAAGGCGCCGTCGCTCATGACGTCTTCTATCTCACCAGCGCCGGGGAGAAGCTAACCCGCGAGCATCAGCGAGCCATCGAGTGGGCATTGACGACGGAGCTAAGTGATTCCCTGCCGTCGAATTGGTGAGAAGCAATT
>Ga0209040_10003039_pt1 | contig 12926 bp, 8 predicted proteins | sample BogFormECP12_OM3_FD_188240 | JGI IMG/M metagenome (GOLD analysis project Ga0209040, IMG submission 188240) | Bog forest soil microbial communities from Calvert Island, British Columbia, Canada - ECP12_OM3 (SPAdes) (version 2) | ecosystem: Environmental > Aquatic > Freshwater > Wetlands > Bog ... | reverse complement strand
TACGACATGATCTTTTTGATGGACAACAAGGGCGACGACGCACTGGTGAGGCAGTTCAAAAGATCCCGCCTCGGGCTCGGCCTTGCGCTCGAAACGCCCTATTTCAACGCGGGCCTTATGGCGATCGACCGCGCCGTCTGGCGGGCGGAAGAGCTGACGGAGCGCGTCGTCGAAGCGCTGCACGACGACCCGAAGCGCTTCCCGTTCATGGAGCAGGACGCTCTGAATGCAACCCTGCGGGGCCGGTTTGCACGCTTGTCGCCGCGCTACAACTTCATGGGGGACTTCTTCCTGCTCGACCTCGAGCGCCGGATTGAGCCCATCGTCCTGCACTTCGTCAACTCGCCGAAGCCGTGGCGCCTTACCGAATGGCGGGGCGAGGCGCGCTTCGCGAAAGCCTATCAGGAGTGGTTCGCGTCGTCGCCCTGGCCGGACTGGGCCAAGGCGGCGACGAAGCCGCCGTGGCGCCGGACGCGCCCGCCGCTGACGCGGTTGAGAAGAGAGTTTGCCCGGCGGCTGTCCGCATTCCTGCGCGAGGCGAAGTTCGTCGATGGAGCGTTGATCCTCCACGAAGAGACGCCCGAGCCGGTTGGCGGCGCGGCCGAAGGCGTCGCGACGCGCGCAGAGAGAGCGTAGCGAGAATGCAGTTTTGGTTCATCGCGATGGCGTGCGGCCTCTGTCAGGTCATCCAGGCCATGACCAACGGCTCCGCGGCCAGGTCGGGCTTGGGCGCCGTCTGGGTCGGATTCCTGTCGGCCACCGTCTCTTCGGTGTCGCTAGCGTTGGCGGCGGTCGCGCTCTACCGCCTGCCGCTGCCGGCGGCCGACCTTCTCCGCGACCAAGGATGGAAGGTCGCGGCCGGCGGCATGATGGGGGCGTTCATCGTCGCGGGCCTTGCTTTCGTCACGCCGAAGCTCGGTCCGACGCAGACCTTCATGCTCTACTTCTTCGTCATCGCCGCGACCTCGACGCTCATCGACAGCTTCGGCCTCCTCGGGACGGAGGCGAGACCGCTCGCGGCCCGGCAACTGGCCGGCGTAGCGCTCGCGGGCATTGGCCTCGCGCTCGCGCGCTCATGAAAGCGAATACGGCCGTCCAGCCCCGCTCAAGCCGCCAGAGCCAATGATGCCGCAGGACGCCGGGAAGCGGCGGGCGGCATTCATGGACGACAGGATGAGACTTCGGACAATCCTCGCGCTCGCGGGCATGGCTGCAGCCGGCGAGGCCGCCGCGGCCGATCTGTTCGGCGCCGCCCCGCCGGTGACCTATCCAGCCACCAAGGCCGCGACCCTCGTCGAGGCCGGCTCGAACTGGTATATTCGGGGGGACGTCGGGGTCAGCTTGGACAACGCGCCGTCCATCTCGATCGCCGGCGTTTCGACGCCTCCGCCCGGCTATCTCGGGTCGACCTTCACGGGAGGTACGACCGGCTATTCGACTGACTTCGCGGGAGGGGTGGGCTTCGGCTATCGTTTCAACGACTACCTCCGCCTCGACGCGACCTGGGAATATCGCAACGGCCCCTCGCGCAACCGCTCGCTCGCCGCGATTTGTCCCTACGGCCTCGTTGGGATCAACGACCCCAACACAGGCGCTCGGGCCGGTTTCCTCTACGATACGACCAACACCTGTGTCGGCTCGCTGGCGCTTCGTCAGCACAACAACACGGTGCTGGCCAACGCCTACGTCGATCTTGGAACCTACAGCGGCTTCACGCCCTATGTCGGCGGCGGCCTCGGCCTCAACGTGAACAGCATGCAGGCGTCCAGCAACTTTTCCGAGACCGCCAACGGACTTGGCTACGCGGCCGATCTCTCCCCCTTCGCCCCCTATCCGCCGGTGTGGGTCAACGCCGCGGGTCAACCGATCGCGCCGCAACCGGCGATCGCCTTCGCGCCGCAGAACTGGAACCGCACGATCGAGTCGACGAAATACAATTTCGCCTTCGCTCTCGCGGCGGGAGTGGGGTTTCAACTGAACCCCAGCGCGACGCTCGACGTTGGCTATCGCTACCTCAACGCCGGAACCTCGACCCTACTCATCAACCCGCAGACGGGTCTCTCCGTGCGGCAGCGCAACGATTCTCAGGAGATTCGCGCCGGCGTCCGGTACGTCCTCCAGTAGAGGTCCATTGCGGGCGCTTGACGTCTTGAATCGTTCGGGGTCCTGTCCCGCTCGCTCGGGAAGGACGCCAATCACTCATGTTCCGTACGTTGATGACCTCGCGGCGCTTCGCGCCGCTGTTCTGGTGTCAGTTCTTTTCCGCGTTCAACGACAATTTCGTTCGCAACATGCTGGCCATGCTGATCCTGTTCCGCTTCGGCGGCGGGGGCGGCAGCCTGAAAATTCTCATCGCCACCATTGTCTTCGTCCTGCCCTCGATTCCTCTTTCGGCGCTCGGCGGCGAGATTGCCGACTCCCATGATAAGGCGCTGGTGGCGCGGCGGCTCAAGCTCGCCGAGATCGGCGTCCAGGCGATCGCCGCGGCGGGCTTCGTCTTCTCGTCCCTTGCCCTCCTCTATGTGGCTCTGTTTGGGCTCGGCTGCGTCGCGGCGCTGTTCGGTCCGATCAAGTACGGCATCCTGCCCGACCACCTGCGACGCGAGGAACTTGTCTCGGGCAACGCGCTGGTCGAGGGGGCGACTTTCGCGGCGATCATTTGCGGCCTCATCTTCGGCGGCTTCACCGCGCAGGAGGGTCGTTCGGCGGTCGGCGTCGTCGCGCAACTCATGGCGGTCGCGCTCGCCTGCTATGGCGCGGCGCGCTTCATCCCGCCGACTGGCGTCGGCGCGCCGGGACTCAAGGTCCACAAGAACATATTCGCCTCGACCTGGCGCGTGATCGCGGAACTGCGCTCCGATGAGCGGCAGTGGGTTGGCGCGCTGGCCACAAGTTGGTTCTGGACAGTTGGCGCCGTCACGCTGTCGCTCGTTCCCGTCATCATCAAGTCGCGCATCGGAGGCGACATCGACGTCGAGATCGCAATCAACCTCTTCTTCGCCGTCGGCATTGCAGCGGGATCATTGGCCGCTGCGCTGCTGTCGCATGGACGGATCGAACTCGCGCCAGCGCCCTTCCTGCTGCTCGCGATGGCCGCGCTCGCCATCGACCTCGGACTTGCCACGAACGGAACGGCGCCGACGCCGCGCGAGGTCCCTTTAGGCGAATTTTTCACGAGCGGCTTCGGACTGCGCGTGGCGATCGAGATCTTCGCCTATTCGGCCGCCGCCGGCCTTTTCGTCGTGCCGATCTTCGCCGCGATCCAGGCCTGGGCCGGCGAGGATCGCCGCGCCCGCGTCGTCGGCGCGGTCAACGCGCTCAACTACATTTTCATGATCGGGGGTTCGCTGGTCACGATGGCGCTCCTCGAAGTCGCCGGGCTGACCGAGCCGATGGCGCTTGTGGCGCTCGGCGTCGCGAACGCCGTGGCCGCGGTCTATTTCTTCCGCCGGCTGCCGGCCAATTTCGTAGCCTTCGCCCTTCGCACGCTGTGGCAGGTCTGGCTCCGCCTGGAGGTGAAGGGCGAGGAAAACCTGCCGCGGCGGGGATCGCGGGCGGTCATCGCAGTGGATCATGTGTCCGCGCTCGACGCGCCGATTATCTTCTCGCTGCTCGACTCCCCGCCGATCTTCGCAATCGCCGACCGTGTCGCAAAGCTGCGCTCGACCCGGCTTCTCGCCAAGGCGGCGGACCTGCGTGTGTTCGGCGCCGCCGCCCCGCTCGCGCTTCGCGAACTCGCGCTAAAGGCTCGCGCCGGTCGAACCGTCGTCGTCTTCCCGAAGGGCCGAGTCGGACCCGGCGGGCACATGCGGGCTTATGAGGAACTGGCGTTCATCGCCGACCGGGCCGAGGCGCCGATCATCGCCGCGCGCATCGCCGGAGCGGAGCGCACGCACTTCTCGAGGCTGCCCGCGGCGTACGTCGGGCGTCGGTTCTTCCCGAAGGTGACCGTCAGCTTCCTTGCCCCCGAACGCCTGCGCGTTCGGCCCGAACTGCGCGGGCGCGCGCGGCGGGCGGCCTCGGGCGCCGCGCTCTACGACATGATGTCCGACCTCGTCTTCCAGACATACGATATCCGCCGCACGGTGTTCGCCGCTTTTGAGGAATCGGCGAGAGCCCGGGGCCTCGGCAAAATCGCCGTCGAGGACGCCCTTTCGGGCCCGCTCACGTTGCGCATGTTCAGGATCGGCGCCCAAGTGCTGGCCCGCAAGCTCGCGGCCATCTCCGCCCCGGGCGAGACGATCGGCGTCCTGCTGCCGAACGCCAACGGAACGGCGGTGACCTTCGTGGCGCTGCAGGCGGCGGGACGGGTTCCGGCGATGCTCAACTTCACCGCTGGGCCGCACAATCTCGTCGTGGCCTGCCAGGCGGCCAAGGTCAGTCTCGTCCTCACTTCACGCGCCTTCGTCGAGAAGGGGAATCTGGCGGCGCTCGTCGACGCCATTGCGGAAGTCGCTCGCATCGTCTGGCTCGAGGATGCGCGCGCGAGCGCGACGCGGATGGACAAGCTGATCGGCGCGCTCACCGCCGGCCGAGCGCTGGTCAAGCCTCGCCCGGACGATCCGGCAGTCGTCCTGTTCACCTCGGGCTCGGAGGGCGTGCCCAAGGGCGTCGCGCTGTCGCATGCGAACCTTCTCGCCAATACCGCCCAGCTCGACGCGCGTTTCGACCTCCGAATGACGGACGTGTTTTTCAACCCGCTGCCGGTCTTTCACGCTTTCGGCCTGACGGGTGGTCTTTTGCTCGGCCTCGTGCGGTCGATGAAGGTTTTTCTCTATCCAACCCCGCTGCACTACCGGCAGATTCCGGAGCTCGTCCGCGAGCATGGGGCTACCGTGCTCATTGGCACCGACACGTTTCTCGCCGGCTACGCCCACTCGGCCGGCGACGCCGACTTCCAGTCGCTGCGCTATGTGATCGCCGGCGCGGAGGCGGTGAGGGCCGAGACGCGACGCGCCTATCGCGAGCGGTTCGGCCTCAAAATTCTGGAGGGCTACGGCGTGACCGAGGCCGCGCCGGTCCTCGCCGTCAACACGCCGACGTTCAACAGGATCGGCACGGTCGGCAAGCTCATGCCCCAAATCGAGGCTCGCGTGGAGCCCGTGCCGGGCATCGACGAGGGCGGCCGGCTCTTTGTGCGCGGGCCCAATATCATGATCGGCTACTTCCGCGCCGACAACCCCGGCGAGCTCGAGCCGCCGCCCGGCGGCTGGCACGACACCGGCGACATCGTGGCGATCGACGCCGAGGGCTTCGTGACGATCAAGGGCCGCGCCAAGCGCTTCGCCAAGATCGCCGGCGAAACGATCTCGCTCGGCGCGGTCGAGGACCTCGTCGCCGGCCTCTGGCCCGAGGCCGCCGTGGCGGCGGTCTCGGCGCCCGATGCACACCGAGGCGAGCGCGTCATTCTCGCCACCACCGAAGCGCGCGCGACAAAGACGCAGGTCCAGGCGTGGCTCAAGATCAAAGGGGCCTCCGAGATCATGGCCCCGGCTTCGGTCGTGGTGCTCGAGGCGATTCCGCTCTTGGGTTCGGGGAAGGCCGACTACGTGGCGCTCGCGAAGCGATTGCGCGAAATGGGAGCTTGAGAGGCCTTGCGGTTTAGCGTTCCGGATTGAATGATTTCAGTGAATTGGCGCCGTATTTAGCGTCGTCTGGCTCGGCCTGCATCGCCGGGCGCCGCTGCTTGGCCAGGCCAACCCAGCCGGGCGCCATTTTCGCGCACGAATTGGGCCTTTTCAATGGGTTGCGTCTCCTTTTGGCGCCGACCGTCCGACTGTGGCTCCGACCATCCCTGACCCCCGTCCCCAAGGGAGCGGCGCCGCGGCCCCATTGCGGTTCGATTCCAATTCTGACAGTCAGAATATGATAACAGAGGCTTTTATTTTCCGCAAGGAAAAATTCGGCTCTTAAAGCGTTAGCTGTTGGTCGATTATGGGTTCCCAAACACCGACCCGTGATGTTGACGATGCGCGGATGGCCGGGTCAAGCCTGGCTTGTCCCGGCCATGGCGGAAGAGGGCAGCCTCAATGCTGACCGGATTCGCCCAGACCCACAGTTGACGCCATAGAGCCAAAAATTCACAGGAAACCCGGGGACCTGGATCAAAGCGCCCGTGGGGCGATCGTCGCCACGGATCCATTCCCCGGAGAAGCCGGTCCCCCGTGCTTCGGAAGCCCATCTACTTTCCCAGCGGCGAAGGATTAGCGTCCCACGAAAATTGCCTTTGCTTTCAAGATTCCAAACAAGAGGTCCGTCTACGGAGGAATTTCCATGAAAGACTTGGCCGAGAAGACGGCATTTGTCACCGGCGCGGCGTCGGGCATCGGACTCGGGATCGCAACCGCGCTGGCTCAGGCCGGCGCCAAAGTGATGCTCTGCGACATCGAGGAGACGGCGCTCGCCAAAGCCGTCGAAGGGCTCAGGCGCACCAACGCCGACGTCGACGGCGTCAAGGCCGACGTCTCCCTCAAACAAGAGCTTGAAGCCGCGGCGAAGGCGACGATCGCTCGCTACGGCAAGATGCATGTGCTCGTGAACAACGCCGGCGTGGGCGGCGCAGGGCCTTACGGCACATGGACCGACGACGACATCGCCTGGACGATCGGCGTCAATCTGATGGGCGTGCTCTGGGGCATCCAGACTTTTGGTCCGCTCATCGAAAGTCATGGCGAGGGTGGGCACATCGTCTCGACCGCATCCATCGCCGGCCTCGTGTCGCGTCGAAGCTTGCCATATGACGCGACCAAATACGGCGTCGTCGCGCTTTCGGAAGGTTTGCGTGAGGAGTTGGCGCCGCGCGGGATCGGCGTCTCGGTGCTGTGTCCCGGCTTTGTTCGCACGCAGATCATGACGTCGCGGCGGAACGAGCCGGCGCGCTTCGAACATCCGAGCGAGCAGGCCATGGCCGCGAGGCAATCCTCGGAGATGTACAAGTTTGTGGCCGGTCGGGTCGCGAAAGGGGTCGATCCGCTCTACGTGGGCGAGCTCGTCCGCGAGGGCATCGAGAACGACTGGCCATACATTTTCACCGACGCCGAGTTCGAGCCTTTCATCGAGGCGCGCTTCGCCGCCATCAAGCAGGGGTTCGACCGCATTCGCAATCGCGCGCCGAGACGGTAGATCCTTGGCCGATCAGTTAGACCAGTGGCGTCATTGCGAGCGACCCCCGGATCAAGTCCGGGGGAAAGCAATTCAGGAAACGTAGAACGCCCTTCGTTCCCTGGATTGCTTCGTCGCTCACGCTCCTCGCAATGACGACGAAAAGACTTAAGCAGCCGGGAGGAATCATGGAGCGACTGCTCACCGCCGACCCGAGCCATCCGGCGATCGTCATGGCTCAATCGGGCGAAACGATCACGCACGGACGATTGGAGGCGCGCGCCAACAAGATTGCGCATCTCTTGCGCGCCGTTGGCCTCAACAGAGGCGACCACTGCGCCGTCTTTATGGAGAACCATCCGCGCTACATCGAATGCGGATTCGGCGCCGACCGGGCGGGGCTCTACTACACCAACGTCAATTCCTATCTCACGTCAGGCGAACTCGCCTATATCGTCAACAACAGTCTGTCTCAGGTGCTTTTCACGTCGCAGTCGCATCTTGACGTCGCGCGCGAGGCGCTACGCGACTGCCCGCGCGTGAAACTCTGCGTGGCGGTCGATGGGCCAGGCGAGAGCGACGCCATCCGCAATCTCGATGAAGCGGCAGCGGAGTTTCCGGACACGCCGATTGCCGACGAGTCGACGGGATGGGCGATGCTGTATTCATCGGGAACGACAGGTCAGCCGAAAGGCATACTTCGGCCGCTTTCCGACACGCCCGCGCGACACATGACGCCGCTTGGGGCGGCGTTCGCCAAATTCTGGGACATCCGGAGAGGCGAAATCGGTCTCATTCCGGCGCCGCTCTACCATTCGGCGCCCTGGGCGGCGGCGGCCCTCACCATTATGCTGAACGGAACCGCCGTCGTCATGGAGCGCTTCGACGAGGAAGCGGCGCTGCGAGCGATCGAGAAATATCGCGTGACCTACGCCCAGTTCGTCCCGACCATGTTCTCGCGCCTGCTGAAGCTGCCGCCGGATGTTCGCGCGCGCTACGACCTCTCCTCGCTGCGGTATGTCTTGCACGGCGCGGCGCCCTGCCCGATATCGGTCAAGCAGGCGATGATCGATTGGCTCGGCCCGATCGTCCACGAATATTATAGCGCGACCGAGGGGCTCGGCCTCGCCATGTGCGACAGTCGCCAATGGCTCGCTCACAAAGGCACGGTCGGCAGGGCGGTGTATGGCGAGGTGCATGCCCTCGACGCCGAAATGAACGAGGCCCCGCCTGGAACGGTCGGCAAACTCTGGTTCAAGACCGCCTATCCGTTCGAATATTTCAACGACCCCGACAAGACGGCGGCCGCCAATTCGCCCGACCACAAGATGAGCACGGTCGGCGACATCGGCTATGTCGACGAGGAGGGCTTCATCTACCTCACCGACCGCGCCTCGTTCATGATCATCTCAGGCGGGGTCAACATCTATCCGCAGGAATGCGAGAACCTGCTCGCGACGCATCCCAAGGTGCTGGACGCCGCGGTGTTCGGCGTGCCGAACGAGGAGATGGGCGAGGAGGTCAAGGCCGTCGTGCAGCTCATGCCGAACGAGGCGCCTGGCCTTGAGACCGAGGCGGAGTTGATCGCCTTCTGCCGCCAGCATCTCGCGCATATGAAATGTCCGCACTCGATCGACTTCGAGGAGAATTTCCCTCGCCTTCCGACCGGCAAACTCTACAAGACGGCGCTGCGCGAGCGTTACTGGAAAGGCCACAAAAGCCGGATCTTGTGAGTTTGGGGTGGCCTGGAGGACGACGGGCGGTCTTACCGGCGCCTTTCCGGGTCTCCGCTGAAGCCGCGTCGCCGCGCGCCGTTATTGTTTCGCGCCTTGCCCGGCGGGCGGCGAATTGGGGAAACGGATCTCCTCGCGACAAGCCCGCACAACCGCGATCGACAGAATCGTAGCCAGGATGAGCGTGCGTCGCAGCCTGCGGTTATTGGCGCGCATCGCCTTTGCTTCGGCGTCGGAAAGCGGCGCCGCAGGATTGACGGGGCGGACTCCGGCGACCTGTCCGAGCCTCCGCAGGATGGCGAGGGGCGCATCCGCCGAGGGCGTGGGTCGATTGTGAGGGGCAGGGAGCGGCGGGACAGCGCGCGGCGGCGCGGACCGGGCGGTCTCCGGAGGGCTTGCGACGCCGGCTCGGCCGTCCGCGGCGAGCGCATAGGTCCGCATCGGCCGCGGAATGTTCTTGAGCGAAATCTCCCCGAGATCGTCGAAGGCTAGCGGCAGCCGGTCGCGGACTTGCCGCCAGGCGTCCTCTGACAGCCAGATCGCTCCGGGATCGCACACGCCCGCAAGGCGCGCCGCGATGTTCACGCCGTCGCCCATGAGGTCGCCGTCGCGTTCCTCGACCACGTCGCCGAGATGAACGCCGATGTGAAGTTCGATCTTCTCATCGTGAGGCAGGCCCGCATTGCGTTCGATGAGGCCATCGCGGAGGTCGAGCGCGCATCGGACCGCCTCGACCACGCTGCGGAAATCGACGATGACCCCGTCGCCCATCCACTTGACGACGCGTCCGCCCCGCGCCGCGATCGCCGGATCGAATAGATCGTTCCGCAGCAATTTCAGCCGGGCGAGCGTCGCCTCCTCGTCGAGACTCGCAAGCCTGCTGTAGCCGACAACGTCCGCCACGAGGATCGCCGCGACCTTGCGGCCTTCGCTCACGCGGGCGCCCGCGTCGGGAGACGAGCCGCGTTCAACGAGCCCTCGTCCTTGACGGGCTTATCGCCACGTCACGCCGTCGAATGCGCTTTTCGCCCGAGCGCCGCCTGAACTGCGGCGATTCAGGCCTTTCGATCCGCGCTTCATGCGGCGGCCAGCGGCCAACTCGTGACCTCTACGATCGCCTCTCTGCGCCGCGCGTCGGCGACGGCGGCTTCGAGCTTGTCGGCGACGTGATCCTCGATCCAAGCGTCGCCGCAGGCCTCGCAAACCAAGGCCGGAACGTCTCGAACCACCACAACGCCGAACTTCAAGTCGGCGGCGAAGGTCGTCGTTCCAGCGCGTTTCTCGCTCCCACAGAGCGGGCAGCGGCCGAAGCGGTCGATCATCGCTTATTTCTCCGTGTTTTGAGGTCCAGTTCGAAACGGTCTGGGTCCGGGCGATAGGCGGTCACAACATGGCAAATCTGCGTGTCGGGGTCGACTGCGGCGACAACATGAAGAGGTTGCGACCCGGCGCGCAGGATCAGGCAGGCCGGATAGGGGCGGCCAGCGACATAGACTTCTATGATTTCGCCGGCTGACATCGCCTCAATGACCTCGGCGCGCGAAATCCCACGCTCCAGCATGCGCTCGAGCGCGTGCAAGTGCCAATGGATGCGCCGCTGAGCCGTCGCTCGCCGAAGACTTTCCACATCATAGACGTCAGCCAAAGCCCGTGCCGCTTCAAGGTCCTTGCAATCGCCCGGCGCTGACTTTCTTCCTCGCCATACGTTTACGCCGTCGAATGCGCCTTCCGCCCGAGCGCCGCTTGCGCCGCGGCGAGCCGCGCGATCGGGATGCGGAACGGCGAGCACGACACGTAGTCGAGCTTCACCTGCTCGCAGAAGTCGATGGACGCCGGGTCGCCGCCGTGCTCGCCGCAGACGCCGACCTTGAGGTCGGGCCGAACCTTCTTGCCGCGCTCGACCGCGATCCTGATGAGCTCGCCGACGCCGGCCGTGTCGAGCGTGACGAACGGGTCGGCGGGCAAGAGACCCTTGACCGTATAGATGCCGAGGAACGACGCCGCGTCGTCGCGCGAAACGCCGAGCGTCGTCTGGGTGAGGTCGTTGGTGCCGAAGGAGAAGAACTCGGCGCTCTCGGCGATCTCGCCGGCGAGCAGAGCCGCGCGCGGCAGTTCGATCATCGTCCCGACGTGATAGGGCACGGTCACGCCCGTCTCCTTGGCGACCGCTTCCGCCATGGCGACGATGATCGGCTTGATAAGATCGAACTCCGGCCGACCGAAGATAACCGGCAGCATGATCTCGGGGATGACCGGCGTCCCGGTCTTCTTGCCGGCCGCGACCGCGCCTTCGAAGATGGCGCGCGCCTGCATCTCGGCGATCTCGGGGTAGCGCACCGCGAGGCGGATGCCGCGGAAGCCCAGCATCGGGTTGAACTCATGCAGCTCGACGGAGCGCCTCCTCAGCTTGTCGGCGCTGACCCCCATCGCCTTGGCGACGTCGTCGATCTCCTCGTCCGTCTTCGGCAGGAACTCGTGCAGCGGCGGGTCGAGAAGCCGGACCGTGACGGGCAGGCCGCTCATGATCTCGAAGAGTTCGGCGAAGTCCTGCCGCTGCATCGGCAGGAGCTTGGCGAGCGCGGCGCGCCGGCCCTGTTCGTCGTCGGCGAGGATCATCTCGCGCATTGCGACGATTCGGTCGCCCTCGAAGAACATGTGCTCGGTGCGGCAGAGGCCGATGCCTTCGGCGCCGAAGGAACGGGCGACGCGCGCGTCGGTCGGCGTTTCGGCGTTGGCGCGCACCTTCATCCGCCTGACTTCGTCGGCCCAGCCCATGAGGGTGGCGAAATCGGCGGTCATTTCGGGCTTCACCATCGGCACGGCGCCCTGCATGACCTCGCCCGAGGCGCCGTCGATGGTGACGATGTCGCCCTTCTTCAGCGTGACGCCGCCCGCGGTCATCGTCTCCGCCTCATAGTCGATGCGGATCGCGCCGGCGCCGGAGACGCAGGGCTTGCCCATGCCGCGCGCGACGACGGCCGCGTGCGACGTCATGCCGCCGCGGGTCGTCACGATGCCTTCGGCGGCGTTCATCCCGTGAATGTCCTCGGGCGAGGTCTCGACGCGCACGAGGATCGTCTTGCGTCCGGCCTGCTTCGCCGCCGCGGCGTCGTCGGCCGAAAACACGATCTCGCCGCTCGCGGCGCCTGGAGAGGCGGGCAGTCCCGTCGCGATCGGCTCCGGCTTCGCCTTGGCGTCGAGCATCGGATGCAGAAGCTGGTCGAGCGTCGCGGGTTCGACGCGGGTGATCGCATCCTCGCGGGTGAGCAACCCCTCGTTCGCCAGATCGACCGCGACCCGCAGCGCCGCGCGCGCCGTGCGCTTGCCGTTGCGCGTCTGCAGCATCCAGAGCTTGCCGCGCTCAACCGTGAACTCGAGGTCCTGCATGTCGCGGTAGTGCTTCTCGAGCAGCTTCGTCGTCGCGGCGAACTGCTTATAGACCTCCGGCATCAGGGCTTCGAGCGAAGGCTTGTTCGAGCCCGCCGCCTTGCGCGCCGCCTCGGTGATGTTTTGCGGCGTGCGGATGCCCGCCACGACGTCCTCGCCCTGCGCGTTGACGAGGAATTCGCCGTAAAGCTCGTTGGCGCCGGTCGAGGGATTGCGGGTGAAGGCGACGCCGGTCGCCGACGTCTCGCCCATGTTGCCGAACACCATCGCCTGCACGTTGACGGCGGTGCCCCAGTCGGCGGGGATGTTGTTGAGCTTGCGATAGGTGATCGCGCGCTGGTTCATCCACGAGCCGAACACGGCGCCGATCGAGCCCCATAGCTGGTCGCGCGGCTCTTGCGGGAATGGCTTGCCGGTCGCCTCGACAACCTTGGCCTTGTAGTCGGCGATGACGGCGCGCCAGTCGGCCGCGTTAAGGTCGGTGTCGAGGGCATAGGCCTTTCGGTCCTTGTACTCCTCGAGAATGTCCTCGAAGCCGTGGACGTCCACGTCGAGCACGACGTTGGAATACATCTGAATGAAGCGGCGGTAGCTGTCGTAGGCGAAGCGCTCGTCGCCGGACGACTTGGCCACCGTCTCGACGGAGGCGTCGTTGAGGCCGAGGTTGAGGACGGTGTCCATCATGCCCGGCATCGAGGCCCGCGC
>Ga0209040_10003037_pt1 | contig 12931 bp, 17 predicted proteins | sample BogFormECP12_OM3_FD_188240 | JGI IMG/M metagenome (GOLD analysis project Ga0209040, IMG submission 188240) | Bog forest soil microbial communities from Calvert Island, British Columbia, Canada - ECP12_OM3 (SPAdes) (version 2) | ecosystem: Environmental > Aquatic > Freshwater > Wetlands > Bog ... | reverse complement strand
GCACCGGCGCCTCCGAGCGCATCGGCGGCCCGTCCGGTCAGGCAGCGAACTTGAGCCGGGCGGGCCGTTCCCATTCCGTCGTGCCCACCCTGTCGCCGGGTACCAGCACCCCGCAAGCCCCACCCGTCATGCCCGCCCCGCCTGACGCCTAGCGCCCCATTCGTGCCCGCTCACGGTGGCGGGTGACAGCCTGGATAGCGCCGACATTCATGTCGCCACCTCCCCGTGCTGTCAGATGGTCACTTCTGGCCGCGGATCGCAGGCCGGCCAACATCGCGGCGGCGGGACTGCGGCACCGCTACGCCGAGGCACCGGCGACCGGGCGCGAATCCGTTCCGAATGTGCAGGACCCCCCTGATTGAGGCTCTAGCGGCGCAGTGTCCCAGCCTGGGAGGGCACGCCGGGGCCAGCGTGACGGCGAGGGAGGGTGAACCGGCGAGCCGCTTGCGACGTACCTGAAAGTGACGGTTTGATCGCTATTTGTCAAAGTCCAGCGAGGGGTTCATGGCCAGATGGTTCGCTGACAAGCGGGCGCGGGCGCGGATTCTGGCGGCCCTGGCCCGTGAGCTGCGATGGCCCGGGGGGCCGGGTCCGCTGCTGCGAGCCAGATGGGGGCTGACATGGCAGCTGATCCCATACCTGAGTGTCCGGGCGGCTGATGGCGGCAGGCTGCGCGTGTCCTGCGCGTGCGCCGACGGCGTGTTCGCTCTTATCACCAGCCGCGGCTGCCTAATCCGCCTGGGCGGCGGCATTGTGGCTGCGGCCTGGGAGGTTGCCGCCGCGTGTGGCTGGATGGGTCCCGGCCAAGCCGCGGAAGAGACGGCGGCCGGCCGGCCGCGGTCGTGAATGGCGACCGCTGTCCCGGACCGGGCGCCGGCCATGGCGGCCGGGACGCTGCGCCCACCTTGATGGTCGAGAAGCTGCGGGCGGTCGCAGCCGGCTACATAGCCGCCCGCGCGGACGACCCGGCAAGCTGGCAGGAGCTCCTGGGCGATATGGCCGCCAACCTGCGGCAGGCCAAGAAGCACCGCCCTGTCCACGTAGGCCGGGATGTCGGCTAGGCGTCCCTCTTGCAGCACGACTTCATATACGCGCGCGATCAGCACGCGTGCTCAGGTCGAATACCCGTTCAGGCACCGACCAGTTCAGGTGCAGCGGCAACTGCACCAGCGCGAAAGCATGCGCCACGTCCTGTAGAGCTCTAAAACCTTGTCATCGTCTCTCTGCAACGTTACGACTGGGCCGGTGACCGTCATGCTGACCCTTCATGCACTGCCCGGTCGGCACAGTCCAGCCGCGGCCTCTGGTCCTGCCGCCGCAGCACCGCGACCTCCTGGCGCAGCATCAGCAGCTCCGCGTCCCACGACGCCGCCTAACGTGCCAGCAACGCCATCCACCCGGCCAGCCGGACGAACATCAGATACAGCATCCGTACCATCACAAGCCCGCCATCCCGCCAGCCCAGAGGCATCACGGTGAGCATACTCTCAGGTCAGCTACGTGTGCCCCGTTTTGGAACCCCACAGGCGTTCTTGAGGATCTCCCAGACCGTGGACGGCGCCACGGTGGTGCCCAGTCCCGCGAGCTCGCCGTGGATCCGCCGGTAGCCCCAGGTGGGAAAATGTTGAGCTCAACATTTCCGGCGCTGGGGATACAAGAGGATCCAGGGCGAGCTGCTCAAACTCGGCCACCGGGTCAGCGCGTCCACCATCCGCCGGGTCCTCAGAGCACTGAAGATTCCCCCGGCGCCGCAACGGAACACCGACACGACGTGGCGGAAGTTCCTGCGCACTCAGGCAGCTACGATGCTCGCCACCGATTTCTTCCACGTGGACTGCGCGGTCACCCTGCAGCGGCTGTACTGCCTGTTCGTCATGGAGGTCGCCAGCCGCTACGTGCACATCCTCGGGATCACCGCGAACCCGGACGGGGCCTGGACTGTCCAGCAGATCCGCAACCTGCTGATGGATCTGGGGGATCGCGCCGTCAGCTTCCGGTTCCTTGTCCGGGACCGGGCCGGGCAGTTCACCGCATCATTTGACGCGGTCCTGGCCGATGCCGGTATCGAGGCCGTGAAAATCCCGCCCCGGAGTCCTCGCGCGAACTGTTATGCGGAACGGTTCGTGCTCACCGCCCGGACGGAGGTCACCGACCGGATGCTGATCTTCGGCGAACGGCATCTGCGGACGATCCTGGCCCAGTACGCGGCCCATTACAACGGGCGGCGCCCTCATCGCGGCCGTCAGCTCCGCCCGCCGCGGCCCGATCACCCTGTTGCGGACCTCTCCCGGAAGCGGATCCAGCGCCGGCCTGTCCTCGGCGGCCTCGTCAACGAGTACGAGCGGGCCGCATAGAAGTCCAGGTCAGAACCGATAGCCGAGTTCTGGAACCCCACAGGCTGTGGATGGACTGCGGGACGCCGAGCCGGGGCCCTGGGTGGCGTGCAGGGCGATCAGCAGCGCCCCGGTCAGGGTGCCGGCGGCGATGGCGATCAGCGCCCACCAGAAGGTCAGCCCGATCGAGACGGTGACCGCGCCGAGGACGACGTTGAAGACGTTGACGTTGCCGCCGAACCAGAACGCGAACTGGTGCCAGGGCTTGCCGTACCGGGCGCCGGCGGGGATGTGGTCGATGTGCCGGTTCTCGACGTACCGGCGGAGCTGCTCGTTCCGCGCCGCGGATACAGGCATCTGTGCTCACCCTTTCCTGGGAGAAATGCCTGCTAGTGTTGTCGGGGGGATGCTGGTCGTGCTGGCGGACTGGGGTTATCAGCTGCCGATCAGGCTGGCGGCCTTCTCGGCGATGGCCAGCACGGTGGCGTGCACACCCAGACAGTGATCCGCGGGGGCGGATCAGGCCGACTCCAGCGGGAACTGGAGCAGGCGGCCTGCAGGTGCCGTAGGACCGCGCTTGCCGCTTTAGCCCGCACTGGGCCACGAATGCTGCGAGCAGCACGCTGGAGGCGGTCGGCTAGCCGCCGCCAACCCGCTCATGCCGCCTCCGTTCCGTTGAGTACACGGCCACAGAGCGTTTCCTGCGGATTCGGGATCAGGCCTTGACTCTCGGGCCCGGTCCGGCGGATGGTCAGAATATGCAAACTCGTGCACACACCCTGCGAGGAAGGCTGCGATGGCACTCCGGCTGATCGGCGTAGACCCCGATTCCCCTAACAACGGCTCCCCCGCGATCTGGCTCGACGAGGAAGACCAGAGCATCGTGATCCAGGGCTGGAAGATCACGGATGACGACACGATTTCCGAGATCACGGCGACCAAGCCGATTCCCGCTCACGAGACTGTGGTGAGGCTCCCGGCGCACATGGCGCCGTTTCTCCTGGAGGTGTGCGGTGACGACCGAACCGGTGGCGTACGGGCTGCTCCGCGCAGCTGAGCGCAGCGCGGCGCATATGGAGCTGCGGGACGCCTACACACCGGATGACCCTGACTGGCTTGACTGGCAGGCGGGGCGCCGGTTCGATCCTGAGGAGCGGTGGGCCAGCTGGTCTGACCTGGTCCGGGCCACCGTGGGCCGTGGCGTGAGCGTGCGGCGGATCCGCCTGGTGTCTGAGCCGGTCACCGACTACATCAGGTTCGAGTACGACGTCACCGCAGGGCACAACCTCGCTGCCGGCGAGCAGGTCAGATGGCTGCCCCGGCGCGCGGCGGCCGGGCTGCTGGTGCCGTGCAGCGACTTCTGGCTGGTCGACGGGCAGATAGTGCTGTGGAACCACTTCGCCGGCGACGGGTCGTGGGTCGGCGAGGAGAAGTGCGAGGACCCATCGGTGGCCAAGCTCTGCGCGACCTCGTTCGATGCCGCCTGGGAACGAGCGGTCCCGCACGAGGCCTACCAGCCGGCCTGACGACTGCCACCCGTCTCGCGACTGTCACCGATGCCCACCCCTCCGTCGTCATCCAGCGCCTGGCAGGCCCGGCAGGCTCTCGGCGCCCGGCTCGGCGAGCTCCGCCAGGATGCTGGCCTGACCGGCCGGGCGCTCGCCGAGCTGTGCGGCTGGCACGAATCGAAGGTGTCGCGGATCGAGCATGCCCGGACAGCGCCGTCCGCCGAGGACATCCGCGCGTGGTGCGAGCACTGCGGTCAGCCGGGTGAGACCGGGGAACTGATCACGTTCCTGCGGACCGTCGAGGACATGTTCGTCGAGTGGCGGCGGATGGAACGCACCGGTCTGCGCCGCGCGCAGGAGGCCGTGCTGCCGCTGTGGGAACGCACCCGTATGTTCCGCGCCTACTCCTCCTGGCTGATCCCGGGAGCCGTCCAGACCAGTGCGTACACCACGGCGGTGCTGCGCGCCATCGCGGCCAGGCGGGAACTGCCCGACGACGTGGAAGACGCCGCCGCGGTCCGGACCGACCGGCTGCGGCTGCTGCGCGAGGGTGATCACCGGTTCGGGGTGTTGATCGAGGAATCGGTGCTGCGGAACGTGATCGGCGGCCCGGAGGTGATGGCCGGCCAGCTCGGCCACCTGATCACCGTGGCGTCGCTGCCGTCAGTCTCACTGGGGATCATCCCGATGGGCCTGGACCGTGACGCCGCCTGGCCGGTGGAGGACTTCTGGATCTTCGATGACCGGCAGGTCAACGTCGAGCTGGTCTCCGGCTGGCTGACGCTCACCCAGCCGCGCGAGATCGCCATGTACGGCACGACGTTCACTGCCCTGTCAGAGATCGCGGTACGAGGTGCCGCGGCCCGGGCGCTCATCACGACCGCGATCGGCACCCTAGGCTAAATCGCCCTGCAAACCCGTGCAAGTTCGTTTACCCGTACCCCGTGTGTGGGGTTGGCTACCGGTAACCACATCTGGTACGCGATGGGAGGTACGTCATGGGACGGGCAGCGGCAGGTCGGCTCGAGGGCGACGCCGGCGCGCTGGAGGAGCTTGAGTTCCACTGGGGGTCCGCGTACCACGTCGCTATCGCCAGCGCCGTGTTCACCGCGACGCGCAGGGACGGCCGGGGCACCAGACTGGCGGATCCGTCTCCCGAAGGGCTGCTCCGGCAGATCCGGGCTGACTACTCGGCGCTGCCGGTACCGCGGGACCTGCCATGAGGTTCCGCGAAGACCACCCCGAGGATCTGGACAGGGCCCGCGCTGCCGTATCGGCGTGGCGCGACGAGAACCCGGCAGGCACGCCTGAGCAGCTCATTGTCGCGCTCGGCGGCCAGTTCCACCGGGATTACGGCGTGGTGCTCCGCGGATTGCTGTTCGCCGCCGACAGGCACCGGGCCAGGGAAGTCACCGGCATCGGCACAGCTGACCCAAGGCGGACGAAGCCGTGAGCGGCAGCCAGGCACGCCCGGCATTGCGACTGGTGGCCGACGAGCCCTGCCAGGTGATGCGGCTTCAGGCGTTCCGTGCAGCGCACCCGGACGTAGTCATCGGGACGGGTGAGTTCGGGACCTGGCAAGCCCGGATCCCCGAGCCGAGCGGGGAGACCATCATCACCCGGTACACCCTGAAGCCGTTCCTTGACAAACTCGACGAACTGACCGGACAGCAACGTGAGCTAGACGGCGACCTGCGTTGAAACAGGAGCAGTGCGCGGCGGATCACCCTCGACCCAGCCGTCATGGCCATCGCCGAACCGAAATCTGGCACCACCCCCGTTGACACGAATGCATCTCCAACTTATCGGCCCATTGAGGCAGCCTGCCTGTGCGGCCATAGCCGTCGGCCCAGCAGTCGGTAGATGCGCTCTCGAACCCGGCGCAGGTCCGGGAGTCGTTCTTGCAGTGGCGTAGCGACCGGTGAGGTAAGCGATCATGATGAGGCTTCCGCGGCGCTGCGGTACAACCGGGTGAATCGATGCTGCTCGCAAGCAAGTCCGGCATCGCGGAACTCGCGCAGCATGCGGTTGGCTGATGTGGTCGGCGCCTGGCTCAGGCGCCTCGCGATGATGTCGAGAATCTCACGGTCGGACTGCTTCATGCGGTCGTAGCGTGGGATGGGTGGCTGCGCTGCAAGCAGTCGTTCCAGGTATCTTGCTGCTTCCTCCTTGTTACGGATTCCCGCCGAGAGCAGGTCGGCGCCGATGCGGGCGTTGAGCGCCCGGCGGGTTCCGCCAAAATGGGCCTGCAATCGGGCATCCGCTGGGACTGCGAACGCGGCCAGATCACCTTGCAAGCGGGCGCCCGCTGACACGATGAGGAACCGGTCCAGGTCAGTGATGTATTCGCAGGCGGCTGCGATATCGGCCCCGCAGGCGCGCAGGTAGTTTTTGGAAAGCACGAACATGAACACCGCGGCCGGGTCCGTGGCCACGAGTGCGCGGATGCTCCGCGGATGCCGGGGTGCAGGGCCGTGCCATTCGTTAAGGAGCGACCACCAGGAGGCTGCTGAGCCGGGAACTGAGTCAGCCTGCCCGGAGGTCAACGTCGCGTGGTACGCCATGATTGGCGCTTCAACGGGAATCAGGCCGTAGCCCACTGAGCACACCCACAGGCGTATCTCCTCTTCTGGCTTATGCAGTGCTGGATACCCGCGTGCAACCGACCAGTGCTCTCCCGCGTACATTTCGATCGCGGCGACCTGCGACGCGTCACCTGTCTGGGAAAGCCGCGCGATCCACTTGCGGGCACGGTCGGCAGCGTTGCGACCAGGCACATGGCCGAGTTGAAGTCGCGGAGGAATGGGGCGACTCTTCTGGTTAGAGCATGTAATGATCACGTGGACGGTCGCCGGCGGCCTGCGATAGCTATCGCTCTCAGTCACTAGGCCTCCGGTGGCAGTCACGGCCGAACTACCGTCAAACGGTAACTGGCGGCAACTCCTTCCGTGCTCTGCCGCCTACTAAGGTACCCCGGGTTCATGTGTCTCGCCTGCCAGGAAGATTCCTGCTCCATACACGCGCCTTATATTCCGCTAGCAGGTAATTGGTCAGCACCTGGATATCGCGTGTAGTGTTCTGCAGTTCGTTCCATCGCCGCTGGTTGTTCGGGCCGAAGTCCCAGTAGCCATTTGTCCACCGGCATACGTCGGTGAGTTCAGCGAGATCTCTGGAGAAATCTGCCTCGTCCGGGATCCGGTTCCTGATATAGCGATCGTAGATGGCGTCCATGAGGAAGCCGAGGCTGGCGATTCCGACTCCGTGCATGAGCCTGGACTGCCGCGGTGGCTTGTCCCATGCCGCAGCGAATACGCTCCTGACTGCTGACCAGAAATTCACGAGGAGGGACATCATCTTGTCTTCATCGCCCGTGCCGGTCTGCGGGTCGCGGAAGCTGTACAGCGCGCCGTCACTGAGGCTATTTTCCAGCATCTTCAGTATAGAGTTATCTTTGATGATTCCTTCCACTGTCGTCGGCGTCCGGATCTTCCTATAGAGCGGTGACCTGATCTCACAGTTAAGCCGCCGCAAGAGGATCGCCGGGAATTTCCGGGCCTGCAGCGCGAGGGGAAGCGTTCCGACGGTGGCGGGCAGCAGTTCGTAAATAAGTCCCTTCGGCAGCGGTTTAGCCGAGTTCACGAGGATGAACTGGGAACGCTGTTCCTCGTCTGAGTCAGTGATGAAGGACGTGACGCAGACGGGGAACCTGCCGATTCTCGCATCCCGGATGGCCGCGCTGCGCTGCTGGCCGTCGACGATCCAGCCGGGCTTGTCCTCATCAGCAGGATCCTCGCAGACCGGGATATGCAGAGTGCCAGGCCTCACGTCATCGGCCAAGGGGGCTCCCGACTGGGGTTCGAACCGGACCCGCTTATCGAAGGCTATGACGAGCGCGTTGGGAATCATCGGCGAGCCGGACTCCAGGTACCGGCGGATCGAGGAGATATGAGAGAGGATCTCGGGGCGCTGATATCCTTCGACCTCGGCGTCGCCGTCGCGGTGTATCCGGGATACTGCCGCGAACAACGGCAGTTTCTTCCCGTCGACCGCGAAACTATAGAGCACGCGGCCATAACCTTGGCGTACTTCGAGCGCGGGCAGGCTCAGCGTTTCCTCGGCAGTATTGCGCTCATTTACGGGTTCGAGGCTGAACTGGCCTGAAGACATGCGGCACTCCCTGTTGTCCCTAGTTCACGGTCGATACGCTGCCGGAAGGCATATATATTATGGAACCCGCGCCTCTTGTTCCGTTCGGATCCCCGAAATATTATCACATTGATTCCGGCTCGGCCGCAGATTCCGCACGGGCATGTTTTCCACGGTGCATCCTCCAAAATCTCGCGGTAAACCCGACTGTAATCTTTCCGGCCGTCGAAGATCTCCTCGTAGGCATCAAGGCAGTCAACCACACGCCCGGTATCGACTTCACCGGAATCGTAACCACGCAGAGCCTGCAGGCAAGCCCGCTCAAGCCGGATCGCTTTATCCTGCGACACGCGGCCAGCCTGGATGCGCGCTTTAAGCTTAGGATTTCCGTCGACCTGAGGAACGCGGATCGCGGTATAGGTCCTGTCCGGAGTGTGATAGTTGTCCCGGTCGTCTTTAAATGCCTGCCGGAACGCGGATGTGCTATCAAAACTGGTCACGCCGAGCGCAGCGAAATCCGCCATGTTACTGCACCGCGTGATTCCCAGGAGATGAAATTGCGTCCCGGGGGCGCGGACGGTATCGATCCCTTGGAGGCAAGCGAGAATCTCATGCGTCTTGAGGGGGACCATGCCGCCAAGAGCGATGCGCGCATAGCCGATCGCCTGCAGGGCACTGACAGCGGACGCGTAAGATGCCGGACTCCACCCCTGGGCGACCGCCATGGGGGTAAAGCCCGCCTTCCTGCTCCCGCATCTGGCCAGGAACTCCTCCGCCAGGTCAAGCGTCAACTGCTGGCGGGCCTCCCACTTCTCGAGTTGCGGATGATCCGCGCCGCTTCTGGCCGCAGGATCGTATCCGAAGATGATGTGATCGATGGAGATGCCGAAGTCAAAGCCGCATTCGTCGTAGAAGTCGATGACCTCGTCCGGCCTGTACGGGGGAACGTCGTCGTTGATATAGCTGAAGGCACCACAATCGCCCATGGTCACCAGGGCTTCGCCCGGAGCGGTGTCGAGGCGGAAGAACCGCCTGACTCCGGCCCGGTAGAGGCGATGCCGCTGGGCCAGGGTGTATTTCCCGGAGGCACCGGCCCGCCCGTCAACGATCGCCTTGGACACCAGGAGGCCGTCTATCACCCGGGCACGGAGGGCCTCATGGATGTAGAGGTCATCTCGCTGCCGGACCCGCAGGGGTGAGCGCTCCTCGGTGGTGAAGTCGAAGGTGGGATCGATCTGGTCCTGGCTGTCGGGAAAGAAAAACCTCATCGCTGCGCCTGAGCGTTGAGATAGGCGCGGATGAGGTAACTGGACAGCTCGCCGATATGGCGGGGGACATTCTGGATCTCGTTCCACCGCATGCCAAGCCCGTCCCACCGGCCTTCGGTCCAGTGACAGTACGGGGCCAGGAGCGCAAGATCGGACCGCACCTGATCGACTGCGCCTGCCTGGGCGGGATGCACGGACCCCATGATCCGGTCCATGAACCGGCCCATCGCCCGGATCCCGGCGCCGTGCATCAGCCGGCTCTTCTCCGGGGGCTTGCCCCACGCCTGGGGGAAAGTGTCCCGTACCGCGGTCCAGTACAGCAGCAGGACGGCCCAGATCCCGGCGAAGTCGGTTTCGCCGCTGCTCAGATTCCGGTAGGGAAACAGGGCACCGGACGGGGATTTCAGGCTTTCCTCAAGTGCCTGGACGATGCTCGTGTCGGTGACCACGGCTGCCGTCCGGTCTTCCGCACTGGTGGAGGGACGGCGTATCAGGCCGCGGAACGGCGATTCTTCGTGGGTGTTCAGCAGGTCGCACAGGGCCGAGGGGGCCTTCCGCATCGATAGGCGGGGCGGCAGGGGCGTGCTTATTTTCGGCAGGAGCTCGGTGACAAGTCCGCGCGGCAGCGGCTTGGTGTTGTTGATCCGCAGGAACTGATCCCGCTGCAGATCGACGGAGTCGGCGATGAATGCGTTGACTGGGACGGGGAAATCCTGCCGCCTGGCCCGCGCGAGCGCATAGGCGCGCTGCTGGCCGTCGACGATCCAGCCTGGTTTCATCGCACCTTCGTCGGCGAGGGGTATCTCCAGGATTCCGCTGGTGGCGATGCCGTCGCTGACGCGCTTCCCTTGACTGCCCCGGCTGCAGGTGAACCGGACCGTGGACGGTAGCGCGATGATGATCGGGTTGGGGAATAGTACCTGGTCCCCGTCGAGGTACTCGGTGATCTCCTGAATGTGCTGGCGGACCTCGGGACGCTGATAGCCGATCAGTTCGCCCAGGTCATCACGGCTGACTCGCGAGATGTCGGCGATCTGCAAGATCTCGCTCGCGGTCAGGCTGAACAAGAACAACGGTGCGTCATCGGCCTGGATGATACGCAGCGCGCGTCGTGCCAGCGCCGGGGCCTCGGTACGGATGGTCATGTCGCGGCCTCCGTGAATAGCTGATGGAGGCGGCCGAAACGTCCCTGCTCGCAGGCGTATCCGGCGTCCCGGAACTGGCGGAGAAGCCGGCTGGCCGACGCGCCGGGCGAGCGGGTCAGGCCGTCTGCGATCAGGGCGAGAACCTCCGCGTCGCTGAGTTTCTTGCGCTCGTACCGAGGGACGTCCGGCTGCTGCGCCAGCAACCGGGCCAGATGCCGGGCCGCAGCGGCCCGGCCGACGATCCCGGCGGACAGCAGATGTGCGGCGATCCGGGCGTTGAGCGCCTGGCGGGTGCCGCCCAGAAGAGCTTGCAGCCGAGCATCGGCTGGCACCATGAGATTCGCAGGCAGGTCAGGGTCACGGGCGCCCGCCGACACGACCACAAAGCAGTCCGGGTCACGCACCACGCTGCCGGCCGCCACAATGTCCTCCCGGCAGGCATGAAGGTACGGGGCGGAAAGCGCCAGCAGATAGCTCGCGGTCGGCTCCCTCGCTGCCAACTCCCGAATGCTGCGCGGCTGACTTGCGGCGGGTCCTTCCCACGAACTCAATGCATGCCACCACGCCCTAGCGCCAACCGCCCCGCCGGGCACAGAATCCGGATGCCCTCCGGTAAAGGTCGCCGCATACGGGCGCAAGGGCGCATCGGCGGAGATCAAGCCGTAGCCGGCCGAGCAGGCCCACAGCCGTATCCGCCCTCCACCTGCGAGGTCCGGCAGGCCGCGGGCGACTGTCCAGTGCTCTCCGGCGTAAAGGTCCCGCGCCGCAATCAACGGAGAATAAGAGAGCTCGCTGAGCCTGCGAATCCAATCGCGGGCCCGCTCATCGGTATCACCGGCTGGCACGCTGCCCAGGTGGCACTGGTCTGGGACGGGCTGGCTCTTGCGGTTGGTGCAGGTGACGATCACGTGCACGGTTCCGGGACTGCCCGAATGGCCGTCCGCGGCCATTACTGGCCCGCCGTCCGGGTGTACTCGTCTCTTTGCTGCTGTGAAACGATCCGGGCAAACGCGCTGTGGTTGTGGATGCTCTCCTCGCTGGCAGCCTCGACGCTGAACGATCCGATCTGCTCGTGCGCCGCCAGTTCCCCGGCGGCGGCCCGGACCATGTCCTCAACGAATGCCGGATGGTCATAGGCACGCATCGTGACATGCCGCTCGTCCGGCCGTTTCAGCAGCGGGTAGACCGGGCATGACGCAGCGGCCTCGGCAATGCCGATCAGGTCATCAGCCCAGACAGGGGCAGGCTGGCCGTCCTCCCCGAACTCCAGGCATGCGCGGATGGTGATATAGGCACGCTGGTTGTGAGCACCGTAATCGCTGATGGCCTTGCTGCACGGGCACACACTGGTTACCGGAACCCGGACGCCGAGCGTGAGCCGCACGCCGCTATCGTCCAGCTCCCCAGACAGCCAGCACTGGTAGTCCATCAGCGCTGACTCTCCCGTGACCGGCGCGGCGCGGCACAGGAAGTAGGGGAACCGGAACTCCAGGCGCGCCCGGCGAGCGGCCAGGCGCTCGCGCAGGATGCCGAGCATGACCGGCAGGGTGACTGGCGTGACCTCCGCTGCGGCGCCGCTGAGGATCTCTACGAACCTGCTCATGTGCGTGCCCTTGAGTTCGGGGCTCAGGTCGACGGACATGGTGACGTCGGCGATGGTGTCTTGCTTGCCGTGCTCGCGGTCCGGCACGGCGACCGGGTAGCGGATGCCGGTGATACCGACTTCATCGATCGGCAGGCGCCGGTGATCGCGCCGGTTCTGGACGTCTTCCAGCATCAGGCCGCCTCGCCCCGGTAAATGCATCCCGAGGTGCAGGTCTCCCGGACCACCACCGTAGACAGCGGCAGCACTCCGGTAAGCCGGGCCCAGATCCAGCTGGCCAGGTTCTCACTCGTGGGGTTGCCCAGGCCGTCGACCTCGTTGAGGTAACGGTGATCGAGTTGGTCATGCAGGGGGGCGAACGCGTCCTTGATGTCCTGGAAGTCCATGACCCAGCCGGTCTGCTCACCGACCGGTCCGGCCACGTGGATCTCGACCCGGTAGGAATGGCCGTGCAGGCGGGCGCATTTGTGCCCGTCCGGAACGTGCGTGAGGCGGTGGGCCGCCTCGAAGGTGAACTCGCGGAAGATCTCCATCACGCGATACCCAGGTACTTGTGGGTCTGCAGGCTCAGGCGCCACCGGGGATGGGCCAGGCAGTACTCCACAGCCAGCCGGGTGTTCTTGTCCCGCTTAGGGCCGTCCATCGGCTGCAGCAGCAGTCGCGGGAACCCCAGGTCCTCGAACATCTCGGGGCTCGCTCCCTCCTGCGGGTAAACCAGCTTCAGCTCATCCCCGCTGGTCAGCTTCAGGGGCGCCCCGGCCTTGGGGCTCACGCACACCCAGTCCAGGCCAGGCGGCCGCGCCTGAGTCCCGTTGGTCTCCACCGCCACCTCGAATCCGGCGGTGTGGAAAGCCTCCACGGCGTCCTGGTCAAGTTGCAGCAGCGGTTCACCACCGGTGCACACCACAAACGCGCGCTCTCTGCGACT
>Ga0209040_10003036_pt1 | contig 12934 bp, 8 predicted proteins | sample BogFormECP12_OM3_FD_188240 | JGI IMG/M metagenome (GOLD analysis project Ga0209040, IMG submission 188240) | Bog forest soil microbial communities from Calvert Island, British Columbia, Canada - ECP12_OM3 (SPAdes) (version 2) | ecosystem: Environmental > Aquatic > Freshwater > Wetlands > Bog ... | reverse complement strand
TCCGTATTGGGAATCCGCCGGAGGGAATACGATGTAAGGAGTCCAACTTTCCGGAACTTTCGATCTCTGCTGGGGGAAATACTGGCGGAAACCAGATCGGGTTCACCACTGAGGTGGCGTTGCTGAACTTGACCGACGAACAGTTGCTTGCGCAAGCGCTGGCCGGCGATGAAGACGCGTTCACCGTCCTGTACCGCAGGCGGCAGGGACCGGTCTTCCGTTTCGCCCTGCACATGAGCGGTTCTTCGCAGGTGGCTGAAGAGGTGACGCAGGACGTGTTCGTGTTCCTGCTGCAACGGGGCCGAGACTTCGACCCCAGCCGGGCTGCGCTGGGAGCATACCTGTTCGGTGTGGCACGAAACTATGTGCGGCGTGCGCTGGAGCGGAACTATTCGGAAGCGATGCTGCACAGTCCGGCCGACGAAGAAGCCCAGTCGCTGATGACCGAGGACGACCCAGCGGAGGGCATTGCACGGCATCAGACCTCGACCGCGCTTTGGAAAGCCGTGCTCTCGTTGCCCGAACATTATCGCGAGGTGGTGGTGCTCTGCGATTTACAGGAGTTGAGTTATGCGCAGGCCGCGGAAGCTCTCGGATGTGCAATCGGCACCATTCGTTCGCGCCTGCACCGGGCGCACGACATGCTGGGAAAGAAGCTGCAACACTCGGCTGCCGCTGCTCCCGGAGTGTCAAGAGTTGCGACGAGGTGTGCATCATGACATGCCGTGAATTCAAACATACTGCCGCGTCGTTGACCTTGTGGGAGTTGTCGCGGACGAGCGATGGGCAGATCCTGGAACATGCTGATGAGTGCCCCAAATGCGGGGCCTGGCTGGACAGGCAACAGATGCTTGCCGCGGCGATGCAGCCGCTGCAGGCGCGAACCGCCAGCCGGGAGGCTGGTCCACACGTGGAACGGGCGCTGCTTCGGATGTTTAGGCAGGCCCCTTTCGAGTCTCCGCAACCAGTGGCGGCGCACCGTTCCACTCCAATCGCATTGCGTTTAAGCCGCTTCTTCGAGGTTGGAGCCTATGTGGCTGTGGCAGCAGCGATCGTCGTGGGACTGTTCCTGGGAGTTCACCTGCTGGAGGAGCGTTCCATAAGAGGCCCAATGCAGGGCCAGTCCGCTCCATCGAACACTGCGCCGGTGCAGCAGAATACGGCCTCCGCACAAGACATTTCGCGTAAAGAAATCGCGCCAGCGACGCACGAGCAGCCTGCGATGTCGCCGAAGCGTGAGCTTGCTGTTCACCCTGTCTCCCAAAGCGGCAGCGCCAGGCGGTCAAGTGCTGCCGCTGCGTCGCAGACCAGCTATGACCCGGATTATGTTGCCTTGATGTTCTGCGATCCGCTGAGCTGTTCCAGTGACGCCCAAGTGGTCCGCATGGAGCTGACGAGTGACCGCGATGCTCAGCCCTTGGTGGCCGACGTGGTTGTGGGTTACGACGGAGTGGTACGGGCGGTCCGGATCGTCAATTGAAGTGAGTTGCGGTGAGGTATCGAAGCAAGAAATTCAATCGAATTTGAGGACAGAGCCATGAGTCTTGAAAAATCTGCAGTTCTTCGCGCCATTTCGACGTGGTCATTCTGCGGGCTGTTGTTATTCGGGTTAAGCTCACTTGCGGTAGCACAAAGCGATGCCCCGGCGCCACCTCCGCCTCCGGGCGCAATGATAATGACGATGCATGGTCCCGGCCCCGGCGGGCCCGGCGGCATGATGCATGACGAAATCGGTGAGGGGAAGGTCGTCACAGGCGTGCCTATGAGTGCCGACCTGGTGGTCACCCGTGACACGACGCTGGCCGACGGCAATCACATCCACACACAAACCCAAACCAAGGTTTATCGCGACGCCGATGGCCGGGTTCGGAGGGAGATCGGGTTCGAACTGAACACGCCGACCACCGGAGCCGCCAAGCGGAGCATGATCATCATTACCGATCCAGTTGCCGGAAAGCGGTACGTGCTGAATCCGCAGAACAAGACCGCCCACGTGATGCCGTTTCAGCCTGGCAAACATGGTCAGGGTCCGCCTCCTCCGGGTGGAGAGGCCGGACAAAAGTGGGCGAAGCACGACGACGCAAACCTTAACCGCGAGGAATTGGGAATGAAGACGGTCAACGGCTTGCAAACCCAAGGTACGCGCGTGACCCATACCATCCCAGCCGGCAAGATCGGCAACGAGAAGCCGATTGAGGTGGTAACCGAGCGCTGGTATTCCACCGATCTGCAACTGCCGCTCGCGACGACCCACACCGACCCGATGATGGGCACGATGACGACGAACTTGACCAACATCGCCCGCACGGCGCCGGATGCGTCACTGTTCCAGGTGCCGTCCGATTACAAAACCGAGACTGGCAAGCAGGGCGACATGCTCTACATGCCTATGAAACCCTAAAGTGCAGCGCTCGCAGCGGAGGCGCCGACGACGCACCTCCGCTTTGCGGTTTTGTACAGTTCCCGATTTGTTTGACTGCCGACGCGGCCGCATCCCACGCCCCGCAGGTTTGACGTCTATTTGACATCCCACGGTTCCGGCTGGAGTACAATTGCCTTCCATCGGCGGTCCGTGTGGCACCCCGGAGGCAGTATGTGCCGGCTGAAGTCAACCTCCCTCGCTCTCTTAGTTCCGATTTTTGTTTGCTCCATCGCTTTCGCTCAGCGTTCTGGATCAGCGACGACTCCAACCGTTACCGAGATCCAGGTCCGGGTCAGCTACGACAACGAGCGCCCCGTGGGTCAACAAATTATGGTCGAATTGATCAATGAGCAGTCGGTTCCGGTGCTTCAGACGTTTACCGACAGCGAAGGACGAGCGGTGTTTAACATCATGGGGGGAGGCGTTTATCGGGCGCGGGCCTCTGGGACGGACATTGAGCAAGCCGTCTCCGACCGAATGAACATCGAACCGAGCGACCGTTCGGCGATATGTTGGCTCCATGTACAGCAAAAGGCTGGGGTGGATGCATCCACCAGCACGGCCACCGCAGCGGTCACGACGGCGAATGAGCTTAGGATTCCCGCCGACGCCAAGAAGTCTTTCATGAAGGGGATGGAGGCTTTGTATCGCCACGACTTCCCGAAAGCGGCCGAGCTATTCGAGAAAGCCACTGTCGCTTATCCGCAATACGACGCTGCCTACGACAATCTCGGCGTGACCTACATGCAGTTGGGACAACCCGACAAGGCGCGCGAGGCCTTTGAACATGCGGTCCAGCTCAACGATAAGAACGCTGACGCCGACCGCAATTATGCCCGCCTGTTGATGACGAACCGCGAGTATCCGCGCGCCCTGAATTTGTTGAATCAATCGTTAATCGTCGATCCCCAAAACCCATCTGCTCTCGCCCTGGTCTCGATCGTACAGCTCGAGACCGGCGATATTGACGGCGCGCTACGAAGCGCTCTGAAGGTCCACCAGTTGCAACACGAAGGTTATGCCGTAGCTCACTACGTTGCCGGACGCGCGTACGAAGTAAAACAGCAATTTCAGAACGCGACCTCGGAATACGAAACCTACCTTCGCGAAAGTCCTGACGGTCCCGAGGGCAAGCAGGTACGGAATGCCCTGGCGCGCGTAACAGCCATGGCCGGTACGACACCTCAACCCAGCACAACGCCGCAGTAAGTGGTGACCTCCTTCCCTTTCTCATTTCTTTCTCGACAGCGGATATTCGTTGCGATACAATCCCGCGGCATCATAGTTACAATAGACACGCCCCAGTTGAGGCTGCTTTAGCGGTTGCGCGTGGACCGCATAGAGACGCCTTGGCAGCTAAAATCGTGCCGGAGGAGATGTCAGTGTTCGACGAGCTCAGAGCCATCCAGCGGGAGTATGGATATCTTCCCGTCGAGCAGTTGCACCGGATGTCCGAGCGCCTGAATATACCGATAAGCCGGATTCACGCCGTGATCAGCTTCTACCCTCATTTCAGGCTGACTCCCCCACCAAAACTCGACGTGCGAGTCTGCGCCGATATGACCTGCCATCTTCGAGGCGCTCCTCAACTCAAGTCGCGGATAGAAGGGTTATTTGGGAACAAGAATAAGGACGAGTTTACGATCCGTGATGTGTCCTGCCTCGGGCGTTGCGATGAGGCTCCGGCGATTTCCGTTAACGATCATATCTGCGGGGGGTTATCGACGCAGCAGGTCCTCGATTTACTCCAATCCGACACTTTTACACCACCTTCGTCCCCAGTGGATCGCAGAGCGACACAGCAATTCGGCACCGATCCTTACGGTGGCACCGGCGAATACCTGGCGGTGCGCCGCCTGCTGGACACTCGCGATTATGCCGGAGTAATCGCCACTCTCAAAGCCAGCGGGCTGGCCGGACTTGGAGGCGCTGGATTCCCGACCGGATTGAAGTGGGAGATAGTGCGGAACGCCAAAGGTGAACAGAAGTATGTGGTGTGCAACGCCGATGAGAGCGAACCGGGAACCATCAAAGACCGCTTCATCATGCAGCATCTCCCCTACCTCGTAATCGAGGGCATGATCCTCGCGGCGCTGGTTACTGGCGCCCAGAAAGGCTTCATCTACGTTCGGCATGAATATGAAGAACCCAAAGAAGTCCTCCAGAAAGAAATCGACCGTTGCTATCGCGAGCAGCTATTAGGGAAAAACATTCTGGGAAGTGATCGCACCTTCGACTTGGAGATGTTTGTCAGCCCAGGCGGGTACATCTGCGGCGAGGAAAGTGCCCTGCTGGAGGCTATGGAAGGTAAGCGTGCAGAGCCGCGTAACAAGCCGCCGTTTCCGGGCACCAACGGCTTGTGGAACATGCCCACGGTGCTCAACAACGTGGAGACCTTCACCTTCGCCACCGCCATCCTTGCACGCGGGGTTGAGTGGTACAAGTCCCAGGGCATAAATGGATCTACGGGCCTGAAGTTCGTCGGCATCAGCGGTGACGTCCTGCGCCCGGGGGTCTTTGAGGTGCCGATGGGGACCTCGTACCGCGATCTCATCTTCGGGAATGCCGGAGGGATGATCGATGGTAGAAGCCTGCTCTCATTCGCACCATCGGGACCCTCCTCCGGATACCTGCCGGCCTCCATGCTGGACTTGCCCTTGAACTTCAAGGCTGTCGCGGCTGCTGGTTCTATGGTTGGATCTGGCGCGATTGTGGTGTGCGCTGACAATCGCTGCATGCTCGACATGGCCTTGAATTCGGTCCGGTTTTTCCGCAATGAGTCGTGCGGCAAGTGTGTTCCTTGCCGCGTGGGTTCGGAGAAACTAGTGAGTATATTGACCGGCTGGACATCTGGTAAATCCAAGCCGGGCGATCTGGAATTGGCCGAAGAGCTGTTCCGAGCCATGAGCCTGACTTCCATCTGCGGCTTGGGGCAAATTGTGCCCGCTCCGATGGCCTCAGTGTTGAAGCATTTTCCGGACGTTATCGATGATCACCTGACTCGCAAGCGATGCTCTGCTGGCGTTTGCTTCCAACCTACGGCGGTGACGTAATGGCTGATCTGATCGCAGCAAGAGAGCTTCCCGATGTGAAGCTCACCATTGATAAACGCGAGATCGTTGTCCCAGCGGGGACGACAATTTTTGACGCTGCAAGGATCTCCGGGATCCCCATCCCGACCCTCTGTCATCAGCAGAATGAAACGCCGGTGGGCGTCTGCCGCCTGTGCGTCGTGGACATTGGACAACGCGTGTACACAGCGTCGTGCGTCCGGCAAGTCGAGCCCGGAATGGTTGTCAAGACCTCCACCGAAGACGTGTTGGGCGTTCGACGTACGCTTCTGGAACTGCTGATGGCCGACCACCCAACTCCATGCCACCGGCAGCAGCTTACCCACGATTGTGAACTGGAGCGGCATGCTGCGGAGGCGGGTCTTGCTGCTTCCCGCTTTCCCGGCCTTCCCACACCCAGAGGAACCGATGATTCTTCCGCCGTGATCGCAGTCGATCATGGCGCCTGTATCCTCTGCGAGCGTTGCATGCGCGGCTGTGATGAGATTCAACATCACGTCGTAATTGCCCGACGGGGGAAGGGCTACCAGGCCGGCATCGCTTTCGATGAAAACCTTCCCATGAGCCAGTCGCACTGCGTCAGTTGCGGGGAATGCATGGTCTCATGCCCGACCGGCGCGCTGATTAATAAGAAGCAGGAAATCGCCACCGACATCCCGGGGAAACCCGTACCGGTCGAGGAACTGAAAGAGCTCGAGATTTTCCGGAACGTGTCGGGAACATTCCTCAGCCTGAATAGCGAGGCCGTCCATAAGCGGCATTTCAAGGCCGGCGACATCATCTGCCGCGAAGGTGAGTATGGCTCAACCGCGTTCTACATCCTTGAAGGTAAAGTGGAGGTCTTCCTTTCCAGTCCTCTCGGGCACGTTGGAACCAAAGCCGAGCGTGGCGGCTTTCTGCGGAAACTGAAGTCAACCATCACCGGCAAGCCGCAAAATCCCCGCGATGCAAAGAGTGAACGCGCCTTTATACCCATTGATGCTCCGGTCGATCTGCCCTTCGACAATCCCATTGCTGAGTTGCAACCGGGTGATCTCTTTGGCGAGATGACTTGCATGAGCTTCTATCCGCGGTCGGCTACGGTTCGCGCAAAGACGGACTGCACCATGCTGGAGATGCTGCGGAATGTGCTCGACATCATGCAACGCAACAAGTCATTTCGGGAAAGGGTTGAACGCAACTACCGGAAGCGGGCCCTTGACAACCATCTGCGGAGCGTTCCGTTATTCGAAACTCTTACCCCGGCTTTCATCGATTATCTGCGGGACCGAGTCGAACTGCGACGTTACGCGCCCGGGCAGGTCATTTGTCAGGAAGGCGAGGAAGGTGACAGCTTCTTCCTGGTGCGAATAGGTTTCGTCAAAGTGTCACAGGCCCATCCTGGCGGCGCCTTAGTTCTCGCCTATATCGGACGATCAGGGTACTTCGGCGAGATAGCGCTCCTGGGTGGTGGGGTGCGCACCGCGACCTGCACCGCGCTGGACCACGTGGAGACGGTGGTAATTCGAGCCCAGGATTTCAAGCTTATGATTGAGCAGTTTCCTGAAGTCAGGCGAGCTTTGGAAGTCGTTGCACAGCAGCGACTGGAGGAGAACCGGGGCAGAGTCACCACCATCCGCAGTGCGCCCATTGACGCTTTCCTGGCCCAGGGACTGATGGAAGCACAAAGCCTGCTGGTGCTCGACCTGGAGCGCTGCACAAGGTGCGACCAATGTGTTCGCGCCTGCGCGGACGCGCATGACGGGGTCAGCCGTCTCATCCGCGACGGCTTGCGCCTGGATAAGTATTTGATTGCCACCTCGTGCCGGCAGTGTAGAGATCCGCTTTGCATGGTCGGCTGCCCGGTCGGATCCATCCGGCGCAAGAACAGCCTTGAGATGGTCATTGAGGATTGGTGCATCGGATGTGAACGTTGCGCAAACAACTGTCCATACGGAAACATCAACATGCATCCATTTAGTGTTCAGACTAACGATCCAACGAGTCCCGGGAAACAAGTCGCGGAGGTAAAGAAAGCGACCGCCTGCAATCTCTGTCTTGATTATGACGAACCAAGCTGCGTTTACGCTTGTCCGCACGACGCTGCGCACCGCGTCCATCCAAACGAATTCTTTGCCTACCTTGTTCAGCAAGGCGATACCACGTTGAAGAAAGGCAGCTAGCTGTGCTCATTGACTCCACACACCGCGTCTGGATTGTGGGTACCGCGGTCGCGCTCGCTTTGGGCACGGCTTTCTACATTCCGTATGCGTTGGTATCCGTACGGGGGCCTCAGGGTGGCAGCGCGGTCGGGATCATCTATGGCAGTATCGGTTCGGCGCTTATGCTATTCGCGGGACTTCTGGGCGCTCGGAAAAAAGTGCCAGTGTGGCGCGTGGGGCGTGCAACCACATGGATGCGGGCGCATCTCTGGCTTGGACTCCTGAGCTTCCCCTTTATTCTTTTCCATTCGGGGTTCAGGCTCGGTGCTGCTCCCTTAACTCGCTGGCTGATGGTGTTGTTTATCGCCGTCATAGTCAGCGGAATCTTCGGCGCAGTCTTACAGCACTTTCTTCCCCGCGTGATCACTACTCGCGTGCCCATGGAGACGGTTTACGAGCAGATTGACAGCATATGCGGGCAACTGCTGGTGGAGGCTACTACCTCCGCGACCGAGCTTTGGTCCGCCTTGGAGGGGGACCTGGAGCAAGCCAATCCGCAGCAGCGTGCTGAAGCTGCGACTGCTGGGACCAAGGGCGGCGTCACGTTCGCCTCTGCAATCGGCGCCGATGAGCAGTTCGCCACTACCTTGCACGGGTTTTTTGACGACGAGATAAGGCCTTACCTTGTGCAACATGGCGGGCGCGGTCGAGTCCTGGCAGACAAAGACCGAACATCGGCGACATTCCAACAATTCCGCATCCTGTGTCCCAAGGATTTTTGGCCCCGGTTAAACGACCTTGAGAACATTTGCGACGAGAAACGCCAGTTGGATCGGCAGCGGGCATTGCATCGAGTGCTGCACGGCTGGCTTCTCGTGCACATACCCGCTTCCTATGCCCTGCTTCTTTTGGGCGCAGTCCATGCTGTAGTAGCACTGAGGTACTAATCTGTGCCACGGGTCAGAACAGCCAAAACGCTCGCTAAGCGCATCGATATGCAGTATTTCACCCGCCTGCATGGATTCCGGCGGTGGCGGCTCGTGCTCTCCATAGCCCTTCCGGTCCTGGCAGCAGGATGGCTGCTCGCGGAACGTGCGTCCGGCAACCGGGTCATCTATAGCAGCGGCCCAGTGTCCTCCGCCCATGCTGTTTTCGGCCAAAATTGCAATCTGTGCCATGTGCGTGGCGCCAGCTACAGCGCGGCTGTCCCAGACAAAGCCTGCCTCGCCTGTCATAACGCCCCGGTCCACAACGCGCACCAGGCCTTCACTCCTTCCTGCGGGTCATGTCATCTTGAACACGAGGGGAAGCTCCGGATGGCCGAAACTGCAAATGCCGCTTGTACCCAATGCCACGCCAATCTGTACACAAAAGAAGGACATCCGAAGTTCGACTCCCATGTATCGGGTTTCGACCGGAAGCATCCAGAGTTTTACCCGGTACGTCATGGCCAGTTTGACCCAGGCACCGTCAACCTCAACCATCATGCTCACCTGCAACCTACCCTGCGCGGACCCAATGGACCGGTTCAGATGCGGTGCGAGGATTGCCATAGACCGACAGGGGTTAACGAGCCTTGGCCGTACTCGGTTGCCGTGGTGCAACCCGCAAGCCAGCAGCCCGTCGTGGTTCCGGCTGCAGAAGTGCAACAGACAAAGAAAAGGTACGCCGAAATAGCCGCTGGGCCTTACATGGCGCCAATCAAGTACGTAAACCAATGCGCCGCCTGCCACACGTTACAATTTGATCCCTTGATACCTGAGCCGGCGCCCCACGGTAAACCTGAGGTTGTACACGCATTCATCGTCGAAAAGATAAAGCAGTTGGTCAAGGCAAGTCCGGAATTAGTTCACAAGCCGGTTACTACCGGATATAAAGACCAGATTGAGGCGACACGGAATTATCTGCGTCCCGCCCTCGATTACCTAGTTCTTCCAACGGTTCCGACGACCCCCGAAAACTGGGTCTCTCAGCGCACGGAAATTGCCGAACGGGTACTGTGGAGGAAAGACTGCAAGGTGTGCCACAGTCAAACGACGGGCGAAGCCGACAAGCTACCAACTTCCGTAAAAGCCTTCATTCCTGCCCGCTGGCTTGCTGACTCGGAATTCGATCACCAGGCACACAGCATGATGACTTGCGAGTCTTGTCACTCCGGGATATCCGGCAGCAAACTGACCTCAGACGTTAACCTGCCCAAGATCGAGACTTGCCGCAGATGTCATAAGGAGGGCGGGGCGTTGAAGGGGGCTGCCGAAGGTCGGTGCTACGAATGCCATAGCTACCATGACTGGCGAAAGGAACAACCGCTGAAGGGCAAGTTTGACGTGAATGCTTTGCGGGCGGGTAGCTGACGTCAGGCCGTAAATCCTGCGAATACCTATTGTACGAGACTGTACCCGTTGCCCTGAAGGCCCATTTTCTTCCGGTCATTTGCGCTGTTGCTGTATACCATCCTGCTGCATCTCCGAACCCGGCGTTGGCGGTGGAGATTGCTCTGCGCTCTTCTGCGTCACCGGTTCTGCAGCCGGCCCCGGCGGTTCGTCCGTCACCGAATAGAGTTGTTCCTTGCGAAGATAGAGGCGTTTCATCTCTTCATAGTTGAATGGACGGGAGCCTCTGCGTCCGAAGACGGCAAGCTGATGACCGGTTTCGTCCACAGCGCGATCGCGATCGATTCCGCGAGAAATGGCCAGCGCGGGACCCTTGGTTTTATAGCTGGCGATGAGTTTGGGAACTGGCTTGGGGGCAAAGCCGTAGAAATTTGGCGTCGTTTGAGGCGAGAACAATTGCACCACCTGCAATCCGTTGTGACCATCGGCAACGAACGCGAACTGGCTGGAACTCACCATCCCGATCTTGATGTCATTCGTGTCGTTAAGCTTCCCTTCCGCATCGAACATCTGATCCAGCCGAGGCCGTTCCGGCGCTTCGATATTAACTATCGCGATGCCCTGCTTACCGGCGGCGACATATGCGTAGGTGCGGGCCGCGTAGATGTTCCGCGCATCCGCCAGCGGTACCAGAACATCCCGAACGGGCACGGGATGCGCTAGATCGGTAATATCCAGGACCTTCATTCCAGCGCGATCGACCACAAACGCGTAACGGAATTGAACGGCAATTCCGCGGGGATCGTCCAAAAATGGGGCTCCGATCTGAGCTACCAGATTGGGCTTCGCCGGATTGTCCAGATCGACCACCGCAAGACCCCGGTCACACAGGATATAAGCGTAGGTGCCGGCAAATGCGATCCGGCGAGCGCCGTTCAAGGCCCCGTCAGGATTGAACGCTAGCGCCCTTTGCAGGAAGTTATTGGTTGGATTGCCATCCAGAAGAGTGCCCACACCCGGGGTCTTGTGCTTAAGGTTTGGATCGCCGACGATAACCAAACCTTCATATTTGTCGGCGATATACAGGAATCCGTAAAACAGATGAATGGACTGCTCCTCATTCTCAGGGTTGTGCGTGCGCAAGGGATCAACACCGAGCGTAGTTGGGGAGGCCACCGCCTGGGCGTATTTCGTGCGGACATAGAAGCGCTGGCCTAGCGGCGAGACCGGCGCGGTGGTCATTCTCTCGGAAAAGTCCTTATCATCGAGATTCGCGATGTCAAAAACGCGAAGACCGCCCTCACCCATCGCGGCGTACAGATACTCTCCCCGTGCCTGTAAGTCGAGCACATTTCCGTCGTGGTGATAGGCCTCCTTCAATTCGCCCTTGTTCCGGGTATGTTGTTCGTAGTCGGAGGGATAGGCAATCTTCTGTAAGTCGCTGCCGAGGATAGCAGTCGGCTCGCTATGTTCCGCCACGGCCACCGCATGATAGCCCTCCTTCCCGTTCGCTACGTAGATGTAGCGCCCCATGAAGTTCATGAAACCGGTGCCCTGGATCAGGACATGCGCCAACCAGGCATTGTTATCGCCTTTGGTGGAAACATGGCAATCGGTGCAAGTGCGAGTTTCCTTGGTTCGAACGGTGTGCGGTACAAACGGGCTGAAAGCCTGCCCGCTAAACCCTTCGGTAGAAACTGTCTGCTGTTGGTAGTAACCCCAGTCACGATCGGAATTCTGCGAACTGACAAGAACGGCGCAGGCCGAACGCACGGGCGCTACTCGATGGCCGGTAACCGTACCGTCTATTCCCAGCATGTAGATGTCGTCACGCAAGACTTGAAAGCTGTAGGCGGTCCAGTTGCGCGTGACAATGCCTTCGTTGTGCAGCATGGGCATTTTTCTGTTGGCCGCCATCTCAAGGTGACAGCCGAAACAGGTCGGAATCCATGCTGAGTGGCAGCTATAACAGGTCATGCTCTTGTTGCTGTGAGCGAGTGCGCCGTCGTCGGTGCCGGCCGTGCCCCAGGTTTTGCCGTCCTTCTGCACGGTTTTTGCGAACCGCGCCTTTTCGTTGTAGCTGGGGTTGCCTGGGGTAATGGAATCCAGCACTTGCCTGACTTCCCATTGTTTGTCGGGTTCAAGCATTGCGCGCTGGAACAACCGGCCATCTTTCCAATAAAAGCGCTGATCTCCCCAGGGTGTGCGGAGCAACCTGAGATCGGTGCCGCCGGTGGGCGCCGCGGGTCCCGATGTCTTCAGCGTGGCGCGAGCCTGAATGCTGCCGTGACAGTCGATGCAATCCACTTCGACCGCGTTTCGAGTTTCTCCGTAGAGTCGCCCGTTGCCGTGATTATCCTGGCTGAAGTGACAGTCGACGCAGTGCATGCCCTTTTCCAGGTGAATGTCCTCCAGGTGCACCGCCTTCTTGAACTTTTCCGGATCGTCCGGCGAGATAGGCGCTCCCTTGCTGTCCAGCAGTTCGCCGACGCGATTGCGCTTGTATACTGCGCGGAAATTCCAGCCATGGCCGTGAAAATCGGCAAACTGTGTCGACTTCAGCGTGCTCAGAAACTCCGGGCTGCCGACCTTATCGAGGAAATCCACACTGGCCCACAACCCCCTCGGCGTGGCCCCCTCCGGATTGCGGACAGCGACGCGGTGCTGTTCTTCGGGAGTGGGATTGTGTTGCTTGGTGGGATACATTTTCTCGCCATCAACCTCGTTGTCCCACCACGTATATCCGAAGTAGGTCGTGACCATGTTCGTGCCCGGATGCATATGGCAAACCATGCATTGGCTCGATGGCATTCCGCGCGTGAACTGGTGTTTTATGGAGTGCCCTGACTGACCTTTCGGAATCGTCGGATCGATGGTCGCGCTGAATCCCGAATGGCCATACTGTGCGTATGGTCCCGAGTGTTCCGGAGAACGGTCATTGGCATAGACAACATGACACGCACTGCA
>Ga0209040_10003032_pt1 | contig 12940 bp, 14 predicted proteins | sample BogFormECP12_OM3_FD_188240 | JGI IMG/M metagenome (GOLD analysis project Ga0209040, IMG submission 188240) | Bog forest soil microbial communities from Calvert Island, British Columbia, Canada - ECP12_OM3 (SPAdes) (version 2) | ecosystem: Environmental > Aquatic > Freshwater > Wetlands > Bog ... | reverse complement strand
AACGTCTCCGGGGTGAAATAAGTGTGCAGGATGACGTCGTCGAAAACACGGCCCCCAAGCGCAAGCGTGTTAGGCCCGAAAGCCACCAGCGCCAGTCGGATGTCTTCGTTGAAGTCCGGGTCGAGAAAGAGTATGGGGTACTTGCCCATCGGCCCGTCGTGGTTGAAGACCACCTCGCCGTGCCACAGTCGGCGCATGACCTGAGCCCAATCCTCCATCTGCGCGGTCGTGACCGCCGGTATGCCGAATGCCCCGTAGATCGCGGCGATCCCGCGGCCGATGCCCAGGGTGAACCGGCCACCGGAGAGCCGATGCATGGTGGTCGCCCACGACCCGGTGATCAGCGGGTGCCGGGTGTTGTGATTGGTTGCGGCGGTGGCGATCTGCATCCGATCGGTGACAGCGCACGCGGCACCGACCAGAGACGATGCTTCTTTGACGTTCCACCGCTCGGAGATGAATGCGGTGCCAAAGCCCAACTCCTCGCCCCGACGCGCCTCGTCCATCAGGGTCGCCGGGCCCTCGCCACCGGCCCCGGCCAGTAGGTAATAACCCAATTCGTCGAGTGTCTTGGTCAACTCCAAACTCCTTGCTTGTAGCCACAATTCCAGACTTCGGTGATCTTCCCGGCGACGACGCGGAAGATCTCCATGCTGCCGACGTCAACATTGGTGCCATCCTTGAGCGTCATCGGAGACTGGTAGACGATGGCGACGTGTTCGCCATCGTCACCGGCAACCACCAGGTTCAGGTTGAATCTGATGGCCTCGAACATGGCCCAGTGATCGATGATGCGGTTGACTGCCTCCTCGTGCGTGAGCAGTGTCGCCTCACCCACCTCATGCCGGGTGACTGTGTCGCCGATCAACTCCTCGGCGAGCGCGAAGTCGCGCTCGTTCCAGACCACCAGGTTGTACAGCTCGACCACGTCGCGGGCGGTGCGGGGTGAGGTGCTCATTCAAACACCTCAGTTGCGTCCAGGTCGTCGATCGCAGCCACCGCCCGTTCGGTTAGCTTCAGGCATAAGGCGCGTGAGCGTTCCGGCATCGTGTCCCAACCGACCAGGGTGATGACGGGGAGGAGCATGAGATAGGCGACCGCGAAGCGGTAGTGCCGCCACGCCTCGTCGAACGAATAATCGGTGACACCGTTGTCGGCGAGCCGAGCGAGGTATTCGCGCACCAGCTGCTCATCGTGTCCGCGACGCACGTCAGTGGGCAAGCCTTGGCTGGTCAGGTAAGCGACGTCGGCCGCACCGGCACCCCGGGATGCGAACTGGAAATCGACAATCTTCAGCGAGTCGCCATCGAAGAACATGTTGTCGGCCCTGATATCCCCGTGCAACAACATCGGCCGTACCGTCAAGGCGGCCAGCGCTTTTGGGGCTAGCTCAACGAACCGCTCGGCATACTTTGCCACCGCGGCGGGAACCGCCACCGCTGACTTATCGCGGTACACGCGCCACCCGAAATCGAACGCGGGATGCAGTATTTCGCGAGCGATCGGCGTGTCAAGGCTCGGAAACGCGTCGAGTGCCGCGGCGTCGGCAGCGGTGACCGACCAGGCGTGCATGCCGGCCAACTGCTCGATGCACAACCGGGCCCGATGCATTGACAGCCCCGCCAGATGATCGGCATTGTCCCAATCCCGCAGGTCCTCGAGAACCAGCACGAAATCCACTGATTCCTCAGCCATCCCGGCGGCGTATACATGCGGTGTCGCTATCGGTGCCCTGCCCGCGACGTATCGGTAAAACGACAACTCCCGCCGATAGCCGCCCAGCATGTCCATCGCCCACCGAGCCTCGGATTGGGCGGCCAATTTGACGATCACCGTCGACGGCACGCCGGGGTCGCCCGTCAAATGGAGCCGGTACAGCAGCGACGAGAATCCGGTGTCTTGTGCTATCTGTTCAACGCGAATGGCATTGATGGTCAGCGATTTCGGTGCGACGCCGTCTGCGCGCAGCGCTTCGCTGAGCCACCCGGGAGTCACCTCGTCGATTGCGCGGGGCACGCGCCCTTCGGCCAGTGTCACCATCGAGCTCCTGAAGATATTTGATGATGAACAACTAACATAGTTGTCGAGCGTCTAAAATGCAACCGTGCCTTCCCCAGTACGCGGGCTCACCCAACCGGAGCGGGTGAAGTTGTCGAGTCGACGGCTGCTGCACGCCGCGGCCGAGTTGATCGTGGAGAAGGGCTGGGAAGCAACCACGGCCGCAGAGATCGGTCGTCGCGCGGGATACAGCCGCGCCATGGTCCACGCCAGGTACGGCAGCAAGGACGCCATCCTCGAAGCGTTCCTTGGCGAGTATGTGAAGCGGCTCAACCCAGATCCGGATGCCAGCGTGACCGGCATACAGCAGGTGCTCGCTCACTTCGACCGGATTCAGGAAATCCATGCTGAAGACCGCGAACTCCTGCGGGCGATGTTCGTCGCCACTTTCGAGGCGGTAAAGACGACGTCGCCCTTGCGCGATCGGATCCAAACTCAACTCATGAGCGGCGCAGCCAAGGTTGAGGCGGGGCTGCGTAACGGCATTGCGGACGGCTCGGTCCGATCCGACATTGACATCGATGCTGCCGTTAAGGACATCACCGCAGCGGTGTTCGGCATCGCATTTCAGTGGGTCGCCGTACCCCAAGCTCATGACCTCGATGACGAGCTGAACTGCGTTCGCTCCAGGATCATTCGGCAGTACGGCTCTGCACCTGCTCGACGTCGCGCAGGAATCGCTCGGTAACTCGCTGCACACGCCGGGAGAACACCTGGCCGACGTGGCCGCCGTCGTACCAGTACAGTTGGCCGCCCCAGCGCTCCTGCAAGGCAATCGCGGGCTCGCGCATCGCCATCCGGTCATGCCACGCCCCGACAATGAGTCGCCGCCGCGGCGGTGGAGCCGGGTCGACGGCCAGTGGATCGATCACCGAGGTCAGCTTCGAAACCTCCGGGGACGCCAGCAGCTCCCGGTATCCGTCGCGCGACGAACCCCACCGCCCGAGGTGTCGCGCGATCATCGCGTTCAGCCCCAGAATCGGGGTGTAAAGCGCGACCGCGTCGACCTGCCTCTCCAGATGCGAGACCAGCGCGGCGACCGGAGTGCCCATCGAGATCCCCGACACCACAACGGCGGTGGCCTGCGGCCGAACCCAGCGCACCACGGCGCGCACCTCCGACACCGCCCGCATCATGCCCGCCACATTGCCCAGTGGATCCATGTCCGGGTAGACCGGCCACCGGCCGCGACGGGAACCGTGCCCGGGCTGCACCGGCATCGCGACGTTGAACCCCAGCCCGCGATGGACTCGGTCGATCCGCGAAAACAACATGTCGTCGGCGCGTCCCTGGCCGGCGCCGTGCACCCATATCAGCCACGGTCTCGGGCCGTCGCGGTGCCGGAGCAGGTGAACTACCGCCAGCGCCGGGCCACCCAGGCCGTCGGCTTCCAGTGTCTTCGGTAGCGCCGGGTCATGTTCGAATGTCATCCGCTCGTAAGCCAGCCCGCCTGTGCGCTGCCGTCGCACCGCCTGCACCCCCAACGGTTGTGGCTCGGCATGAGCCCGGTCGATGCCCAGGGCCGACAATTCCTCGGCCGCCGCTTCGCAAGCACTCAACGGCCGCAACGCCGCCGGGCTCCCGCCCAGCAACGAAAACCCGGACAGCACAAGCTCGTCCAGCATCACCTCGCCGAACTGACGCACGCCACGTGGCGACACCGGGACCCACCCGGTCGATTCGTTGAGACCGGCCACCGCGCGCGGCACGACCATGCCCAGCTCGCGGGCCAGGTCGCGGGTGAGGCCCAGACTGCGCGTCGCCAATGACGTGCCGCTCACCTAAGCCAACTTAAAACCGGTGTATCCGCCGGCCGCGATTTCGTCGCAGCGGCGTCGGTATTCGGGGATTCCGCCGGTATAGCCCATGTACATCCGTTTCTTGCCCGGCACATTGCCGCCGTTGTACCAGGAGTTGCACGACGGGTGGACCAGCACCGTTGCCGCCACGAGCGAGGTGGCGTGGTCGATCCACTCCTGCTGCGCAGTGGGTAGCGCCTCGATGGTGCGAATTCCGTTGGCGCGCAAGTACGCGATGCAATCGCTGATCCAATCCACATGCTGTTCCAACGCGGTGACGAAGTTGGTGGCCGCACTCGGGCTGCCCGGACCCTGGATCGTGAACAGGTTCGGGAAGCCGGCGACCGCCAGCCCAAGATAGGACAACGGCCCTTCGCTGGCCCAGAATTCGCCGAGCGACAGCCCGTCGCGCCCGCGAATGTCGATGCGGCTCAGCGCGCCGGTCATCGCGTCGAACCCGGTGGCGTAGACGATCACGTCGAGATCGTAGGAACCTTGCTCGGTGCGGATGCCGGTCAGAGTCACGTCGCGGATCGGCCCCTTGCGCAGGTCGACGAGCGTCACGTTGTCGCGGTTGAAGGTCTGGTAGTAGCCCTGGTCGATGATCGGTCGCTTGCACGCGAACGGGTGGTCGGGGACCAAGGAGGCCGCCGCTTCGGGATCCTTGACGATCCGCTCGACCGCGTCGCCATACAACTTGGCCGCCATCCGGTTGGCCTCGATGTCGAAGAAGATGTCGCCCCAATTCAGCGCGCCCATTACCCCGCTCTCGTCGATGGCCCGTAATTGGTCTTCTCGTGATGCCGACTTCAATGGCGGCTTACCGAGCATCCCCAGTAGCACTGAGAAGGCACTTAGCCGCGCCGCGCCGACCGGGTGCGCTCGTTGGGCCGCTCGAATCTCGTCGTACCGCGCTTTCATCTCGTCCAGCTCGCCGGGCTCAAACCGCCGCACCTGCCAGGGCAGCGTGTACGCTGGCGAACGCTGAAACACATAGAGTTGCGCGGCTTCTCGGGCCACCACCGGAATGAGCTGAACACCGGTCGAGCCGGTCCCGATGACGCCGACCCGTTTTCCGGCAAAGTCGACGCTCTTGTGCGGCCAGCGGCTGGTGAACAATGACGTCCCGGCGAAGGTGGCCATCCCGGGGATGTCGGGTTCCAGCGGCGCCGACAAGATGCCGGTGGCGGCAACGACGAACGGGGCTCGGAAAGTTTCGCCGGCTTCGGTTCGCACCACCCACGCCGCGGCCTCGTCGTCAAAGTCCATTGCGACGACCTTGGTGTCGAACTGGATGTCGCGGCGAAGATCGAGCCGGTCGGCAACGAAGTTCAGATAGGCCTCGATCTCGGGCTGGGCCGGCATCGTCTCCGTCCACACCCATTCCTGCTGGATCTCGTCGGAGAAGCTGTAGGAGTATTCGATGCTTTCGATGTCACAACGAGCGCCGGGGTAACGGTTGTATAGCCAGGTGCCGCCGACGTTTTCGGCCATTTCCAGCACGCGGGTCCGAATCCCTTGCTGCCGCAGCCGATGCAGCGTGTACAGGCCGGAGAAGCCCGCGCCGATGACCAGGGCGTCGAACGACGCGTCGACTTTAGTCGGCATCGCTACCGGTGATCTTGAGGATGGTTCGGGTCAGGTGCAGGGATTTGATCCGCCAGGTATCGTCCTGCTTCTCGTAGGTCTCGCGGTAGTGACCGGCCCCGTGCAACTCCTGGCCGCCGCCGAAGATGACCCAGTCTTCCATCGCCCAAATGCCGGTTGCGGTGGTGGGTGAGGTGAGGGTGATCTCCGGGGTGTGGCAATGGTGCATGGTCGCCGCGTTCTCCAAGCTGGCCATCACCGTTGGCACGAAGTTGTCGACGCCTTGCACCGGCGGCGCCGTCATCGGATCGGCCCCGCCGGTGGAAACCGCCATGTCCAGCTTGACCACTACATCGGTGGTGAACACGCTGCGCCAGGCCTCGACGTCCTTGGCGTCGAGAAAGCGACAGTAACGCGCCTTCAACTGCCGAATCGCTTCGAGATCGTCAGCCACCCTGTTACGCCTCCTCGACCTGAAATCTATACTGTAACGAATTTAGTATCAGTGGACTACAGGAGGCACCGGCGTGAAGGTACCGTTCACCTGGAAAGTCACCGGATGGTTCATGGTTGGGTGGTCTCCGGAGTTTCCCGTGGGCGAAGTCCGCCCGCTGCACTATTTCGGCGAGGATCTGGTGGCCTACCGCGACGAGTCGGGTGAGCTGCATGTGCTGGAGGCACACTGTAAACACCTCGGCGCCCACATCGGCCACGGCGGCAAGGTGGTCGGCGACTGCGTGCAGTGCCCGTTCCACGGGTGGCGCTGGGGCCCGGATGGCGCCAATCGATACATCCCCTATCAGCCGGATCGCCCCAACCGTGCGCTACGGCTGCGGGTGTTTCCGGTCCGGGAGCAATACGACTGCGTGTTCATCTGGCATCAGCCCGACGGCAAAGAGCCGCAGTGGGAGATGCCAGACATTTTTCGCAAGTTCCCGCAATTCGAGACCGATCCGGCGGTCTATTACCGCGCCTATCCGGAGTTCTCTCGGCGTGCGGAGCGCGAACCGGTGCATCCGCAGATCGTGGCGGAAAACGCCCCTGACAGTGCCCATTTCGAGTACGTGCACCACGCCACGGTCACACCCAGAGTGCTGGACTGGAAGATCGTGGACCACGAGTGGCAATTCATTGCGGGCTGGCCCGACGCGAGCAGCGACAGTCCCGACGATCTCGCGCTACGGTTCCACAGCCATTTGTTCGGTCTCGGCGGCGCGATCAGCGTCTTCGAGGGCGCGCAGAATCATCGGCTGATTTTCACCTGCACGCCGGTCGATGACGAGTGCTCCGACCTGTTCTACTCGATCTGGTGGCCTCGACGTCCCGGCGACACCTCCGATGTGCCGGAAGGCAAGCTGCGCGAGATCATCGAAAAGCAGTTCCTGTCCACCGTGTTCGACGATCTGCAAATCTGGCGCTACCAGAAGTACGTGGAACACCCAGCACTCTCCAAGGTCGACGCCAAAGGGTATATGGCACTGCGGAAATGGGCGACTCAGTTCTACGAAGTGCCCGCATGACCGCCGGCGACAATGCAGAGCGAAGCGATGAGGTGGGGGCACGCCCCCTCGCCGCTGCGCGGCTGGGGGTACCCCCACCCGCTTGCGGGGGAGAGCGGCGCGCATGACCCCACTGGCGGCACTCGCGGCGCCCGCGCACACTGCGATCGTCGCGCAGGAGTGCCAGGGCGCGGTCATCGGCCCGAACGCGGGGCTGGCGGTGCTCGCGAAAGAAGCACGCCGGGTTGCGCTACCCAACATCACCCGGTTGTTGCCGACGGCTCGAACAGCAGGCGTGCGCATCGTGCATTGCTTGGTGCAGCGACGACCCGATGGGCTCGGCTCCAACCACAATGCCAAGATTTTCGCCGTCGGGCACCGCGGCGTCGACATCACTCCCGGTACGCCGGGAGCCGCCGTGTTGCCCGAGTTAGGTCCTGAGCCAACGGATCTAGTCCTGAGCCGTTGGCACGGTGTTGGGCCGATGGGCGGCACCGACCTGGACGCGGTGCTTCGGAACCTCGACGTGTCCACCATCGTCGTGGTCGGCGTTTCGCTGAACGTCGCGATCCCCAACCTGGTCATGGACGCGGTCAACGCTGCCTATCGCGTCATCGTGCCGCGCGATGCCGTCGCCGGTATACCCGCCGAGTACGGCACCGCGATCATCGACAACACGCTGTCCCTACTCGCGACGATCACCACGACCGAAGAGCTGCTCCGGGTATGGACGCAGCAATGACCGACACAGCACCCGAAGTACGGGGTGGATTTCCAGAGGTCAAGCCGGTCGACGCACCCCGTGAGCTGGGCCAGTTCGTCGCCGCTATGCGCCGCCTGCAAGACCTGACGGTTTCGACCGATCCAGAGAGCGCGATATGGGCTACCGCGGCCGAGCGCATCGAAGACTTGTGCGCGTTGCTGCAGGAGCATCAGGTGCCGGAGGGTCGTGCGCCGGCCGGCCGGGTCATCGATCTGCCCGGATTGGGCCATCCCCTGCTACCACCGTGGACCGTCACCGACTTCGGACCCGACGGCGTCACCATGGAAGGGCTCTTCACCCGGTCTCACGTGGGTGGTAACAACGCCGTGCACGGCGGCATGATCCCGCTGCTTTATGACTGGCACTTCGGGATGATCGTATCGACCGCGGGTTTTCCCCCAGCCGCACGGCATACCTGCATGTCGACTACCGCAGCATCACCCCGATCGACGAGCCATTGACCGCTTACGGCCGGATCGCCGAGATCGACGGCAGGAAAGCATTCGTCACCGCTACCATGACAGCGGCCGACGGCACGCTGCTGAGCAAAGCCAACGGCCTGATGGTCCGCTTACTTCCGCACCAGCCGTGAGAGGCCTGATGTCCGACACCGCAACACAATTCACGGTGCCCGCCGTCGCCGGAGCCGTCGCGGCCACGATCGGCGACCGTGAGCTGATCATCCAGGGCGAACGACGCTATACCTACGCGGAGATCCTCGAGCGGTCGAACCGTCTCGCCGGATACCTGCACTCGCGGGGGCTGGGCTGCCACACCGAGCGGTCAGCGCTTGCCGGCCATGAGGTCGGGCAGGATCTCCTCGGGCTATATGCCTACAACGGAAACGAATTCGTCGAGGCGTTGCTCGGTACGTTTGCGGCGCGCGTCGCCCCGTTCAACGTGAACTTCCGCTATGTCAAGAGCGAGTTGCAGTATCTGCTCGCGGATTCGGGTGCGACCGCGCTGATCTACCACGCCGCGTTCGAGCCGCGCTTAGCCGAAATTTTGCCGGACCTTCCGCAGCTGCGAGTTCTCATTCAGATCGCCGACGACTCGGGTAACGCGTTGCTCGACGGCGCGGTGGATTACGAGAGCATCATCGAATCGAGTTCGCCTACATCGCCGGTAGCGCACTCGCCCGACGATCTATACGTCCTCTACACCGGTGGCACAACCGGAATGCCCAAAGGTGTGCTGTGGCGTCAGCACGACATCTTCATGACGTCGTTCGGCGGGCGAAATATCATGACCGGCGAGACCGTCGGTTCTACCGACGAGATCGTCGCACGGGTGGCCGCGGGCCCTGGCACCAAAGTGCTGATCCTGCCGCCGCTGATTCACGGTGCAGCCCAATGGAGCGTGATGACGGCAATCACGACCGGGCAGACGCTGGTCTTTCCTGCCGTGGTGGACCATCTGGATGCTGAAGACGTCGTCCGCACGATCGACCGGGAGAAAGTGATGACGGTGACGGTGGTCGGTGATGCCATGGCGCGGCCGTTAGTCGCCGCCATCGAGAAGGGCATAGCCGATGTGTCGTCGTTGGCGGTGGTCGCCAATGGCGGGGCGCTGTTGACGCCGTATGTCAAAGAGCGCCTGATCGACGTGCTGCCCAACGCCATGGTCGTGGACGGCGTGGGATCGTCGGAGACAGGTGGGCAGATGAGTCACCTGTCGGTTGCAGGGGCGGTATCGACGGGCACCTTCAATGCTGGACCGGATACCTTCGTGGCCGCCGAAGACCTCGGTTCGATCCTTGCTCCGGGCCACGAGGGGATGGGCTGGCTCGCCCAGCGGGGTTACGTGCCGCTCGGCTACAAGGGCGACGCGGCGAAAACAGCGTCGACCTTCCCGGTGATTGACGGCGTGCGCTACGCGGTTCCGGGTGACCGGGCCCGCCACCGCGCCGACGGCGTCATTGAATTACTCGGCCGCGATTCGGTGACAATCAATTCCGGCGGCGAGAAGATCTTCGTCGAGGAGGTCGAAACCGCGATCGCCTCGCATCCCGCGGTGGCCGACGTGGTCGTCACCGGGCGGCCCAGCGAGCGGTGGGGCCAGGAGGTCGTGGCCGTCGTCGCGCTCGCCGATGACGCATGCGTGGATGCCGGTGAGCTGACCGCACATGCCGGAAAGTCGTTGGCCCGCTACAAACTTCCCAAGGCAGTCATCTTCCGGCCAGTCATCGAGCGCAGCCCGTCAGGGAAGGCCGACTATCGGTGGGCGCGCGAGCAGGCGGTGAGCGAGGGATAGCCATGAGTGACGACGACGTGCGGGTCGCCCTGCGGCGACACTGGGATGCCTCCGACGCGAACGACTTTGCGACGGAGCACCAAATCTACCGGGCTGATGCAATTCTCGACTATCCACAATCGGGCGAGCGGATCCGAGGCCGAGCCAACATCCAGGCATCCCGCGCTGCGCAGCCGAACATCAAACGCTTCACCGTGCGACGCACGCTTGGCGGCGGCGATCTTTGGATCAGCGAGCTCGTCATGACGTATGACGGGCAACCGAATTACGTGGTCAGCATCATGGAATTCGAGGGTGGCGAGGTGGTCCACGAGACCCAGTACTTCAGCGATCCGTTCGAGCCCGGGCCGTCTAGGGCTCAGTGGGTCGAACGAATGGAATGAGAGGCTTGCGACAACTCGATTGGTGCCTCGTGGGTACTTAGCGCCGTTGCGCGCGGAGGTACCAGAACGCCATTTCGACTTGCGCGCCGTCCAGTTCGCCGGGCAGGGTGGCAGGCTCCAGCGACGTGATGTCCCAGCCGGCGCCGCCGAGGACGTCGCGCAGCGTCTCTTCGGACACCGCCGGTCGCGGCTCCTCACCTACCGGGTTGGCGTCGGAGAAGCAGCTGAGCAACAGGGTGGCGCCCGGCCGGGTGGCCCGGTGCACCGCGGCGGCGTAGCTACGTCTGCCGTCGTTGTCGAGGGAGTGGAACAGGCCGATGTCGATCACGGTGTCGAATGCGTCGGTGTAGCCGTCGAGTTTGGTGGAGTCGGTCACCGCGAACTTCACGTCGACTCCGGCGTCCTTGGCCCGCCGCTCGGCGGTGATCAGGGCGGTGGATGAGATGTCCAACCCGGTGACCATATGACCGTTCTTGGCCAGGTAGATGGCGTTGTCGCCAAGCCCGCAGCCGATGTCGAGGACGTCGCCGTGGACCCAGCCAGCAGTCTGCCACGCGATGACACTCTCGCTGGGCTCCTTGGTATCCCATGGTGGTGTGGTCATCGGCGCTATGCCTTCGCCCGGGCTTTCGCCACGGTAGAGGGCATCGAAATCAAAGTTCTGCGATGCCCAGGATTCTTGGGAGCCTGTCTTACTCATAACCTCCACGGTAGTAAATTTGCATGATGTGTCAACTAATTCAGCTCCGGGCAATCGGCGAGATACGACACATCGGAAATTGGAATAAACTGCAGCCCGGACGCGCTCTATGGCGATTTGGTACCCCTACACACGCCACGACCTTCACTCGTGCTGCTGCACCCCACCGGTAGGGGTGAGTGCGACAACCGGGATGGTCCGCGACGTCACGCGCTGGTATTCGGCGTATTGCGGAAACCGTTGGGCCTGATCGGCATACTTCGCATCGCGCTCTGCGCCGCTCAATTCAACGGCATGTACGTCGAGGTGCTCGTCTCCGACTTCGATGCTGGCGGCGGGGTTGGCGATGAGGTTCCAGTACCACGCGGGGCTACGGTCAACACCGGCGGCCGAGGCGAACAACAGGTAGCGACCGCTGTCGGCCAGATACATCAGTGGGTGCACCCGTTCTTGGCCACTTTGCGCTCCGGTCGTGTGTAGTAGCAAAACCGGTGCGCCCTCAAACGGTCCACCGAGGCGGCCATGATTGCTGCGGAACTCTTCGATGTTGCGGCGGTTGAATTCGTTGACCTCTGTCATGGTGCCTCCTCCTAGGCTTCGGTCAGACCAATCCAGCTCGGGCGCGGCCGGATTAGAGGCACGGCCTCCGTCAGCGTCGTCACCAGTTCGCCGGCAGGTGTTGAAGTCGCCAGTGCCGGTACCGGGGTGATGTGGCCACGTCGTACAGTGTCCAGAGCGGCTGCACTGTGTCGTAGTGCTCTGGGTCCTCCCCCGAATCATCCTTTTCAAATGCCGCGAAAACGAGTTCGCCTGCCCAGTGCAGTCGTATCGAGCCGTCGGGCCAGCGCTTGAAAATGGTCAGCAGCGGTAAAGGCTGGCCGTCAGCACCGTCGTTGCCGTAGTCACGGCGAAAATTGCAGTTCGCCCCCGACAACACGCCGATGTGTCGCCACCCCCTGTCCTGTGCGAACGCCGTTACCTGCTCGATCGGGGCCTTTGCAACGATCGCCAAATTGCCACCCAAACCGTCGAGCTGGGCGATCACGCCGTCCCACATGTCGATCAGCGGGGTGCACGATGGGCACGGTCCCTCGTCTATGGGCAGTTCCGAGCCGATACCGCTTGTCGGTCTGGGCCGATCATCCCCGCAGAGACGCGGGAACATGTAGTGGTACAGCATCAGTGTGTCGCTATCGCCGAATAGCTCGGACATGCGCACCGTCGTGGCGGCGCCGTCGTCACCCATTCGGTCGAACACATAGTCTTCGGGGACCTCGCCGCCAGGCGGTAGTGATCTCCGCTGCGCCGCGACGGCCTCCATTTCCCGCTGGAGATCGACCTCCCGTTGAAACAGCGCATCACGCGCTTCGCGATACTCCCGCGACTCATTCGGAAAAGCTATCGTGTGCTCTGCGAAGTCGCTCATGGTCGCAACACCAACTTGCCGCAGGTGTGTCGCTGTTCGACCTCCCGGAATGTGTCCCGCACATCATTGAGGGCGAAGACTCCGGTGATTGGCACTTCGGGTTCGCCCCGTGCGACGAGGTCGAACTGCACTGCTTTAGGCATGAACGCCACGATAGTAGCTTTACATGACGTGTCAATCACTCGAATGCTCGGAGCGATCGGCTGTGTCCCGGCAGTAGTTCGGGTATCGCGCTAAAGGGCGAAGCGTGACACTTTTCCTGTGCCCTGTGCACGGCGCCGGCGCGTCGGGTCGTAACTACCAAGCCGCCTTCGGTTGGGGTACACGACGCCGACCGGCCGGGTTTAGGCTCGAGGAGGCGGAAGGAAAGGTGCGCGATGCTCGCAGCGTTCGGATTCGAAGCCCTGGGTGTAGTCGTCGGGGACATGTATTTCGTCGACCCGACCCCGCTCGCCGGTCAGGAAACCCCGGA
>Ga0209040_10003031_pt1 | contig 12942 bp, 13 predicted proteins | sample BogFormECP12_OM3_FD_188240 | JGI IMG/M metagenome (GOLD analysis project Ga0209040, IMG submission 188240) | Bog forest soil microbial communities from Calvert Island, British Columbia, Canada - ECP12_OM3 (SPAdes) (version 2) | ecosystem: Environmental > Aquatic > Freshwater > Wetlands > Bog ... | reverse complement strand
GAAAGTCGGGCCCAGACTGGACACCGTAGGGCCGTGTCAGACACGCGCTTGGTTGTCGAACACCAGCATTCCCGAGCCGCGCACGACCTTGTAGGTCAGTAACGCAGTCTCGTTGGTCGAAGCCGAGGCGGCGAGGAAGCCGGTAGTAAGCCAGCGGTTCACCGTTGCGTCCGCGCCGTTCTTGGCCACGAAATTCTTGTCGCGGTCGTCTTTCATCAGCCGCGCGATGCGGTCAAGCGCGGCCTCCCATGAGATGTCTTCGAACCTGTCTGAGCCGGGCTTCCGTAACCGCGGCTTGGTCAAGCGCGAGGGCGACTTGACGAAGTCGAGCAGCGCCGCGCCCTTCGGGCAGAGCGTGCCGCGGTTGGTCGGATGGTCGACGTCCCCCTCGATGTGGATGATCTCGGCCTTTTCACCCTTCGTCAGATCGCCCTTGGAGTAGGCGATGATCCCGCAGGCGACCGCACAGTAGGGGCAGATGTTGCGGGTTTCGGTGGAATTGGCGAGCTTGTAGGGCCGGATCGCCTCGGCAAAGGCGCTTTCGACCTCCGCAAAGCCGAAGGCGGACAGCGACGTCGCCGCCATTCCCGCCCCGGCGCCTTTGAGGAACGCTCTTCGGGACACTTCCATGCGCATGGGCGCATCCTCCCTTTGCCGCAGCGATATATTCATCGCTGACGGTCGGTGATTGATAGACCTAAGCATAAAATTGTGGCAGTGGCCAGTTATCCTTTGCGCCAGTTCACTTTTTTTGTCCGGCCGACGCCACCGCACCTGCCGCGTCGCCTTGACAGGGCCAGGGCGCCGGCGCCAAATCGCGTCCGTGTCGTCGTCATCGCTCCCGCGTGCCGGGGCGTTTCTTCAGAGCGGATCCGAGGGGCCGGGGCGCCAAGCCGCGCCCTTTGAAACGGCCGTTACTCAGGCGGCGCCCGGTCCGCCGACATCAAATCGTCTTCCAAATAGGCGCGGCCGCCTGCCATGCGCTCGCGGGCCGGCGGTCCCGCCCGCCTGCTTCCGAAGGCAAGAGACTGCAACATGAACGCTCCGGTCATTCGCCTGACAAGCCTCGCGCACGGCGGGGGCTGCGGCTGCAAGCTTGCGCCCTCGGTCCTTCGTGACCTTCTCACCGAGCAACCGACGACGGCCCCTTTTGCGAGCCTGCTCGTCGGGACGGAAACCGGCGACGACGCCGCCGTATGGCGGCTCGACGACCGCACCTGTGTGGTCGCCACGACCGATTTCTTCATGCCGATGGTCGACGATCCCTATGATTTCGGCAGGATCGCCGCGACCAACGCGCTCTCCGACATCTATGCGATGGGCGGGCGGCCGATTTTCGCGCTGGCCATCCTCGGCATGCCGATCGAGCGGATGCCGACCGCCCTCATCCGCGAAATCTTGCGCGGCGGCTCGGCGATCGCCGCGGACGCAGGCATCCCCATTGCGGGGGGCCATTCCATCGACTCGCCGGAGCCGATCTACGGCCTCGCTGTGATCGGGCTCGTGTCAGCGGGCGCGCTCAAGCGCAACAGCGAAGCGCATGCGGGCGACGCCCTCATATTGACGAAGCCCCTCGGCGTCGGCATCTACTCGGCCGCAATCAAGAAAGGCGCGTTGTCGCCCGAGGCGTACCACGAGATGATTGAGGTCGTGACGCGCCTCAACGTTGTCGGCGCGGATCTCGCACAAGATGCTGCCGTGCACGCGATAACCGATGTGACCGGTTTCGGCCTTCTCGGGCATGCGCTCGAAATGGCGCGTGGCGCGGGCCAGACCGCAAATCTAAGGCTTGCCGAATTGCCGCTGCTGCGCCACGCGGAGACACTCGTTCAAGCTGGCTTCGCAACCGGCGCCTCCGGGCGCAATTGGGCCAGCTACAGCGAAGCAGTCTCGTTACCGCCTGGGCTGCCGGAGTGGAGACGAAAGCTTCTGACCGACCCGCAAACATCTGGCGGATTGCTGGTCTCTTGCGACGCTGGCGCCGCGGATGCGATTTGCGATCGCATCCGCGCCGCGGGCGATCCGAACTCCTGTGTGATCGGAAATATCGCGGCAGGTCCGCCAAGTGTGGTGGTTCTCGATTAAAGAGGACATTGAAAAATGGCTGCACTGCGTCGCGCCTTCTTGACGGAAGATTCCCAGGGCCTTGATCCCAGTTGCGCGTGGCGAAGCGCTCAATGTCTACCGTTTCGCGCCTTGCTCTCCCACGCCGCGGTCACCAGACCGACCACTAGGACTCCGGCAACAATCTGCAGATCGGCGCCCAGCACGACGGCGAAAAAAAATGCCGCCACGAGTACGCCAAGAACGGTTAGCGGAAAGTAGGGGTCAGTCGCGAGTGTCTCGGCCAGTTCGCGCAGCGCTTCCCTACCGCGCAACATGCCGTCTCCTCCTCCCTTAGCTTAGCTCTGTCAGCCTAACGCAAGAAATGGAGACGGCGAGACCATTTGTGAAGGGCCCGACGCCTAGGCTTAGACTTACGAGGTTTTCCCAGTCCTTGGCGAGCCGCCGATTTCGGCCGAACCATGAGAAGGGTTCGCTCGATGACCCAGCGCCGCGGCAATACAACGAAGCCTTGTATGGCGTCGCTGCGTTTGATGATTTCGATGCGAAGCGACGGAACCTTGGCGACCGCCGCGCTGACCTGATGGGCGTTATATCCGCTGTCCGCCCATATAAGTTCGAGCCAGGGAAAGCTGTTGCGGATTTTGTCGAGCACGAGCGCGGCTCCATCGCGGTCTTGCACACCGGCCGAATGAATGACGACACGCAATGGCAGGCCTTGCGTATCGACCAGGGCGTGGATTTTTCGGCCCTTTACCTTTTTGCCCGCGTCGTATCCGGTCAGGCGGTCATGACCGCCCCTTTTTCCGCGCTCTTCAAGGACTGGCTGTCGATGACGGCGGCCGTGGTAGACGCTTCGCGCTCCTTGTCTTCGCGCAAATCCATGTGCAGTCTTTGCCAGATCGCATCCCAAACGCCGTCCTTCTGAAAATTGCGGAAGATGTTGTAGACGGTCGAGCGCGGCGGGAATCCGTCGCGCGGAAGATAGCGCCACGGACAACCGGTGCGCAGCAGATAGAAGATGGCGTTGAGCGCCTCGCGCATATTCGTCTGGCGCGGACGCCCGCCCGGCTTGGCCGGCGGGATCAACGGCTCCAGACGCGCCCACTCATCATCCGTGACGTCGCTGGGATAGCGGCCGCCGACCCTCACGTAGGTCTTTCGATGCTTCTCGGTCCACATTCCGAATCACCCTTACATCCCGACGATTCGGAGAATCATGCAATCTTAGCGTGTGCAAGACGCTTTTGGGTCAGGCTCTAAAGACTAAGGCTAGGCTAGTGCCCGTCCATAAACATATGTTTTTGTTGGCTGAAGCCTGGCGGCATTGGCGCTGGAGGGAGCGGGTTGCAACGCCATTCGAATAATAGACAGAGTGCGATAGTTTATTAGGCCTCGATGAGCGCAAAGGTTCGAATGGCTATCGATCCGGCGACCAGCCAGGCTTGGAACGGCTCGGCGGGACGGAAAAAATCAGGTCGGCCTGAGTCGCGCAAAGAGGGCGAGGTTGTGGGCGACGACTGAAGACCAGACGTAGGCCGTGAAGTGGTCGAGCCCGCGCCAGAGACAACGGGCCAGACCATAGGCGCGCTTCAGACACAAGATGTCGGATTCGATGCCGGCTCTGAAGCCGAGGGCCTTCGCCTCGCTGAGATTGTCGCGACTGGCGAAACCGCCATCGGCGGCGGTCTGCCGGGGCGCCTCGCCATAGAAGGCGGCGTGGCGCTTGAGCATGGGCAAAAACCGTTCGCTGTCCGCCGGATTGCCGGCTTCGATCACCAGGTCGAGGATCAAGCCGCTGCGGCCTGTGGTCAGGTTGAGCTTGTGACCGTATCGAACGCCGCGGCCGCCCTTGACGATGATGTCCGCGTGCGGCTCGAACAGGCTGACGATCTTTTCGGCGGCATCGACCGCCTCGCCGTGAAGGACGCGCCGTCCGGTCTGCGCAAGGATCCGTTCGATCAGCGGACGATGGTGGCGGAACTCGGCTTGCCAAAGCGCGGCGGCCATCGGTCCGCCGCTCGCCCTAACTGCGCCGCGGCCTGATTGGCGTAAGCCAGGGTCGACCGGGTCAGCTTGATCAACTCCCGATAATGCTGGACCCGTTTCAGTCGATCGCGGGCATATTCGATCGCGCGCGCCCGCTTCTTCGCCGCGCGCCGATGGTTGCGCCACTCGAGACTGCCGACGAAGGCGTCAGCCGCCTCCAATAGCCGCGCCATCACGCGGACCGCATCCCAGAGAAGACTGCTGTCGCTCGGCTCATGCATGAGCGCGGCGGTGACCGTGCTGTCGAGCCGCACGACTTTGCCGACCTCGACTTTCTCCTGGCGCGCGCTGGCAAGCAGGGCGCGATTGATCGCCTCCTAGGTCTCGGCCCGAATGGCCCTGACGGTCCTGTGCAGCACCGACTTCTTCGGCGTCCACGGCAGCGGCAGCCGCGCGAAGGCTCGAAACGAGGCCGAGTCCTCCAGATGAAACGCCAACTCCTCATAGCTCAGCTGGCGATGCTGCTTGGGAAGCGCGCAGCGCAAGACCGACTCGGCCGCCAGCCATCGGCGTGCGATAGCCGAGCGCCTGATGAGGGCGTTGCTCATTGTAGAAGGTGAAGTATGCGGCGATGCCGGCTTTCGCCTCACGGCCATCGGCATAGCCTTTCAGATAGACGTCCTCGTATTTGAGCGAGCGCCAGACCCGTTCGATGAATACGTTGTCCATCCAGCGTCCGCGCCCATCCATGGAGATGCGCACGCCAGCTTCGATCAGAACAGCGGTGAAGGCCGTGCCGGTGAACTGGCTGCCCTGGACGCCCTTCTGTTTGTCAAGCGGCAATTCGAGTGGCGTTGATCTCTCGGCGACGCTGAGTGATGAGCGTAAACACCTCTCTGGCAAGATAACGCTTCAGGGCTCGGATGGCGTCGAGTTTGGAATGCCCTTCCGCGATCCGACGAGCAACGTAGTCCTTGGTTCTCTGATCGGTTCGTAAAATTGCGGGCGACGAGGTTCGGCGCCAGCTCGTCGACAATGGCTGCGATCATCGCATCCAGGTCCGCGATCTCGTCATGCGGTTCGAGGTAACGCCGAGCAAGGGATTTGAGGCCGATGCGATAAGCGGAATCCAGGTCGCGATATGCGGTCAGATCGGGCCGCCACGAGGCCGGCGGCCATTTCTCGAGTAAGTCTCGACGCCGGAAGTAGATTTGTCCACGCCGGAAGTAGGTTCGCGTCACATCCGGCTGCCGTTCCGGCAGGTCCCTCCCGAACCAATCCTCGGGCGCGATTTCCTGTCCGCTCCGCACCGCTCGAAGCTCGCCCCTCTTCAGAGCCGCTAGCAGCGTCTTTCTTGGCGCGGGGTCCTGCTTCTTGGCGCGCGAGAATTGCGCTTCCGCGCGCAGACCGCTCAATCCGAAGAAGTGAAACAGGGCCGGATTCCGGTAGGCGATCCACAAGACCGCATGTTCGAGGCTCCAGTCCTCGCGCTCATATTCGTCGGATTGGATCTGATCGAGATCCGGCCAGATTTCGCAAACCGTTTGGCGCGGGACGCTGACCTCATCGTATTTCAGGGCATTGTCGTTGCGCCCGCCAATCGTGTCCGCCGAGGCGGCCAGATCCTTAATCCAGTGGAGATCTAACCAAGCGGACCTCGGGATGTCTTGCTGTTCCTTTGTCCCGCGGCACCTTCCAGACGCAGGCAAGCGGCCGGACCGCAAATTCGCCCACAGGGCATTGCGGGCGGTTGTGCCGGAAACGATGAATGGCGGAAGCATGAAGTCGGCTTTTTCAGCGACAACGGCTTCGACGTCCCCAACCGTCGCGGGTTCCAGCGGCTTCAATTCCCAGCCTTTGTTACATTCAGCGCCGATTCCATCAAATTCAGTAAGCGGAGAACTGACCCAACACATTGCAGCGCGACGCGCTTCAGTCCAAACCGAGCGCACGGCAATCAGATCACGTTCGATGATCCAGACGAGGGCCATGAGCAGCGACCATTGGTCCTCCGTCCGCGGATCGAGCTGCACCCACTGTGGACGGACTTCCAGAAGAAACAAGGCCTCGGCCTCATCCTCGGCTTCATCAGGGGTGATTTCGCCAATTTTCACGCGCCGAATCAGTTCGTCGCGGAGACGAGATTTGGCTGCGGTTTTCGTTGGCATCGTTCGGTTCCTCGCGGCGGAAGTCGGCTTCCTAGAGCGATCGCGACTATAGCGTACGCGTCAGTCTTCGGCGGTGGTCAGATGAATCTCTGTCGCTTGCATTGCGGCGATCGGTTCCCCCGGTGACCTCGAACCGAGAGCTTCAAGGTCATTTGCGATGCCGGGCCAATGACCCACATAGGAGACTGCGAGGAACGCGACTTCTTCAGCGACCTCAGCCGCGCCCCGACGATGCCCTCGCGGCGTCGTCACGCCATCGTGTCGACGAGACCCGCCCAGGAAGCCCGCGCAAGTGGGCGGTTGCGGCGCTTGACCAGGCCAATCGTCCAAGAACAGCGCGTCGTCGGTCGGTCGCGCCCGGAGATTCGTCTCCGCGTCGACCTCCTTGGCTGACGCCGAGCCCGGCCCGCACCAAGCAGACGCCCAAGTATTTCGCTTCCGCCACCGGCCGCACGAATTCGCCCGGACGAGACGAAGGGGGCGACAATGGCGTGACTATTTGGTTTGCAGCGCCATCAGGACCAGCGGGAGTGCGGACAGGTCGGCGATCTCGATGCGTCCCCGTCAGACAAGAGAATGACGCCCCGGAAGGAAGACGTGCAGCCGATCGCGCGCCCCGTACAACACTTCCAGATCGCTGGTCAGCTCGACGCCGGCGCTCACGCGAAATCGACCACCCTATCGTTAAGCAGCGCGACGACCTCCTTGTTGGTGACGGCGTTACGAATGACGAATCCGATCCCGGATGGCGCTGGCGAAGGCCGGCGATACCCTGTGGCAGCCGCGGCGGCGAAGGATGGCAGGACGGCGATGCGGATCGTCCCGCGTCGCGTGCGCGCGGAAGTGGACCGCCTCATGGAGGCTCGCGGTCGATCTCTCCGAGCAGCCGCGTGTAGGACGTTCGAGGCGATTCACCGCGAAGAGCCGTCGCCGGCATGTTGGCATGATCAAGCCCGTACCTCGCAGGTCACAGCCCGCACTTCCATTTCTTGGCGTCCGTGCGCGACACGTCGCGCTTCGGACAGGGAAATCCGACTCGAATCTGAAAACATTGAAGAGCGTCAAAGCGTAGTTCTTCAATGCTCACCCTTAGTCCTGGTGCAGCCATAGATGAAAATGCGAGCGCGTGCGATGAAATAGGTGTCCCCAGCGTGTCCCCAGCTCAAAACGACAGACGGTTGTAACAGAGCTCCTTCGCGGAATCATCTCAATAATATCAAATGGTTATGCTGGTGCCCAGGGGCGGAATCGAACCACCGACACCGTGATTTTCAGTCACGTGCTCTACCAACTGAGCTACCTGGGCGTCGCGGCGGCTTCCGGCGCGGGCAGCGGCTTATAGGGGCGGGCCCTTAGCCTGTCCAGTGCGAGCGAAGGGCGCTCGAAACATGCGCCCAATTCAAGCGCCTCGCGCCTCGGCTTCCGTCATAGCTTCGCCTGCGCCTGAATTTGCGCTTGCGAACAGCCCAACGCCGGTCGATGATGACGGCGGCTGGAGCGACAAGCGCTCGCTGCGGCGTTTCGCGCCTTTGCAACAATGCCGAAACGTCATCACCTAGATGAGAGACGCGATCGGCGCTCCGTCGGCGGGAGACGAATGAGACAATGCTGCAATGATGCGGCAGTACGAATTGGTGGAACGGGTCCGCCGCTACAATCCGAACGCGGACGAGGACTTGCTCAACCGGGCCTATGTCTTCGCCATGAAGGCGCACGGCAGCCAGAAGCGCGCCTCGGGGGATCCCTATTTCTCGCATCCGCTCGAGGTCGCCGCGATCCTCACCGACCTCAAGGTGGACGACGCGACCATCGTTGCGGCCATGCTGCACGACACGATCGAAGACACTGCGGTTACGCGCGAGGACGTCAACAAAGCGTTCGGCGAGGAGATCGGCGGCCTCGTGGACGGCCTCACCAAGCTTGGCAAGCTCGACTTCGTCACCAAGCACGCCCAGCAGGCCGAGAACTTCCGCAAGCTCCTGCTCGCCATCGCGGACGACGCGCGCGTGTTGCTCGTCAAGCTCGCCGATCGCCTGCACAACATGCGCACGCTCAACTTCATGCCGGAGTCGAAACGCGCGCAGATCGCCCAGGACACGCTCGACATCTACGCTCCGCTCGCCGGGCGCATGGGCATGCAAAGCATGCGCAGCGAACTCGAGGATCTCGCGTTCCGCTGCCTCATGCCGGACGCCTACGCGCTCATCGCCGCTCGCCTGGAATCGCTGAAGGCCAAGAACGGGGCGATCATCGCTCGCATCGCCTCGGAGTTGAGAGACCAGTTCGCCCGGCGCGGCATCAAGGTCGAGGTGCAGGGGCGCCAAAAGCAGCCCTATTCGATCTGGAAAAAGATGGAGCGGCGCTCCATCGCCTTCGAGCAGCTCTCCGACATCTACGGGTTCCGCATCCTCGTCGACACGGTCGCCGATAGCTACGCCGCCGTCGGCGTCGCGCACACGACCTGGCCGAGCGTCCCCGGCCGCTTCAAGGACTATATCTCGACGCCGAAACAGAACGACTATCGCTCGATCCACACGACCGTCATTGGCCCGGGCAGCCAGCGCGTCGAACTGCAGATTCGCACCCACGAGATGCACGAGGTCGCCGAATACGGCATCGCCGCCCATGCCATCTACAAGGACGGCCGCTTGGACGCGGAGGCGCCGGCGGTCAGCGAGACACGCGCCTATCGGGGCTTGAGGCAGACGATCGAGGCGCTGGCGAGCGACGACTCGGAGAAATTCCTCGAGCACACCAAGCTCGAACTCTTCCACGACCAGGTGTTCTGCTTCACGCCCAAGGGCCGGCTCATTGCGCTGCCGCGCGGCGCGACCGCCATCGACTTCGCTTATGCGGTGCATACCGACATTGGAAATTCGGCTGTCGGCGCCAAGATCAACGGCCGCATCGCGCCGCTCATATCCGTGCTCAAGAACGGCGACGAAGTTCTAATCATCCGCTCGGAGCGCCACGCGCCGCCGACCGCCTGGGACAGCGTCGTCGTCACGGGAAGGGCGCGAGCCGCCATCCGCCGGGCGACGCGCGAAGCGGCGAAATCGCAGTTCGGCGGCCTCGGCCGCCAGATCGTCGAGCGGGCGTTCGAGCGCGCCGGGAAGAAGTTCTCCGACTCGAAGCTCAAAGCCGCGCTGCCGCGCCTGGCGCGCGCCTCAATCGACGACGTGTTCATCGGCGTCGGCCGGGGCGAAATCTTTTCGACCGACGTCATCCGCGCCGTTGACCCGGACTTCAAGGAGGAGCGCAAGTCGGGGCCCGCCGTGCCGCAGAACGAGAGCGGCTGGTTCGGCCTGCCGAAGGCGGCCGACCTCGTCTTCCGCGTGCCCGGCAATTCCGACCCCGCCTCGGTGCTTCCGGTGCGGGGCATCGACCTCGACACGGCGGTGCGTTTCGCGCCGAAGGGCGGCGCCGTGCCCGGAGAGCGCATCGTGGGCATCCGCGGCAAAGAGGGCATCACCATTTATCCCATCCACTCGCCGGCGCTGGCGGCCTTTAACGACCACCCGGATCTCTGGCTCGATGTGCGCTGGGACCCCGAGAACGCGCAGAAGGCGCTCTATTCGACGCAGATCGTCGTCACGATGCTCAACGAACCCGGCGCGCTCGGGGCGATCGCGACGACCATCGGCGAATACGGGGGGAACATCGACGCGATCTCGTCCTCGGCCAGAGGCGCCGATTTCCGCGAAATGCGGATCGATGTGCAGGTGCGCGACATCCAGCATCTCAACGCGATCCTGTCCGAATTGCGCAGCAAGGGCGTGGTGCATAAGGTTGAGCGGCTGAGCGGGTGAGCCATGCCGCTGTATTTCGCTTACGGCTCCAACATGAGCGCCGAGGCGATGGCGCGGCGGTGTCCGCGATCGAAGGCGCTCGGGCCGGCGCGCCTCGCGCGCCACAGGATCGCAGTCATGCGGGAGGGGTGGCTCACCGCCGTGCGTGACCCGCGCTCGGCCGTTCATGGAATCCTCTGGGACCTTGCGCTCTCTGACGTCCGGGCGCTCGACCGCTACGAGGGCGTGGCGCACGGGCTCTACGCGAAGACCGTCCATCCGGTCCTGACCGCGAGCGGGCCGAAGCGGGCGCTCGTCTATTTCGGCGCCAACGCCGGGCCGGGCGCGGCGCGCGCCGATTACATAGTCGAAGTTATCGCCGCGGCGCGCGCGTGCGGTCTGCCGCCGGCCGCGATCGTGGCGCTCGAGCGCATCGGGGACGCGGCGGCGACCGGGAGGTCATAGACGGCGGCCGACCGCTCCGCCGTCCCCGTGGGATCGCCAGCGACGCCGTCTTCCCGCGCGATCACTGACATGACGGACCAGAATCAATGGCGCCCGACTCAGACGAGCGCCTGCGGTTCAGGTGAGCGGAGCACGATCTCGCCGCTCGGCCATCAGCTCGAAAAGAGGTCCTGGAGCGTCTTGCGCATGACGGAGGGGTCGACATCGAGGCCGGTCCAATACTTGATGCCGATAACCCCCTGATTGACGACCATGCCGAGTCCGTCGAGCACGCGGCAGCCACGCTTTTCAGCTTCGCGAATGAGCAAGGTGCGCGGGGGATTGGGGATCACATCCGCGACCACGAGCCGGGGACGCAGGCTCTCGACGTCAAGGTCGAGACGCCCGTCGACGTCAGGGTAGAGTCCGATCGAGGTCGCGTTGACAAGGATGTCGGCTCCCGCCGGGATCCGGTACGGACCGCGTTGAACGACCAGTTCCGCGGGCGTCCTGGTCTTGCCGTTCAGCAGATCGACAAGGGCGCGGCCCCGGCCTTCGCTGCGGTTCACCACGGTGATCCGCGCGGCGCCGGCGAGGGCGACCTCAACGCCGATCGCGCGCGCGGCGCCGCCGGCGCCGAAGATCACAATCTGCTTTCCGGCGGGATCGACCACCTCCCGGAGCGATTGCAGAAACCCTTTGCCGTCGGTGTTTTCGCCGATGAATTTTTCGCCGCGTCTCACGGCGCAGTTGACCGCTGCGATCACGGCGGCCGACTCCCCCAGCCCGTCGAGGTGATCGATCACTGCGATCTTGTGCGGGATCGAGCAGTTGAAGCCGATCCAGCCCATGCCGCGGGCGCCCGTGACGGCGTCCGAAAGCCTCTCAGGCAGCACTTCGCAATTGATGTAACGGATGTCGAGCCCGTGATGCCGATAGGCCGCCTCCATCATTGCGACAGTGGGGTTCTCCGCCGCGGGCATTGCGAAGGAGCCCGTTAGCCGACTGAGAAAATTGTGCGCCATGGCGCCGCCCTTCGCGCTGAACGATTGACCGACGTCTACATAATTCCGGCCGCCGTTGGCGAAACCAAAACAATGCAACTCGCCTTGCGGTTTGGCAACCGATCGGGACGACCGCGAGAATTGACATCAGTCGCCAGCCATGCAGTGGTGAAGATGCTGCGAAACCTATGTCGTTGAGCGTCCCTCGCGGTTCGGCCAGAAAGCGCCGCAAGAAGCGATGGCGACGTCGCCAAGGTTGGCCACATTGATTGGCCAAGGGAGGAACATGATGGTCGACTCACAACTGACGTTCGGCAAGCGAGTTTCGGCGGCCCGCCGCCGTTTTCTCAAAGGCTCGGCGGCCCTTGGCGTCATTGGCGCGTTCCCCGCGATCGTCACGCGCCGGGCGCGCGCGGAGGCCAATCCCACTCTCGTCAACTCCATTCGCTCGCTCTCCAACCCCTACCACGCCACCTGGAACAAGGGGGGAGCCGCATTCGCCAAGTCGGTCGGCGCCGACTATGTGACTCTGGTGACCGAGGGCAACAGCGAGAAGGGGATCGCCGACATCAAGGCGATTTTGGCGAAAACCGGCGGCAACTGCGTCATCAACGTCGATCCGAACGACAGTCCGGACGCCCGGCCGATTGTGCAAGCCTGCAAGGACGCAGGCGCGTATGTCGTGACCCAGTGGAACAAGCCCAACGACCTGCACCCTTGGGATTTTAACCCCAACTATGTCGCCCATATCTCGTTCAGCGGCGTCCCCTATGGCAGAGCGATGGCGGAAACGCTGATCAAGGCGATGGGCGGCAAAGGCGGGATCGTCGCTCTCGGCGGCATTGAATCGAACGTTCCGGCGATCGAGCGCAAGGCCGGGCTTATGGAAGCGGTGAAAGCCAATCCTGGCGTTCAGCTGCTCGACCTGCAGGTCGCCAACTGGTCGGCGCCCGAAGCGCTGCAGAAGACGAATGCGTGGCTCACGCAATTCGGCGACAAAATCGGGGGCGTCTGGGCGGCCAACGATGATATGGCGCTCGCCGCGGTTGAGGCGCTACGAAGCGACGGGCGTGCGGGGAAGGTGCCGGTCACGGGAATTGATGGCATTCAACTCGCCGTCGAGGCCATACTCAAGGGCGAGATGGTGGGAACGGTCGCCTGGGATCCGTTCTGGCAAGGCGGGATGGGACTGTCGATCGGCTATCACGCGAAGACCGGCAAATTCGATCCCTCGAAGGAGCCGAAAGATCACCGCGAATTCTATGGCAAGGGCGTCATCATCGCCTCGGACAATGCGAAGTCGTTCTACGAGAATAACATCAAGGCGGAGCCCAAGCTCGATTGGAACGACATCTGGGGCCGTGTGAGCGGGCAGATCCAGTACAACTAGCCCGCATTATGCAGCCTATTGAGCCTCACGCGACGCAAAGCGCGGGTTTCGGGTGATCGTTTTTCGCATTTCTCGCGATCGCGACGCACCTTTTC
>Ga0209040_10003030_pt1 | contig 12942 bp, 12 predicted proteins | sample BogFormECP12_OM3_FD_188240 | JGI IMG/M metagenome (GOLD analysis project Ga0209040, IMG submission 188240) | Bog forest soil microbial communities from Calvert Island, British Columbia, Canada - ECP12_OM3 (SPAdes) (version 2) | ecosystem: Environmental > Aquatic > Freshwater > Wetlands > Bog ... | reverse complement strand
GCTCGGGCGCGGTTGGAGTTGAGTTCGCCAGTATCTACAAGTCATTCGGCGCCGATGTCACCATCCTGGAGATGTTGCCGCGCTACGTTCCCGTGGAAGATGAAGACGTTTCGAAGGAGTTGATGCGGGTGTATCGCAAACGCGGTATCAACGGGTTCGTTAACGCGAAGGTCGAAAAAGTGGAGAAGACCAAGAACGGCGTCGCCGTCACTTTCACCGTCGATGGCAAGCAGCAAACTCTCGAAGCTGAGAAAGTGCTGGTGGCGGTCGGTCGCGCGCCGCGCACCGAGAACGTCGGCATCGAGAAGACAAAGATCAAAGTCGAGCGCGGCTTCGTCGAAGTGGACGAGTACATGCGAACCGCCGAGCCCGGCATCTATGCCATCGGTGACATCGTGGCGGGTTACCCGCAACTGGCTCATTCCGGAGGGATGGAAGGCATCGTTGCGGTCACCCATATCGCCGGCAAGCCAGTGAAGCCGATCGACAAGCTGCGCATTCCTAACGCGACGTATTGCCATCCGGAAATTGGCAGCGTGGGGCTGACCGAAGCCAAGGCGAAGGAGCAAGGCTACGAGGTGAAGGTTGGCAAGTTCCCCTTCACGGCAAATTCCCGTGCCAGCATCGTTGGCCAGCACGAGGGGTTTGTCAAAATCGTCACCGACGCAAAATACGGAGAAATTCTTGGCGTGCACATCATCGGGCCGAACGCGACCGAGTTGATCGCCGAATCGGTCGTCGCCCTCGAGCTGGAATGTACCGCTGAGCATTTGGCCAACATCATCCACGCCCATCCGACGCTGTCGGAGGCGATGTTGGATGCGGCCAACGCAGTGTTCGGCATGCCGATCAACGCGTAAGGGCCGCTTTTCGCCTTTCGCTATTCGCTGGTAGGCCGGCGTCAAGCCTCGCGCCCAAGGCAGCCGGTGCCCATGCCAAGGCGTTTCTGGCGAATAGCGACAGCGAAAAGCCTCTTGCCCCTTGACTCCCGACTCCTGGCGACATAACCTCGCATCTTCAGCGAAAGGAAGGTCCAGACAGCCATGAGCCTTCTCCAGTGGTGCGACGAGGGGCCAGCAACCGTGTCTCTGCTGGCGACCGTGGAAGATGCTGTCCTGACGATGACCAACAAGAACGTGGGCGCAGTTGCGGTCATTGACGAGCAGGGCATCGTCGCAGGAATGTTTACCGAGCGCGACGTGCTGACGAAGTTTGCCCTCAGCGGATGCGACCCCAAGACCACGCCCGTGCGCGAGCTGATGAGTCCCATCGTCGAGATGGCCACCGAGGCGACCACCCCTAGCGAGGCACTGGCTGTCATGCTGGAGCGGCACTATCGCCACATGCCAATCGTGGACGATCACGGCAAGGTGTTAGGCATCTGCTCGATCCGCAACATTCTCGAGGCGCGCGTGGACGACCTGCTGGCTCAGCTCGATTCCAGCCATCAGGCCAGCACGAAGGCGTAACGCTTTTGCTAAGAGTACACCCGCGAAACCTTAGTCACTTCCACTCAACCTTCGGCACGCTGTCCTCCAACGCTGCTATAATCAACGGCACTCATGCAAAGAAAGCGTTTGATCCGTTCTACTACCGTTCTTTGCGTTCGCCGAGATGACAGGGTGGTGATGGCGGGAGACGGGCAAGTCACGCTCGGAGAAGGCATTATCAAGCACTCTGCCCGGAAGATTCGGCGGCTTTACCAGGACAAGATTCTGGCCGGCTTCGCCGGCTCCACAGCCGACGCCTTCTCGTTGTTCGCGCGCTTTGAGTCCAAGCTGGAGCAATATCACGGCAACCTCGGCCGCGCTGCGGTCGAACTGGCCAAGGACTGGCGCACCGACAAGATGTTGCGGGCCCTTGAGGCGTTGCTGCTGGTCGCCGACCAGAACCAGACATTTCTAATCAGCGGCCAAGGCGACGTCATCGAGCCTGATACTGGTATTGCGGCCATCGGCAGCGGAGGCCCGTATGCAACCGCCGCCGCAACCGCGCTCTGCGAGCACACAACGTTGTCGGCGCGCCAGATCGCCGAAGAGGCCATGAAGATCGCCGGTAAGATTTGCATCTATACCAACGACAAGGTGACCATCGAAGAGTTGTAAACCGTTGCTCGGGCAATGCGGCGCCTCAGCGCCGTACATACAGTCTGAAATAAGAGATGGGGTTTAGCCCCTGAGGTACTTAGCATTGGCCATCTATCTTCCCGCAACTGCAGATGAAGAACACGTCGCACTCGACGAGCTCACGCCTCGCGAGATCGTGCGCGAACTCGACAAGTATGTCGTCGGGCAAAACCAGGCGAAGCGTGCCGTCGCGATCGCGTTGCGCAATCGCATGCGCCGCCAAAAGCTTCCCGCTGAACTCGCCGAAGAAGTCATTCCCAAGAACATCATCATGATCGGTCCGACGGGTGTCGGCAAGACTGAAATTGCGCGCCGTCTAGCGAAGCTGGCGAACTCCCCCTTTATGAAGGTCGAGGCCTCGAAGTTCACCGAGGTCGGATACGTGGGACGCGATGTCGAGTCCATGGTCCGCGACCTGGTCGAGATCGCCATCGACATGGTGCGGGAAGAGAAGCTGGAGGACGTCACCGACAAAGCCGAGTTGAACGCCGAAGAGCGGCTGCTCGACCTGCTGCTGCCTTCGATGCCCGCGCAGGTTCCACCGCGTACGGCTGCGCAGGACCAGCAACAGATCGGCTTCAACATCGGCAGCGAACCGCTGCTGGCCGCCGAGCCCGGCTCGCGTACCCGCGAGAAGTTTCGTCAGCAACTGCGCGAAGGCAAGCTCGACGAGCGCATGGTCGAGCTCGACGTCCGCGAAAAATCGATGCCCGCGTTCGAGATCATCACCAACCAGGGCGTCGAGGAGATGGACGTTAATATGAAGGACATCCTGCCTAACATCTTCGGCCAGCGTACCAAGAAGCGGAAGATGAAGGTCAGCGAGGCCTTCGAGTACCTCATTCAGGAAGAGGAGCAGCGCCTGGTGGACATGGACCAGGTGACGCGCATAGCCGTGGAACGGGTGGAGAATTCAGGCATTATCTTCCTCGACGAGATCGACAAGATCGCGGGGCGTGAAGGCGGGCACGGACCGGATGTTTCGCGCGAGGGCGTACAGCGCGACATTCTACCCATCGTCGAGGGCACGACGGTGAACACGCGCTACGGCATGGTGCGCACCGATCACATCCTGTTCATCGCCGCGGGTGCCTTCCACGTTTCCAAGCCCAGCGACCTGATCCCTGAACTGCAAGGCCGCTTCCCAATTCGCGTGGAGCTACAGTCCCTCACCGTTGAGGACTTCATTAAGATCCTCACGGAACCTAAGTCGTCGCTTACCAAGCAGTACATCGCGCTACTGGAGACCGAGGGCGTAAAGCTGGAATTCACCCCTGAGGCGCTAGCAGAAGTGGCTCATTTCGCCTTCCGCGTCAACGAAGGCACGGAGAACATCGGTGCGCGGCGCTTGCACACGATCATGGAGAAGGTGCTCGACGTTATCAGCTTCGAGGCCTCCGACATGAAAGAAAAGCATGTGACCGTTGACGCCGATTACGTGCGCAACACGCTCACTGACATCGTGAAGGACCAGGATTTGTCGCGCTACATCCTGTAAATCTTTAATGGAGAGTCGAATAGAGCGGGCCTTCAGCCGAAGCGCCAATTCGCGCCGCCTTTGCGCCCACGTGAACGACATCTATCAACAGCCCGGACCTGCTTCTGCTCCGGCTGTTGGCGACTTGCGGAATCAGTGTCGTAGCTTGCGCCAGGCTGGGGAATGCTGCCATCATGGCGCATTCCCTTCTGGACTGGGGTCGACTGCCTCGGGCGAAGGATTCATTCCGATGTCCAAGTTATCAGCAGCAACGTGTCGCCTCCTTGACCTCGCAGTCGTGATCATCCTCTCGCTTTCCTACGTGAGTGCGGTGCACGCACAATGCGCGCCGTTGCGAGCCGATCCGTCAAAACGGTCTGCTCACAGCGCGCCACACGAGCCGCTACTGCCGGAATCGGCCCAACTTTCCGACACCACCTACACCAATGACTTCTTTGGCTTCGCGCTCGATCTTCCCATTGCAGCGCAGGGTCACTTGATCAAGCTACCGTTGATGCCGGAGAGACAACACGCGCTGCTGGCAATCGCATATCAGAACGGAGATCGTTCGGGTTCGTTGACCATCGATGCAATAGATCCTCGTGAAGGTCTGGAAGGATTCTCAGCTCAGCAGCAGCGGCAACAGCAAATCAACTCTCGAACACCAAGCCCGGCACAAGCCGGGGCGCAACGGGAGCCGCAGGATCAGCCGCAAATCGGCTCGGTAGGCACACTGACGGCACCGCGGCCTCAGCTCGCAAAGCCGGAGTTTCAGTTTCCGGCCAAACGCTTTCACTCCTCAGTGAGGCACAAGGGCGAAAAATACACCGCGCTATATTGGACGCAAATCAGGAACTACCGAGTTGGCGTTCTTGTCTCGACGAATGATAAAGATTTCCTGCAGAAGGCAAAGCAGGGAATGGCTGCGGTACGTTTCTACTGCACCGCGGATGACGGAACCCTCGCCACTAAAGACGGCGAACTGGTTACCCCGGAAGGCGAGCGCTACGAAGGTCCGATGGTCCCGACGTGGCGCGCCGACGCCGCGATCCAAACTAATCCCGGCCTCGCAATTCCTCCCGGGGAAGTCAGCGACGGTGCATATCGCAATTCCGCGCTGGGCTTGCAGTACGAGTTGCCCAAAGGCTGGGACGTTGTCCCTGCGCACAACGGCGGCAATCCGGCCGCGGACCTCGCATCGCTGCGCGAGTTTGAATTCCTGCATGCCTGCTCGCGAACTCTTCTGCGCGTCGAACAACCCGGTTCCGGGGATGCCGCGAGAAACGGCCGACGGCCGCTAATCATCTTGCGCGCGCTAGACCCAGCTTGTCTCTCCCTGCGGATTCCGGCTGCGCTGAGCCACACGAAAATTGCAGAAGAGGTTGGCGTCAGCCTGGAAGCGATGTCGGAGTTCGGCCAGGTCGCATCCTATGAACTGGTCACCATCTCGGACCAGCTCTTCATGATCTTCCATGGAACCATCGCCGTGCCCGCCGAGGGAGAGCAGCTTGCGCAGCGCATGTCACAAACCATGTTCGCCACAAACCACAACAAGATGCTCCTTGTCTGGTCATTCATGGCTCCAACTTCCGGCGAACTGGCCAACATGCCCGCCACTGGCATCAGCTTCGACGGCTTGCAACCGATCGAGCTGGGCTCGGTACTCGCCGCCAAGCGATAGTCAGGCTTGGACATTTAGCACTTAGCTTCTCGCCATAAGTTTCTCTCCTTCCACCATCGCGAGCCATCAACCAACGAATTGTCATTCGGAGCGAACTTTAAGACCCGGGATCTTTTGTTGGGTTCTTCACTCCGACACGGGAGATCACGCGTTGTGTCTCAAATTCCTCGACAGCCTCATGTAAGGCCAAGCGAGACTGTCCACGAACGACTTCCCACATCGTAAAATAGACTTCTCGGTGAGTTGAGCCCGCCGATGTCATTGTTGTTTATTCCACAAGTGAAGGAAAATGATGGCTACTTCAAACCGCGATGTGGAAGCAGCTGCCACACCGCAGGCCGTATCGTCCGAGCGGCCATCCAACTTCATACGCAATATCATCATCGAAAACCTTAAAACCAAGAAGTATAACGGCCGTGTGCGGACCCGTTTTCCGCCCGAGCCCAACGGATATCTGCACATCGGCCACGCGAAGTCCATTTGCCTCAACTTTGGCCTGGCAGCGGAGTTCGGGGGTAAGACCAATCTGCGCTTCGACGACACGAACCCCGAGAAGGAAGAGCAGGAATACGTTGATTCCATCATCGCCGATGTCCGCTGGCTTGGCGTCGATTGGGAAGACCGGCTCTTCTATGCTTCCGACTACTTCGGTCAGCTCCATATGTGGGCTGTACAGCTCATCAAGACCGGCAAAGCCTACGTCTGCGATTTGAGTGCAGAGGAAGTCCGCCAGTATCGCGGGACACTGACCGAGCCGGGCAAAGAGAGCCCTTATCGCAACCGGTCTGTCGAAGAGAACCTTGCGCTATTTGAGCGTATGAGGTCGGGCGAGTTCCCCGACGGCTCGCGGACACTGCGGGCCAAAATCGACATGGCCTCGCGCAACTTGAACATGCGCGATCCGGTGATGTATCGAATTCTTCATGCCGAACACCATCGCACGGGGAACAAGTGGTGCATCTACCCGATGTATGATTTTGCCCATGGACAATCTGACTCGATCGAGCAAGTCACGCATTCCATCTGCACCCTCGAGTTCGAAGACCATCGGCCGCTGTATAACTGGTTCATCGAGCAGCTGGGTATCTTCCCGTCGCAGCAAATTGAGTTCGACCGGCTCAACCTGACCTACACGCTGCTGAGCAAGCGCAAGTTGCGTCAGTTGGTGCGAGACGGCCACGTGTGCGGCTGGGACGATCCTCGTATGCCCACGCTCTCCGGCATCCGGCGGCGCGGCTATACGCCCGAGTCGGTTCGTAACTTCTGCGCCGCTATCGGCGTTTCCAAAACCAACGGCATCATCGAACTCGCCATGCTGGAGCACTTCGTGCGCGAGGACTTGAACAAATGCGCGCTGCGAGCGATGGCCGTTCTGCGCCCGTTACGCGTCGTCATCGATAACTATCCGCAAAGTCAGGTCGAGGAATTAGCAGCAGTGAACAATCCCGAGGACCCCAACGCGGGCACCCGGAAGGTACCGTTCTCGCGGGTACTCTACATCGAGCAGGACGACTTTCGCGAGGATCCGCCTAAGCAGTTCTTCCGGCTGTCACCAGGACGTGAAGTCCGGCTGCGCGGCGGGTATTTCATCAAATGCACCGGCGTTGTGAAGGATGAGAAAACTGCCGAGGTCCTCGAGCTCCGTTGTACCTACGATCCGGAAACGCGCAGCGGCAACGCGCCCGACGGACGTAAAGTGAAAGGAACCATACATTGGGTTTCGGCGAGGCACGCTCTTGATGCTGAAGTGAGGTTGTACGAAAACCTGTTCACTAAAGAAGATCCGACTGATGTGCCCGAAGGGCAGGAGTTCACCGCCAATCTTAACCCGGGCTCGCTTGAGGTGTTGACGAACGCCAAGCTGGAGCCATCGTTGGCTGGTGCGACTGCCGGCAGCCACTACCAGTTCGAACGGCAGGGATATTTCTGCGTTGATCCCGACTCGAAGCCAGGTGCGCTTGTGTTTAATCGTACTGTGCCACTGCGGGACACTTGGGCGAAGATCGAGAAGCGAGAGAAGCGGAAAGCGGGTAATCCTAACCGTCATCCGTGAATCCCACGCAAGCGAACTCCAACCCCCGAAGTCGGTCTCCGTTTTGCGGCCTCGTCCATCGGTCATCTGCACGTTGGCGGCGCGCGCACGGCACTGTTCAACTTGCTGTTCGCGCGGCATTTCGGGAGGACGCTTGTCCTTCGCATCGGGAACACCGACTTTGACCGCTCCATGCATGAGATGGTGGACGGCATCCTCGACGGACTGCGGTGGCTTGGTATTGATCGGGGCGAAGGACGGTATTCTCAGTCGTAGCGCCGAGCCTATTTGTGATGATGGCTAGCTAGTACTTAGTTGCGGAGGTTAGCGTGTATCCAATTAGCTTTGGAATCAGGAGTTTAGCTCTCGCGCATAGTACGCGAATTTTAGCAACTAAGTGCTAGGGCAGGAACACACCGTGGCGAGGCTGCGAAGAACGAAAGAGCTGTGAGCGGGATCACTTCATCACAACAATGACCTGGAATTGCACCGGGATGCTGCGCGGCGGGTAGCATGCGCTGCGATCACACGCCTGAAAGCGCAGTTCGCCTTTCACCGGATAGGTTCCCGCCGCTGCGTTGGCAGGAGCTTTCAGCATTGTGTTGATGCTGAAATCTCCGCTGTAGACGCTGAGTCTCTCGTTGGGCGAAAAGGCGAACGACATGTCTTCTCCGGCGGGATACTTTACATCGGCAATAGTGACCGGTTCCGAGGGATCCAGCTTCAAAACGGTGGGGATCAAGTAATCAGCCCGAGGCTTGTTCGAGTTGATGTGAAAGTCGGGGCCGATCCGAAAATCAAGCGCGAGATTGGCGCTGCCGCCGGCACGTAATTGCACCTTCCCGACCGGCGCCATGATCACTGAGGGCTGTTTCTCGCCCGGCGTCTGCGCTAACGCAAAGCTCGTCAGCAAGAACACGATCAGTCTGAAAGGAAGCTGCCGCTTCACCGGGTCGCTTCTTTCGCCCGCGCCGACTTTACTTCGGCCTCCGCGCGGCTGGGCTGTGACGCGGGTCTGTAGGCTGCGCTCAAAGCCTTCTTGACGTCGTCCTCGATCTCCTGGCGGCCAAGCAAACCAACTGCCTTGGCCACGATGGTTCCATTGCGATCGATGTAGAAAGTGGTTGGCAGCGAGCGCACGTCGCCGTAGTCGTCCGAAACCTGGTCCGTACCCAGCAGCACGGGATAGTTCACGCCCATCTCATGAGCAAATTCGGCGATCTTGGAAGACTCAGTATCGTCCATGGCCACCCCCAAAACCACCAAGCCGTCCTTGCCATACTGCCTCTCCAAATCCACAAACCACGGCATCTCAATTTTGCAAGGCGGGCACCAGGTCGCCCAGAAGTTCAGCAGCACCGCCTGGCCACGATAGTCCGAAAGCTTGACCTTCCGACCATCCAGCGCGGGCAACTCGAAGTTAGGCGCCGGGACGTTATGCACATCGCCGACCAGTTTGGCGGGGCCGTGTTTCCGACTGCGATCAAGGTATTTGCCGGCAGCCAGCATGCCCATGATGGCCACCACTAGCATTACGAAAACGACAGCGTTGCGTTTCAACAAGACTTTCCTCTAGAGCGCGAACCGGTTCAGAAACGACAGATAACCGGAAAGCAGTTTCAGGTTATTGAGAAATATCAGCACGCCAATGGCGATCAGCAGTACGCCGCTAACCACTTCAACGGAGTGCAGATGACGGCGAAAGCGGCCATAGAACGACAGGAAACGGTCCACCCCCAACGAGGTCAGAAGAAAAGGTACGGCCAGCCCGAGGGAATAGATCGCCAGAAGTATAATTCCCTTGAACACCGTTTCCTGCGCTCCAGCGAAAACCAGGATGGTGGCAAGTATCGGACCGATACAGGGGGTCCATCCGAAGGCGAATGCAAAGCCTACTGCGAACGATCCAAGCGCACTCGCGCCTCCTTTGACGTCATGCAACCGTTTGTCGGCGTAAAGCGCCTTGATCTTCCAAATGCCGGTCAGATGCAGGCCGAAAATGATGACGACAATGCCAGCTAGGCGCGACAACCAACGGTGATACTCAGCCGCAAACTGGCCAATGCTGGTCGCGGCCGCGCCCAGCGCAATGAAAACTACGCTGAACCCTAGCACAAAAGTGAGCGAATGCAACATCACCGTGCGCAGCATGCGGTGTTCCGGCGATTGCAGATCCTCAACGCTGGTTCCGGAGATCAAAGATACATAGCCCGGCACGAGCGGAAGCACGCAAGGCGACAAAAAGGACAGAAGCCCCGCCACGAAGGCGGCAATTGGCAATGGCAGGCTATGCATAAAACTCCATTGTAACAATGTTCCTAAGAGGCAGTGGCAGTGACAAACAACATTTAGACACATTCCCCCGCTTAGGGTTACGGACCAACGACGAAAAACTACACCAATGTGCGTGAGGTGGCGGCGTTCCTGGGCTGCACTCGAATGGGCGACTTTCGAAGTCCAGACCAGGTTTCCGAGATAACAAGGGAATCTCCGGGATTATGCGGGTCATACTTCACGGAAGCCGGTAAGCCCAACCGGCAGGAATATAGGTCGATGAATTGTCGCAGGTGAGTCACATCCTGAGACGCTTCGTAGGTGACACCGGCAACATCATAGGTATAGATTAGCAGGATCATCTGCCGACCGGATTCGTCGTCCTCCAGTTCCAGCACGTCAATCACATTGCCGTCGATAATACGGCCGCCCAGCGTAAGCTGCGCTCGCCGTTCGCGCTCAACCTGCTCTTCCGGCTTCTTGTTCTTGCGCGAGAGCAGAGCGTAACCAATGACGGCCGCGACAGCGCCGAAAGCGAGAATGGGATAGAGGCGAGCTGAATTCATTTCAGCACCGACAGCTGTGTTGTCTTAGATGCATATCAGTCGATGTTGACCACAGAATTTGTGAGTGGCCCGACTCCCGCCACTGTGACCTCGACCGTGTCGCCGGACTGTAGCGGACCCACGCCGGCGGGGGTTCCCGTCGCGATCAAATCGCCCGGCTCAAGGGTCATCACCTGTGAGATAAATCGGATAAGCGCGTCAAGCGGGAACAGAAAATCGACCGTTGTCCCATCTTGCCGCAACTGCCCGTTGACGTGGGTTTGCACCTTCACTCCCTTCCACGGATCGAGTCCCTCGGCAACAACTGGCCCGACTGGGCAGAACGTGTCGAAGCCCTTCGCTCGCGTCCACTGTCCGTCTTTCTCCTGCAAGTCACGCGCGGTGACATCATTCATACAGGTGTAACCCAAAATGTATGGCCGGACGTCGTCACTCTCCCGCAAACGATAGCAGCGCTTGCCGATTACAACCCCCAGTTCGCCTTCGTGGTCCACACGTTGCGAAAGCACATTGGGGCGTCGAATCTTGTCGCCCGTACCAATCACAGAAGAGGGCGGCTTCAAGAAGAACAGCGGCTCGGTCGGAATGGGATGGTTCAATTCCTTTGCGTGTTCGCGGTAGTTCCGGCCTATGCAGACGATCTTCGAAGGTTCCGCCGGAGCGAGAAGACGAACCGCGCTCAACGCTATCTCAGCTTTGTCTCCGTGCTCGAAATCGGCAAAAGAATTAGGCGATTTCGAGAGCGTCCGTGTAATGGTCGCCTTGCCGCGCACGTTCTCGATTAGTCCATAACTGGCCATGTTCTGATGCTGAAATCGGCAATATGACATAGGAAGAATCCTCATTGAACACTTACCACTTATCTGGCGCGGTTTCGCTGGTCTCGGCAGACCGCGGGCTCTCATTGCTGCGCAAGTCCACCGCCGAGACGGAGTACGTGTACTTCTTGCCGGGCTTAACGTTCTCGTCGCGGAACGACGGAACCGGGACTAATTGCTGGTTAAGCTTCTCCGGCGTTCCGCCCTCCAACCGGCGGAATACGTTGTAACCCGCCAGATCGTTCTCCAGGTTTGGGGCCCACGTGAGGTCGATAAACGGCTTTTGTCCTATGCTCGAGAAGACCGCTTGCAGACCTAGCGGCTGGACTGGAGGATAGATGTCACGAGTGAGTACCTCTACCGGCTTCGAGCTGTCGCCCGGCACGGAAGCACTCAACCCATGCGATTGCACCCCGGTTAACGTGGTGATGTGGTATTCGTATTTCTTCTCCCATTCGAAAGTCTTATCCAGATACGATCCTCGACCTGAGGGTGCCACGTCGCCCACAACAATATAGGCAGGGCTGCCAACCGGCCTGCGCTCGATTTGATATCGATAAGTGAGACCTTTTGGCGCCGCGGCAGGGGCAGGACCGGACCAGGATATAGTTACTCCTTCCCCGCTGACCTGAGCAGACATTTCATCCGGCGCCGGTATCGTCGGCGCGACCGGGACGGCCACCTGATTGGATAGCCCGGCACTTCGTCCCTTGGAATTCATCTCCTCGACGGCGTAGGTAACGAAACCTGCGGGACTCTCCAGCCCTAACTGCGGTGGCAGAATGTCCACGTACTGAAGACGAACGGCCTCTGGCTGTTGCTGTCCTTTCTGCTTCGGCTGCAACGGAGCCTTGGGGGTAGGAACTTCGGCTACAACACTGCACGCGCTCATCAGGGTGGCTCCCTCGCGCCGGCAGATGCGAGTCTCAGGAATGTGCTTGACCAGCGTGCGGTCGGTGTTCTTGCGGGGTAGGGTCCAATCGAGTTCCACCCGATTGCCCGCCCTAGCAGCTGTCAAATCCTCGACCGGACGCGCCAATTGCAGCGAGGGCAACTGTGGCGCTCCGGGAGTGCCGCACCCGGTGAGCCCAGCAACGGCAAGAAAACTCCCCATCAGCCAGAGCCGCATTCTCATGGAAACTAATCAGGGTAACAAATCGCAAGAAACGATGGTCCAGTGCCGATTCAAAGTCGCTTATCGGCCTGCTGGGTGTGAGGCATCGTAACCTGCAATCAATACAGAGTGGATTGCGGCAAATCGCAGTTCTCGTGTGACAATCGAAGCATGTTCGCTCGCAAGATACGGGTGGAATACGAGGAGGCTGGGCAACGGCTGGCCTGCCCGCTGAAGTGGCTGGACAGCTTTAGCATGCGCAATTTCACCAACGTCCAGGTCTTTGACGATACCATTCCCACCGCAGACGGCCAGATGGAGATCGGCGCGCGCGTACCTCTGGAGCGCCTGAGAACCTCTATGGAGGACTGGTTCAGGCGTAAAAGCTACCTACCGAAAGGCGCGACCTTGGTGGTGCAAGAGCAGCACGATGGCGAGTGACCTCTCCAAATGGCGCGCCAGGATTGCCCGTGGCGTCATTACTTCCTCCACCGCAATCACGCTCTGAGTGTTGCCACGGCTGCCCGATATCGCGGAATTGGCGCCGAGGTGTTCGTCTCCTCGCAGGTCCCGCCGGAAAGATTGCGCCTTATTGAAAACTGCGGCGCCCGAATTCGCTCCGCTGGAGACAATCCTCTCGAAGCGGAACTCGCCGCCCGCGCCGCTGCCGTCGCCTCGGGAAAACCCTACATCTCTCCCTACAACGATCCCGATGTCATCGCCGGACAGGGGACGATCGGTATTGAAGTTGTCCAACAGGTGGATTCCATTAATGTGATCTATGTTGCAGTTGGAGGGGGCGGCCTTATCGGAGGCATCGGTGCCTACATGAAGTCGGTTTCGCCAAGAACGGA
>Ga0209040_10003029_pt1 | contig 12943 bp, 11 predicted proteins | sample BogFormECP12_OM3_FD_188240 | JGI IMG/M metagenome (GOLD analysis project Ga0209040, IMG submission 188240) | Bog forest soil microbial communities from Calvert Island, British Columbia, Canada - ECP12_OM3 (SPAdes) (version 2) | ecosystem: Environmental > Aquatic > Freshwater > Wetlands > Bog ... | reverse complement strand
GACCACGCAAACGCCCAGGTTGATCCGCCGTACTGCATCCCGCCAGCGGATCACACACCATCCAAGCCAAGCAATGTGGGGCGTGTGCAACGCTTACCCTAGAACAACGGCTGGTGCCGGATCTGCAGTCGTCTCAGAGGTAGCGGCGGTTTGCGGATGAGGCGGGGGCATCGAAGGACAGTTCGGCAGCGTTGCCCGTATCTCGCTTTATTCTGCTGCGCTATGGAGACACCGGCTGCCGGGCCATACGCGAGAGCTTGACCCGTGTGACCGGCAACCCGGATGGCGGCGGCGTCTTTGATCGAACGAAGCATTGTCGTAGCTCTTATTTCTACATAGAAACGAGAAACCACGAAGGAGCGTCACCGTGGCCGATGACGGACAATCGCCGTTCAGGACCCGCCTGATCGCCGTGGTTTCCGTGGTCGCTCTGATTGGCTGGGGCGTCGCGGGGTATGTTTTCTGGTCTGCGTCGAATGCAAGAGACGAGGTAGCGGCGCGGCTCCTGCAAGCCGAGACCGCCCGCCAGGACGTCGCGCACAAGCTGGATGAGCAGATCAAGGCGGCCGGGACGTTCGCTGACCTTCAGGCCAAGATCGCCCGGGCGGAAAAGCAACTCGACGCAACGACCAAACGGCGTGACGAGGCCGACCAGCAGGACAAGGCTCTCCGGCAGCAGGGAGACGAGTTGAAGGCCGCGATCGCGGATGCCACGACGGCGCGTGATCAGGTGCAAAGGGAGCTGCGGCGGGTTCAGCAGGGTCTCGATGCCCTTCGGACCGAGGCGGAGACGAACCTGAAGCAGGCTCGGGATGCGACCGCCACAGTGATGGCGCAGATGAGTGGTTCCCGCGCCAAGATGGATGCCGCGCATCAGCAACTTGCCGGCGCGGTGCAGGCGCAGAAGGCGCTGGCCGACAAGATCGCTCAGGCAAAATCCGTCATCGCGAGCGCCGCCGACCCGCGAACGCAACTCGAGGCCGACGCGCAACAGGCCGATGCAAGGGTGGCCGAGATCGGCGCCACGCTGAACCCGCTATCGGCCCGGACGCAGGAGGCCACGGCCGCACTGTCGGGACTTCAAGCACAGCTTCAGTCGGCGCAGCAGGCCGTCGATGCGGCGCAGGCGGCGGTCGACGCGGCGCAGAAGGACGCTGCCGATGCGGCGCAGCGCGCCCGCGACGCAGATGCATCGGTGCGGCAGCAGCAAGTTGATACCGCCATGGCGCAGCAGGCGGCCGAGCAGAAGGTAACGGCAATCCAGCAGACCATTGCGGACCTTCAGAAGCAGCTCGACGTGGCCCAGGCCGCTGCGACCGGGGTCGGGACGGCGCACGATCGGGCAGCGGCGGCGCTGTTGAAGGCTGAGCAGGCCGCGGCGGACACATCCCAGACCGCCGATGCCCGGGAAAAGGATCTTGCCGTAGCCCAGATGCAGGAGCGGGACGCCGCGCAGGCGCTCAACGACCTCGAGAGCAAACTCGCCACCGCGCGGAAGGATGCCGAGGCGGCGGCGCAGGCGCCGAAGGACGCGACGGCGACGACGGCTGCCGATGACGCCATCACCAAGGCCAAGGCGGCACAAGACCAGCTGAACGCACTGACCAGGCAGCGCGCTGATCATGCCCAGGAGATGCAACAGCGAGAGGACGCGGCGAAAGCCGCTTTGCAGCAGGCCGCTGCGGCAAGGGATGCGGCGCGGACGGCCGCGAATCTCTCGGCCGCGGCGGTTGATGACGCGAAGCAGGCGGTGGCGGCGGCCGACGAGGCACTCGCTGCCGAGCAGCGCAACGTTGCCGGTGTGGAGGCGCAACTCGTGGCTGCCCGGCAGGCTATGACGTTAGCGCAGGCCGATGCGGCGGCCGCCGCCGACTCTCAGAAAATGCACGATGCGATCGATGCGGCACAGAAACAGGCTGCGGACACCAAGGCGCGGCTCGATCAGGCGACGCAAGCGCACGACGCGGCTGCCCAGCATCTCGCCGAGGTCGAGAAACAGGTCACGGCCGCGCAATCCGCGCTGACCGCCACGACATCGGCGCGCAACGAGGCGCAGTCGACCGTCGACGCGAACCAGCAGAAGGCCGAGGACGACCGCCGGAAGCTGGCCAGGCTGGCCGATGACGTGGCAAGCGCCGGGCACGACATCGACGACACCCGGGCCGACATGCCCGCCGCGGACCAGGCGGTCGACGACGCGCGTGCGACGCTGATTTCCGCCCAGACCGACGACGAGACGGTCTATCAGACCGCGTTGCAGGCCCGGGCCACCGAACAGGCGCAGTTGGCGGACCAGCATGCGCAGCTCGGTCTGGTCGTGCAGCAGCGCGACGCTGCGCAGCTGCAGACCGAAGACGCGAAATCCGCCGTCGCCGCCGCGACCGCGGCGCGCGATCAGGAGCAGCAGCAGTTGCAGCAGGTGCAGGCGCAGGTCGCCGACGCCTCGCAGCAGCTGGGGACGACCAACGATGACCTGACGGCGCGCAAGAATGACCTGCAGGCTGCCGATGCGCAGCGGCAAGCGACTGAACAGGCGCTCACCGACCTGCAAGCCAAGCTGGCGGATGCGCAGACTCAGCTTGCGCAGTCCACGCAGCAGCGCGACACCGCCGAGCAGCAGTTGCAGATATTGCAGCAGCAGTCGGATGGCCTGAAGGTCGCCATCGCCACCGCCACGGCGGCGCGCGACGCCGCGGCTGCAGCGTTGCAGCAGACGCAGGCGAAGTCTGACGAGGCAGGCCAGGCATTGGCGAAGGCGAGCGACGATCTCAGGGCGCGCCATAACGAGCTCGACTCTCTGCAGGCGAAGCAGCAGGAGGCAACGCAAGCGCTCGCCGACAGCCGGGCCAAGCTGGCCGCCGCGCAGCAGGCGCAACAGCAGGCGGAAAGCGCGGCGCAACAGGCCAACGACGCGAGCGCCGAAGCCGAGAAGAAACTTGCCGACACCAGGTCGCAGCTCGACGATCAGACCAAGCTGGTGAGCGAGGCGTCACAGAAGCTCGCGTCACTTGGGCAGCAGACTCAGGACGCAGAGAAAGCCACGGCTGACGCGGCGGCGGCGCGCGATGAGGCGCAGAAGCAACTTGCCCAGGCGCAGGTGGAACTCGGGAATGCGGTCAAGGCGGACACCGTGCCGCGTCTGCGCAATGCCTTCCTCGCGCTGATCAGGCAGGCCGTTGGTACCAAGCCGGGTGTGCAAGTGGCCGACGACCGGCTGGTGATCACCAACGACGGTCTGTTTGTCGCAGGCAGTACCACGTTGTCGCCCGCCGGGCGCGATCTGCTGACGCAGATCGCCACCGCCCTCAAGGATGCGACCGCGCAACAGGCGCCCGATACGGATTGGCTGATCCGCGTCGACGGGCACGCCGACAAGCAGCCGACGGCGGCAGGCGGGCGGTACCCCAGCAATTGGGATCTGTCGGCGGCCCGCGCCGTGACCGTCGTACGCTCGCTCGTGGGCAACGGCTTACCGGCCAAGCGGCTTGCGGCGGAGACCTTCGGCGAGAACCAACCGCTGGACACGGCCGATACGCCCGCGGCCTACGCCAAGAACCGCCGCATCGAGATCCGCTTGACAGAGCAGTGATCGGGGCAGGCCAGCGGGTCCCCGCATTCCATCGGACAAATGTGAATTGTCCGGTCGCGTGCGCCGTCCAAATCGAACTCGATCCACTTCGTGTCCCCCATTTTGCGGTCGTCATCAGTAGCTTGGCGGCGATGGAGGTGGGGACGATCTGGAGTAGCCTGTGGGTGGCGTGTAATAGGCGGGTGGGGACCGGCGAGGAGTCGTTACGGCCCCACCGACAGCTCCGCCAATCAAGGCTCCAGCCGCGGCGCCAGTCCCGCCGGCGGCAACGGCACCGATTGCCGCGCCTGACCCTGCGCCGATCAGCCCACCTGCGAGGGCGCGCTGCCCAGGATCGTATGGATCGGTGCAGGCGGTCAACGTCAAGACCAAACCAAGCATTGCGACAGAGGGTGCAATAAGACGCTTCATGGGACTGCAATCTCCGATCTTCCCAACGATACGAGCGTGCAACTGGCGTAAGATGTATGTACTTGCGTGTGGGAACCCTTTTCTGCCGCACCGCGTCTGTGGTTTGTCTGCGGCGGTAGCTGACAAACGGGTCGCTGTCGTTATCGTGCGGTCAGAAACTACGCGAGCCAACTCCCATGTGGCCGAGACCCGTGGTTGTCGCCGTTCGCTGGGCACTGGCCGTCACAGATCCATGACTGACGCCGGTCGCCGCCTGGCTGGCATTGCCGGCTGTGACGAAGCTGTGCGAGCCACTCGACACGCTGCCGAGGCCCGTGGTGATTGCCGTATGCTGGGCGCTCGCCGTCGTAGCTCCATGACTGACGCCGGTCGCCGCCTGGCTGGCATTGCCGGCTGTGACGAAGCTGTGCGAGCCGCTCGACACGCTGCCGAGGCCCGTGGTGATTGCCGTATGCTGGGCGCTCGCCGTCGTAGCTCCATGACTTACGCCGGTCGCCGCCTGGCTGGCATTGCCGGCTGTGACGAAGCCGTGCGAGCCACTCGATACGCTGCCGAGGCCCGTGGTGGTCGACGTTTGCTGGGCGCCCGACGTCGCGGTTGGATGATTGGTGCCCACAGCAGGCTGACTGCTGTTGCCGGCGGTCACCAGGCTGTGCGAGCCGCTCGACACGGTGCCGAGGCCCGTGGTGGTCGACGTTTGCTGGGCGCCCGACGTTGCGGTCGGATGATTGGTGCTCACTGCAGGCTGACTGCTGTTGCCGGCGGTCACCAGGCTGTGCGAACCGCTCGACACGGTGCCGAGGCCCGTGGTGGTTGACGTTTGCTGGGCGCCCGACGTTGCGGTCGGATGATTGGTGCTCACGGCAGGCTGGCTGCTGTTGCCTGCGGTCACCAAGCTGTGCGAACCGCCTGCCACGGTGCCGCCGCTACCAGTCGTGATCACGGAGGTCTGAGCGCTGACGCTTGCGCTGCCATGATGGCCTTGAGCCACCGAGGTGGAGCTGGTGCTTCCCGTGGTCGGACTGCCGGAGTCGGTCGCGCCACCGCCGGTACCGAGTGGCGTCGTCGCCGGGCTCTTGTTGGAAGCAGTCGTGGTTTTTCCGCCATTGCCAGTACCTGATTGGCCATTGTTCAGGCCGGTGACCACGCCGTCAGATGCCACGGCGGTACTGCTAACAGCGGTCGTTGCCGCTGTCCCTGCCCCGTCGGGTGTTGCTGTGGTAACGCGCGTCTGCGAGTTGGCACCGCCATTGGCCGGAGTGGACGCAGTCATCGCTGAGCCAGTTCCACCTTTATTGGCCACGCTATTCGTATCTGCGCGAGTGCCAAGTCGGTCGGCCCGCGCGTCGCGTATGTCGGCCCGCACGTCGCGCATATCACCCCTCAGATCGCTGCGATCCGTTGCCAGGTCGGTGCGGTCGGCCCGCACGTCGCGCATGTCGGTCCTGAGGTCGCGCACATCACCCCTCAGATCGCTGCGGTCGGCTGCCAGGTCCGTGCGGTCCGACCGCACGTCGCGCATGTCGGTCCTGACATCGCGCAGGTCATTCCTCAGATCGACACGATCGGTCGCTAGGTCGGTGCGGTCGGTCCGCACGTCGCGGCCGTCCGCATTCAGCGCATGCCGGTAATCGCTCACGACGCTGCCAGGGTTCTTCTCGCCTGCATCACTCTCGGCACGCAGCTGGCGAATAACCTGGCCAAATCCCTTCTCGGATTGCTCCAGCGTCGCGACGTGGTTGGCGCCTGTGGGTGCTCGGCCGTCCCACCTCGCGTCCGTCGCAGCGTGCGCGCGGGTGACCGCGCGTTGCCCCTGCGGCAGGCGGTGAAATGCGCCGGATGCGGTGAAGCCGGCAACCGCGCTCGCATTGCCGACTGACTCGCTCTCAGCCCACGCGGCAGAACACAGCAACAGGCTGCCAAGCGTTCCGTAGATGACTGCGCTCCGCATAGTTACCTCCTATCCTCCGGTCAGACAGCCGGCATGGCGACCAGACCTTGTTGACTAACTCCGTGCGCTAGTTCGGTGATCGAGTGAATCGGCGGTTTCGTCGATGATCGCCGCCTCGGTGGCGCGGTCTTTGAAGATGACGCCGTTGCTGGCGACCACGCGCATACGGGTGGTCCGACTGGTCAGCTTCTCCAGGTCAATGTCGATCTCCCGACCCTCGGCGGTCGCCGCGATGGTCCAGCCCGAGCCGGACTTCTTGTCCTGGACGACCTTGATGCCCATCCGATTCAGGCCGCTCAGCGTTGCCTGTCGCACGGTCGGCATCGGCGACACGAAGGTCTTGTAGGCGATGCCGTTCAGCGTGTAGTCGACGCTGGTGCCCATGGCGATGCCGGTACTCGCGCCGAACACCGCGAGGCCTGCGGGCGCGGCGCAGGCAGACAACGCCAGCATGGCCACCAGTACGATCAGCGGTCCGGCCCACGCCCCGATACCACGGAGCCTCATCGCTTCCATATCGCCCCCTTCCCAGGCCGACATGCCGCGCCTGGCCGTCGCATCGCTATGGATGTCTGGTGCCCGATCACTGCGGTACAACAGCGCGGCATCGTGTGTGATCCCGGTCCCTTCAATCGGTTAAGGACACAGTGAAAGTGACTGCTTATTGGGAAAGACGAGCTAGGCCGGACCGCGTAGCCTGACAATCCGTGTCCCCGCTTTGTCACAACCTGTGACCCGGTGGGACTTGTCGGATTGGCCTTTCGTGATCCAACCTCCGGTCGATGATTTGAGGCAAAGCGCGGTGCTGGCTCGAATGACGCGTGCGGTCGCAGTTGCGGGGATCCTGGCCGTCGTTGGCTGTGCCAGTATCGACAGGGCGTACTACACCGTTACGGATGCCGTAGAGGCCGCATTCACCAGCCCCCGCCGCGCGGCATCCGCTCGAGTGCCACGGCCACACTCCTCGCCCCCATCGCCGTCGGGTCCCACGAGCACTTCGGAAACTAAACCGGCAACGCTGCCGGAGCCGGAGCCAGTGGCCGTCAATGGCCTGTCCGGGACTGCTGTCCGCGCCATGCTGGGTCAGCCGTCGGCCCGCGCCGGACCTGCCCCAGGCGAGACGTGGACCTATCGTTCGGGGTCCTGCGAGGTCGAGCTATACCTGTTTCCCAACGTCACGCATGGCGGCCTGCAGGTACTGGACTATCGGGTCAGCGGTGCCGGCTCCGGCGAGGATTCCAAGCAGGCGTGCCTTAGGCGGCTGCGCGATGCCCCGAGCAGCTGATGCAGCAGGTGCCGGGCCCCGTGCCGTGCGCATCGCGCTGGTGGACGATGATGCTCTGTTCCTGCGCGTGTTCGCCGCCAATCTGCAGGCTGCGGGATATCAGGCCCTGTGCTTCGATGATCCGAAGCAGGCTCTGGCTAGCCTGAAATCCGACGCCCCGCTTGACGCGTATGTGCTGGACTGGAACATGCCGGGTCTGGACGGTCTGGCGCTGTTCAAACTGCTGCGCGCGCGCGGTGTAGCAGTGCCGGTGCTGTTCCTGACGTCGTATGGCCAACCAATTTTCGAGGAAGCAGCGCTCGACGCCGGGGCGGCAGACTTTGTCGACAAGTCGCGTGGTCCGGCCATCATCCTTCACCGTCTTTCACTCGCCTTGACGCGACGCGACGCTGCTGACGCGTCGCAGCCTGGAGCCGGCGGGGCGGACCTACAGCTCGGCGAGCTGGTTCTGTCGGAGTCGACGAAACGCGCAACTTGGCGTGGTCGCCATGTCCCGCTCAGCCGTAACGAGTTCGACGTGGTCGCACTGCTGGCTGACAGTGCAGGCCGCGACGTCGGATATCGCCAGATCTATGATGTCGTTCGCGGCAATGGCTTTGTTGCCGGCCACGGCGAGGAGGGCTACCGCGCCAATGTACGCGCGATGGTCAAGCGGATCCGACGCAAATTTGTCCAACTCGATCCGGATTTTGCAGCGCTGCAGAATTATCCTGGCTTTGGTTATCGCTGGCATCGGCATGGATGAAACGGTTGGGCGGCGAGGCACGCGCTGGCTGCGATCCATCCGCCTTCAGGCATTCGCTCTGGCGGTCATTCTGATCGCCCTTCCGTTGCTGATCTTCACTGTGCTGAGCAACGCGGAGGTGGAGCGACGTCTGCTCATCCGCAACGCCGTCGCGGACACCGGGAATGCCATCGCCGCCGGACTTGCGCCCGCACTGCACGATTTGCGTCCGGCCGAACTCGACACGCTGCGACGCGAGTTGGCGCGATTTGCCACCGGGGATCGCAGCATCAAGGTGCTTCTCAGGCCGGCGAGCGCCAGCACGGCTGAAGCCTTCTATTTCGTCGCGACCGCGCCGCCGATATCGGCCGAACAAACCGAGGCGGAGCGGGAGCAACTTCTCCGGCTGGGCATTTTGCCTGGACTGTCGCAGGGTTGCGCCGCTCGGCTTCTGCGAGACCGCGACACATCATTGCTGGATAACGGCGCTCAGATTTTGACATCCGTGACCTCGGTTGAAGGGGTTGCGGGCTGCTGGGCTGTCGTTATCGCAACCGGCGAGCGTCATGTGCTAGGCGCGATCGAGGCCCTGCCATACTGGTCACGCGAGGAAGTTCGCATCGCCCTCGCGATCTACGTTCTGATGGCAATCCTGATCGCGGCGATCTTTGCCGGCGTCTGGATCGGCCTGCTTCGCTTCCGCCGGCTCGCATTGTCGCCGACGCAGCAGACGGGTTTTGCACGGACGACAGGCATACCCGAGCTGGCCTCGCTGGCGGCGGCGTTCGACAGCATGGTGCAGCGGATGAAGCGCAGTGCGGACATGCTGCGGCAGGCCGCCGAGGACAACGCACATGCATTCAAGGGACCAATTGGCACAATCCGCCAAGCGATCGAACAGCCGTTGCGACAAGCTCTGTCTCGCGATAAGGCACTGCATGACTCACTGCGGATGGTGTCCAGTGCGCTCGACCGGCTGGATGGCTTGGTGCAGTCGGCGCGATACCTTGACGGTGCCGCCGCTGAACTGTTGGAACCGCAGCTCTCGCAGGTTGATTTTTCTGCGCTCGCTCGGGCCTTCGTGCGCAGCTACGGGACGATGAAATCTGCGCTCCAGGTGCGGCTAGATGTCCATATTGCCGACGGGATCCTTGTTATGGGGCAGCCGGAGACGCTGGAGATGATCGTGGAAACCATCGTGGACAATGCCGTCAGTTTCTCACCTTCCGGCGGGCGTGTATTGGTTCGGCTTGAGCCAGACGGCGACGAAGCGATCCTCTCGGTGGAGGATGATGGACCTGGCGTTGCGCCGGACCGTTTGGATCGCATCTTCGACCGCTATTACACACATCGCCCGCCGGGTGCGTCGCACTCAGGTCATACGACGGACTCTCAGCACTTCGGCATCGGGCTTTGGCTGGCAAGGCACTATGCACTCGCGTTGGGCGGCAAGATCAGCGCTTTCAATCGGCAACACCACGGCCTGTGTGTAACGGTTGTGCTGCCAATGTCGAACGTGGGCCCAAACTCCATCCGAACGACGCCGACTTCGGGCCGGACCAGCCATCCGACGCCGTAACCGTGAACGTCCCCTATGGGGTCGAGAGCGGCCATCGGACAGGCCCGCTAGTGTAAGCCCCGCCATGACCGCGATCAAGGCCGCGCGCGCCGTTTCGCCGACCGGCAGGCATTGGACGCAGGACAACATCGGCAATGCGCTCGCCGGCCGCGAGGTCTCGCGGCACCTGCGCGAGATCGGTGTGAACACCGGCGGCCCCGCGGCACTGACGCGCGCCGACCGATCGAGGTTCCGGAACGCGCTGGACGCGGCGCAGCCCGACGCGTTGCGACGCGGTGAGCGTCAGACCGCCACGAACATCGCGTCGAGGTGCGTATCCCACAGCCGGATGCCGCCGGTGATGCCGGCCTCGTTCGACACGACGCGGACCTTCTCCGGCAGGTCCCCCTGGATATTTCGGGAATTGCCGCCGCCGATATAGAGCATATCGAAGCTGGTCAGCGTGGCGATGAAGCCGATCGCCCTGAGCACGCGGCGATTCCAGCGCTTGCGCCCCACCTCGTGCAGCGCGGCGTTGCCGATATACTGATCGTAGGTCTTGCGACCGCGCACCGGGTGTTGGCTGAGCTCCAAGTGCGGCCCCGGCCTGCCGTCCTCGAACAGCGCGAAACCCATGCCGGTGCCGAGGGTGATCACGCACTCCAGCCCGTGGCCGGCGATCACGCCCAGCCCTTGCACGGTCGCGTCATTCGCCAGCCGTGCCGGCGCACCCAGCCGGTCGGCGAGCGCCTTGGCCAGGGGAAAATTGTGCCATGCCTCCGTGCCGAGGTTCGGTGCGGTCAGCACGCGCCCGCGGCGCACCACGCCTGGGAATCCGATCGAGATACGCTGGAAACGCCCGAACGGCCGGACCAGTTCATCCAGCGCCTCGATGACGGCGTCAGGCGTGGCCGGGTGCGGCGTCTCGACGTGGGCGGGACCGGTGGACATGTCGCCGGCCGGCGACAGCACGCCCGCCTTCAGATGCGTGCCCCCGACATCGATCGCCAGTGTCAGGGGCCCGGTGGGACGACCCGATGCAACCACCTGCTCCATTGGCCTGCTCCTCACGACTCGGCAGATACGCCCTTAAAGCTGCGCCGCCAGCCTCCGCCCCCGCAACCAGCCGGGGATCGCGGAGACCGGCGCACCAGGCAGCATCAGCAGCCAGCCCAACGGTTGGCCGTTGACGATCAGGTCCATGCCGATGCCCAGCATCATGCCGCCGACCAGGCAGCCGATCACACCGGAGGAAATGCCGAGCCAGACGATGTCGCCGCGATTGACCATGTGCGGCGGTGCTAGGGGTCCGTGCGCGGTTTGACAAGGTAGGGGCCGGCTCCTAGAAGCGGCGCCTCACTGCCGGGAACGTGGACAGGCCTTCGGGGCCTGCTCCCGCCACACGCCGCGTGGCCTACCGGTGCAACAAGAGCCAGACGAAAGGGCAACGCGCAGCATGACCAAGCGCGCCGAGAGCAAGTACAAGATCAACCGCCGCCTGGGGGTGAACCTCTGGGGCCGGCCGAAATCCCCCATCAACAAGCGCGAATATGGCCCCGGCCAGCACGGCCAGCGCCGCAAGAAGGCCACCGACTACGGCACGCAGTTGGCGGCGAAGCAGAAGCTGCGCGGCTACTACGGCAACATCAGCGAGAAGCAGTTCCGCCGCTACTACCAGGAGGCGGTGCGGGTGCGTGGCGACTCCTCGCAGTTGCTGATCGAACTGCTGGAGCGCCGGCTGGACGCGGTGGTGTACCGCATGAAATTCGCGATCACGCCGTTCGCGGCGCGGCAGTTCATCTCGCACGGGCATGTGCAGGTGAACGGGCGGCGGGTGAACATCGCGTCCTTTCGGGTGAAGGACGGCGACACGATCGAGGTGAAGGAGAAGTCGAAGCAGCTCGCCATGGTGCTCGACGCGGCGCAGAGCACCGAGCGCGACGTGCCGGAGTATCTGGAGGTCGATCATCGGGCGATGAAGGGGCGGTTCGCGCGCACGCCAAAGCTGACCGATGTGCCATACCCGGTGCAGATGGAGCCGAACCTGGTGGTTGAGTATTACTCGCGGTAATATTTAGGAAGATTCACCACAGAGACACAGAGAACACTGCGCGGATCCTCAGTGTTCTCTGTGTCTCTGTGGTGAATCTTAAAACCCTTCCCGGATCACGTCCCGCGCAAAATACGACAGGATCAGGTCCGCCCCGGCCCGCTTGAATGCGCCGAGCGTCTCGCGCACCACGACCTGCTCATTCAACGCCCCCGCCGCAGCAGCGAACTTGATCATCGCGTATTCGCCGCTCACCTGGTACACCGCGATCGGCAGCAGCGTCCGCTCGCGCAGCCGCGCCAGCACATCCAGATACGCCAAGCCCGGCTTCACCATCAGCATGTCCGCGCCCTCGGCTTCGTCCTGCAGCGACTCGCGCAGCGCCTCGCGGCCGTTCATCGGGTCCATCTGATAGGTCTTCCGGTCGCCCTTCAGTTCGCACCCCGCGGCCACCCGAAACGGCCCGTAGAACGCCGATGCGAACTTGGTCGAATACGCCATGATCGGCGTATCAGGGTGTCCCGCCGCATCCAGCGCACGACGGATTGCCGCCACCTGGCCGTCCATCATCGCCGACGGCGCCACCAGATCCGCGCCGGCCTCGGCCGCCACCACCGCCTGGCGCGCCAGGTTCTCGATGGTGACGTCGTTCGCCACGTGGTCGTGCTCGATCACGCCGCAATGGCCGTGGTCGGTATATTCGCAGAAGCAGATGTCGGGGATCACCACCAGCTCCGGGGCCGCCCGCTTGGCCCGCCGCACCATGCGCGCCACCAGGCCGTCGTGGTTCCACGCGTCGCTGCCGGTGGGATCCTTGTGGTGCGAGATGCCGAACAGCATCAGCGCCTTCACCCCGTCACGCGCCAGGCCCTCCACCACGTGCTCCAGCTTGCGCTCGGGGACGCGGGACACCCCCGGCATCTCGGCGATCGGCAGCGGATCGTCGATGCCTTCCTCGACGAAGATCGGCTGGATCAGGTCGTTGGCGGTGACGGCGGTCTCGCGCACCAGGGAGCGCAGGGCGTCGGACTGGCGCAGCCGGCGCAGGCGAGTGATGGGGAACAGAGGGGCCATGGTGCCTCCCAATGGATAGCTGGGCGTCACTGGTGTATGCCGGGCGGCGGCTGGAGGCCAGTGTGGATTTGCCAGGGAGCGAAGCGCGGAGATGCCCAGAGTTCCCCTGCGGGACCGACTGCAGCCGATGCGAACGCTTTGCCGCACTCCGTCGTCCCTGCGGGTCGCCGGCCGACAAGACGTTCTTCGACGAGGTCTCCGCTAGCGGCTGATGATCACCCGCGCACGGGCGAATGGAGCAATCATCGCGATTGCCACATCCAACTCGTTCTCATCTACCGCAAGCCCCACGAGACCAGGC
>Ga0209040_10003028_pt1 | contig 12945 bp, 11 predicted proteins | sample BogFormECP12_OM3_FD_188240 | JGI IMG/M metagenome (GOLD analysis project Ga0209040, IMG submission 188240) | Bog forest soil microbial communities from Calvert Island, British Columbia, Canada - ECP12_OM3 (SPAdes) (version 2) | ecosystem: Environmental > Aquatic > Freshwater > Wetlands > Bog ... | reverse complement strand
GTAATCTGTCCGCGCAATGCCGCCATCTCGGCAGCATGGCGAGCTTCTTGCGCCAGCAGCAGCGCAATGACGGCGTCTTTCGAGAGCTGGTCGAGCGCGCCGCGATCCACCGAATCCTTCGAATCGGCCCGCCGAAGTCATGTCAACCAAAACCCGGAACTGCCGTCACGCCACCGCATCCGCCCCCAAACTGCTAGGCCCCTGCTCGTCAGGGTCGGACCGGTTGAGAACCTGGGCAGTTACGAAAAGATTTCAACACGAAGGAAGAGCGAGGGCCACGGAGGTTCTCTTCAGCGCGCAGAGCGCGCGTTCAATCCCTTCTCCGTGGCGCTCCGTGGTCCTCGTACGTCCTCCGTGTTGAAATCTTCTGCTTGCAACTGCACCAGCCATTCACCCGAATGCCTGTCGGCCCCCTCCCCCTCCCGCAAGGGGAGGGGGAGGGCTTACGTTAGCTGGGTGGAGATCTTCGATCGTATTGCCGTGCGGCGGCATCGGGATCGCGCTGCTCGCTCGGTCGGCGGCATGGCGGACGTGCTGCGCGAAGCGGCCGCGCGGCTGCTCGATCGGCTGGACGACACGACGCAGCGGTTCACCCAGGCGCTGGATGTCGGTGGACGCGGCGTGGTGGCGCCGCTGTTGCGCGCGCGCGGCATGGAGGTGGTGAGCTGCGATCTGTCGCCGGCGATGGCGGCGCTCAACGGCGGGGCTGCCGTTGCCGCGGACGAGGAGTTCCTGCCGTTCGGGCCGGGCAGCTTCGATCTGGTGGTGGCGAGCCTGTCGCTGCACTGGGTAAACGATCTGCCCGGCGCGCTGATCCAGTTGCGGCTCGCGCTGCGTCCGGGCGGGCTGCTGCTGGCGAGCTTGCCGGCCCTCGGCACGCTGGCGGAGCTGCGCGACGCACTGACCGAGGCCGAGGCCGCGCTGACCGGCGGCGCCGCGCCGCGGGTGTCGCCGTTCGTGGAGCTGCGCGACTGCGCCGCGCTGCTGCAACGCGCCGGCTTCGCACTGCCGGTCGCGGATGTGGAGGAGCTGAAGCTGCTCTACGCTGATCCGTTCGCGCTGCTGCGCGACCTGCGCGTGGCGGGCGAGGCGAATGCGCTGCACGAGCGCGACCGGCGGGTGCCGCCGCGGGCACTGTTCCCGGCGGCGCTGGCGGCACTGCCTGAAGCTGACGAGCGAGTGGCAGCGACGCTACGTCTGGCCTGCATGACGGGCTGGGCATCCTGATATCGGGATGGTTCCGTCTCTTCTCGTCAGCGCGCGGCGGCGCTATCTTGTCGTCACTCGAGGAGAGGCCACAAAATGCTGACACGTCGCGCGCTGATGGCCACGGGAGCGGCCGCCGTCGCTGGCCCGGTTGCCACAAGCAGAGCCAACGCCGCCACACCCGCCAATACAATCGTCATGGCGATGCAGATCGACGACATCATTTCCTTCGATCCGGGGCAGGCGTATGAGTTCGCGGATATCGAGGCGGGGGCCAACATCTATCGCAAACTGGTCACACCCGATCTCGAGAATCTCAGCAAGATGGGTCCCGACCTTGCCGAACACTGGGACGTTTCCGCGGACGGCAAGACATTCACCTTCCACCTGACAAAGAACGCGGTGTTCGCATCGGGTAAGCCGGCCACCGCGATGGATGCGGAGTTCTCACTGCGTCGCGTCGTAACGATGAATCTGACGCCGGGCTTCATCCTCACCCAGTTCGGCTTCAGCAAGGACAATGTCGCGCAACTGATCCGTGCCACCGACCCGCACACGCTGGTGATGGAGCTGCCCAAGCCGGCGGCGACGACTTTTGTGCTGTACTGCCTGTCCGCCAATGTCGGTGGCATCGTCGAGAAGGAGACGGCGCTCGCGCATCAGGAGAAGGACGATCTCGGCAACAAATGGCTCACCGGCAATTCCGCCGGCAACGGCCCCTATCAGCTCACCTCCTGGCAGGCGGACGATCACGTGATCCTTGACGGCAATCCGCACGCGGCCACGGCGCCCGCCAGCAAGCGGATCTTTATCCGTCACGTGAAGGAAGGATCGGAGCAGCTCTTGTTGCTCAGGCGGGGCGACATCGATATCGCCCGCAATCTGGACAGCGATCAGATCAAGTCCATCGCCAACGATCCGAACCTGCAGCGGATCACCAGCCCGACGACCAATCAGATGTACGTCGCAGGCAATGAGGGCTATGCACCCTTCGCCAAGGTCGAGGTGCGCCAGGCGCTCAAATGGGCGATCGACTACGACGGCATCCAGAAGAACATCGTGCCGGCGACATACATCGTGAACCAGGGGGTTCAGCCCACCACGATGTTGGGGGCGGTGAACACCAATCCGTTCAAGACAGATCCGGCCAAGGCAAAGGAACTGCTGGCCAAGGCCGGCTACGCCAATGGTTTCGACGCAACGCTCGATCATTTTTCCGAGCACCCGTATTCCGACATCGCCGCGGTGCTGCAGGCGAACCTGGCGACGGTCGGGATCAAGGTTTCGCTGTTGTCGGGGACGCGCAAGCAGGTCCTCACCAAGATGCGGGCCCGCCAGCACCAGCTGATCATGAACGAATGGTTCCCGGACTACTTCGATCCGAATTCCAATGCGCAGGCGTTCTGTGCCGACCCTGACGATTCGGACGGCAGCAAGCTGAAGATCATCGCCTGGCGCAACCACTTCGCCAACAAGGACCTGACGGGCGAGGTCGAGCAGGCAGCGCAGGAACTCGACACCCAGAAGCGCGTCGCGCTCTACCACAGGATGCAGCAGCAGTTCTGGGACGACTCGCCGATCGCGTTCATGCTGCAGCAGAACGCCGTCGCGGTGGCGCGCAAGAATGTCGCCGGTTTTCACCTCGGCCCGCAGTCCGACTTCGTCCGCTACGGGAAGACCAAGAAGACCTGATCGCGGCGGACGGCGGCATCCCGAATCACAGCAGATGCTGATCTCGTCGCTAAGGGTCCGTTGCGAAGCCGAGTCGGTTACAGCCGCAGGTCATGCTTCCTCGTCATGGCCGGGCCAAGCCCGGTCATGACGGTGGGGGTGTCGCCAAGCTGCCAATCGAAGCACACCGTGCGGCGACGCGTCGCCTTTCGCCGCATGGCTGCTCGAACCAAAGGCCACGCCCATGCATCTCAATCTCTATCTCGGCTTCGTCATCGCCTCCACCATCCTGATCCTGATTCCCGGCCCGAACGTCTCGCTGATCGTGGCGAATTCGATCGGCCACGGCACGCGCTATGGTCTGCTGACTGTTGCGGGAACCTCGTCGGCAATCGTGGTCCAGCTTGCGCTGACCGCGCTCGGGCTCACTGCCACTCTCGGCACGCTCGCCGGCTGGTTTGAGTGGATCCGCTGGATCGGCGTTGCCTACCTGCTCTATCTCGGCATCCGGCAATGGGTCGCGACGCCAGTCGATCTCACCCGCATCCCGCCGCAGCCGCGCTCGTTCCGCGCCATCGCGCTGCGCGGCTTCCTGATCTCGCTCACCAACCCGAAGACACTGCTGTTCTACGGCGCGTTCTTTCCGCAGTTCCTCGCGCCGGATGCGCCGATCGCGACGCAGGTGGCGTTGCTGTCGCTGACCTTCTTTGCCATCGCGGCAGGCCTCGACTGCGGCTGGGCGCTGCTCGCGGGCCGCGTGCGCGGCGTACTTGCGATCCGCGGCAGGCTGCGCAATCGGCTGTCCGGAGGGTTCCTGATCGGTGCCGGCATCGGGCTGGCGCTGGCGCATCGGGAATAGGGTGCCGCCACCCCGCCAGTTGGAGCAGTTGTTCGGTGACGGATCTTAACAATCAGTTACCGCCGGCCTTCTCCATCGCCGCCTGCGCGCGCCGCCTCAGTTCCGCCGCCGGCACGTCCTCTATGTGCGTGGCGATCCACCAAAGATTGCCGAATGGGTCCTTCACCCCGCCGCTGCGATCGCCATAGTACTGATCGGCTGGGGCCTGCACCGAGGTGGCGCCAACAGCCAGCGCGCGCAGATAGGTGGCATCGACATCGTCCACATAGACGTAGAGCATCGCCTGCATCGGTTGGTGCTCGCCACGCGCGTCGCCCAGCATCACGAGGGAATCGCCGATGCGCAGTTCGGCATGGCCGATGCGGTCGCCAGGTGCGGCCATCCGCTCCACCTCCTCGGCATCGAACACCTCTTCGAGAAAGTCGATCAGCCTGGCCGCCCCATCGACGACCAGATACGGCGTGACGGCGTGATAGCCGTCCGGCTTCGCTTTGACCGCCATTGTTAACCCCTCCCTTAAGGTGATGGAGCAAAGCTGGGGCGGGCCACGACGCGATGCAAAGGACATGATCGTGAACAGCCGCGACCGCGCACTTGTTCTGTGATGTGGCGGGCGCTACCCAATGTCCAATCTGGCGAGAGGAGCCGATCCATGGCGCAGGCGATTCGCCCGGTGATGCTGGTGATCCTTGACGGCTTCGGCTGGCGCGAGGAAGCCGCAGACAACGCCGTCCGCCAGGCGCGCAAGCCGAACTTCGACCGGCTGTGGCAAACCTGCCCGCATGCGTTGCTGCACACGTCCGGCGCCGATGTCGGGCTGCCGGACGGCCAGATGGGCAACTCCGAGGTCGGCCACCTCAACATCGGCGCCGGACGCGTGGTGATGCAGGAATTGCCGCGCATCAGCCAGGCCGCCAAGCACGGCAGCCTTGCGCGGACGCCCGCGCTCACCGATCTGATCGCGAAGCTGAAGGCGTCGGGCGGCACTTGCCACCTGCTCGGCCTGATGTCGCCGGGTGGCGTGCACTCGCATGAGGATCACGCGGCGGCGCTGGCCAAGATTCTGCACGAGGCCAGCGTGAAGACCGTGGTGCACGCCTTCACCGACGGCCGTGATACCCCGCCACGCTCCGCCGCGGACGATATGAAGTGGCTGCGCGGTGCACTGCCTCAGGACGTGCCGATCGCCACGGTCATCGGCCGCTACTATGCGATGGATCGCGACAAGCGCTGGGATCGCGTCGCCAAGGCCTACGCCGCGCTGGCTGAAGGCGAGGGCGCAAAGTTTGACGATGCTGCCAAGGCCGTCCAGGACAGCTACGCGCACGACGTGACCGACGAATTCATCGTCCCCGCCGCCACGGGCGAATACAAAGGCATGCAGGATGGCGACGCAATCTTGTGCTTCAACTTCCGCGCCGACCGGGTGCGCGAAATCCTCGGTGCGTTGCTGGAGCCGAACTTCGACGGGTTTCCCCGCAAGCGGGTGATCCGCTTCGCGGCCGCCGCCGGCATGACGCGCTACTCGGATGAACTGGCGCCGTTTCTCGGTGTGCTGTTCCCGCCGGAGAAGCTGGACCACATCCTGGGCCAGGTGGTGGCGGAGGCCGGCCGCACACAGCTCCGCACCGCCGAGACCGAGAAATATCCGCACGTCACCTACTTCCTCAACGGCGGGCAGGAGACGCGGTTCCCGGGCGAGGACCGCATCATGGTGCCATCGCCGAAGGTCGCGACCTACGACCTGCAGCCGGAAATGTCCGCCCAGGAACTCACCAATAAGGTGGTGACAGCGATCGATTCGAAAAAATACGATCTGATCGTGCTGAACTACGCCAACCCCGACATGGTCGGCCACACCGGCAGCCTGCCCGCCGCGATCAAGGCGGTGGAGACGGTCGACGCCGATGTCGGCCGCATCGCCGCGGCGGTGGAAAGGCAAGGCGGCGCATTGCTGGTCACCGCCGATCACGGCAATTGCGAGCTGATGCGCGATCCGGTGACCGGCGGGCCGCACACGGCTCACACCACCAACCCCGTGCCGGTGCTGCTGGTGGGCGGTGGCGCGACCGCGCTGCGGGACGGCAGATTGGCCGACGTGGCGCCGACCCTGCTCGAGCTGATGGGGCTGAAGCAGCCGCGGGAGATGACCGGCAGCTCGCTGATTCGTGCCCATGCGGCGCGCGCGGCGGAGTAGCCTGCTCGCGCTGATCGCCCTGATCGCGGTCGCCGCCCAGCAGGCCCGACCGACCAAGGAGGACGCTGCCCGCCGCGAGATGGAGCAGGCGGAGCGTGTCCGCGCGGCCGAGCAAGCGGCACAGCGGGATGCCGCTTCCCGTGCTGCCGCGGCGGCAGCCGAGACGCAACGTCTGACCGAGGACAGGATCGCCGCCGCGGCGCGGCTGCGGCAGGCGGAGATGGCCACCGCCGATGCCGCCACCCGCATGGATAAGCTGGCGACGCAGCGGCGCCAGGCACAGGCGAGCCTGGCCGTGCGCGCCGAGACGATGCAACCGCTGTTGCCGCTGATCGAGCGGCTGTCGCTGTTCCCCGCCGAGACCCTGCTGGCCGTGGCGGCGCCGCCGGAAGATACGCTGCGCGGCATTCTGGTGCTGCGCGGCCTGGCAGCCCAGCTCGGCCAGGAGGCGGTTGCGCTGCGCCGCGAGCAGGCCAGGCTCGCGTCGGCGACCGCTGCCCTGGAGGCGGAAGCGCCGCGACTGGCGGCGGCGCAGGCAAAGCAGCAGGTGGAAGCGGTGGCGCTCGACCAACGGATCGCCGTCGCCGAGGCGGGACGCCGGCAGGCGGAAGGCGAGGCCGCGGCGGCGGCGCAGCGGGCCGCCAACGAAGCGGCGCGGGCCGAGACGCTGCACGGCATGCTGCTGGAGCTTGATGCACAGCGCCGGTTGGAACAGCTACGCGCGCGGGAGGAAGCGGTTCGCGCCGAACACCAGAATCGCGCCGACGAGGCGGCGGCGGCGCGACATCGCCAGGCCGACCTGGAGCGCCCGACCGGCGCCGGCACGATCGCCAGCACCGCCCAACCACATGGCCAGCTCACTGCACCGGTGGTGGGCACCATCGTCCGCTCCTGGGGCGACGCGACGGAAGGCGGACCGGCCACCGGCATCTCGTATCGTGCGCCACCGGCGGCGCGCGTCGTCGCCGCGTGCCGTGGCCGGGTGGCATTCGCTGCCCCCTTCCGCAGCTACGGGTTGCTGTTGATCATCGATTGCGGCGGCGGCTACCATGCCGTGCTCGCTGGCTTCGACCGGCTCGACGTCAGGGTCGGGCAGACCGTGGCCGCGGGCGAACCGGTCGGCGTCATGCCGGGTTGGGAACCCGGCGGATCCGGCAGCCGGCCCGCGCTATATGTCGAGTTGCGACGTGATGGACAGCCGGTGAATCCGGCGCCATGGCTAAGAGCGAGCGGTTGAGCTCTCGTACACGTAAGATTTGAACACTGGACGACAGAGCCACACGCGCGCGAAAAGATGTTCCTGGATTTGTCATGCGCATCCGCCGGTTCGGCGGCCGCGCTCGAAGGATGAAACGAATGCACTATCGCTCCCGCGGCCTGCGCACCGGCCTGCTGCTCGGCACCGCCTTCGTGGCCGGCGTCGCCTTCGGCCCCGCCTCCGGCCTGATCAGCCGCCATCTCGGATACGGTTTCGGCTTCGCCGCCCTGGCGGCGCAGGACAGCGGCCGCGCCGACACCTATCGGCTGCTGACCCTGTTCGGCGACGTGTTCGAGCGCGTGCGCGCGGAATACGTCGATCCGGTCGACGACAAGGACCTGATCGAGAACTCGATCAACGGCATGCTGACCGGCCTCGACCCGCATTCCAGCTATATGAACGCCAAGGCGTTCCGCGACATGCAAGTGCAGACCAAGGGCGAGTTCGGCGGCCTCGGCATCGAGGTCACGCAGGACAACGGCTTCATCAAGGTAATCAGCCCGATCGACGACACCCCGGCGTCCAAGGCCGGGATCAAGGCGGGTGACATCATCACCGCGCTGGACGGCAAGACCGTGCAGGGCCTGTCGCTGCAGGACGCAGTGGACAAGATGCGCGGCGCGCCCAATTCGAAGATCACGCTGACCATCAAGCGCGAGGGGGTCGAGAAGCCGCTCGAGGTCTCGATGCTGCGTGAGGTCATCCACATCCAGGTGGTCAAGCAGCGGATGGAGCCGGACAACATCGGTTATATCCGTCTGTCGCAGTTCACCGAGCAGGCGGATGCCGGGCTGAAGCAGGCGGTGAAGACGCTGAGGCAGCAGGCCGGTGGCAAGCTGAAGGCGCTGATCCTGGATCTGCGCAACAATCCGGGCGGCCTGCTGGATCAGGCGGTGGCGATTTCTGGCGACTTCGTCAATCAGGGGGAGATCGTCTCGACCCGGGCGCGCCACACCGAGGACGCGCAGCGCTGGGATGCCAAGGGCAGCGACGTCATCGACGGCCTGCCGCTGGTGGTGCTGATCAACGGCGGGTCTGCCTCGTCCAGCGAAATCGTCGCCGGCGCCCTGCAAGATCACCACCGTGCGGTCCTGCTTGGCACCCGCAGCTTCGGCAAGGGCTCGGTGCAGACGGTGATCCCGCTGCCCGGCAACGGCGCGATGCGGCTGACCACGGCGCGCTATTACACGCCGTCCGGCCGCTCGATCCAGGGCGAGGGCATAGCACCCGACGTAACGGTGGCCGAGACACGCGAGGAGACCCCTCGCTTCGGACCAGAGCGTGAGGCCGACCTCAACCACGTGCTGAAGAACCAGGGCGGCACCCCGGATACCACCACCGCGCCGCGCACCGACCTGCCGCCGATCGCCAAGGACATCCCGGCCAAGCCGCCGGAGAACTTCCCGAAGTTCGATCCGGCCAAACCTGACGACACGGACTTCCAGTTGCAGCAGGCGCTGCTGCTGGCGAAGGCGATGGCGGCCCAGAACCGCGTCACCGCCAACTGACCTTTCGGGCGTTGACCGGGCCACGGCAGCTCTTCGCCGGGTGGCGAGGCCTCGGGCGGTTCTGGCTGCTTCTTGCAGTGCTGATAGCGTTGGCCGGCGTGGCGTTGCATCTCATCGGCCCGCCATCTCTGCCGGCTCCGCGCGTGGTCGCCAGCCAGACGACCGCGCAACCCGCGCAGGCGACCGCAGGGCCCGCGCAGTCGGCGCCACAGCACACCGGGAACGCTCCGTCGGCACCACGACCCGGTCGGGACACGCCCGGACCGACCACTGATCCCGACCCGGCCTTGCTGGAACCGGCGCCTGGGTTGGCACCCGGCCTCCTGCCACGCATCGCTGCCGATGGGCGCATGCCGATGCAGGCCTATGCAGCGGGGTTCGATGGCAGCACGCGGCGGCCGCGCGTGGGCGTGCTGCTGGCGGGTGTCGGGCTCAATCAGGCGGACAGTGAGGCGGCCATCCGCTCGCTACCCGGTAGTGTCACGCTGGCGATCTCGCCGTATGCCCAGAACACGGCGAAGCTGCTGGGTGCCGCGCGGTCGGCAGAACACGAGTATCTGCTGTCGATCCCCATGGAGCCGCAAGGGTTTCCGTTGAACGACCCCGGCAAGCAGGCGCTGATGACCAGCCTGTCCCCGGAGCAGAACCGCTCGCGGCTGGAATGGATACTGTCCCGCGTTGCCGGCTATGTTGGAGTGGTCGGGGCGGAGGGCAGCCTGCGCGGCGAACGGTTCGCCTCGCTGCCCGAGGAGATGGATCCGGTGCTGAAGGAGTTCGCCCGGCGCGGCCTGCTGTACGTCGATCCGCGCCCGGGAGCTGCACCGCTGCCGCTGGCATGGAGTAGAACGGTGGACCTGGTGATCGATGAGCCAGGCGCCGCCGTCGATATCGACGACAAGCTGGCAAAGCTGACGCGACTGGCGCGGGACAAGGGCAGCGCGCTGGGTTTTGCCGGGGCGGTGCGACCGGTCACGATCCAACGTCTCGCCGCCTGGGCAAACGGTCTTGCGGCGGACGGCCTGGCGCTTGCCCCTGTGAGCGCCCTGGCCCAGGCGCCTGTGGCACGATGAGTACTCTCCCCTACCGGCCGAATGTCGGCGCCGTGCTGTTCAATCGCGATGGTCGCGTGTTCATCGCCCGCCGCGCCGACCTGCCGAACGCAGAAGGATCGCCGGGCGGCTGGCAACTGCCGCAGGGTGGCATCGATCCGGACGAGGACCCGCGTGCCGCGGTGCTGCGCGAATTGGCGGAGGAGATCGGCACCGACAGTGCCGAGATTATCGGCGAGCATCCGGAATGGCTGACCTACGACCTGCCGCCGGAGCTGGTCGGCGTGGCGCTGGGCGGGCGCTATCGCGGCCAGACGCAACGCTGGTTTGCACTGCGCTTCACCGGCGAGGACGGCGATATCCGGCTGGATACCGACCCGGATCCGGAATTCGACGCCTGGCGCTGGACGGAGCTGACCGAGCTGCCGGCGCTCGCGGTGGATTTCAAGCGGCCGATTTATCAGGTGCTGACGGAGACGTTCGCGCGGTTCTCCCGACGCCTAACGATATAGGTTAGAAGACAGCCCCAAAACGTTGTTCCGCGTTGTTCCGAATTCCCTTGACCTGCACCCGGAATGGGTCCAAACAGAGGCTCTGGAACAACATGGAACAACGAGGGCCGACATGGCAAGGTCATATACGGCGGCGAAGAGCCGAACGCAGGGAAGGCCCGGGTGGGTAATCACTTTTCGGCACCCGCTTCGGCCCGACTCTCATGGGAGGCCGGGTCTTAAGATGCGGCGGGGCCTCGGCACGACCGATGAGATAGAAGCAGACCATCTCGTCGAAGAGATGAACGCCATCCTTGAAGATGAGAGTTGGTGGAATGCCGCGAAACGCCAGGAAGCTGAGCGTCGTTTTGCGGCGACCGTGGTCTCCGCCTTCTTCGATGACATTCAGGCGGGACACCCCAATGCCTTCGCGATCCGTGACGCGATGATCCCTCTCCCATCGCGTAATGATGGCTACAGCCGGGTTCTGTTTGTCGGCACGACTGGCGCGGGGAAGACGACGCTGCTGCGGCACATGATCGCCTCAGACCACGAGGTGGATCGTTTCCCGTCGACCTCGACAGCCAAGTGTACGGTCTCCGATATAGAGATTATCCTGTCAGAAGGGCCTTATAGTGCAGTCGTTACATTCTTGTCTGAGCATATTGTGATCGCCAACATCGAGGACTGTGTTGCCGACGCCTGTGTTGCTGCTTGGGACGGAAAGAGCGACTCCGAAATCGCTGAGCGGCTATTGAATCATCGCGATCAACGATTCCGCCTCAGCTACACTCTAGGAACATTGACTAATGAGAGTGGCGAAGCGGCGGCAGACGAATTCTCGTTCGGAGATGATTCGCCCCCCGACCATGCTCTCCAAGATGAAGACGACACAAGTGAAAATGATCGCACCAAGAACTCAAACGCGATACGGGGCTATGTCGACCGAATTAAGACGCTAACCCGCGATGTGGCTGCCACCGTGTCACGTGACTTGGGCGAAGACATCAACCGGCTAATGGGGGCAGATCGCGATGCCGTTCAGGAGTTTTTCGAATTAGAAATCAGCGAGTCTGAAAGCTTTTTCATGCTGTGCCAAGATATTCTCGAAGACGTTGCTTCTCGCTTCGAAATTCTTGAGGCCAATCGTGTCACTCGACTTCGCTCGGGTTGGCCTGAGTTTTGGTCCTTTGCTACCGACGACCGCGAGGCCTTCATAAAGGCAGTCCGGTGGTTTGCGAGCAATTATGCGCCACAGTTTGGCCGTCTCTTGACACCACTGGTAGACGGAATTCGGGTCAGCGGTCCACTTTACCCAATATTCAGCGAGCACCGCCCAAAGTTGGTCCTGTTGGACGGTCAGGGGCTTGGCCACACTCCCGAATCCTCATCGAGTGTTACGACGCACATCACAAGACGATTCAGCGAGGTTGACGTCATCCTGGTAGTCGATAGTGCACAGCAGCCGATGCAGGCGGCACCACTGTCGGTGGTTCGTTCAGTCGCATCAAGTGGCCACCAGCAAAAGCTGACAATTGCCTTCAGCCACTTTGACAACGTGAAAGGTGCCAACCTTCCGACCTATGCGGCAAAGCGGGCGCATGTGATGGCATCGGTGGCGAACGCTCTAGCGAGCTTGCGGACAGCACTCCCAGGCTCATCTGTCATACGGTCAATGGAGCAAACCATTGCAGACCGGTGCTACATGCTAGGGGGGCTTGATCGTCGCACTACGGAATTGCCCAAGGGATATCAAGTTGAGCTGGCCCGATTAGTCGGCCATTTCGAGGATGCTATCAGGCCACCACCACCTCCGGTCGCATACCCCCGCTACAATCCTGATGGCTTGCCTCTAGCCATTCTGGCCGCTTCGCAGGGGTTCCAAAGGCTTTGGTTAGGTCGACTTGGTTTAACCCATCATGAGGCGATTTCCAAAGACCACTGGACGCGCATCAAGGCGTTGAGCAAGCGGATCGCAGGCGAGACAAACGTTGAATACGATTCCCTCCGGCCGCTTGCTGACTTTGTCGATCGGTTAACCGAGGAAGTGGGCAACTACCTAGCTAACCCAGCCGGCTGGGAACCTAGAGTTCCGGATGAGGAGGAGGCTCAGGCAGCATTAGATCTCATCCGGCAGGAGGTTCATACGAAATTTCACGAGCTCGGGATGCATCGGATGATCCAGGATCAATTAGGAGATTGGCGGCGTGCCTTCGAGCTCAAGGGCAAAGGCTCGGCCCTAGATCGGGCTCGTGAGTTGAGAGACATCTACGATGAGGCGGCTCCGGTGCCTTCGGCAGTAATTTCGGAGGTCTCTGCCACTTTCCTCGCTGAGGTGAGACGGATCGTCGATGTCGCAGTCGAGAACCAACGGCGTATAATGACTGGGTAGCATAGCGGAAGTTCTGAACCGGGGCTTGGAGCAAATGCTCCAGGCCCTAATCCACGAGTTAATTTAAAGCACGAGGGGCCGAAGATACCTCACCCGAGCTGACCTACGGCGCACGTACCGAACGTAAGATTCTGTTCACCGGTCCGTCGCAGGTCGCCATCGTTCGACTGCCGAACTGAGGACGGCCTAATCATGGCTGACGACGTCAAGACCGCAACCTTACCCATCCCCTCATTTTCATTGAGGCATAAAAGAACCGGGCGGTCATGGGGGTGATCGCGAAAAGAATCGGAGGATCGCCGCGGATGACAGAT
>Ga0209040_10003027_pt1 | contig 12947 bp, 11 predicted proteins | sample BogFormECP12_OM3_FD_188240 | JGI IMG/M metagenome (GOLD analysis project Ga0209040, IMG submission 188240) | Bog forest soil microbial communities from Calvert Island, British Columbia, Canada - ECP12_OM3 (SPAdes) (version 2) | ecosystem: Environmental > Aquatic > Freshwater > Wetlands > Bog ... | reverse complement strand
CCTCCTGCGTATAGGCAGTTACCGGATTGCCCGACGACCTATACCAACCCAACGACGCGGTAAAAGCGCCCTTCGGCGAGTAGACCTCGACGAGATGGTTCAGTCGTTGCTCGTCCACGACGTACTTCGGCCCGGACCAGTGCGACCAAAAATGCCTGAGATAGGCGCGGATCGCTTCGGGCTTCCCGTCGAGTAGTTCTTCGGCCACCTTTTGCTGGTGGAAGGTTGTGTACCAGAATTCCTTCGCCTCCTTGAGGTCCAGGATACGGCTGCCTGCGCCCGGTAAAGGCGGCGAAACCACCAGGGCTGACACAAGATCTGGTCGCATACTGGCAACCGTTTGGGCGGTTAGGCTCCCGACATCGTATCCGCCGAGCACAGCCGATTTGAGTCCAAGCTCATCCATGAGCGCAATGACGCCCTTTGCCTGTCCCGGTGCCGAATACACGGTCTCCGGTTCAACGAGATGCTTGTCCGATTGACCGAACCCCCGCAGGTCTGGAACGATAACATCGGCGTGTTGGGCCAGAATCGGCGCAAGCGCATTGTAATCGGTCCGGTCGCCGGGCCAGCCATGCAACAGGACGACCGGCTTTCCAGAACCCATCCGGTCATACGCAATTCGAAATCCCTCCGAGGGCGCTGAGTACTTCATTAGGCCTCTCCTGCTAAATTTTCCGGAATGCGATGGTGGCGTCGAAAGGACACGAGTATCTGCCGCGTCTAATACCGTAGAAAAATCATCGGGCCGCGGATCGCGGCCTCTTTTAACATGGTGGGCATCGGGTCACCACCAGCGTGTCACCCGGACGAAGAAAGTGCCGCAACGTCTCCAGCTCGGTCCGGCCCTCCCGTCGCGTCCCGCTCACTTTCTCGGCGCGGATCACGTCGCAGCCGGCTGCTCGCAACGCCCGCTCCTGGCTGGTGAGATCCTGGTCAATGGTGGAAACGCGCGCGTAGCCGTAGGACGCCATGCTGTACCGTTCGGGTCTAGCCCCCGGAAGGTTATCGTCTCAGAACGCCAGCAGCAATCCAAATGAGGCAGCCAAACCGTCTCATCGGAGCGGCTCTCTAGGGTATACCCCAGCGAGGCAGCCTGGGATCACCGATTGTGAGCAGACGCCGTTGATGTCGAGCACCGATCACTTAATCTGAGCATGCTGTCAGATAATCTGAGCACGGCCGCCGATGATGTCGAGCAGCTACACTTAGGGACGGTCCTCCCGTCCCTAATGCGGCCGTCCCGGCGGCACCACGATGGTCGGCGTCGATTCCGCAGTGATCACGCCTTGCGCCGTCAGCGCATCGATTAGCTGGGTCAGCAAATCCCTAAGCTCGATCGCGCCGATTATCGGCATTACGATCCGGGCCGAGACGACCCGCTTCGATGAAGCTCGCGGCGAGCTATGATCTGCCGTGACCGAGGCAAAGGTCATATGCACATTGCCATACAGAATTAAGCCCGGTGCAAAATTCAGCGAACACGTCCTTTACCTTGACATCATCGACAAGCGGCAGTGATACAAAATCATCGGCAGGTTCCATGAGCCGTCTATCCTATGCCATGAGCCGTTATATCTGAATATATATTAGGCTACGCTACCCCCGATAATGCAGCAGGACTCCTGATTGGGAAACCACGCTGTCCGACCATTTAAAAATTATGAAAGAAAATTAGGCCCTTGATCCAAAACGGCTTTTCCTTTGCATAAATTACCGCCATAAGTAAGGCATGAAAGCGAGGGTATCGACGGACGGCCAGAGCGTTGAGGCCCAGGTGCGCCAACTGACCAAGGCCGGATGCAAAAAAGTCTTCAGCGAAGACCGACCGGGCGCAGCTTCGCCGGTTGCTCGACATGCTCGACGCCGGCGACGTGCTGACGGTGACGCGGCTCGACCGGCTGGCGCGATCCACCCGCGACCTGTTGAACACCCTCGCGGCAAAAGGGCCGAGCGTGCGAGTTGACGACAACACCAACCCGGCAGGGGCGTTGACTGACGCGCAAGTGCCCGAATTTCCAGATAACATCTTATGCGCGAGTTCCAGAAGTCATTTCTCTTGTAAAGGCGTCAGAGCCACAACATCTAGCTAGAAACAATGCACCTTTCGTAAAATACGAAAGCCGCGACCCCACCAGACTTATAAAGCCCATGGCAGGAGGATTTTAAGCATTCCAAAAACCCCTGAAAAACACATCGCAGTGCTGCGTTACGAGGCCGGCGATCCGTCCGCGACTGTCTTTGCAATCGACGACACTGCCCGACAGGCCATCGCCGCCGCGAAGGGCGAGGAACCGGATGACGACTTTGTATCCTTTCCTGCGACTGCCGCACTGGCGGCGCAGATCGCCGCGGGGTGCAGGCTCTATACAAGGTTGGAAAAAGGGCAGGCGTATGGTGAGGACGAGCAAACGCCTAACGACTTGCTGAACGAGCGCCAGCGCCACTCGCTCTCTGCCGAGTGACATCTCTCGTGCGCCGAACATTGGGGCGGAGCAGCGCGGCTATCCGCGTTGGCTCAAATACCGGCATTCCCGGGGTCAATCCCCTCTCACCACGCCGAGATAAGGAAATCGCTCGGTCGGAAGACGCGTCGCTTGCGGAGCTGGCGAGCAAAGCGGCGCTGCTCCGTGAAGCGGCAGCGGCGGCTCGTGCCATCAATCCGATTACCCGAGGGGAGTGGCGTGCTACGGCTGTTGCCGCGCTCGCTCGGCATTTGCCCGAGCCCGAGCGAAGCAGCGCCTTCGTCGATGCATTGGCTGCTGCTAGCACAATCAACGCATTGCAGAAGAGCGGAAGGGTCCTAGCGAGGGTGTTGGTCGCGCTCGCGCCAGATCTGCCCGAGGCGATGCTCGGGGAGGCATTGACCGCGGCGCAGACGATCGACGAGGACGAGCTGCGGCTGCGCTACGAGGTTTTTGCTGCGCTCGCACCGCGCCTGCCCGAAGAGCTTCTCGTCGACGCATTATTTCCCGGATTGGGAAAGCCGAGGACGCACGAGGAAGCGTTCGCTTCGATCGTGCTACATCCCGAGGCTGAGCGCGACGCTGCCGTTCGCGAGGCATTGGCCGCCGCTCGAGCGAGGTTGGCCGCCGCTCGAGCGAGTCAAGATCTGTGGTGGGGGAGTCAAGATCTGCGGTGGTCGGCGGAGGAGTTGGCTTTGATCGCGCCACATCTGCCTGAGGCTGAGCGCGACCTTGTTTTTCGTGAGGCATTGGAGGCCTCTCAGTCGATCGATTACGGGCGGGGAGAGGCCTTGGCCAGGCTTGCGCCACGCCTGCCCGAGGCACTCCTCGGTGAGGCATTGGCTATGGCCCGGGAGATCGACGGTGCTGAGGCCTTGGCCGGACTAGCTCCCCACCTGCCCGAGGCGCTGCTGGGGGAGGCGCTGGCCATCGCTCGCGGTATCGGGATCGAGGAGGTCCGTGCAGAAGCTTTGGCTGCACTTGCGCCGTATCTGCCCGAGGCGCTGCTTGGCCAGGCATTGGCAACCGCTCAGGCGATCTATGACGACGCGTACCGCACTTACGTCACTGTCATGTTAGTGCCGTACCTGCCCTCGGAATTGTGGGAGGATGCGCTCGGGTGCTTTCGAAAGGTGGTACCTGGTCATTTAGATGTCGCACAAATAGCCCAGATCAACGAGCGGAGGCGGCCGTCGGGTTAATAGCAGTGCCGTCGTGATTATTAAGCGGGGTCACACAGGCTCTGCCCATAGCTCTGCTCTCTTCGAGCAGCCCGCGTGCGAGCTACTCCGCGGCTGGCGATCGCGGTTTGCGGCCACGCCGCTTTGGGGGCGCTGCGACCACTTCGGGAGCCGACACGACGGCTTCCTGCGATTTGCGACCAAGACCGATCTGCTTTGCCATTGTCGAACGCCGCTCCGAATAGGCCGGCGCAGTGATCAGGTGATCAGGTGGCAACCTCCAGCGGACGCGATACTCCGCGGGTTCAAGCCCATGAGCGACGCGGAGATGCCGGTGGAGCACCCGGCCGCGATATCCGCATTCGAGGCAGACGACATGCTCGTGCTGCACCGATCGCCGGATCGGGACTGCCGGCGCCGGCGGGGCCGGCGCAGACGCCGGCGCGCTCTGGCCGAGGCCACTGAGCGAGCGACGCACTTCTGCAATCAGGCCCGCGAGCTGATCGATGCCGATAGTATTTTGCGCGACGTAGCTACGGACGATCCGCGCAACCAGGCTGAGATCAACCGCTTGCGGGGTACTTTCTTTAACCATATCTTCTACCCCAACGTTAGAGCCCGGTGTCTATATGGCACCAGTGCATTATTGGGACACAGATATCCGACATCTTGGACGAAGCATGAACGTGCAAGGCTAGCTGCTAGCCAGGAGTCCGCTGTGCCTCTGATGGCTGCCCTTCCAAGGCCGCCGTCTGACACCGCCGGAAGGTGCCATAACCAGACGTGACAGGCTCAGGTTCGCGTGTTAATCGCCTCCAACACGGCGGCTGGACGGATGGGTAGGTGGCGGACGCGTGCACCGGAGGCAGCGAAGATCGCATTGGCGATAGCTGGGCCGACCACGGTCGTCGCTGGCTCGCCGAGGCCAACGGGCACCTCCGTGCTTGAAAGAAACTCGACCTCAACGATCGGCACATCGCCCATGCGCAAGGGTGTGTAGGTGTCGAGGTTGGTGTCCTTCGGCTGCCCGTTCACAAACTCGGATCCCTCATGCAGCGCCATGCTCAATCCCCACAGCGAGGCGCCTTCAACCTGGGCTTGGGCGCTGTCCGGATGAACGACAGTGCCGGCGTCGATGACAAGAGTCAGCTTCTCGACGGTGACGCGGCCGCTTGCGCGATCGACCCGCACACGGGCGATGCAGGCGACCCAGGTGGGCATGTCGCGTTCCTGGCCAAAGCTCGTGGCAACGCCAAGCCCGGTATCTTTCGGCGTCGCGCTGCCCCAGGCGGCTCTCTCAGCGACGCGGGCGAGCACCGCGGCCTGCCGCCGCGCGCCGCCGACAGCGCTGGGCGCCGATCCGGCATTGCGCCCGGCGCCATCCAGCAGACGCAGCCGGAACGCCACCGGATCAACCCCCGCGGCGTGGGCAGCCTCGTCCATGAAGCTTTCCACCGCCCAGTTGGTCCAGCCCGGCCCGACCGAGCGCAACCAACCGGGCCGGAAGGATCGGTTGGCGAGATCATTGGGCAGCGCGCGAACCCGCTGCGCTCCCACCGTGTACCAGTGATCGGCGCCGCTTATCGCGAAGGGATCATACGGGACGCCGTTGGCGTCCTTTGATAGGGTCGACGGGTCCATGACCGCGGTCGGCCACCCAGCGGCGGCATGGTGATCCATCGCCATCACCTTGTTGCCATCGCCGAACGCCATGCGCACGACCTGGACAGAGGGCGATCGGGGGGAATCGAAGCGCATGTCGTCGGGTCGCGTGCAGACCATCTTGACCGGCTTGCCGACAGCCTTCGCGGCCAGCGCGGCCGGGACGGCGTGGTCGCCGTTGAGGCGCCGGCCTAACCCTCCGCCGAGCATATACGAGCGCAGGACGATCGTGTCCTGGCTGCGGCCCAGCGCTTGGGCCAGTACCGGCAGGATCAACGATTGCCACTGATTGCCAGTGTGGATTTCGAACACGCCATCCTTTTCCAATGCCAGGGCATTGATCGGCTCCAACTGGAAATGCATGACGGTGCTGGTGGTGTAGGTGCGCTCCAGCGTCGATTTTGCCGCGGCGAAGGCGGCGTCGACGCCTGCGTCATTGACCACTAAGGCGCCGCCCTTTGGATCGGTGATAAGCTCGGCCGCGCGGCGTTGTAGGTCTTGCTCGGACATATTGACCGCTTCACCCGAGCTCCAGTCGACCTTCACGAGATCGGCCGCGCGGTTGGCCGCGACGAAGCTGTCGGCATAAATCATGACCCAGCCGGGCGCAGTGCCCGACGGGTCGTCCAGAGCCAGGCTCTGAATGTAACCCGGCACGCTCTTGGCCGCGGAATCGTCGATTGAAACGACCTTTGAGTCGTTGCGGGTGGGTGGGACCTTCGGACGGGCATAGATCATACCCTCGACTGCCGCATCGAGGCCGTAGCGAGCCTCGCCGTTGGTCTTGGAGGGGACGTCGATCGCGGTCGTGTCTCGCCCGATCAAGCGGCGCTCGGCCGGTGACTTGATCGGCATGTCCTTCAACTGCTCGGGCGTGTAGGTCCGCCGGAGATTACCCCGCGCCACGATGTCTCCATACGCGATCGACCTGCCTCGGGCCTCGACGACGGCACCATTACGCGCGGTGCAGATTTCGGGCCTGACGCCGAGCAACTTGGCGCCCTCTTCGATGAGGGCTGTGCAGCCAGCCGCGCCGGCTTGGCTGAGGATCGGAAAACTTTGCCACACCGACCAGCTGCCGCCAGTGACCATAAGCTCCCATTTCGGATCGGTATCGACGTGGACGATCCGCACCTTGTCCCAGTCGGCCTCCAGCTCGTCGGCCACGATGCGGGCAAGCGCGGTGCCTACATGCTGGCCCATTTCCGCTCGGATGATGTTGACCGTAACCACGCCGCTGCGATCAATGCCGTACCAGATGGTCGGTTCGAACAAATCGGCGGGGACACCCTCGGCTTCGCGATCCGCGGGCGATGGTAGCTCGAACGCGGCAAGGCCGGGTCGAGCGAATCCCAGCACGACGCCGGTTCCCATCATCGCGATTAGAAAGCCGCGGCGCGAAGACAGCGACGCACCGGTGTCCCAATTGCGTGCGTGCGAAATCCTATTCATGAGGGAATGCCTCGCATTCTTGACGCCGCCAGTTTGATCGCTTTGCGAATGCGGATGTAGGCCATGCAGCGACAGAGATTGCCCGCCATCACGGCGTCGATGTCCTGGTCCGTAGGCGCCGGATAATCCTTGAGCAGAGTGGCTGCCTGCATAATTTGTCCCGGCTGGCAGTAGCCGCATTGCGGAACCTGCAATTCGATCCAAGCGGACTGCAGCGGATGCTGGCCCTTGGGGTCGAGCCCCTCGATGGTCGTGACCTTGGCACCGGCAACCGCGCCGACTGCCGTGATGCAAGACCGGGTCGCACGACCTTCCACATGGACGGTGCAAGCGCCGCACATGCCGATGCCGCAACCGAATTTGGTCCCTGTAAGGCCGATCTCATCGCGAATCACCCAGAGAAGGGGCGCGTCATCCGGACCTCGGACAGAAACGGTGCGGCCATTGAGATCGAACGTGATCATGATCGAACGGCTCCAGACATCATTCTCATTTGGAGACCGCCTGCTGGCGGATGGCGGCCACCTTCTTTTCCACGTCGGTCCAGGGCGGATCGCCCGTCCGGGTGCGACGCAGAAAGGCGGCGAGTCTGGCGATGTCGGCGTTGGTCAGCGCCGCCGCGTAACCGGGCATCACCAGACCGGGGCCACCCTCGCTGATGCCAATACCGTCCAACACAACGTGGATGAAGTTGGTCGGCTCGGGCAGCGTGAGCGCACTGTTGAGCGCGAGTTCCGGCCGCGCGGGAAGCGGGGCGGGCCCGGTGTTGTAGTGGCACGCCATGCAGGCAGCGCATAAAGGCGGGCATCGGGGTCGTACTCCTGGCCGCTGCCGAGATGGGAGGCCGCCAGCGCTTTTTTCACGGCCGCGTCGGCGACATCCATACGACTGGCCGCGTGATCAACATCGGCGAAATACACCGCCTGCGCGCGGATGTCGGCGTCCGGCAGGGCCGAGAGACCAGTGTGGATGACGGGAGCCATTGGGCCGGCGGACACTCCATGCAGGGAGCTCACGCCGCTACGCAGCTAGCTGAACAGCTCGCTCTGCGTCCATGGAGCCGGCGAGGGATTGGCATCCGTCAAAGCAGGCGCGATCCAATCATCGATCACGCCGCCTGCATAAGCCTCTCCGGCCTTTTCGGCACCGAGCGCGTTGCGCGGCGTGTGACAGCCACCGCAGTGGCTCAAGCCTTCGGCCAGATAGGCTCCACGATTCCATTCGGCACTCTTGGAGGTGTCCGGCTCAAAGCGGCCGTTCCGGAAAAACAGAATCTTCCAGCCCTCCTGCAAGGCACGAACATTAAGCGGGAAGGGGATCGTGTTGGCCTGCGCCGGAGCTCTGACCGGCGGCCGGGTCATCAAATAGGCATACAACGCGTGAACGTCGTCGTCGGAAACCTTGGTGAAATGGTCGTACGGGAATGCCGGAAAGAGGTGCGATCCGTCCCGGGAGACCCCTTCATGCATCGCACGGGTGAAGGCCTCCAGTGACCACCGGCCAATGCCGGTTTCTGGTTCGGGCGTGATGTTGGTTGAAAAGAGCATCCCGAACGGAGTGCGCAGTCCATACCCGCCGGCAAATGGCGGTCCGCCCTGCCGGGTGTGGCACACCACGCAATATCCGGCTCCCGCGAGGACTTCACCCTTTGCGATCAACTCGCCAGGAAAGCTCGCCTTCGCGGGGGGATCGATGGGGATGATCGCCGGGCGCCATGCGAGCGCGAGGAACCCGAGCAAGCCAAGGATGCCTGCCCCGGCGACGCCGATGACAATGCGCCTGAGCATCGTCCGCCTCCAGTCGTCACGCCATGCAAATGAACGCTATGACAAAGTTGCTGGTATCGCGTCGATCTCGATTGCGGCGCGTATGCCTAACACGGCGCATGAAAATTCCCAAACAGAAATTGCGCCAAAGGTCCGTTTTGGGTGTGCGCCGTGACAAGGCGACACTTTCCAGTGGGTGCGAGGCCCGCCCGGCAACCGCTCCAGCCGGAAGCAACCGGAGCAGTCATGGAGGTAACGAAATGGCTGAAGCCTTCGGGATAGCGGGTCACGAATTGGTGGCCGAAGATTCGCCAAATTCATGACCCTCGCGTGACGGAATCAGCAGATTGGGCGGCGGCGGCCGCAACAGCAGGATCAACAGGATGCCCAGCAGCGAAACCCAGGCGATCAACCAGAACGCGTCGATATAGGCCAGCACATAGGCCTCGCGGCCGACAAAGTCGGCGAGCACGGCCGCAGCTTGCACGGCGGGGTCGCCAAGCCCGATCGCGCGGCTGCCGAATGGACCGGCTAGCTGCGTCGTCATCTGCTCGGTCGCCGGCAGGCCGGCGACCACGTGCAGTCCGATCAGGTTGGAATCGACTTGCTCGCGCACGCGGACAAAGGTCTGAATCACCGCGCTGCCGATTTCACTGCCCAGCCACCGGGCGATCTGGATCGTCGCGCCGATCGCCGCCGCCTGCGGTGGTGTGATGTTGGCGAGGCCGAAGGTGATCAGCGCGGTGATCGCAAAGGCGAGACCGACAGCCTCGATCAGCTGCGAGACCCGGAAATCCTCGCTGACCCAGTCGTGAGTCAGCCCGCTGTCGATCCAGCTGCCGATCGCGATCATCGAGAACCCGAACATCAGCAGCACCCGGGCATCGATCCGCCTCAGCAACAGCACGACGAGCGGGACCAGCACGAATTGCGGCAGAGCGATCCAATTCAAGGCGTCGCTGGTCTGCAAGGCTCGCAACCCCTGTATGCGGGTCAGATAGTCGGGCAGCACGAAGGAGGTGGCCGCCGTCCCGAAGCCGTAAATGGAGAACAGCAAGGCCGGTACCGCGATGTTCGGCTGGACCAGCACGCGCAGCGGGATCAATGGGTATTCGGCGCAGGTCTCGTGCACCAGAAAGGCGGCGACCAGCAGCCCGCCGGCGAGCAATAGGCCGGTTACCACCCCGGAATTGAACCCGTCGAGCCGGTTGTCTTGGTCGAGGCCGGCATAGATCAGTCCAAAACCGAGACCAGCGTAGACGATGCCGACCCAATCGGTCCGGCGCAGCAATTGGCGGTCGGTTGGGCGGCGCGGCATCGCGACAGCGGCGAGCAGCATCATCACCGGGGTCAGCGCCGTGTTCTGCCAGAAGATCCATTCCCAGTGCCCGGTCTCCGAATACCACCCCTCGACCGCGCCGCCGATGTTCCCCGAAAAGACAAAGTGGAACGAGTAGGCGGCGATGCCCCAGATCCACCATTGCGGCGCCAGGCTGCGCAGGATGAAGCCGGGCGCCGCGGGAATGAAGGCGCCGACTGCGAGCCCGCGGACGAATTGCAGGGCGATCAGCGTGTCATAGTCATGCACAAAGGGCGGCAACAACGAGCCCGCGGTAAAGATCGCGCCGGTCCACAGCAGCACCCGGCGGGTGCCGAGCACGGTGCTCATCCACGCTGCCGCCGGCGTCACGACCATTTGTGTGGCGGAGAAGATTGTGCTGACCCATGACCCCTCGTCGAAGCCAAGGCTGAGCGCTCCGCGGATATCGGCGAGACCTTGCGTCGTGATCCGCACATTGAGGGTCGAGATGAACGCGCCGACCAGCACCGCGACGACGCCGACGACCGGATACTCGCAGCGGTTTGTCGCAGGCGGCGGCATCGGCGCTGCCGCTGTTGTCGCGGGCACGGTCATGGCGACGGCGGCGCCGTGTCGGTGAGGATCGTCGCGATGACCGACATCCCCGGCCGCAATTTGCCGGCCAGCGGGTTGTCCGGGCCGATCCGCAATTTGACCGGGATCCGCTGCACGACCTTGGTGAAATTGCCGGTCGCATTGTCCGGCGGGAGCAGGCTGAACTGCGAGCCGCTCGCCGGCGCGATGCTGTCGACCATCGCGGTGATCACGATCCCCGGGAAGGTGTCGACGCGGATCTCGGCCCGCTGGCCAATCGCGACGTGAGTGAGCTGCGTTTCTTTGTAATTGGCGAGGACCCAGACATTGCCGAGCGGCACGACGGCGATGACCTGGCTGCCGGCATGGACGTATTGCCCGTGGCGCACGTCGCGCTCGCTGACCATGCCGCTTACCGGGGCGAGGATGCGGGTGTAGCCGAGGTTGATCTTGGCCAGATCGAGCGCCGCCTGTTTGGCTTTGACGTCGGCGCGCAATTGCGCTTCCTGCGTGTCGAGCACCGCCAGCTGGCGGCGCTGCGCCTCGAGCTGGGCCTGGTTGCGCGCCAGGGTCGCGGCGAAGCGCTCCGCTGCAGCGTCGGCCTGTTCGACCCTTTGCCGGGTGCCGAAGGTGGTCGCGAGCAAGGTGCGCTGCCGCGCCGCCTCGAGCCGGGTGCGCTCGACATCGGCCTGCGTCGCCTTAATCGCGTCTTCCGCTTCGGCCACCTGCGCGTGCTGCGCGGTCTTTCGCGCCTTGAGGTTTCCGATGGCGGCTTCGGCGCCGAGAAGATCCGCCTCGGCCTGTGCCACCCGGGCCCGGTAGTCGTCATCCTCGATCTCGATCAGCAGATCGCCCTCTTTGACGCGCTCGAAGTCGTCGACCGCGACGCGGCGCACATAGCCCTCGACCTTGGCGCTGAGCGGCGTGATGTCACCGCGAACATAGGCGTCGTCGGTGACCTGCCGAACCGCCAAGCCGACCCAGCGGTCCCATTGGGTCGTAAACAGCACGACGATAATCGCCGCTGCGACCAGAACCGCCAGCCGGAAAGGCGTATCTCCAATCCATGGCCGCCGCCGCGCCCACGGCCTTTCGGTGGGCGCGCTCTGCGCTGGAGCCGACGGCGCCAAAGTCGTTTCGCGATCGGAGAGAAACAACTGTTCCGCCATGACGGTTACCTCATTCGACCCCGGTGAGAAGCAAGGCGGTTGGCGCACTAATTACCGAACGGTCTATAGGGTTGGCGCGAGCGGGCAAAACGTCAAGAGAGCGATCACAAAAAGTGACCGGTCGGTAATTAGTTATCCGCGCGTGGCTCGCCCAGGGCGAAGGAAAGCATCACCTTCGCCAATTACCGATCCAATCACCGACATCACATCCCATCAGCGTGCCGCTCCGGGCGACGCTAATTTGCAACTGGTCATCAGTAAGAGTATCCTGGCACACAAACTCGAACGAATGCATTGGATAGCAATGGCTGGACGGGTGCGCGGATCGGCAAAAGAGCGACGCGGCCGAGTGGTGAACTCGCCAAAAAATGCGCTTCCTCCGAAGCGGAGGCGCCGCTTAGATCCGGAGGATCGTGAGCGGGAGATCGTTGACGGTGCGGTCGCCTTCTTCGCCGAGGTCGGCTTCGACGGTGGTCTCCGCGACCTGGCGAAACGTCTTGGCATGACGCACCAGAACCTGTTCCGCTACTTTCCAACCAAAGAGGCCCTGATCGAGCGCGTCTACAAAGAGGTCTACCTCAATAGGTGGCAGCCCGAGTGGGAGGCTGTTCTCCACGACCGAACGAAACCACTCGAGAGGCGTCTAATTGACTTCTATGAGTCCTATCTAACGGCGATCTTCCGATATGACTGGGTTCGCATCTTTGTTTTTGCCGGGCTCAAGGGCGTCGGCATCACCCACCGTTACCTCGATCTGATCCAAAAGAGGGTCATAGAGCCGTTGGGCTTCGAACTGAGGCGTGTCGCTGGCCTGATGGACGAGCCTGATCGCGCTTTGTCGGCGGATGAGCTGGAAATAGCCTGGAGCCTGCATGGGGAACTCTTCTATCTGGCTATTCGCCGTTGGGTGTATGGCATGAAGACGCCCGATGACCTTGGTCCAATTATCAGAGCGGCCGTTGTGCGCTTTCTCGAGGGCGCACCGGCTGCGATGTGCGATCTGAAGAAGACGCGCTTGGCTAGCGAGTTGCCTCAACAACCGCCTGCTCGAGGGGCTCGTCGCGCGGGCGGAGCCGGGCGGGCGGGACAGGTGCACTCATCCTAGTCTTGTCGTTCAGCCCTAGAGGGCACGTCGTGGTCTTCGTGCATCGGAAGCGGTCCTCTTTGTCGGTTGATGGTGCAGCTTCGAACGAGCCCGATAAGGCTTGCGCGGGACCCCTGGTACAACGGAAAACTTTGAGAGGTAGGCGCCTGCACGGAAGGCAGAGGCAGGCTATGGTGCGCGTCCCGAATGGGTCATAGGATGAAGATCCCGTCGTCCTTTGACAGGACCGCTTCGCCCGAGCATCGGAAGATCC
>Ga0209040_10003025_pt1 | contig 12951 bp, 12 predicted proteins | sample BogFormECP12_OM3_FD_188240 | JGI IMG/M metagenome (GOLD analysis project Ga0209040, IMG submission 188240) | Bog forest soil microbial communities from Calvert Island, British Columbia, Canada - ECP12_OM3 (SPAdes) (version 2) | ecosystem: Environmental > Aquatic > Freshwater > Wetlands > Bog ... | reverse complement strand
ACGGCGCCCGGTTCGGTTCGATCACCGGCTCACGTTCCGTGGACATGAAGAGGGTGCTCGCACGCAAACGCGAGATGGTCGAGGGTCTGATTGCAACGCTCCGTCGGCCGGAAGGCTCTCAGCGCCGCGCTCCGAATCGCGGCGCGCAAACGTGGATAATCCGGGCGGCGCGCCAGCGCGGCGAATTCCGGCGAGCCCGATGCGGCCTCGTCGAGATCGAGCGCTTCCCACACGTTCCTGTCCGCGAGGTCCGCGCGCCCGTTCTCCAGGCATTTCGCCGCGGCGCCGAGATAGCCGCGGGCCCTTTGCAATCGCGCCGCCGGAAGCGTCGCGACGGCGACATTCTTTGGCAGGATCCGTTCGAAAATCCCCATCACCTTGCGAAAGTCGCGATAGGCGACAAACGATTCGGCGAGGCTTGTCGTGAGTTGGCGGGCGTGCTCGAACCGATACCAGGCGAGCCGTTCCGGCTCGTGACGCCAGGCGCACTGAACCGCGCTGCGAACATACCATTCCCAGTCGGCCATCATCGGCAGATCGGTACGGAAGAGCCCGACGCGCTCGAACGTCTCCCGCCTGAAAACGACGGCCGGCAGGTTCAGCGGGCAATCGAGCGCCAGCCGAGTCAGAAAATCGCGGCCCAAGGGGCCGGAGACCGCACGGAACGGCGGCGGAGACCACGTCTTGCCCGAGCCTTCATAGGAGACCCCGTACATGCAAAACGCGACGTCCGCCTCGCCCCGGCCGCCTTCGACGAGGCCACGCATCTTCGCGTAGAAGCCATTCTCGACCCAGTCGTCATCATGCAGGATGTGCAGAAAGCGGCCGCGCGCCGTCTGGATTGCCGTGTTCGTGCTCGGATAGAGCCCGAGATTGGTGGAATTGCGAATGTAGCGGACGCGACCGCGGCTGATGTCATGCACGAGCGCGCCGAGGTCGCCTGGGCTGGCGTCGTCGACGACGAGAATCTCCATCTCCTCAGGGCCCGGATCCTGATCGAGCACCGAGTCGATGCACTGCTTGAGATAGGTCGTCCGGTTGTAGAGCGGCACGATCACGGACCAGAAGGGGCGGGGGGAGTCCCCTTTGACCGGGGTCGCCAACGCGACCGGCTCGGCCGCGCTGGCGCTTGTCTGCCTTTCCTTCCGCCAATAGACGCCCCAGCCGTCGATATCGAGGATCGGCTCGGAGATCCCTTGGGCCTCGCGGAAATCGTGGACCGCCTTGCGGCAGGCCTCGATGCATCCGTAGTCGTCAATGATCACAAAGCCGCCCGCGGACACCTTGTCATAGAGCGCGGTCAGCGCGTCCATCGTCGATTCGTACATATCGCCGTCGAGCCGGAGAACCGCGAGGCGCTCGATCGCCGCGCGGGGAAGCGTGTCCCTGAACCAGCCCTTGAGAAAGACAACCCGGTCGTCCAGGAGCCCATATTTCGCGAAGTTTGCTTTGACCTCGTCCAGCGAGACCGAGAGCTCTTCGAAAGTGTGATGCCTGTCCCCCTGGTCCGGGGGATAGGCGTCCGCGTTCGGGGCGGGCAGACCCTCAAATGAATCCGCGACGAAGACGCGGCGCGTTCTGTCCTCGGAGGCCTCGAGAACGGCGCGCATCAGGATGCAGGCTCCGCCCCGCCAGGCGCCGGTCTCGATGAAGTCGCCCGGCACCTCTTCGGCGATCGACTTTTCGACGCATTGGCGCAGGTTTCTGAGCCGCGCGCGCCCGACCATGGTGTGCGCCTGTCTCGGCCAGTCGCGACCGAGCTCGCGCAGTGAGACGTCGTACGGCCTTTCGACTGCGGGCCCTTCCCAGTCCGTGTAGCTGTCGCCGTATATCGAATTGGTCAGACACCGCTCCATCAGGTCGAGATAGAGCTCCGCCAAAATCGAGGAGTGTTGGGAAGCTGTGGTCATGCGTGGCCCGTTTGCCGCGCCGAAGGGGCGCCTGCTGGAACTCTTGAACGGCGATGGACGGCGTTGCAAGCTTTGGCGCGCTGGGGCGCTACATGCAGGCCGCGCTCGCGTAGATCCGCGCCAGTCGATTTGCGAACAGCCCGGGGGAACGTAAGGCGCCCTACGATCTCTGGATTGCTTCGTCGCCTACGCTCCTCGCAATGACGGGCTGCGGTGACAAAAACATCGCCCGGTCCCGCGCGACCGCTTTCGCCAGGTGCTCGGCGACCGCGCGGATGCGCCCGAGGCCCCGCGTGTCTTCGTGGGTGACGAGCCAGTAGGCGCGCGCGGCGCGGCGCTCCGGCAGCACGCGCACGAGGTCCTTGAAGCGGCGGGCGATGAAGTCGTGGATAACGCCGAGGCCGACTCCGGCGCGCAGCGCCTCGAGCTGGGTCACCGCGTTTGCGCATTCAAAACTGGTCGGCGCGCCGTCGAAAAGTTCGCGCACGTAGTCGAGTGCGGTCGAGAAGGCGTGCTCCTCGACATAGCCGATGAGCCTGTGGCGCTTGAGCGCCGCGACTTCGGCGGGAGCGCCGTTGCGCTTGAGATAGGCTGCGCTCGCGTAAATTCCGAGCGTATAGTCGGTGAGCTTGCGGGCGACGAAGCGACCCGCCTCCGGCTTGTCGAGGCCGACGACGACATCGACCTCGCGGCGCGCGAGCGGCGTCAGCTGCGGCAGCGGCATCAGTTGCAGCCGCACGCCCGGATGGCGCTCGGCGAAGTCGCGTAAGGCGCCCGTCAGATAGTAGGTCGAGAACCCGTCGGGCGCGCCGATGCGCACGTCGCCGCTGAGCTCCAGATCGACGCCCGAGATCTCGCCCTGCGCGTGCAGGAAGGCGCTTTCCATCTCTTCGGCCGCCCCGAGGAAGCGCTCGCCGGCGCTGGTGAGCTTCGCGCCTGTCGTGCGCCGGTCGAACAGCTTCGCGCCGAGCGCGCCTTCGAGCGCCGCGATGCGGCGGCTCACTGTGGCGTGGTCGAGCCGCAGGCGCTTCGCCGCCGCGACGAACTGTCCGGCGCGCGCGACCGCGAGAAAGACCCTGACGTTGTCCCAGTCCATGCGCCGACAGGTTTAGCACATTTTCGCACAGCCGTTGCGCGAACTCCGACATTGCTGTGCGTAGAAGCCTGAGGCATAAGACCCCCAATCACGCATTCGCCAGGGAGCGGAACATGATCGAGTATGGGCATTTCATCGGCGGCAAGCATGTCGCCGGCATGTCGGGACGCACGGGCGAAGTTTTTCAGCCGATGGACGGCACGGTGCGCGCGCATGTGGCGTTCGCCTCAAAGGCCGAGGTTCGCGCCGCGGTCGAGAACGCCAAGGCGGCGCAGCCCGCCTGGGGGGCGATGAACCCGCAGCGTCGCGCCCGCGTGCTGATGAAGTTCCTCGATCTCATCGCCAAGTACAACGATGAACTCGCCGACATTCTCGCGCGCGAGCACGGCAAGACGATCGCCGACGCCAAGGGCGACATCCAGCGCGGGGTCGAAGTGGTCGAATTCGCGCTCGGCGTCCCGCATCTGATGAAGGGCGAATATACCGACGGCGCCGGACCCGGCATCGACCTCTATTCGATGCGGCAGCCGCTTGGCGTCGTCTGCGGCATCACGCCGTTCAACTTCCCGGCGATGATCCCCTTGTGGAAGCTCGCGCCGGCGATCGCCTGCGGCAACGCCTTCATCCTGAAGCCCTCCGAGCGCGATCCGGGCGTGCCGATGCGTCTGGGCGAACTCTTCATCGAGGCTGGCGGGCCTCCCGGCATCCTCAACGTGGTCAACGGCGACAAGGAAGCGGTCGACGCAATCCTCGACGACCCCGATATCCAGGCGATCGGTTTCGTCGGCTCGACCCCGATCGGGCACTACATCTATTCGCGCGGCACGGCGAGCGGCAAGCGCGTGCAGGCCTTCGCCGGCGCCAAGAACCATATGGTGGTGATGCCCGACGCCGACATGGACCAGACGGTCGACGCGCTGATCGGCGCGGGCTACGGCTCGGCCGGCGAGCGCTGCATGGCGATCTCGGTCGCGGTGCCGGTCGGCAAGGAGACCGCAGACGAGCTCATCCGGCGCATGATCCCGCGCGTCGAATCGCTGAAGATCGGCCCCTCGACCGACGCTACCGCGGACTTCGGTCCGCTGGTCAACAAGGCGGCGCTGGACAAGGTGCGCGGCTATGTCGATCTCGGCGTCAAGGAAGGCGCGAAGCTCGTCGTCGACGGGCGCGGCTTCAAAATGCAGGGCTACGAGAACGGCTTCTATCTCGGCGGCTGCCTCTTCGACCATGTCACCAAGGACATGCGCATCTACAAGGAAGAGATTTTCGGCCCCGTGCTGTCGGTCGTGCGCGCGCACGACTATTCTGAGGCGCTCGGCCTCTGCAACGACCACGAATACGGCAACGGCGTCGCGATCTTCACCCGCGACGGCGACGCCGCGCGTGATTTCGCGAGCCGGGTCAGGGTCGGCATGGTCGGCGTCAACGTGCCGATCCCGGTGCCGGTCGCCTACTATACCTTTGGCGGCTGGAAGCGCTCCGGCTTCGGCGACCTCAACCAGCACGGGCCCGATTCAATCCGCTTCTACACCCGCACCAAGACCGTGACCGCCCGCTGGCCCTTGGGCATCAAGGACGGGGCGCAGTTCAGCATCCCGACGATGAACTGAGGACAAACAGTTTCCCCTCTCCTCGCTCGCGACCGTAAACGGGAGAAGGAGGTGGAGGTTCCATGCTCGAAGGTCTGCCGCCCAACAATGCGGCCCATCGCCTCACGCTCGTCACGGACGAGAAGCGCGCCCGCGCTGTCGCCGATCTTATCGTCGAAACCTTCGAGCCGGCGGAAGTCGCGTCGGCCGCGTTCGAGACCGAGGAGCCTTGGCCTGGCGGCGGCAAGGCGTGGGCAGTCGAGGCCTATTTCGGCTTCACACCCGACGAGGACGAGATTCGCGCGCTGCTCGCGGTCGCTTCCGACGAGGAGACGGCGCGTTCGGCGGCCTTCGGCGTGACCGAGAAGCGCGACTGGGTCGCCAATGCTCTGGCCGGCCTTCAGCCGGTACGCGCCGGACGATTTCTGGTGCATGGCGCGCACGATCGCGCAGGTGTGCGGACGAATGACGTTGGGATCGAGATCGAGGCCGGCCTCGCCTTCGGCACCGGCCACCACGGCACGACGCGCGGCTGCCTCCTTCATTTCGACCGGCTCCTGAAGCGGCGGCGCGATCTCCTTAGAACCGGCGCCGTGCTCGATGTCGGCTGCGGCGCGGGCGTCCTCGCCATCGCGGCGGCGAAAGTCCTGCGTCGCAAGGTCTGGCCCGGCGACATCGATCCCGTGGCGGTCGAGGTCGCCAACGCCAATGCGCGCCTGAACAGCGTCGGCGAACTTTGCAAGGCGGTCGTCTCGCGCGGCGTCGAGAACCGGCTTTTGCGCGACGGCGCGCCATACGACGTCGTCTTCGCCAACATTCTCGCGAAGCCCTTGAGGCTGCTCGCGCCCTCGCTCGCGGCGGTTATCGCCCCGTACGGCGAGGCCATCGTCTCGGGCCTGTTGCTTGCCGACGTCCCGGGCGTGCTGTCGTCCTGGCGGGCGCAGGGTTTCTTCCTCGCGGAGCGGATCGATCTCGAGGGCTGGGCGAGTCTCAGGCTAACGACTTTCCGTCGCAAATGGAATTCGCGGAGGACTTCAAGCCTTGGTTACGGGGGAGCCGCGTGGATTGCCGGGACAAGCCCGGCCAGGACGCTATCCACGTGTCCCGGTTGCACGGAATTGGGATAACCCATTGAAAAGGTTAGATTCGCGATTTGAAATTGTCCCCATGCCGCCTTGAGGTTCGGCCGGGCCTCCTGCGGGTGCGATGGAAAAGTCGCTGCAAGCCTTTGAAATCGCTCGAAACGGCGATGGAAAGAGACAGCCCGGACAAGCCTCCGCAATTTCCGACCGCGACGCGGGTGGCCAAGCGCCCTGCGGCTTGCTATCAGGCAAAATCGATCGAGGCTCGAATCGTGCGCAAGGGCGCAGTCACACGCAAAACCAGGGAGACGAGCGTCGAGGTTGCCATCGACCTCGACGGATCGGGCGTGTCCGACATTTCGACCGGCGTCGGCTTCTTCGACCACATGCTCGACCAGCTGGCGCGCCATTCGCTTTTCGATATGACCATCCGCGCCAAGGGCGATCGCCATATCGACGATCATCACACGGTTGAAGACGTAGGCATCACGCTCGGCCAGGCGTTGGCCAAGGCGCTCGGCGACAAGCGGGGGCTGACCCGCTACGCCGACTGCCTCCTGGCGATGGACGAGACCCTAACGCGGGTCGCTCTCGACGTGTCGGGACGGCCGTTCCTCGTCTTCCGCACCGAATTCCCGACCGAGCGGATCGGCGCGTTCGACACGCAGCTGGTGCGTGAATTCTTTCAGGCCCTCGCCGGCAACGCCGGCCTCACGCTGCACATCGAGACGCTGTACGGCATGAACAGCCACCACATCGCCGAATCGAGCTTCAAGGGCGTGGCGCGGGCGTTGAAGGCGGCCGTCGCCATCGATCCGCGTCAAGCCGAAGAGGTGCCTTCGACGAAGGGCGCTCTCTAGGCGGCATGCGATGACCGTCGCCATCATCGACTACGGCTCGGGCAACCTTCATTCGGCCCAGAAGGCGTTCGAGCGCGCAGCGCGCGAGGCCGGCATGAACCGTGAGGTCAAGGTCACGTCGCGACCTGAAGACCTGCGCGCCGCCGACCACGTGGTGCTGCCGGGCGTCGGCGCCTTCGCCGACTGCCGCCGCGGGCTCGATGCGGTTGAGGGCATGGTTGCTGCGCTGAACGAGGCGGTGCTGAGAGAGGGCAAACCGTTCCTGGGGATCTGTGTCGGCGCGCAACTGCTCGCGACGCACGGGCTCGAGCATGAAGTCGTCGCGGGCCTGAACTGGATCGAGGGCGACGTCGCGCCGATCAAGCCAAACGATCGGGCGCTCAAGATTCCCCACATGGGCTGGAACACGCTCGACGTGAAGCGCCCTCATGCGGTCCTCGCCGGCATCCGGACCGGGGCGGATGGGCTCCATGCCTATTTCGTCCACTCCTACCAGCTCTATGCGGCGAACCCAGAGACCGTCGTCGCGACCGCCGACTACGGCGGTCCGGTGACGGCGGTCGTCGCGCGCGGCAATATCGTCGGCACGCAATTCCACCCGGAGAAGAGCCAGACGCTCGGCCTCATGCTGATCGCCAATTTCCTGAAGTGGCGCCCGTGATTCTTTTTCCGGCCATCGACTTAAAGAACGGCGAATGCGTTCGGCTTCTGCGCGGCGACATGAAGCAGGCGACCGTCTTCAACATGGACCCCGCCGCGCAGGCGCGGACATTCGCCGAGCAGGGATTCGAGTATCTCCATGTCGTCGATCTCGACGGCGCATTCGCCGGCAAGCCCGTCAACCCAGACGCGGTCAGGCGCATCCTTTCCGAGCTTACGATCAAGATGCAGCTCGGCGGCGGCGTGCGCGACATGAAGACGGTGCGCGGCTGGCTCGAGAGCGGCGTCACCCGCGTCATCATCGGCACCGCCGCGGTGCGCGACCCCGACTTCGTGCGCGAGGCGGCGCGACTCTACCCCGAGCGGATCGCGGTCGGCATCGACGCGCGTGACGGCCGCGTCGCGGTCGAGGGCTGGGCCAAGACCTCGAACATTTCTGCGCTCGATCTCGGCCGCCGCTTCGAGGACGCGGGCGTTGCGGCCATCATCTACACCGACATTTCCCGCGACGGCGCGCTCGCCGGGCTTAACATCGCGGGCACGGTCGCGCTGGCCGAGGCGCTTACGATCCCGGTCATCGCCTCGGGCGGCCTCGCCTCGATTGAGGACGTCCGGCGGTTGACCGAGCCCGATTGCGCCCGACTCGCCGGCGCAATCGCTGGCCGCGCGCTCTATGACGGGCGGCTCGATCCGCGCAAGGCGCTGGCGCTGCTGCGCGGACGCGACGCCCGTCGAGCAGAGCAAGCCACCCCATGACCCTCAAGGCGCGCGTCATTCCCTGCCTCGACGTCAAGGACGGCCGCGTTGTCAAGGGCGTCAATTTCGTCAATCTGCGCGACGCTGGCGATCCGGTCGAAAGCGCAATCGCCTACGATCATGCCGGCGCGGACGAACTCTGCTTTCTCGACATCACTGCGAGCCACGAAGACCGCGGGATCCTGCTCGACGTGGTGAGGCGCACCGCGGAAGTTTGTTTCATGCCGCTGACGGTCGGCGGGGGCGTCCGCACCACCGACGACATCCGCAACCTCCTGCTCGCCGGCGCCGACAAGGCCTCGATCAATTCGGCCGCCGTTGCCGACCGGATGTTCGTCCGCCAGGCAGCGGAGAAGTTCGGCAGCCAGTGCGTCGTGGTCGCCATCGACGCCAAACGGGTCTCGGCGCCCGGCGAGCCGCCGCGATGGGAAATCTTCACCCACGGCGGGCGGCGCCCTACCGGCATCGAGGCGATCGGTTACGCCCGCGAGGCGGCCGAATTCGGCGCGGGCGAAATCCTTCTGACCTCGATGGATCGCGACGGATCGAAGCAGGGGTTCGATCTCGAACTCACGCGCGCCGTCGCGGATGCGGTGTCGATTCCCGTCATCGCGTCGGGCGGCGTCGGCAATCTCGATCACCTCGTCGCCGGGGTCAGGCAAGGCCACGCGAGCGCCGTGCTGGCCGCGTCGATCTTCCACTTCGGCGAATATACAATCCGGCAGGCGAAGGCGCGCATGGTCGAGGCCGGCATCCCCATGCGGATGGATTGAACCCGGCCGGTCTATGCTATCCGCTTCCGGCGCTGATCTTCGCCGGCCCCTTGGGGAGAGCAATGATGTCTTTGGCGTCCGACATAACGCATTTCGGCGAACGCGCGGTTCGCGTCGACGAAAAGCAGGGACTGGTCGACGAAGTGTTCCACAAGGTGGCCGACCGCTACGACGTAATGAACGATCTGATGTCGTTCGGCCTGCACCGCGTCTGGAAGGATGGCCTCGTCGCCAAGGCGCATCCCTCGGCTTCGCGCCCCTTCGCCCATCTAGACGTCGCCGGCGGCACGGGCGACGTCGCTTTCAGGGTCGCGCGGGCGGGCGGCCCGCTGACCAAGGTGACGGTCGCCGAGATCAACCCGGACATGCTGCGCGTCGGCGCCGAGCGCGCGCGGAGACGCCGCCTCGACGACCGGGTGACCTTTATTGGAGCCAATGCCGAGGCGTTGCCTTTGCCGGATCGGCGGTTTGACGCCTACACGATCGCTTTCGGCATCCGCAATGTGCCGCGGATCGAAAAGGCGCTTGCAGAAGCCTATCGGGTGCTGAAGCACGGCGGGCGTTTCCTTTGCCTCGAATTCTCCCACGTCGATCTGCCCGTGCTTGACCACCTCTACGACGCCTATTCCTTTGCGGCCATCCCGGCGATGGGGAAGGTCATCGTCGGCGACGGCGCTCCCTACCGCTATCTCGTCGAGTCGATCCGCACGTTTCCCTCGCCCGACCTCTTCGCCGAGATGATCGCCGCCGCCGGCTTCGCCCGCGTCGATTTCACGCGCCTCAGCGGCGGAGTCGTCGCTATCCACTCGGGCTGGAAGCTCTGATTGATGTCGATTCTCGCGGCGTTCGGCCACAGCCTGAGGCTCGCGCGCGCCGGTTTCGTCTTCGCCCGCGAGGGGGCCTTCGTCGGCGTCGATCCCATGCTCCTGCCGCCGGTCGCCCGCCTGCCGCTCGCGCTCGCCAATCTGATCGCCAAGCGCAATGTCGAAGGGCTCTCCGGTCTCTCCCGCGCCATCGACCGGCTCGGCCCCTCCTACGTGAAGCTGGGGCAGTTCCTGTCGACGCGGCCGGATATTGTCGGAACGAAAGTTGCGATCGAACTCGAGAGCCTGCAGGATCGGGTGGCGCCGATGAGCCGGGATACGGCCGTCGGCATCATCGAGGCGGCGTTCGGCGCGAAAATCGAAACCCTTTTCGCAAGCTTCGAGGAGCCGGTCGCGGCAGCGTCGATCGCCCAGGTGCACCGCGCCACGGTCAAGACGGATGAAGGCGAAAAGGCCGTCGCGGTGAAGGTTCTGCGCGCAGGCGTCGAGCGGCGTTTTGCGCGCGATCTGGCGGACATGTTCTTTGCGGCGCGGCTCGCCGAGCGCGCCGGGCCCGAGGTTCGGCGCCTGCGCCCGGTCCAGGTCGTCGACACGCTCGCGCGCTCCGTGCGCATGGAGATGGATTTCCGGCTCGAGGCCGCCGCCGCCTCGGAATTCGCGGAGAATTCGCGTGAAGACCCTGAAATCCGCGCGCCGGCGGTCGATTGGGATCGCACGACGCGCGAAGTGATGACGATGGAGTGGATCGACGGCGTGCCCCTCGCCGATCCCGAACGCCTCGTCGCGCTGGGCTTCGACCCGAGGGAGCTGGCGAGAGCCCTGATCCAGAGCTTCTTGCGGCACGCGCTCCGCGACGGGTTTTTCCATGCCGATATGCATCAGGGAAATTTCTTCGTCGACGAGAATGGCCGCATCGTCGCGGTCGATTTCGGAATCATGGGGCGGCTCGGGCGCAAGGAACGCCGGTTCCTCGCCGAAATCCTGTTCGGCTTCATCCGCCGCGACTACCAGCGCGTCGCCGAGGTCCATTTCGAGGCAGGCTACGTCCCGCACGTGCATCGGGTCGAGGATTTCGCCCAGGCGATCAGGGCGATCGGAGAACCGATCCATTCGCGCCCCGCCGATCAGATCTCGATGGCGAAGCTTCTGACGCTGCTCTTCGACATCACCGCCCTTTTCGACATGACGACGCGGGTCGAACTGGTGATGCTGCAGAAGACGATGGTGGTCGTCGAGGGCGTCGCTCGAAAACTCGACCCGCAACTGAACATGTGGTCGACGTCGGAGCCGGTGGTCGGCGCGTGGATCGCGGAAAACCTCGGACCGCGTGAGCGCATCGAAGACATTGCGCGAAACTTTTCCTCGGTCGCCGGATTTCTCGCCGAGGCGCCGCGCCGTCTGGAAGAGCTCGCAAACCTGCTTGACGCCAGCGCCCGGATCCAGGCGGAATTTTCTCCCGCCAATCGGAGGCGCGCGGAGCGCGTCGTCATGTGGGCCGCCGTTTTTCTCCTCTTCTTGATTGCAGTGTATCTATGGCGTCGGTAGAAATATCCGCGCCAATCGCGCTTCGAACGCAGTTGGGGCCGGCGAAATGAACGCGAAACCCATCGTCTTTCTCAGCGCGGGCTTCGATCCATGACCGCCATACCGCTCACCAGCGCCCGAATTCTGCTCGTCGTCGGAGGAGGCATTGCGGCCTACAAATCGCTGGAGCTGATCCGGCGACTCCGCGATCGCGGGACGACCGTGCGCGCGGTCCTGACGGCGGCGGCGAAACATTTCATTACGCCCCTGTCGGCCGCGACGCTCAGCGGGGAGCCTGTCCGCGACGAGCTTTTCAGCCTGACGGACGAGTCGCTGATCGGCCATATCGAACTGTCGCGCGCCGCCGATCTCGTCGTGGTCGCGCCGGCGACGGCCAATCTTCTTGCCCGGATGGCCGGAGGCCTCGCCGACGATCTGGCGACCACCTTGCTGCTGGCGACCGACAAACGCGTCCTCGTCGCTCCCGCCATGAACGTCAGGATGTGGGAGCATCCGGCGACTCAGCGCAACATCGACCGCCTCAAAGCCGATGGCGTCCTGTTCGTGGGCCCCGAGGCCGGCCCGATGGCGTGCGGCGAATTCGGTCCTGGCCGACTGGCGGAGCCTCCGGCGATCATCGAAGCGATCGAACAGGCGCTCGCCGCCAGCGCGACGCTGGCCGATTGGCGCCCAGGCGGCCAGGGACCGCTGAGCGGACGGCATATTATTGTCACGTCGGGCCCGACTTATGAGCCGATCGACCCGGTCCGGTTCCTGGGCAACCGATCCTCGGGCCGGCAGGGTCATGCAATTGCGCAAGCCGCAGTTGGCGCTGGTGCAAAGGTGACGCTGGTTTCCGGGCCGGTTTGGTTGCCCGATCCAATCGGGGCGACCGTGATTCATGTCGAAACTGCGTTGGAAATGCGGGCGGCGGTCGAAGCGGCGCTACCCGCTGACGCCTTTATCGGGGCTGCCGCCGTTGCAGACTGGCGGGTCGAAACTCAAGCCGGCGCCAAGATCAAGAAAGGCGAGCGGGGTTCGCCGACGCTCCGCCTTGTAGAAAACCCAGATATACTTGCTGAAATATCCAATGACAAAGCTTCACGGCCCGCCGTCGTGATTGGATTTGCTGCCGAGACCGAGGACGTGGCGGCGAATGCGAGAGCCAAATTACACCGCAAAGGCTGCGATTTAATCGTTGCCAATAGCGTGGCCATGGGCACGTCCACCTTTGGGGGCGAAACGAATCAAGTCCAGCTCATTGACGCCAACGGGGCAGAGTCGTGGCCGTCAATGAGCAAGGCGGACGTTGCCGACAGAATTGTGCGCCGCCTCGTTCTCGAACTGGCGAAGCGTCAATGATTACGATTGTTTACAACCAGATGCCCCATGCCGAGGGCTTGCAATTGCCGTCCTATGGGAGTGAAGATGCGTCCGGGATGGACCTTGTGGCCGCATTGCCGGTCGACGCCGAGGTCCTCCTCGGTCCCGGCGAGCGGGCATTGATCCCGACCGGGCTGGCGATTGAGTTGCCCAAGGGTTTTGAGGCGCAGATCCGTCCCCGCTCGGGACTTGCCCTGCACGATGGAGTGACTGTTCTCAATAGTCCAGGAACGGTCGACGCGGATTATCGTGGAGAGATCGGCGTCATACTGATCAATTTTGGAAAGAAGCCATTTGCGGTTCGGCGGGGCGTGCGAATAGCGCAACTCGTCGTTTGTTCCGTGGAACGCGTGGCTCTGATTGCGAGCGCGCGGCTCACTTCGAGCGCTCGAGGCTCAAGCGGATTTGGCTCCACCGGGCGCTCATCCGAGGAGGTATGAAATGAACCTGTTGTCGCGACGGAGCGTTCTCGCCATCGCCGCCGTTGTCGATGT
>Ga0209040_10003024_pt1 | contig 12951 bp, 7 predicted proteins | sample BogFormECP12_OM3_FD_188240 | JGI IMG/M metagenome (GOLD analysis project Ga0209040, IMG submission 188240) | Bog forest soil microbial communities from Calvert Island, British Columbia, Canada - ECP12_OM3 (SPAdes) (version 2) | ecosystem: Environmental > Aquatic > Freshwater > Wetlands > Bog ... | reverse complement strand
GCCGTAGTTGTCCATCATCACCGCGGACCACCGCTGCTGCATCCTCTCGGTGCGGGTCACGCGCTCACCACCTTCGTGCCGGTGCCCTCGTCAGTGAACAATTCCACCAGCACGCAATGCTCGACGCGGCCGTCGATGATGTGCGCGCTGGGTACGCCGCCACCGACAGCGCGCAGACATGCCTCGATCTTGGGGATCATCCCGGTCTCCAATGTCGGCAGCAGCTGTGCCAATGTGGCAGTGTCGATTTCGGTGACCAGCGAATCACGCTCGGGCCAGCGGGTGTATAGACCTTCGATGTCGGTGAGCATCAGCAGCTTTTCGGCTCCCAATGCTTCGGCCAGCGCCGCCGCTGCGGTGTCGGCGTTGATGTTGTGCACGACGCCGTCGCTGTCTGGCGCCAGCGTCGAGACCACCGGGATGCGTTGCGCCGCAATAAGGTCAAGCAACGCCGCGGTGTTGACATGGTCGACGTTGCCCACCAGCCCGATGTCAGTGGGCACACCGTCGACGGTGACACTGCGCCGGACCGCCGTGAACAGGTGTGCGTCCTCGCCGGTGATGCCGACCGCATAGGGTCCGTGCGCGTTGATCAGGTTGACCAACTCGCGGCCCACCTGACCGAACAACACCATTCTGGCCACGTCGAGCACTTCCGGTGTGGTGACCCGGAAGCCGCCCTTGAAGTCACCGGAGATCCCGAGCCGCTCCAACATTGCGCTGATCTGAGGCCCGCCGCCATGCACGACGACCGGGTGGATCCCGCAGTTACGCAAGAACGCCATGTCGGCGGCGAACGCGGACCGCAGCGTGTCGTCGGTCATCGCGTTGCCGCCGTATTTGATCACCACGATCTTGCCGTGCAATTGCTTGAGCCACGGCAGGGCCGCAGCCAGCACCTGGGCCTTCGCTTGCGTGGGCAACGCGCCGGTAGTCATGAACTGTAGGCCGAATTCTCTTCGACATAGCCGTGAGACAGGTCGGTGGTGCGGATGGCCGCCTGGCCGTTGCCCATTTTGAGGTCGATCAGGACGTCGATGTCCTCGCCGGACAGGTCCACCTGACGCGCACCCGCTTCTCCGACGCCTTCGACGAACACCGCAGAACCGTTGAACGACACGGTGATCCGGTCCGGGTTGAGCGTGAACGGCGCCATACCGACCGCCGCGAGCACCCGGCCCCAGTTGGGATCGGAACCGAATAACGCGGTCATGACCAGGTTGTCGCGGGCGACCATCCGGGCGACCGAGACTGCGTCGTCGTCGGTGGCGGCGCCCGTCACGGTCACGGTGATCCGCTTGGTGACGCCTTCGGCGTCGGCCTGCAGCTGAGCGCACAGGTCATCGCAGACGCGCAGCACCGCGTCGTCGAGATCGGTTTGGGACGGCGCGATCTCGCTCGCCCCGGAGGCCAGCAGCAGCACCGTGTCGTTGGTCGAGGTGCAGCCGTCGATGTCGAGGCGGTCGAAGGTCCGCGCGGCGGCCCGGCGCAGCGCGTCCTCGAGCGCGCCGGACTCCGCGACCGCATCGGTGGTGAGCACGCACAACATGGTCGCCAGCGACGGCGCCAACATCCCGGCGCCCTTGGCCATCCCGCCAACGGTCCACTTGTCCGGATGGTGCAGCGCAACCTGTTTGGGCACGGTGTCGGTGGTCATGATGGCCCGCGCGGCCTCTTCTCCGCCGCCCAGCCCGCCGGCCATCTCGTGCACGACGTGACCGACCCCGGCGAGAACCTTGTCCATCGGCAGCCGGTCGCCGATCAATCCTGTTGAGCAGACGGCGACTTCGATCGCACCGGTCTCGGTGCCCCAGTCCGACAGCGCGGCCGCAACAGCTTCGGCGGTGGTGTGGCTGTCCTGGAAGCCGGCCGGCCCGGTGCACGCGTTGGCGCCGCCGGAGTTCAGGATCACCGCCCGCAGCCGGCCGGTCATCAGCACCTGCTGTGTCCACAGCACAGGTGCCGCCTTGACCTGATTGCGGGTGAACACGCCGGCGGCCGCAAGGTCCGGGCCTTCGTTGAACACCAGCGCCAGGTCTAATGCACCCGAGGCTTTGATGCCGGCGGCGATCCCGGCGGCGCGGAAACCGGCCGGGGCCGTCACTCCCTGGGCACGCACCAGAGGGGCCGCATCGGTGAGGTCGGTCACGGCGCCACCCCGACCACCGAAAGGCCTTCGGTCTCCGGCCAACCCAGCGCCAGGTTCATCGACTGGACGGCGGCGCCGCCCGTGCCCTTGACCAGATTGTCGATCGCCGCGATGGCGATGAAGGTGGACGCGTCCTCGTCGACCGCGACCGCGATGTGCGCGGCGTTGCAGCCGATCACCGAGCCGGTACGCGGCAGCTGTCCTTCAGGCAGAAGGTGAACGAAAGGCTCAGCGTGGTAAGCCTTTTCGTAGGCCGCGCGCAACTGAGACAACGGTGACTGGGTAAGGGCACTACACGTCGCCAGGATTCCGCGCGAGGTCGGGATGAGCACCGGTGTGAACGACACGGTGACATCCCGGTCGGTAGCCTGCTTCAGCCCCTGAACGATTTCGGGGGTGTGCCGGTGTGCGCCGGCGATGTTGTAAGCCCGCGCCGAACCGATCACCTCCGAACCGAGCAGGTCGGTCTTCGCGGCGCGGCCGGCGCCGGAGGTGCCGCTGACCGTGACGACGGTGACGGCGGGATCGACGAGGTCGGCGGCCAGCGCCGGAAAAAGCGCCAACAGCGCGGCCGTCGGATAGCAGCCCGGTACCGCGATGCGCCGGGCGTCGCGCAGCGCGTCCCGCGCGCCGGGCAGCTCCGGTAGCCCGTAAGGCCAGGTGCCGGCGTACTGCGAGCCGTAGAAGCGCTCCCACGCGCCCGCGTCAGTCAGACGGAAATCTGCACCGCAATCCACCAACAGCGTCTGGGCGCTGAGCTGTTGCGCTAACACCGCCGAGTGCCCATGCGGAAGCGCGAGGAAAACCACGTCATGGCCATCCAGTACCTCGACCTCGGTGGGCTCGAGTACTCGCTGGGCCAGCGGTAACAGGTGCGGGTGATGGTCGGCCAGCGTGCTGCCGGCACTCGCGGCAGCGGTCAGCGCACCGATCGTCAGCCGCCCGTCATGGTAAGCCGGATGCCCGAGCAGCAACCGCAGGATTTCGCCGCCTGCATAGCCACTGGCGCCCGCCACCGCCACGATTGTCATGACGGCAATACTGCATGACTATGCATGTTCTTGCAAACTAATGCTGGGCTCTCTAGCGTGTTCGCGCCACAGCTGCGGCGGGCATGTCCGCCTGACATCCTTGCTCCGGAGGCTGACTTGCTCGCCGGGCTTTTCAGTGCGGGATTCTGATAGCCGCTTTTCTGGGGTTGCCTTCTGAGCTGATTTGAGGCATCTGTACCGGTGAGGTCAGCCTGGGTGTTCGTGCCCAGGCTGACCACACCCGGGGCCACTCGACACTTTGTTCGACACGCTTTAGGTACGCAGCACCGCCCCGAGCCGCTCGGCGGCACACCGCACGGCCGCGTCGCGGGCCGCGCTGGCCTCGTCTTCAGTGAGCGTGCGATCGGCCGCACGGAACCGCAGCGCGAACGTCAGCGACTTGCGGCTTTCCCCGAGCTGCGGGCCGGTATAGACGTCGAAGAGCCGAACATCCTCGAGCAATTCCCCCGCACCGTCGCGGACCGCGTCTTCCACCGTCTGCGCTGCGACGTCCATGTCAACGACGAGGCTGACGTCCTGGAATACCGCGGGAAACGGCGAAACCCGCGGCGCCGCCAACGATTCGACGATCGGCATCGCGTCAAGGTTCAGTTCGACCGCGCACGTACCCTTGGGCAGCCCGGACCGCTCGATCACCGCCGGATGCAGTTCACCCGCATGCCCGACCAGTCCGTCGCCGACCAGCACCTCGGCGCACCGGCCGGGATGCCAGGGCAGATGCTGGGCGGCCCGCAGCACCACCTCAATTCCGCTGGCACGCGCGACGGTTCGGACCGCCTCGAACGCGTCGGCCGCTTCGGCGCGCCGGCCCTCACCCCAGGGGCCGCGCGGTTCCCGCAGCCCGGTCAACACCGCGGCGACGTGCTCTGGTTGGCGCGGCAGCGACCCGTCGAGCTGGGCGACTTCCTCGTCGGTGGGACGCCGGTCCACCGGGATCAGCCCGGCGCGCTTGGTCTGTGCGGTTGGCTGCACCACCTGCGCGATGGCGAACAGCGCCACGTCGACGATGCCGCGGGACACGTTGCGCGCCAGCGCCTCCAGCAGCCCCGGCAGCAGCGTGGTGGCCAGATGCGGCCGATCGGCCTCCAGCGGGTTGAGCACCTGCGTGGTGCTGCGTCGCGGATCATCGGCGGGCAGGCCCCAGGCGTCGAATACGCCGGCCGGGAGAAACGGCGTTGGCAGGACCTCCACGTAGCCCGACAGCGCCAGCGACTTGCCGATCGCGCGGCGACGGCGCTGTTTGGCCGACAGGCCCCGCCCGGCCGGCGCGGACGGCAGCACCGATGGAATGAGTTCCAGCCCCTCCAGCCGCAGCACCTCTTCGACCAGGTCGGCCGGCTGCAGTAGGTCTGGCCGCCAGCTGGGCGGTGTCACGGTCAGCGTTTCGTCATCACCGGTCACCGCGGCGCCGATCTGCGTCAGCCGCCGGACTGTCGTGCCTGGCCGATAGCTCACCCCGGCCGTGCGGTCCGGCAGGTCGGCCGCGATCGGGATCGGCGGTAGCGACCAGTCGTCTCGCGGCGGGTCGCCCCGCCAGTCGGTCAGCTTTTCCGACACCACGCCGCCGGCGATATCGGCGAGCAATCCGGCGCAGCGGTCCAGCGCCGCCACCGAGATTGCCGGGTCGACCTCACGCTCGTAGCGGCGGGCGGCCTCGCTGGGCAGGTGCAGCCGTCGTGCGGTGCGGGACACCGCCGCCGGATCCCACACCGCGGCCTCCAGCAGCACGTCGGTCGAGTCGTCGCGCATCTCGGTGCTGCCCGACCCCATCACGCCGCCGATCGCGGCGGTCGCGACGTCGTCGACGATCAGGACGTCGGCCGGGTTGAGCCGGCGCTCGATGTCGTCGAGGGTGACGACGGTTTCACCGGGCCGGGCGAATCGCACCGCGAAGCCGCCGGTGATCCGCTTGAGATCGTGCGCGTGCATCGGGTGACCGAGTTCCAGCATCACGTAATTCGTCGCGTCGACGGCCGGTGAGATCGCCCGGATACCCGAAAGCAACAGCCGGCGCTGCAGCCACCACGGCGACACCGCGGTCGGGTCGATGCCGGTCACCGGTCGCAGCGCGAACCGCCGCACGCCGGTCTCCGGCTGCACGGTCAACGGCCAGGCGTCCGCCTCGCGCGGCAGCGCGGGGATATCGGCCGGGTCGACGAAGTCGAGGTCGTAGGCGCAGGCGATCTCGCGGGCCAAACCGCGAACCGACATGCAGTAACCGCGGTCCGGGGTGATGGCCAGATGGAAGACCACGTCGTTCAAGCCGAGCACCTCGACACCGTCCGCGCCGGGTTCAGCGGTTCCGGGCGGCAGCACCAGGATGCCGGAATGATCTGTGGCCAAACCGAGTTCGGCGGCGGAGCAGATCATCCCGTCCGAGGTTCGACCATAGGTTTTGCGCTGGGTGATCGTGAAGCCGCCGGGCAGCGTGGTGCCGGGCAACGCCACCACTACCAGATCGTTAATTGCGAAGTTGGTTGCACCGCAGATGATTTCGCGTGGCTTATCGCCCACATCGACTTTGCAGGCGCGGATCGGCTTTTTGAATTCGGTGAGTTCTTCGATGTCGGTTACTCGTCCGACGGTCAGCGGTCCGTCGACGGGGCCGAGCGTGGTCACCCCTTCGACCTCGTGCCCGATGCGCAGCAGCGCCTGCTCGAGGTCGTCGGGGGCTACATCCCAGCCCGGGGCGCCGGCCGAGACGACTTCGCGTAACCAGCTGTAGGGGACGCGCATCATGCACCCACCCCGAACGGCAGCGAGAACCGGACGTCGCCCTCGACCATGTCGCGCATGTCGGGGATGCCGTTGCGGAACTGCAGGGTGCGTTCCAGCCCCATCCCGAATGCGAAGCCCGAATACTCCTGTGCGTCAATCCCAACGGCGCGCAACACATTCGGGTTGACCATGCCGCAGCCGCCCCACTCCACCCAGCCGGCGCCGCCGCGCTTGTTCTCGAACCACACGTCGACTTCCGCGGAAGGCTCGGTGAACGGGAAGAAGTGCGGACGAATCCTGGTGCGCGCCTGCGGCCCGAACTCGGCCCGCGCGAACGCGTCGAGCGTGCCCCGCAGATGGGCCATCGTCAGACCGCGATCCACCGCCAGTCCCTCGACCTGATGGAAGACCGGCGTGTGGGTGGCGTCGAGTTCGTCGGTGCGAAACGTGCGGCCAATCGAGACGATATAGATCGGTAGCTCGCGCTCGAGCAGGGTACGCACCTGCACCGGCGACGTGTGGGTGCGCAGCAACTGCCGCGAGCCCTCCGGAGCGATATAGAAGGTGTCCTGCTCGCTGCGTGCCGGGTGATCGGCTGGGAAGTTCAGTGCATCGAAGTTGAACTGCTCGGTTTCCACCTCCGGCCCCTCGGTGAGTTCCCAGCCCATCGCGATGAAGGTGTCGGCGATGTGCTCGGCCAGAATCGTGATCGGATGCCGCGCGCCGGTCGGCTGGCGGGTCGACGGCAGGGTCACGTCGATGCGCTCGGCGATCAGCACGGCCGCATCCCGCTCGGCGCGCAGCGCCGCCAGTCGTTCGTCGTAAGCGTGTTGCACGTCGCCGCGGGAGCTATTCACCAGCCTGCCGGCGTCGGCGCGGTCGGCCTTGGGCACGGTCGCCAACGCCTGGCGGGCCAGCGCCACCGGCGAGCGATCACCAAGGTGCTCGGTCTTGGCGCGCGCCAGCGCGTCGAGATCGGCCGCGCTCGCGAAGGCTTGACGGGCTGCGTTGACCGCTGCGGTCAACGCCTCCACCGACAGGTCGACGGGTTGGTCACCCACGCGGCGACACTCTCCTCGTGCTGGGGCTTTTGGGCGGGTTCGCGGCACCTCGTGACGCGCAAGTGCCGATCATATGTGGTCGCGTCAGCGGCGATCGGCAGCCGTCAGCTTGTTTTCGTACACGCCGAGGATGCAGTCACCGTGCAATCCGGTCCGGCTTGAGTATTTTCGTGTGGTGGTGACGCCCAGCAAGCCAGTGGCAGTTCCAGCTCAGTACCTGTTGTCGCCGTACGCCTCGAGACCGCGCACGCTCGTCGACATCCTGCGTGACACCGCCGCGCGCTACCCCGACGCCGCGGCGATCGACGACGGCACAGTGCAGCTCACCTACAGCGAGCTGATCGCCGATATCGAGGCGAACGTCGCCTGGCTGGCGGCCAGGGGCATCGGCCCCGGCGACCGGATAGGCATCCGGATGCCGTCGGGCAGCTTTGCGCTGTATGAGGCGATCCTGGCGACGCTGGCCCTCGGCGCGGCCTACGTTCCGGTCGACGCCGACGACCCCGACGAGCGCGCCGAGTTGGTGTTCGGCGAAGCGAACGTCGTCGCGGTGCTCGGCGAAGCGGGGATGGCACGAGGGCCTGGCTCGTCACGTGGCTGGCGGGCCGGGGCGCCGCTGCCCCGGGACGACGCGTGGATCATCTTCACGTCCGGTTCGACCGGCACGCCCAAAGGGGTAGCCGTCACGCACCGCAACGCCGCCGCGTTCGTCGACGCCGAGGCGCAGATGTTTTTGCAGGACAACCCGATTGGGCCTGGCGACCGGGTGCTGGCCGGCTTGTCGGTGGCGTTCGACGCGTCGTGCGAGGAGATGTGGCTGGCGTGGCGGCACGGCGCCTGCCTGATCCCGGCGCCGCGATCGCTGGTGCGCAGCGGAATGGACCTCGGTCCGTGGCTGGTCGCCCGCGACGTTACCGTCGTGTCGACGGTGCCGACGCTGGCCGCGCTGTGGCCGCCCGAGGCGCTCGAGGCGGTGCGGTTGTTGATCTTCGGCGGCGAGGCATGCCCCCCGGAGCTGCCCGCACGGCTCGCGGTCGATGGCCGGGAAGTGTGGAATACCTACGGCCCCACCGAAGCCACCGTGGTCGCGTGTGCAGCTCGGCTGGACGGCGCGGGCCCGGTGCGCATCGGCCTGCCGTTGCCGGGCTGGGACCTGGCCGTCGTCGATGCCGACGGCCAGCCGGTGCAGCACGGGGAGGTGGGTGAGCTGGTCATAGGCGGCGTCGGTCTGGCCCGCTACCTCGACGCAGTCAAAGACGCCGAGAAGTACGCGCCGATGCCGACGCTGGGCTGGCGGCGGGCTTACCGCAGCGGCGATCTGGTGCGGCTGGAAAGCGAGGGCTTGATCTTCTGCGGCCGCGGCGATGACCAGGTCAAAGTCGGGGGCCGTCGTATCGAGTTGGGCGAGGTCGACACGGCGCTGGTGCATCTGCCGGGCGTCAGCGGCGGTGCGGCCGCGGTTCGCCAGACGGCCACCGGCACGCCGGTCCTGGTGGGCTACGTCGCCAGCGCCGACCCGGACTTCGACCTGGCCTTGGCACGAACCGAGCTGGCCGAGCGGCTGCCCGCCGCTCTGGTCCCGCGCCTGGTCCGTGTCGAGGAGCTGCCCACCCGCACCTCCGGCAAGGTAGACCGCGACGCGCTGCCCTGGCCACCGCCGGGCGGCGCTGATACCGAGCGAACGCCCGACCTCACAGGTACGACGGGCTGGTTGGCCGAGTTGTGGCAAGAGCTGCTCGCTGCCGCCGTGGACGGGCCGGAGGCCGACTTCTTCGCGCTGGGCGGCGGCTCGCTGGCGGCAGCGCAGCTCGTCGCCGCGCTGCGCCACCGCTATCCGCAGGTCACCGTCGCCGACCTGTATGACCACCCGCGACTCGGCTCGCTCGCCGGGTTCCTCGACGAGCTGGAACCGCCACCGGAGGTGGCCGAGCGTGTCGTCCGCCCCACTCCGCGGCTGGCGCAAGCGGCGCAGATCGCGCTCTCGGTGCCATTGGCGACGCTGGCGGCGTTGCAGTGGGTGACCTGGCTGGCGCTGGGCAACAACGTCGTCCGGGCTCTGCATCTGGTGCCGTGGACCGTCGCTGTGAACTGGTGGCTGATCGCGGTGGCGTTTGTCGTGTTCGTCACGCCGGTGGGCCGGATGGCCGTCGCGGTGTTGTTCGCGCGCGCGCTGTTGTCGAATCTGCAGCCGGGCACCTACCGCCGCGGCGGGTCGGTGCATCTGCGGGTCTGGTTCGCCGAGCGACTCGCCGAGGCCAGCGGCGCCGAGAACTTAGCCGGCGCGCCGTGGTTGGTGTACTACGCCCGCGCACTCGGCGCGGATATCGGCAAGGGCGTCGATTTGCACTCGATGCCTCCGGTCACCGGGATGCTCACGATTGGACACCGCAGCGCCATCGAGCCGGAGGTGGACCTGTGCGGGCATTGGATCGACGGGGACGCGTTTCACATCGGACGGATCACCGTCGGCAACGACGCGACGATCGGCGCCCGCTCCACGCTGCTGCCCGGCGCAGTCGTGGGCAAGAACGCCGACGTCGCACCCGGCTCGGGTGTGGTCGGGAAAGTCAAAAGCCGCCAGTATTGGAAGGGGTCGCCCGCGGTCAAGTCCGGTCGGGTGAAGCACCCGTGGCCCGACGAACGGCCGGCGCGCAGGACCCTCTGGGTGGCCGTGTACGGCCTGACGTCGATGCTGCTGGCCGGGGTGCCGCTGCTTGCCCTGGCCTGCGGGCTGGCGTTGATCGTCTTCGGTGCGCGCCACACCGATCATCTCCGGCAGGCAATATTGCCCGCGCTGCTGTGGGCACCGGCCGCCACAGCGGCGGCACTGGCGGTATATGCGCTCTTGACACTCGTTGCGGTACGGGCACTTTCGATCGGGCTGCGCGAGGGCTATCACCCGGTGCGCAGCCGCATCGGTTGGCAGCTGTGGGCGACCGAGCGGTTGATGGACGGCGCACGCAACTACCTGTTCCCCCTCTACGCCAGCCTGCTCACACCCGCCTGGCTGCGACTGCTCGGCGCCACGGTCGGCCGCGGCACCGAAATCTCCACGGTGCTGCTGACACCCAAGTTCACCGTGATCGAGGATGGCGCGTTCCTGGCAGACGACACGATGGTCGCGTCGTACGAACTCGGCGGTGGCTGGATCTACGCGGCCCGGGCAACCGTCGGCAGACGCGCGTTCCTGGGCAACTCAGGCATCACGCAGCCGGGTCGCCGGGTGCCCGACGACGGCCTGGTCGCGGTGCTGTCGGCTGCGCCGGCGAAGGCCAAGCCCGGTTCGTCCTGGCTGGGCAGCCCGCCGATGCGGCTGCGCAGGCGTCCCGCCGAGGCTGACGCGGCCCGCACGTACGACCCGCCATGGGGGTTGAAGGCGATGCGGGCGGCCGTGGAGGCATTTCGGTTGCTGCCGGTTGTCGTGACAGTCGCGATCGGGCTGGCGGTCCTGGGCGCACTGCAAGCGCTGGCACGGTTCTTCGGTATCTGGTACGCGGCGCTGGGCGGCGGACTGGTGTTGCTGGCTGCAGGCGGGCTCGCCGCCGCCGTCACGGTCGCCGCGAAATGGGTTCTGGTCGGCCGGATTCGGGCGGGCGAGTTCCCCCTATGGTCGTCGTTCGTGTGGCGCAACGAAGTCGCCGACACGTTTGTCGAGACGGTCGCAGCGCCGTGGTTCGCCCGCGCCGCCAGCGGGACACCGGTGATGAACATGTGGCTGCGCGCGCTGGGCGCGCACGTCGGCCGCGGCACGTGGTGTGAAAGCTATTGGCTACCTGAGGCAGATCTCGTCACGCTGGGCAAAGGCAGCACCGTCAACCGTGGCTGCGTGGTCCAGACGCATCTGTTCCACGACCGGATCATGCGGATGGACGCCGTCGTGCTGGAACCGGGCGCGACGCTGGGCCCGCATAGCGTCGCGCTGCCGGCGGCCCGGCTCAGCGCCGGCGTGACCGTCGGCCCCGCGTCGCTGGTGGTGCGCGGCGACGAAGTGCCGCCCTCGACACGCTGGCAAGGCAATCCGATCAGGCCGTGGGACCTCGGCGGCAAGAAGACCGACAAGAAGACGTCCGGGCGCGGCACCGAGGACACTGCGGCGTGAAATCCAATGGCAAGAAAGCGATTCAGAATAAGGTTTCGGCGTCCGCTGAACCGGCAGTGATCGACCCATACCTGCCCAAAAACGGCAACGCCGGCTACCGAGTGTCGCGTTACGAACTCGATCTCGAGTACAAGGTCACGATCAACAGGCTCTCGGGAACGGCGACGATCACCGCGATCACCCTTACCGAGTTGCAGGAGCTCACGCTCGACCTGTCCGAGGCGATGTCGGTGTCGAAGGTGTCGGTGAACGGCAGGCGGCCCGCGCATTTCGCCTGCCACGACCGCAAGCTACGGATCCGGTTGCAGACGAAATGCGCAACGGGTGTGGCGCTGTCAATCGTGGTGCGCTATGGCGGTTCACCGCGACCAATCCGGTCGTTATGGGGTGACGTCGGTTTCGAGGAACTGACCCACGGCGCACTCGTCGCCGCGCAACCCAACGGCGCCGCGTCGTGGTTCCCCTGCGACGACCATCCCAGCGCCAAGGCCGCCTATCGCATTCAGGTCAGCACCGAAAACGCCTACCGGCTGGTCGCCAACGGCAGGCTGGTGTCGCGGCGGACACGCGCGGGACAGACGGTGTGGACCTACGAACTACCCGAACCTACCTCGACCTACCTGGTCACCCTGCAGATCGGGCTCTATGAGATGACGCGGCTGGCGAAAGCGCCGGTGCTGATGCAGGCGGCACTGCCCCAGCGGTTGCGACGCAACTTCGACCATGATTTCGCCCGCCAGGCCGAGATGATCGAGCTGTTCGTCGAACTGTTCGGTCCCTACCCGCTGGCGAACGGATACACGGTCGTCGTCACCGACGATGTGCTGGAGATTCCGCTCGAGGCTCAAGGGATTTCGATCTTCGGCGCCAATCACTGTGATGGATCCGGCGCCAGCGAACGGCTGATCGCTCATGAGCTGGCACATCAATGGTTCGGAAACTCCGTGACCGCGCGGCGGTGGCGTGACATCTGGCTGCATGAGGGATTCGCGAGCTACGCGGAGTGGTTGTGGTCGGAGAAAAGTGGCGGCCCCACTGCCGACGAACTTGCCCGCAACTATCACGACATTCTGCGCGAGTCGCCGCAAGATCTGCTACTTGCCGATCCAGGACCACGCGACATGTTCGACGACCGCGTGTACAAGCGCGGCGCGTTGACCCTGCACACGCTGCGCGGGCAGCTGGGCGACGAGAAATTCTTTGCGCTGCTGAGGGATTGGACGACCCGATACCGCCACGGCACCGTCAGCACCGATGACTTCACCGGCTTGGCCGCCCGCTATTGCGATACGTCGCTGCAGGGTTTGTGGGATGCCTGGCTGTACTCGACAGAAGTGCCGTAGCGACGCACTCCGGGCGAGTCATTCGAAGCCCGCAAAGAACTCAACGCACAGGGTGTTCGGTCAGCTGTTCGCAAACTGTCCGATCAGCAAGGCGTCAGCCGTTGAATACCGGCTCCGCGGCCGCCACCGCGGGCACCGGCAGTCGACGGCGCCGCAGCGCGCGGGCGATCCCCACAGCCGCCAGCGCACCCACTAGCCCGACGACGCCCCCGATCAGCGTCGTCCACTCGCCGTGCGCCAAGATCAGGAATCCAAAGCTCGCACCAACCGCCAGCAACGCGCAGCGCACCGGGGTCCAGTGGGCCGGGCCCGCCAACCGGGCGGAGACCAGCATGCCCAGCGCCAATGCGATGGAGTGCCCGACGTCGGTGAAATCGTCGTTCAAGATCGCGGCGACGATCCCGACGGGGAGCCACCAACCGAGCCAGATCGGCCGCCAGCGGCGAGGGACGGCCGCGGTCAGCGCTCCCAGCACCGCCAGGGCGCCATAGCTCACGCCGACATCGCTGGCGCGTGAGATCGACAGCGG